>Ga0307378_10000312_pt1 | contig 89430 bp, 95 predicted proteins | sample UN1MG_FD_202238 | JGI IMG/M metagenome (GOLD analysis project Ga0307378, IMG submission 202238) | Soil microbial communities from Risofladan, Vaasa, Finland - UN-1 | ecosystem: Environmental > Terrestrial > Soil > Coastal area > Acid sulfate soil | place: Finland: Risofladan, Vaasa | collected... | reverse complement strand
TCACTGGGCTACCTAACACCGGCAGAGTTTGCCAGGCGATACTACGAAAACAACCAGGTAACAGAGGTCAAGCAACCACTGGAGAAAGCGGGAAGTCTCTCATTGTAGGTGGTACTAAAAATGGGGGCACCCCAGTGGCTAGATGGTGAAAGAATGCCTGAACGTGTTTTTTAGAAATGAGACCGATTTCAGTGAGAGAGAAGGTAGCTCGTGTCCATTGAAGGAAACGTTGGGTTTCTCCACAATAGTACTTTACTGTCTTGGGTCTTACCGTAAGCTCCAGATCATACTTAAACCCCTCAAGCAGCCACTCAAGATTTGTCTGTTCTTGCATTTGTTCATTTTGGAGAACCCGCCCGGTGCAATTGATGTAGAATAGCTTTGCACACTATTTAAACTTCGCTTATGCAAGTGGTCAACAAATTCCTTTTAGTCTCATGGTGGGCGATACTGGACTTGAACCAGTGACCTCTTGCGTGTGAAGCAAGCGCTCTAACCACTGAGCTAACCGCCCAAAATTAGCTTTGTAAAATAGGCTTCTTTGTCTAAAGATATTGGGGAGTAATCATTCGATAAGGTAAAGACCCCCAAAATTTTTATTGCGGTATATCCATTCTTCCTTGATAGGTAACTCCCACGGCACTGGGTCAGTTGCTGTCTCCCTGAGCCAGCCACGAATTAATGAATTCATTATTCTTCCAGTACCATTTTAATTGCTCCTTTTGGGCATATAAAGGCGCAAATCCCGCACCCCTTACAAAAGTCGTAATCTATCTCAATCTCGTTTGTTATTTCATTTCTTGTTATACATAAGTCAGGGCAGAGCAAGCGACAGAGGTCACAGCTTTCACACCGACTGTTCCCCAGACAACGCTTGGCCTCCTCTACCGCTGTTTCCTCATCAAAACCCTGCTTTACCAGTAGACTCCCCTTTAGTCTATCGCTTACCTCCAGACTTTCTTCGCTATGTCGTTTTACTATTGTTAACTCGCAGTCTTTGATTTTCATAGCTTCTCCGGTTATTTCCCAGATAGATAATTATCTACTGACCTAGCTACTCTTTTGCCGCTTGCCATTGCTTCTACTACCGTTGTCGGGCCACTTACAGCATCACCAGCGGCAAATACACCTTCTATATTAGTCAGGCAGCTATCATCAACAATGAAAGTATTCCCTGGTGAAAGATTAAAGGATAACCCTTCTTGGTTCCATGAAAGGTCAGGGCGCTGCCCTACAGCTGAAATAATCGAGCTTATATTCATAATAAAGTCAGAGCCTTCTATTGGAATAGGTCTCCTTCGCCCTGACTCATCAGGCTCACCAAGCTTAGTCTTTATACATTCAAGTGCCTGGATTTCACCGTCTCTTCCAATAATTCTGACTGGCATAGCTAAATAGTTTATCTTAATCCCCTCAGCCTGGGCTTCTTTCAATTCATCCCGGTCGGCGGGCATTTCCTCGTAACTTCTACGATAAAGAATGGTAACATCTTTGACTCCGGAGCGTAAAGCAGAGCGGGCTGAGTCAATCGCTGCATTTCCTCCGCCAACAACAATCGTCTTATTCCCAAGGTCTACTGGCTCACCGCTGGCATATTTTCTTAAGAAGGTAAGACAATCCATATATCCCCTAGCATATAGGTCATTTTTTACCCCCATCTTTAAGCCTTCATGGGTTCCTATCGCCATGATGATTGCATCAGCCCCGTCTCTTCTAAGGTCAGGCAAACTCATATCTATACCGAACTTAACGTTGGTTTTTATGGTAACACCCATCCCCTCAATGTATTTGATGTCTCGGTTTAATACATTTCTAGGTAATCTGAATGGGGGTATTGCCCAGCAGAGCATACCACCAGGCTGGCTAAAGGCTTCAAGAACATCTACCTCATAGCTCATTCTGGCTAGTTCATAGGCAGCGGCTAACCCTGCTGGTCCCGAGCCGATAATTGAAATCTTCTTCCCTTTTTTCCGTCCCCCCTGTGGTGGGGCTAGTCTTCCATCATCAAAATCTACGACGAATCGTTTCAACGTCTTGATAGAAGCAGGCTCGTCAACTAGGTTTCTTACGCATTTTTCTTCACATGGATGACTACAGATATATCCGGTGACTGAGGGAAGGGCATTGGTCTCCCTGATTAACTTCAATGCCTCCTCATATTTCCTCTCAGCAATAAGTTCTATATATCCCCTGATATCTTGGTGAATAGGACATGCTGCCTGGCAAGGCGGCATATCAAAAATTTTATCTACGTTTATGGATGGCGCGGTTTTTACTTCTTTATATACACGCCCGCGTAGGCTTGACTCTTCCTTCCTCATCTCAAAAATAATTTCCGCAGGGCACCCTTTGGCACAAACTGAACAAGCATCGCACTTTTCAGTATCTATTATCGGTATGTGTGTTCTTCCCTCTACTACCATATTACTGGCCCCTTCTATTCATCCCTTTTACTGTTAGTCTACTTTCCCAGCTTAAATCCGAGCTCAACTGCCTCCAGATTCAGAGCCTTAAACCTTTCGGGAACATTCTCTTCTATTGCAGAAATGAGAGCATCCCGATTGACTATTTTAGTTATTTCTACGGCTGCGCTTAAAATGACTATATTTACCACTTGTTTGCTGTTAAGCTCTCTAATGGCTGCATTGGTGGCGGGAATGCCTATCTGTTTTAAACCGCTAATCTCCTTAGGTGAAACCATCTGCTCGTCATAAATAACGATTCCAGCTCCCGTTTCAACATTTTTAATATAAACATCATATGCCTTCTGAGACATAGCAATTAAAACATCTGCTTCAATTACATGGGGGAAGCTTATTGGCTTATCCGATATTATAACGTCAGCCCGACAGGTTCCGCCTCTGGCGGCTGCTCCATAGGAATTTGAGCCGGCAACCCATTTCTCATCATTGATGCCAGCATAGCCGAGCATCGTTCCGGCTAGAATAACTCCCTGCCCACCAAAACCGCATAGCCTGACCTGAGTACTAATTTCTGCCATCAGAAAATTCCCCCGTTATTATCTTTCCTTCCAGCTCTTCTGGCGATAATCCTTCAGCCTCCTCCTTCATAATGCACTTATCCATCAAAAACTTAATCATATCTGTGGGACTTCCAAGCTGGTTCCGCCGTCCAAATTGGGTTGGGCAGGGTGATAAAACTTCTATGAAAGAGAACCCTTTAGTCTGCACTGCCTTCTTGATACTGCTTATCAATGCCAAAGGCTGGGTTACCGAATATCTTGCCACATAGGTGGCTCCAGCCGCATCCACAAGCTTGGGAAGGTCAAAGGGACGGTAGGGATTGCCTTCGGTGGTTGTCATTGTAAAAGCACCCATTGGCGTGGTGCAGGCAACCTGACCGCCAGTCATCCCATAAAGGAAGTTGTTAACCAATATGACGGTAAGGTCTATATTCCTGCGGGCGGCATGAATAAGATGATTCCCCCCAATATCGGCTAGGTCACCATCTCCGCTAATAATCATAACCTGTAATTTGGGATTAAACATCTTGGCTCCAGTGGCAAAGGGAATAGTTCTGCCGTGCAGAGTATGAAGAGTATCAGCGTTGAAGTTAGGACTCGGTATCCAGCCAGCACAGCCTATGCCTGAGACAAACAGCATGTCATCAATGTTTATTTTAAGTTCATCAATGGCTCTTAAGATGAGCCCCAGCAAAATACCATCACCACAACCGGGACAGAAGGCGGTAACTAGTCCGGGTCGTAAATATTGTTCCAAATCTCTGGTCATTATACAAGCCTCCTCAATTGCTCTATAATCGCATTCGGGTGTATGTCCTCCCCATTCGTTTGAGAGTATAATATTGCATCGCAAGAGGCATATTTCATTACTTCTTCTACAACCTGTCCCTTGTTCATTTCGGGAACGAGTATTTTTTTAGCCCTTGACCCAATGTCTCTTATTAACCTGTCAGGGAAGGGCCATATAGTCTTTAGCCTGAACATTCCCACTTTTTTACCTTCACCTCGCAGCTTTTCAATGGCGAATAGCGAGCTCCTTGCCGTAAAGCCATAACAAACCACTACTACTTCAGCGTCTTCCATATAGCAAGAATCATAGTCAATGATTTTTTCTCTATTATTCATTATTTTGCTATATAATCTTGAGACCAGTTTTGCCTGAACCAGGGGGTCATCTGTTTTCCTGACGCCATAGTCATTATGCGTGGAGCTGGTCACTAGCAACTTTTCCCTTTCACCAAAAGTGGGCATCGGCGGGACGCCATCATCTTCCTCGGTACCAAAAGGGGCTGCCCCTGGTTTTTTCATTCGGTTAAATATCTCTACATCTTCTCTTATATCCATTTTCTCCCGCAGATGACCGACTGCCTCATCAGTGAGAAGGATAACAGGAACTCTGTATCTTTCAGCAAGGTTAAAGGCATCAATAGTCTGGTCATATGCCTCCTGTACCGACCATGGGCAAAGAGCAATGATTTGGCGGTCGCTATGGGAACCCCACTTGGCTTGCATTATGTCCCCGCTTGCCGGTCGGGTAGCTTGGCCTAGGCCAGGTCCTGCCCTCTGAACATCTATGATTACAATTGGCGTTTCCGTCATGATGGCATGCCCCATCCCCTCCTGCATCAGACTAAAACCGGGTCCTGATGTAGCCGTCATGGCTCTTGCCCCAGCCCACGATGCCCCGATAATGGAACAGATGGATGCAATCTCGTCCTCCATCTGTATAAATACACCCCCAGTCTCCTTAAATCTAATTGAAATCCTCTCCACAATCTCAGAGGCTGGAGTAATTGGGTAGCCAGCAAAATAACCACATCGTGCCGCAATAGCTCCCTCAGCTATGGCTTCATCTCCTGAAAAATAGTAGCTCCCCGGTGAAAGTATGCTTTTCATCTCTCTCCTAATGTCTTGATGGAACTAACCGCCTGTATATCCCCCCCCGATATTGAACCACCCAGTGTGTAAGTTTACCCCTAAACCGAGATTTCGTCAAATGCCGTTGTCTTCTGGATGTGGACAAATAGTTAAGTTTTAATCGTTGGCCGCTTCAGCTAAGCTAAACCAGGATTATAGGCTTTTCTCCTCTAACTTGTCTTTTTTGGTTAACCCTCTTGGGCTATTACACAGTTTTTTGGTGAAACCTTTATAATACAATAAAAGGGGGTTAACTATATGGAGGAGCAGGCGGCAGAAGTTATCATCAATCAGGCAAAGCTGCGCCTAATTCAAGGAGACATCACCAAGCAGGATACCGAGGCTATAGTTAATGCTGCCAATTCCAGCCTTATGGGTGGTGGTGGAGTGGATGGGGCAATCCACAGGGCAGGGGGTCCTGCCATTTTGGAGGAATGCAAGCAAATCGTAGCCCGACAAGGGCGCTTACCAACAGGTAAGGCAGTAATGACAACCGGCGGGAATCTTAAGGCAAGTTATGTCATTCATACCGTTGGTCCTGTCTGGCACGGAGGCAATAAAGGGGAGCCTGAATTGCTGGCTAGCGCCTATTATGAGAGCTTAAAACTGGCAGCAGACAACAACTTAGCTAGTGTCTCCTTCCCATCAATCAGCACCGGTGCCTATGGCTATCCGGTTGATAGGGCTTCAAGGGTGGCTATCAGGGCAGTTGATGCCTTTCTTCGCCAGAGGGCTACCTCTCTCAGGGAGGTGGTGTTGGTGGTGTTTGATTCTCAAGCCTTTACAGCCTACTCGTTAGCTCTCAGGGAGATAACAGGGCAGGATAAGAAAAGGGATTGAGATTGTCTATCAATCTCTCCCCGGTAAACGGCTGTTGTTACCGGTGGTAAAAAATGTTTTAGCTCGCTGCCTGGTTGTCATCTCGCTGACTATGATTCGGGGTAGCAGTTTTTCTACATCGGCTCTATGGCACAGTTCGGTGCCGGGTGTCAATACAGTAGCAGTGCCCATAGCTACTGCTAAGCGGCAGGCTTCTACTAGTGGCTCTCCATGAACTAACTTTAAGGCAAGACCAGCTATAGTGCAGTCGCCGGCTCCCACAGCACTTCTTATCTTTACTGGGGGTGGGACTGCCTTCACCATGTTTTCCTTAGTAGCAGCAATAATGCCCTCTTTTCCCCGGGAGATGACTGCTATCTCAATGCCCATCTCAACTAGGTTAAGGGTTGCTTCAATGATTGCCTCTTCGGTGGGGAGTTTTGTTTTGAGTAATCCTTCAGCCTCGTGGACATTAGGCTTGATGAGGTAGGGTTTAGCTTTCACTCCTTCTTCTAACCATTGACCCTCAGAATCCAGGATGGTTTTTACCCCGTAGCCCTTAGCTTCCAAGATTATGTCGTAGTAGATATTAGCCGGGATGCCGGGTGGGATGCTGCCGCCAGCAACTATTAAGTCTGGGCGGGGTTGAATGCACCTCATTTTCCGGTAGAACCTCTCCAGCTCTTTTTTTGAGATACGTGGACCGGGAGCATCAATCCTTGTCTGCTGGGTGGTTTTGGTATCAGTAATAATAAAATTGGTGCGCGTTTCCTGCTTAATAGGGGTGAAGCCGAATGTTACCCCTTCTTCATCAAGCAGTATTTCTACAGCTCTACCCTCGGGACCGCCGATGAATCCATAGGCTATGGTTCTGCCACCCATCTCGTGTATAGCTCGTGACACATCTATACCCTTGCCTCCGGCATAGCGATACAGTTTAGCCCACCGGTTAGTCTCCTCTACAACCAGTCCGTGCACGGTAATATGCTCATCCAAGCAGGGATTAAGGGTAATAGTAGCAATCATAGCCACCCCTCCGATTTTAGTATTGTTCATACCACCTTTCCGATGTTTGCCCCAGTTCTTGGGCGGATAGACCAAGTTTCTTATACCATGGCACAGCATATCTGCTAGCTATCTCGGTTAGTCTTTTTAGCCTATCTGCCCCCACTGTTGATAGATATTGAACCCTTTCCTGGGCATCGTCAATATACATTGCCTCTTGCCAGATGGCACGACCACCCAGGAAACCTGAGGCTCCACCCTGACAGGCGATTTCTACCTGCTGGCAAAAAAGTTCAAAGTCTACCCCGGCACTCAGGATGACCCACGGAGTTTGGGATGACGTATCTAACCGGTGACAGAGTTCAATCAGTTCAGGCTTATCCTTTTTATGGCACAGGTCAGCAGGAAACTCAGCCTTTAGCACATCTATGGGTAGGGCGGTAATATCTTGGGCAGATTTAATCACCAGCTGCTCTTTCAGGGCAGCAAACTCCGCTGAGTTATTAATTTCGTTACCTATGGGATAGCTCTTTGGTTCTACCAGGAAGGGGAGGTCATATTTTATACATTCACTGGCTATCAGGTTAATGGTGTTTAACTGCTGACTTGCCAGCTCGGTCAAATCTGGACGATAGTAGACCAGAATCTTCGCTGCTGAGGCACCCATTCGCTTAATCTTCTCAACATTCCACCCATCAAGCAACTTGGTTATGCGGTGTTCCTTTCCACCACCATAGCCAGTGGCTTCTATACTAACCAGGAGCCCGGTATTATTAGGTAAGGCGCTGTGATTAATGCATTGAGCGGCACCAAATATCGGGTCAAGCAGAATGGCGCTGGCATATTCAGCCAGGGCAGAGCATAGCTCCAGCTTGCGCTCAACCATTTCTTCATAGTTGACCTCTCCCGGGTGCTCCTCATCAATCATACTACGTAAGGAACCGCGATGGTCCATGGCACAGATAGTAAAGATGCCATCTGGGTTGGCAATCTGTTGCAGCCCTCTTATTTTACCAATGCTTAGCCTTTTCATATCTCCCCTTGAGTATTATGTAATAAAAGGTAAATTTAATCAAGACTTATAATCAGAGGTTGTTTATTAACCTCCCCCCTTCAAGCTTCCCGTGATAAATGACCTCTAAACAGGGAGTTAAAGGGGCTTGAGGTTATTCAATCTCCATACTTGTTTGCCCTTGCTCTTAGCCGTAAGGTATAATTAACAACTGTTAATTTCATCCCCTATGGAGACAGAGTAATGCCCTGGTTCTATTATATAGGTAGAATAATAGTAAGAATACTACTGCTCCTGTTGACCCGGTGCCAGGTCAGGGGCAAAGAGAATATCCCTAGCCACGGACCCCTGCTAGTTGTAGCCAATCATCTTAATCTAGCTGACCCGCCTCTACTTAGTGTTAGCCTTGGCCGGAAAGTGATATTTATGGCTAAAAAGCAGTTATTTCGTTTTAAGGTAATTGGTTACTTTATAAGGGGCTTTGGTGCGTTTCCGGTGCACCGAGGGCAACTGGATAGGAGGGCACTGCGCCAGGCAAACCAGGTGTTAGCTGAAGGTCTAGTCTTGGTTATGTTCCCTGAAGGGATGAGGAGCCGCTGTGGTCAGCTGCAGCCTGCTTTCTATGGCTCGGCACTAATAGCCTTACGCAGTGGTGTGCCTATTCTGCCGGTGGGTATTATTGGAACAGAGAAGATTAAGGGGGTAACTTGGTTATTGCATCGCCCTCAGATAACAGTTAATATTGGACACCCTTTCTCTCTGCCCCCGGCTGGTAGTAGGTTGACTAAGGCGGAGCTTGCCGAAGTTACTAATTCTATAATGGGGCGTATAGCTGAACTCCTTCCCCTGGAATATCGGGGAAATTACGCCGGGCAAGGAAGCTAGATGGCATTAAAGATTGAAAAAGCGGCTGAAATAGGATTTTGCTTTGGGGTTAGGCGAGCCATCGATATTCTGGAGAGGGTTGCCGGGGAGCGTGGTGGGGTGGAGACATTGGGGGCTGTGGTGCATAACCAAGAGGTGCTACAAAGACTAGCCAAGATTGGTGTTAGAGTAGCCAAGAGCGTGGATGATATACAGGGAGACACGGTGGCTGTTGGCACCCATGGGGTGAACCCACAGCTAGAAGAGGAGATTCGGGCTCGGCATATTCACATAATTAATACCACTTGCCCCTTTGTTTACCGGGCTCAGGTTGCGGCTCGAAGATTAGCTGAGTCCGGCTTTTTTGTTATTATATATGGAGATGCTAACCACCCCGAGGTCAGGGGCATTCTTGGTTGGGCTAATGGTAAGGGAGTGGCTACACTAGATGAGAGGGTTATAGCTGAATTTGACCATTTACCTCGCCGTTTAGGCGTTCTATCCCAGACAACCCAGATACCGGCTCATTTTACCAGGTTTGTAAAAAAAATTATTGACTCTGCATTGGCTAAAGATTCCGAGCTGCGGATTATTGACACTATATGTCACGATATTAGAAGACGGCAGGCAGCAGCTATTGAGTTAGCTAATAGGGTAGACTTGATGCTCGTTATCGGTGACCATAGTAGTGCTAATACCAATCGTCTTGCTGAGTTATGTGCTACGGTAACCAAAATATGTCTAATTGAGACTGCACAAGAAATTCAACCCTCCTTGCTTGAGGGTTGTTCCCATGTAGGTATCACCGGTGGTGCTTCTACTGCTGAGCAAACTATAAATGAAGTATTGATGAAGTTGGAAACCCTGGCTTAAATCTAAACGAAGGCACTGAGACCAGTCTTAGAGCGCCCGATAATCAACTTATGCATTTGAGAAGTGCCTTCCAAGATAGTGGAAACCCTGACATCTCGGAAATAGCGTTCTACGGGATACTCGTCAGAGTAACCATAAGAACCATGAATCTGGATAGCGTTATTTGCTGCTTTTAGAGCGATCTCTGAGGAATAATACTTCGCCATTGAGGTCTCCACGGTAGCAGGATTGCCTTTATCCTTGAGAGCAGCAGCACGGTAAACAAGTAAACGAGCAGCTTCAATTTCCACACTCATATCAGCTATCATCTCTTGTATCAACTGGAAACTGCCGATAAGTTTACCAAACTGCTTCCGAGTTTGTGCATAGGAAATAGAGGCATCAAGGCATGCCTGAGCTGTGCCAACGGTGCGTGCGGCTACACCTAGGCGAGCGCTGTCAAAAGCGGACAAAGCGACTGACATACCTTTCCCTAATGGTCCCAGCATATTCTCCTGAGGTACATGGCAATCCTCTAGAGCTAACTCAGCGGTGTTTGATGAGCGTACCCCAAGTTTATTGTGAATATCCATGCTAGAGAAGCCCGGGGTACCCCTCTCCACTAAGAAAGCGGTTAGGCCTTTGCCTTTTTTACTCTTATCCGTTTGGGCGATAATGATGGCTAAGCCGGCTACTCCGCCATTGCTGATCCACATTTTATTGCCGTTTAATATCCATTCGCTCCCCTGAAGTGTTGCAGAAGTCTCAACACTAGAGATATCGCTTCCTACATTAGGCTCAGTCGTGGCTAAGCAACCTAGCATCTCACCTCTGGCAAGGCGTGGTAGGTATTTCTGTTTCTGTGCCTCAGTACCCCATTGTAAGATAGTCTTCTCACTTAGAGAGATATGTGAGGAAACACTGGTAGCTAATCCGAGGTCAGCGCGAGCGAGCTCCTCAAGCATAACGCAGTAGGACATATAACCAGACCCCCCACCCTCATATTCAGAGGGTAAGTTGAGTCCCAGAAATCCCATTTCTCCTAGTTTTTTCACGAGGTCCGCTGGGAAGCGCTCATAGCGATTATTATCTCGCGCTACAGGAGCAACTTCCTTCTCAGCAAAATCTCGCATAGCATTACGAACCATAGTTTGCTCTTCGTTAAGTTCAAAATCCATATCTATTTCTCCTTCTTTTAGTCGCCCTGACTGGCTCAGGTCTGAAACCTAAAAGGCGGCGGATTTAGGTGGCTCATAGCGCTAGGCAGGTTACTGTTCTGGAAATGCCAGTAATAGGGTGGATTTTACCAGTGACTAGGTCGCCGATATCGTTGAGGGTTTCCCCTTCTATTATAGCAATAATATCATAGGGTCCGGTTACACCATCAACCGATTTCACTCCCTTTAGCTGTTTAATGGCAGAAGTGACCTCCTTAGTTCTACCCACGGCTGTCTCAATTAGAACAAAAGCCTTTGCTGCCACGGCATTCACCCCCTTTCTATTGAACTACTGACTTATTGTATCCTAGACCTATTAGTACTTCCACTGTACAAGGTGTGTGAAGTATGCAGATACTAGATTACTATAACTTGCCCCTGCCTCTAGTGTCAACATTAGTTATTACTTGACAGTAAGTATGTAGCTCAGCTTATAATAAGTCGATTTTAATTGAAACACCCTCTGGAACAGTTGCCAGAAAAACCAAATTGTTAACTTTCGTTTCACAGTTATGTGTACCTATTTTCCCTGACAACTATTGATAGGCAATCAACCGATAGGGGGGATTTATCTTGGAGTACTTTCTAAATGAGCAGCAAAAAACGCTCAAGAGTCTGGCAAGAAGGATTGCTGAGGAGAGAATACTGCCGGTGCGAGCGGAGTTAGATGAGAGGGAAGAGTTCCCGTGGGGTATTATGAAGGACCTTGCCGAGGCTGACATATTTCGTATCTTTATTCCTGAAGAATATGAAGGTCTAGGTGGGGGATGCTTTGAGCTATGTCTGGCTGTTGAAGAGCTAAGCCGTGTATGTAGCGGTGTAGCTGTTAGCTATGCTGCCAGTGCCCTAGGAAGTTTCCCCTTGCTGGAGTATGGAACTGAGGAGCAGAAGCAGAAATACCTGCCCGATATTGCCAGTGGTAAGAGATTAGCCGCCTTTGCCCTAACTGAGCCAACAGCCGGCAGTGATGCCAGTGCCATAAAAACAACCGCTGAAAGGGTAAAGGGAGGCTATGTAATTAACGGAACCAAACAGTTCATCACTAATGGCGGTGAGGCTGAGATATATACGGTTATTGCCTTGACTGATAAAGCGAGGGGCGCCCGTGGCGCTAGTGCCTTTCTGGTAGAAAAGGACACACCCGGTTTCTCTTTCGGCAAGAAGGAGAAGAAAATGGGCATTCGCGCCTCTTCTACAAGGGAGCTGGTTTTCCGAAATTGTCTAGTCCCCGAGGAGAATATAATTGGTAAGGAGGGAATGGGGTTTATAGTGACGCTGAAGCTCTTAGATAGGTCACGCCCGGGAATAGGGGCTCAAGCTGTTGGGCTGGCTCAGGGAGCCCTGGAAGCGGCGGTGGATTATGCTCGGAAGCGCATCCAATTTGGACACCCTATCATTTCTCTTCCTGTAGTCCAGAACATGCTAGCCGATATGGCTATTAATGTAGAAGCATCCAGAGCACTAACTTATGCGGTAGCAAGGACGATAGATAGTGGGGCAAAGAACTTCACTGAAGAAGCGGCTATGGCTAAGGTTTTTGCCTCAGATATAGCGATGAAGGTTACTACTGATGCGGTGCAGATTTTTGGCGGTGTTGGTTATATGCGTGATTATCCAATTGAGAAAATGATGAGAGATGCCAAAATTACTCAGATATATGAAGGCTCCAACGAGGTTCTAAGAAGCACCATCGCCTTTGAACTTAGGAAGAGAAAGGCAAGGCGGGAATGAATATTGTGGTTTGCCTAAAGCAAGTTCCAGGCACCCCTAAAGTCAACATTGATCCTCAAACTAACACCCTAGTGCGACAGGGGATTAAGAATATCGTCAATCCCTTTGATACCTATGCGCTAGAGGAAGGGGTGCGTATAAAGGAGCGATATGGGGGCAAGGTTACTGCTATTAGCATGGGTCCTCCTCAAGCTGAAGAAGCGCTGAGGGAGGTGATTAGTACTGGTGCTGATGAAGCCATTCTGTTAAGTGATAGCGCCTTTGCCGGCGCTGATACTCTGGCTACTTCCCATACTCTTGCCCGGGCAATTAATAAATTAAAGCAGTATGACATCATAATTTGCGGACGGCAAACAACAGACGGCGACACTGGACAGGTAGGGCCAGAGCTTGCTGAGATGCTGGGGATACCGTTTGTGGCTTATGTCAGTAAGATTGAAGAGATAGACAATGGATATATGCGAGTGAAGCGGATGGTTGAAGACGGGCACGAGGTTATTGAGACGCCCTTACCAACTGTAATTACCGTGGTAAAAGAGATTAATGTACCCCGTCTCCCCTCCCTCCGTGGACTGGCCAGGGCAAGGAGCGCCGTGATACCTATTTGGACAGCCCAGGAATTGGGTGCCGATAAGAATATGGTAGGCTTATCCGGCTCTGCCACCAGGGTTATCAGGGTTTTCTTTCCCCAGAGGGTTCACCACGGTGAGATACTTCAGGGGGATTTGGAAGGTCAGGCAAATAGCCTGATTGATAAGCTGAGGGAGGCTAAGATAATCTCGGGTAGCTAGAAGTATGGGAATCCAAATTGACCTTGATAAGTGTGTTGGCTGTGGTGAATGCCTTTCTTCCTGTCCATTCGGTCTACTGGAAATCATAGCTGAAAAGGTTCACCTTAGGGAAGGCTGCACCCTTTGTGGTGCTTGCCAAGAAGCCTGTGACTATCAGGCTATACTCATTGAAGCTGTTGCTGAGGCTCCGGCGGCAGGTGATAGTTACCGAGGTGTCTGGGTATTTGCTGAGCAGCGGAACGGCAGGCTGAAAAGTGTTGCCTACGAGTTACTATCAAGAGGTAGACAGCTAGCCGATACCCTGGGGACTGAATTATGCGTTATATGCTTCGGTCACGGCATTAATGAGGCTCAACAACTGATTGCTTACGGCGCTGACAAGGTCTACTTAATGGACGCCCCAGCTTTATCCAGTAATCAGGACGATTTATATACCAAGGGACTGGTTGAGCTGATTGAGAAATACAAGCCTGAAATAGTTATTGCCGGTGCCACTTCGTTGGGGCGCTCGTTTATTCCTAGGGTAGCCGCTATCTTAAAGACCGGGCTCACTGCTGACTGCACAGGACTTGAAATTGACCCGGAGACAGGGCTTCTCTTGCAGACCCGGCCTACCTTCGGTGGCAACATCATGGCTACTATTATCTGCCAAACCAAACGACCACAGATGTCAACGGTTCGTCCCCGAGTATTTAAAAAGGGCACACCGGATGGGAGAAGAAAGGGACAAGTAATAAGAGTGGACTTCAATAAGCAACGCATCACATCGCGAACTAAGTTACTTAGTTTCATTGACGATATTACTGAAGCAGTCAAACTTGAGGATGCTAATATTATTGTTTCTGGAGGACGGGGAGTGGGCAAGGCAGAAAACTTCCAGCTACTAGAAGAACTGGCTGGAGTTATGGGAGCAGCACTGGGCTCATCCCGACCCCCGGTGGATGATGGGTGGGTTTCATATTCCCATCAGGTTGGGCAGACAGGTAAGACTGTTTGCCCCAAGCTCTATATTGCCTGTGGCATCTCGGGAGCGGTTCAGCACCTGGCTGGTATGCAAACCTCAGAGGCTATTGTGGCCATTAATGATGACCCCAATGCCCCTATCTTTGACGTAGCCACCTATGGCATCGTTGGTGACCTGTTTAAGGTAGTACCCATGCTAATCAAGAAACTGAAAAATGATTAACACTGAGTCGCCATGAGCTTGATGTAACTAGGCAACTCAGCCTATAATAAGTTGACTTTGGTTGGAGCGGGGGGGGCAAGATGCAGATAGATGTTTTCCAGCAGCTTAAGGCATCGGTAGGGTCTATACGGAATTATGAAGTGAATGAGACTATTGATACTGGTAGTGGCGAAGGTATGGTTCACGGTGCAGTTAGGTTGATGCGTACCGACCGGGCTATTCTAGTTAAGGGTACACTACACACTGAGGTTGAAGTTACCTGTAGCCGCTGTTTGAGCCTGTTTGGTTGTCCGCTGACTCTGAATATTGAAGAGGAGTATTTTCCTATTGCAGACGTAGTCAGTGGTGCTTGGTTGCCCTTACCTGAAGAGCCTAGCTGTTTCACTATTGATGAGCATCATATTCTTGACCTAACTGAGGCGATACGTCAGTATGCGCTGCTGGCTATCCCTATGAAACCCATTTGTCGTGAGGATTGCGCTGGATTATGTCCTAATTGTGGTCATAACCTAAACCAGGGACCTTGTAATTGTCTGCCTCAGGGGGCGGACCCTCGCTGGTCTGGGTTAAATAAATTGGCTTTCATTAGTGATGAAGTGACAGATAAACGAAAGGAAATGGAGTAGATTATGGGAGCATTACCTAAACGAAAATACGCTAAGGCACGCCAGGGTGAGAGGCGTGGTCATCTCAGGTTATCCCTTCCTTCTCTAGACTATTGTCCTCAATGTCATAGCCTTAAACTACCTCACCATGTTTGCCCTACCTGTGGGAGCTATGCTGGCAGGGAAGTCATCAGGATTGAAACCCCGAAAAAGAAGGCTGGCTAAGGGAGGCTGAGCCGATGAAAGTAGCCTATGTTTTCCCCGGACAGGGCTCTCAGCGGGTAGGCATGGGTCGTGACCTTTATGATAATTTTGATTCGGCTAAGGCAATCTTTGACCAGGCTGATGAGGTTTTGGGGTTCCCTTTGTCCCAATTATGTTTTGACGGTCCAGAGGATGAACTGCGTCAGACTATCAATGCCCAGCCAGCACTGGCAACAGTTAGCTTTGCCTGCTTGGAAACTGCCCATGATGTGAGTGGCGGCAACGGGTTACCACCTCCTGCTTTTGTCGCTGGCCATAGCTTGGGTGAGTATACAGCACTGGCGGCAGCCAGGGTGCTTGATTTTGCTACTACTGTCTATCTGGCTCGGGAAAGAGGTCGATTGATGTATGAAGCCGGGCTGAGGAAACCCGGAGGCATGGTGGCAATAATTGGGCTTGATGAGGCTTCAGTGGCTGAGATATGTAGAGAAACTGATACCCAAATCGCCAATATTAACTGCCCGGGTCAGCTAGTAATCAGCGGGGCAAAGGAGGAGTTAACTAAAGCCGCAGATTTAGCCAAAGCCAGAGGGGCTCATCGCACTATCCCCTTACAGGTAAGCGGTGCCTTTCATACGCCACTAATGCAGTCGGCAGTTGATGGTATGTCTGAGATTTTAGCCCCTATTTCCTTTCGTGAACCACTTATTCCTATTATAGCTAACACTGTTGCTCAGCCCATGACTACTGCCGAGCAGATGAAGGAAGAACTCCTTAAACAGTTGTGTAATAGCATTCAGTGGCAGCGCTCAATTGAGTATATGGTAGATGATGGTGTATCTACCTTTATTGAGATAGGACCCGGGAGGGTGCTTAGTGGTCTCATTAAACGAATAAACAAAAATGTCAACACCCTGAATATAGGTGATGCAAACGCTATTAGAAATATGGCGGACTCCAGGGCATTCCTATAAAATGAGGTTATTTATCAAGGTAGATTGAATACGTCGTTTAGAACCTATCCCCCTGACTCCCTTCCCTTGTAAGGGAAGGGGGGAGTTAAAAGCAGGAACGAGGGCTTTCTATCAGGGGGTGAGGTAGTTTAGGTAATCAAAGAAGAATTGCATTTCTGCAAATGAAAGGCTTCTGTGAATAATGGTTAGAGTGAGGGGGCAATTGTGGACCTTTCAAATAGAGTAGCCATAGTTACTGGCAGTGGTCGTGGTATAGGGCGAGCTATTGCCCTGAAATTGGCTGAGGTTGGGGCTACAGTTGTGGTTAATGATATAGGTGAAGCGGCTCAAGGTGTGGCTGAGGAAATCAAGGCTATGAACCGGCAGAGCCTGGCTATCCTGGCTGATGTAAGCTCATCATCAGATGTAGCTAGACTGATGGAAACGACCAAGGATACCTATGGAAAGGTTGATATCCTGGTGAATAATGCTGGGATTACCCGAGACCAGATTCTGGTGCGAATGTCAGATGAGGACTGGGATAGGGTATTAAATGTTAACCTGAGGAGTGTTTTCCTTTGTTCTAGGGCTGTGCTAAGGCAGATGATTAAGCAGCGCTGGGGTAGAATTATTAGTATTGCCAGTATTGTTGGTGTGGCCGGCAACCCGGGACAAGCCAACTATGCTTCAGCTAAAGCCGGTATTATTGGGCTTACCCGGACTATTGCTAGGGAGGTAGCCTCGCGGGGCATCACGGCTAATGTTATTGCCCCTGGCTTTATTGACACTGAAATGACCCAGCGCCTGGAGGAGAAGCGGAGGCAGGAGCTTATGGGGCACATTCCACTTGGTTACCTCGGCTCTCCCCGTGATGTAGCTGAAGCAGTTGCTTTTCTGGCTTCTGAGGAGGCAAGATATATTACCGGGCAAATTCTGAATGTAGATGGAGGTATGGCCGGAGCTTGGCTATGAAGAGGTCATTTAGCAACCTATCCCCCTGCCCCCTTCCCTTATTAAGGGAAGGGGGAGTGTAGGTAAGAGAGGGGCTTAGCCCCTCTCTAAAATCTCTTCCCCCTCTCCTTCTCAAGGAGAGGGGGATTAAGGGGGTGAGGTTAATAAACAATGTATATGAACATTATTGATTCTTACCAGTTTGGGGTGATTGTAGTTAGCGGCAAGGAATATACCTCAGATGTAATCATTTTCCCCGACAGGGTTAGGGGTAACTGGTGGAGGAAGACAGGTCATCAGCTATGTCTTGATGATATAGCTGAGGTTATAGCTGAAAATCCTCAGCTGCTGGTAGTTGGCACTGGAGCCTCAGGTTTAGTAAAGGTGCTACCTGAGGTGCAACAAGCGGTTGAAGCTCAGGGCATTAAGCTTATTACCGAGACTACTGATAAGGCGTGTCATACCTATAACCAGCTTTGTCAATTGCAGAGAGTGGTAGCCGCTCTCCATCTTACCTGCTGAGTGGATAAATAGCCTCTTGATACTATTTGACTAACTTGTGGTATAATGTTAGCTTAAGTTCCGGGGGTAATCTATGGCAGGGGCGCGGCGAAAAGCGAGGGAGCTTGCCCTTCAGGCACTATATGAGATTGATTCTGTGGGTCATGAGATAGTGGGGGTATTGACTCACCTTCTGGCTGGTGAGGGCTTGTCTGCGGAAAACGACGCCTTTGTCCGTGAGCTGGTCAACGGCGTTATCCAGAATAAGGAGAAGATTGACCTTAATATTCAAAACTTTGCCCCTGCCTGGCCAGTAGAACAGATACCGGTGGTCGATAGGAACATCCTGAGGCTTGCAATATTCGAAATTTTACTTAATAATAAGGTGCCGGTTAAAGTGGCTATAAATGAGGCGGTTGAGTTAGCCAAGACCTTTGGTAGTGATAATTCACCAAAGTTTGTTAACGGAGTTCTGGGTTCAGTTAGTGGCCTTGTCAATAGATAGAAAATTCTAGGAAGGGGGGTAGAAGGTGGCAACCATTTTTGAGCGACTAAAAAGGATAGTTGTTGAGCAGCTAGGGGTCGAGAATGAGGATGTAGTGCCTTCAGCTAGTTTTGTTGATGATTTAGGCGCCGATTCTCTGGATTTGGTAGAACTGATAATGTCGTTAGAAGAGGGGTTTAGCAATCCATCCCGCAAGATTGAGATACCGGACGAGGATGCCGAAAAGATGGTAACTGTCCAGGATGCCCTTGATTATCTTAAAGACCTGGGTATTGAGGATGCTTAGGTAGAGAAGACGATGTGATTAAAGCAATATTTTTTGATTGGTTTAACACTTTAGCCCGCTATGAACCCCCCCGTGAGGAATTACATAGTCAAGCTCTGCGTGAATTTGGTATTGAGGTATCACCTGAGAAAATACTGCCTGGTGTGCTGACGGCTGATATGTATTTCTTTGATGAAAATGCCAATTCACCAGTGGAGAAGAGAGACCGCAAGGAGCGGGCTGAGGTTTATACTCGCTATCAGAAGATAATATTAAGTGAGGCAGGGGTTAAGGCTGACCAGGAGCTACTGGCAAAAGTTTTGAACAAAGTAGAGCAACTGTTTAAGGGAATAACCTTTACCCTTTTTGATGATGTCTTATCAACCTTGGAAACATTGAAAAAGCAAAGATTTACTTTAGGATTACTGACCAATTTAGCTCAGGATATGAACCCTCTTTGCCATAAACTAGGTCTGGAACCCTATCTTGACTTTGTGGTTACCCCTCAACAGGTGGGGGCTGATAAGCCTGAGCCCCCCATTTTTCTAGCTGCGTTAGATAGAGCTAAGGTAGAGGCTTCACAAGCAGTTCATGTTGGCGACCAGTACAAACTTGATGTGGTTGGTGCCCGAAGGGTAGGTATCAACCCCATACTTATCGACCGTTATGATTTGTATCCTGAGGTCAGCGACTGCTCCCGAATTCGTGACTTGACCGAATTAGCTCAGTACCTTTAACGGTTTATTTATCCACCGGTTTCTCAATTGCCCCAGCCATAAAAGAAACGACTGCCCCCTCTCCGTATACTGACGGCGGTGGTATGATCCCCTCTAATAGGGCTACTTCCCTTGTAACAATTCAGCAATCTCTACCTTTCCCTTTTTGATATACTCCGCCTGCTTGGGGTCAAGAATCTCCAGCAGTGCCAGAAATTCCCCTACATGCTCCTTTTCATCGTCCCGAGCGTGAGCTAGCACTTTCTTAGCCCGCTCATCGTCTGTAGCATCAATATGGGCTTGGTAGACAGCAACGGCATCCAGCTCGGCAGCTATATCCTGCATTATAGCCCGAGCCAGCTCAGCGGCATTCATCTTTCGGGGCACCATAGTTCCAAAAGGGTTACTGAAGTCCATTTCTTACCTCCTTGTGCTCACTTTTAGCTCTACTACTATCATTATCTACCTCCCTTATTTTGTTTTTAAACTTCTAGGCAGTTTTCCCATACGCCGTGTATGTTGCAGTAGCTAAGGGCGCAGAAAGCCTTAAATTCGCCCACTGGTACCTGAAACCTGATATTGGGGTTGGTGTAGGCTGGTGCAAAAGCAGCTCGGCCAAGGTTTATCACCTGTCCGTCCCTCTTCACTCCAAATAGCTCAATCCAAGCGATGTGGTGTTCCACCGTGTTAGGATGCGGCGTTTCTTTTCCTACCACCACGTGGACAATGTCGGCTCCGCCTTCTCCTTTACCCTTACCGATTTCAATAACCGGGACATGCTTCTCTTTCCCCTCAGACTCCACATTTTTCAGTATATCCTTGAATTGCATGATTCACCCCCTTACCTTCTGAATTCTTACTAACTCCGGCAAATACTAGGAATTGTTCCAGCATCTTCCGGAACCTACCCTGTGCAAGACTTGGTATCTATTCTGCTCCCTCCTGAAAACGCTTAGTAGTTCTCGGCCATAAGCTCGTAGTAGCTCTGGGGGAAGCCACAGGCAGGACACTCCTCCGGCGCTTCGGTGCCCTCATGGACATAACCACAATTACGGCACTTCCACCTGACTACCTTGTCTCTCTTGAAGACCTTCCCTCCCTCCAGATTCTTGAGCAAGGCAAGGTATCGTTTCTCGTGCTCTTCCTCAACTTCAGCCACTTCTTTGAAGAAACCAGCAATCTCACTGAAGCCTTCCTCGCGGGCTACTCGCTCAAACTCAGGGTACATCTCGGTCCACTCGTAGTGCTCGCCTTCTGCGGCTGCTTTCAGATTGGCATTAGTGTCTCCGATTCCCTTGAGGAAGTCAAACTCCTTCTTGGCGTGTTCCCTTTAATTTTCGGCTGTCTCCAGGAATATCCCGGCGATCTGCTCGAAACCTTCCTCTTTAGCTACCGTGGCAAAGTAGGTGTACTTGTTGCGTGCCTGCGATTCACCGGCAAAGGCGGCCAGAAGATTCTGCTCGGTCTTGCTTCCCCTTAGTTCTATTTTTCTCTTCCTTTCATGATAGTATTGGTTTATGATTTCTAGGCACGACATACTTTCCTTCATAATAAGGTCAGCCTGCTAACAGGCTAAGGTATATCGTGCAAGGGTAACTACCGAATGAGGTAATTACTTTACTAGCTCCTCCCCCTTCTCGGTAATCTCATACTTATCATCCTTCTGGTCAACTAATCCAGCCTGGGTAAGTTCACGGAGTCCGCTCCTGACTCTAAACAGGGGAAGACTAGTACTCTGGGCGACTTCTTCAGGAGACCCCAGTCCTGATTTGAGGGCACGGAGCATCTTGGCACCTGACTCAGTAGGCTTACCATCAGGGCTAATGCAAGCCATAATATCCTCCTATTTTGTTTACAGTTTCTTCTTGCAGAGGTACCAGTCCACGCACTCGTATCCCTGCTTAATTCGCTCTTCAGCCATTTCCTGCGTGTTAGGTGGTGGCACCACCACCATATCACCCGGTTTCCAGTTGGCGGGAGTGGCTACCTTGTGCTCATCGGTTGTTTGCAAGGCATCTATTATTCTCAGTATCTCCTGCATATTCCTGCCAGTGGTCAGCGGGTAGTAAAGTATAGTCCTGATAATCTGTTTGTCATCAATTATAAATACGCACCTGACAGTCGCAGTTGCACTCTGCCTAGGGTGGATCATGCCATAGGCGAGGGAAACCTCCTTGCCCAAGTCAGCAATTACGGGGAATGGTATCTTTACCCCTGTTTTCTCTTCTACGTTACGCACCCAGGCAATGTGTGAAGAGACGCTGTCAACACTCAATCCCACGAGCTCTACCCCGCGCTTCTGTAGTTCGGGATAGATTTCAGCAAAGGCGATAAACTCGGTGGTGCATACCGGGGTGAAATCGGCCGGGTGGGAAAAGAGAATCAGCCAGCTTCCTTTAAAGTCCTCCAATTTGAGCGCCCCGTGAGTGGTTACTGCCTCAAAGGCTGGAGCTGGTTCTCCCAGTCGTGGGAGACTGATTAATTGTTCCTTAACCTCTTCCATTTCATATACCTCCTTAGCATTATTTTTTAGAAGACGAAAATTTCCCTCAAAGTTTTGCTTCCTTAAAACCTCCTTTCCCTGAAGTATTATCAAGCAAAGTTATACTCTTTGTGTTTTTCGGCAACAGTAGTTGCCAGATTATCTAGCGCCTTGAAATCGGCTTCTTCGGGAAAGCCCTTGCTCAGCACCGGTTCCAGTATTTCTACTTTCAGGTTAGGAATCATCCCAGCCAGTTGCTCAACTGCCTTGCCGCCCCAGCCATAAGAACCGATAATAGAGACAAATCTCACTTTGGGTTTGAGGGCATTTGCCAGGATAGCAGCATAGGCAACGTTCGGATGCGGACCGACTAGGATGGTAGGTGTCCCAATGATAACTGTGGCGGCATCCACCAGTGCCATTGCCAGTTTCCCGATGTCGGTTACGGTGAGGTCAAATTGTTTTACCGCTACTCCCCTCTGGACTAAGGCTCCGACAAGATACTCAACCATCTTGCGGGTGCTGCCGTGCATTGAAATATAAGGTAATACCACGATATTTTTGGGTTCATCAAAGACCCAGCTATGATACGCTTTCAAGATGAACTCCGGCTTGTCGTGCAGGGGTCCGTGGCTGGGAGCGATGATGTCAATGGCATAGTCCTTTATCTTCTCCAGATTCTTCTGTATGGTGTTTCGGAAGGGCATCATGATTTCCGCGTAATACCTCTTGGCAGCTTCGTAGGCCTGCCCTCCATCCCTGACATACAGGTCGGTTGTAGCCAGATGGGAGCCGAAGAAATCACAGGGGAAGAGTATCCTGTCTTCCCTCAAGTAAGTAAGCATTGTCTCTGGCCAGTGAACCCACGGGGCATGGATAAACTCTAGAGTTCTATTTCCCAAGGAAATAGTTTCTTTATCGTTGACCGTTATGAATTTATCTTCTGGAGTCATAAACAGGTCTATGAGCATCCCTTTACCTCTGGGTGTGACAACGACCTTTGCCTCAGGGTATCTTTTAAGGACTTGGGGGATAGCACCGGAATGGTCCTGCTCGGCGTGATTGGCGATAACATAGTCTATCTTGTCAATCCCGAGTTGGCTCAGGTTATTTTTCAGTACCTCCTGCATAGTGGGGTCTACCGTATCAATAAGGGCTATCTTCTCACTACCCTTAATTAGGTATGAGTTATAACTGGTGCCATCGGGGAGTGGTATTAGCGAATCAAACAGCCGTCGGTCCCAGTCAACAGCTCCTACCCAGTAAACGCCGGGTCTTATTTCTCTTGGTTTCACCTTACTCCTCCTTCTCGAAAGCGCTCTTGGCAGCCCCGCAGACGGGACATACCCAGGCGTCGGGTATCTCTTCAAAAGGTGTCCCCGGTTTAATACCGCCATCGGGGTCTCCCAGTTCTGGGTCGTAGACATAGCCGCAAACGGTGCACTTATATTTCGCCATTTTGGGTGCTGCCTCCTTCTTCTCCTCAATATAACTGGGAGCTGCCTTGGGAGTAGTACCCCTTTTGACCTGGTGATAATAGGCATAGGTCATCGGCTCGCCTTCTTTAATGACATCCGCATCCACAAGCTCTCCTATAAAAATAGTATGCGTTCCCACATCTACTTCTTGAATCACCCTGGCTTCCAGATAAGCCAGGGCATTGTCAGTGACCACCGGGGCCTGAGTTTCACCTATCTTATAACTAATGCCCCCAAGCTTATCCATATCCCGGCCTGACTTGAAGCCAAAGTGACCGATGAAAGAGAGGGGGGTATCCTGAGAGATGACCGAGACCGTCAGCACCTTACTCTCCTTGATAAATTCGTGGGTTAGATTGTCCTTGTTGATGCTTACGGCAATAATCGGTGGCTCAGAGGTTATTTGAAACACAGTGTTGGCGATTTGCCCATTGAACCTGTCTCCCTTCTTGGAGCATACGACATACATACCATAACCTAACTTATATAAAGCCTTAAGATTCATTTCTCACCTCCGGTAAGTTATTCACATAATGTCTTCCTCACTGGCTTCCACCGCCCGCTGTAGTTCAGTACTGAGTAGTGGGGGTAATCCTTTGATGTCTACCCTGAGGAAGCCTCTAACTATGGTAGCTGTAGCCTCAGTCCGGGTTAGCCCCCGCGCCATCAGATACTCTATTTCCTCTTCAGCAATCTTGCCCACCGCAGCTTCGTGGGACAGGTCAATGCCAGCCAGTGTACCTTTGAGCTCGGGTATGGCATGAATCATGCCTTCTCCTTGCAGAATAAGCCCGCGACACTCCAGGTGTCCTTTGACATCGGGGGCATTGCCCTCTATATAGCCCCGGGCGAAAATGTTACCCCCGGTGGTGATAGCCCGTGATATTATCTCTGTCCTGGCTCCCTTGGCATCAAGGAGGACTCTGGAACCAACATCCATCATTGAGCCAGGGGTGGCGACCAGAATACTGTTAAACCTGACGGTGGCATTTTCACCCGCACACCTGGCTGCGGGATACATCTGTAGTGAGTGAACTGGTTTCATAATCACGTAGTTACTCAGGAACAGCCCGTCCTCTTCAATGATAACCCCGGTGCGGGGACGAACTGCTATCTCTGAGTTCCAGCTGTGTATCATGGTGAAGGTAACCTTAGCCCCTCTCTTGATATAGAACTCAGAAACCCCTAGGTGCAGTCCTGGCTCCTTCTTGAAGGCAGTGGTGCATCCGGTAACAATGTGGAGTTCAGAGCCTTCCTCGGCAATGATGATATTGTGCACATTCTGAGCTAGTTGCGCTTTGGCCAGATAGAGACAGGCCTGAACCGGATAAATGGTTTTATATCCAGGCAGGGCTCTAATGAAATAGCCGTTACTCTGGTTAAGCTCTACGTGGGCGGTATATTTATCACTGTCCACAGCTACTGCCTGCCACCAGTAATCAGACAACCAGTCATGCTTTTCTAGAGCTTGGCTCATCGCCATTACTTCTATATCATCTTGCCGGCTTGAACTATGAACTGGCGTATTATCCATCTGGATAAAGGTTCCTGACCTTTGGCTTGTATCATCCAAAATGACCCCTGCCCCCAGCATCTGCTCTTTGGCTTTGGCAGGAAGTTGTGATGGGTCAGTCTGGTACGGTTGTTCCTCGGCTGAGCTGACATAAATACCTAAATCTATATCATCACCATGGGCAGCTGGTTTGGCTGATGCTGCTTTGGCTTTATCTCTATATGTTTGGGAAGATTTTATCTCACGCACTTGTCATTCTCCCTAAAACGCATTTGGCACACTCCTCATAGCCCTGTTTCTTGATAGTTGCCAGAATCTCACGGGGGTCTCCCCCACAACTTATCCTGCCGTCAATCATAATATGGCCGGTGCGGGCATTGACATAGTCCATGATATGACCGGTGTGGGTGATGATAAGACCCATGCACTTTCGTTTAACTATTGGGCAACTTTTGTCCAGTAACTCATTTATCAGTTCACCTATGAGGGTTATATTCACCAGGTCGACCCCAGACTCTGGCTCGTCCAATAAAGTCAACTCTGGCTTTTGAGCTAGTAGCTGCATTAACTCAGAGCGCTTTATCTCCCCTCCCGAAAAACCATAGTTTATCTCTCTATCCAGAAGTTCGGTCATATTAGCTCTTTCGGCTAGTCTGTCTATGGTTAGTTTATCCTCTCTGTCTCCTAGGGAGGCACCAATCATATCGCTTGTTTTTACCCCTCGAACCACCGGGGGACGCTGGAAAGACATACCAATTCCTAAACGTGCTCTCTCGTCCAGCGGCAAGCTGGTTATGTCCCTGCCATTGAAGATGATATTACCTTGGGTTACTTGGTATTTGGGGAAGCCCATTATCGCCATAAGTAAGGTGGTCTTGCCACTGCCATTAGGACCAAAGAGAACGTGTGCCTCACCAGTTCCAATATTCAAATTTATATCTTGGATAATTTTCCTGCCCTCAACGGTTACAGTCAGTTGCCTAATCTCCAGCATATCTCTTACCTCCAGAATTTATAGTGCTTATTCAGCCACCATCCAGAGAGGGGTGTTCCTTGCTGACAAACCAAGCTGCCGGGTCTTTGAGATATTCGTAGTAGTCAAGCAGAACTTGATGATGTTCCCTTTCCTCGGCAGCCAAGGTCTCATAAAAATCTCTCTCAGCATCATAGGTAGCGTCTTCACCCTGGCTTTGATAAAAATCATAGGTCTTGTTTTCCATATTCATGGCTGTTTGTATGGCATCAAGCTCGGTGGCGGGAGCCTTTACATTGGACCCAATTTCCTCAGTTACTTTGGCAAATACGGTGCTTAGTCTTTTGCCCCCATCAGGCTGAAAATCAGTTACCGGCCAAGCCCTTTTGTTTCGTAGGGCATCGTATATCTCCTCAAACTTCTGCCGGTGAACATCCTCTTCAGCAGCTAGCGACGCCAGTAGCTTCTTACCCAGCTCATTGCTACTTTTCTGGCTGGCTTCCAGATAGTATTCTTTGCCATCAATTTCCATCTGAGCAGCAATTTTGAGTGCTTCTAGAGTTTTAGCCTGTTCGGTTTCCATCACTGATTTCCTCTTGGAAGGGGACAATAAAGACTTCACCAATAATACACAATATATTTTCCAAAAAATAAAAGATGCCAACCTTTACTTCGGTTGGCATCTCTCAGTGACTCTGGCAGATACCTCTACCAGCAGCTACATTATGGTAACCTTCAAAATAGAGTGGCAATTGTGCGTACAACATAACTGCCTATCCAGTCTGTAATTTGCCCAAGCATTTTCTCTTAGTTGAGTTGTCAAGCTAGTGAGACTATGGAGCATAACTAAATGATAGCCCCCTTTTTCCGCCTTGTCAATATTTCCTCAGCATTTATTCTAAAGGCAGGTCATAAATGCGCCAGGTCTTGTAGTGGTGCCCTCCCATAAACTCTGAAGCGCGCAAAATCAGGTGGTTATTCTCCAAGAGCATGGAAGCCTCACATTTGAGGTAGCCCCTTTGGATTGCGTATTCCTTGGCTTTATGGAAGAGAAGAGCATCGATACCTAACTGGCGGAAGCCGGGACGAATCCCGAAGAACATCAGCCGGGTGCGGGGAATGTGTCGGCGCGTCCAGAGTAGCCTGGCTATACGCACTAAGTCCGAGTCACCGTACCAGCGCCAACGCGGCCGTAAGGCATAGTAGGGGTCAGGGAAAGCCCCCAGGACAGCAACTGGCTCACCCTGGACGAAAGCAAAGCGGACCAGCTCAGGGTCCGCGATAAGACGCAGGGAATTTGCCAAGGCATCAGCTTCTTCTTCAGTAATAGGCAGGAACCCCCAGTTCTTAGACCAGCTATCATTGTAGATGTTTACTATCAAACGGACCTCGGAGGGTAATTCCTTGAGGATTAGTGGTCGCGTTTCGATATCACGGCGCCGCTGCACCTGCTCTACCAACCTCTTCAGCCGGGGAGGGGAAGGGGCTTGTACATCAACTATGTAAGCATGATAATCCTTAGCTTTGTGGAAACCGTACCGCTCCAGAAATTCACTGTAATAAGGGGGATTGTGGGTTAACTCTACCGTCGGGGGGTACTTATATCCGTCTACCAGAACGCCCTGGCGTTCGTGGGTGGCGTTGGAGTATTCCCCGGGGCCACGCAAGACTGCCATCCCCCGGCTTTTTACCCACTGCCGTGCCCGGTCTAGCAGGGCTTTTGCAACTTGGTAGTCCTCAATAGTTTCCCAGAAGCCGAAGAAGCCGATGCGAACGCCATAGTAGTCGTTGAAGCGATGATTGATGGCTGCCGAAATCCGACCTACTGGCTGCCCACCACGCCAGGCCAAAAAATGGGTAACCTCAGCGTGGCGATGGTAGGGATGCTCCCGGGTCAGCAGACCAACTAAGCCAAGAAGGCGATTACCAAGCAGGTCGCCCCGTAGAGGCGGCGTCCAGCAGGGGTCACCTCGGTAGAGACGCCAGGGGAAGTTGGCAAAAACCTTGATTCGGGGGCTCCCTAGGGGGATTTCCTCAATCTTTAACAGTGCTTGAGACGCAGCAGACCTCCACACAGGACAAATTCCGTCTATTATACCAGACGCCGCCTATATGCTCAAAGGCTTTTTGAGAATAACCGGATTGGCACTAATTATATTAAAATAATCCACCCCCCTTTACCCCCGCTTCTGGTGGCTCTCTACCGGGCTCTTGACAAAGACATCCATCAAAACTAGGATTGCTTATCAGCGTATAACTACTGAAATTAATCGTGGAGAAATAGGGTTATGGCTCTTCTAGACCTAATAAGGCACAGAAAAAGCGTTAGGGATTTCCTGGATAGACCTGTTGACCGAGAAAAGGTGATGATGTGCCTTGAGGCGGCGAGGCTAGCCCCCTCGGCATGCAATTCACAACCGTGGAAGTTTGTAGTCGTGGATGATAGGCAGTTAAAGAACAGGCTATGCCGGGCTGCGTTTAGTGGTATATATTCGGTGAATTCCTTTTGCAAAATGGCGCCAGTGATTGTTGTCGTTGTCTCTGAAAAGCCAAAGTTTCTGGCTAGGATAGGCGGGATGTTCCGGGGCACAAAATACTATCTTATAGATATAGGGATAGCCAGTGAGCATTTTGTCCTTCAGGCTGAGGAGCTGGGGCTTGGAACTTGCTGGATAGGCTGGTTTAATGAACGGGCGGTAAAATCAATATTAAATATCCCACAGGATAAAAAGATAGATATTTTAATAGCCTTAGGCTATTACGACAGGGAAAAGCTGGGTTCAGAGCACGGCAGGGAGCCAATGGATAAAGTTGCCTCTTTTAACTCCTATTGAGTTGTGCCGTTTAAGCAACCTCACCCCCTTAATCCCCCTCTCCTTCTGTCCGGTGTGTCATTGCGAGCCAAAGGCGAGGCAATCTTAATCTTTGTCTTTTAGTTTGCTTCGTCGCTCTGCTCCTCGCAAAGACTTTTATGCTCAAGGAGAGGGGGAAAATTAGAAAGAGGGGCTTCGCCCCTCTTAGACTGCCTATATTTTACTTCAGGACAATGAAAAACTCTCTTACTCCGTGACCGAATGTTTCTAAAGATATCCCAAAGACTATCTTCGCCCTATAGCTTGCAAAAATTTGTCCTCGTCAATCTCTAGCTGTTTAAGAATGTCCGAGAGAAAATAAGGGCTTATGGTTTTGGCTGGATGGATGGGTGGGAATAGGAGCCCGGCGACAATCTTGATGATGGAATATTGCATGGCTACCCTTTTGCCTTACCCTCTCAAAGCCCATTGTCTGAAGACCATTAACTACTTCACTGGCTTTGAGCGAAGGTAACTTTGTCATATGGCAACCATAACCTGCTTAGTACCAATTTCCTCTGGTATTTCCTCACCGCGCTCTTTACGGAATTCCAGACAAAGTTCAAGTACTTCTTTAATGTTAGCTATACATTCTTTGTCGGTCTTACCCTGGGCCTGTGCTTCCGGAATCAGAGGACAGCTAGCTATATAGAATCCATCAGGTGCCTTTCTGATAAAAATGGTATATTGCATTTGTATCTCTCCCACTTAACCCTATTATAGCACCTTTCTTCTTACGAAATAAGGATTTTTGTCAACCTCACCCCCTTAATCCCCCTCTCCTTTCAAGGAGAGGGGGAGATAACAAAAAAGAGGGGCTTCGCCCCTCTTAAACTGCCCTTTCGTAGACTCTATCTTACCCACTCTTAGTGGTTACTCGCCTGTATGTCGATAGTATATTTTGTGCGACTGACTTTTGTTCCTCATCAGTCCCAATCTGGCATCTCTCTAAATAATCGTATGCTTCTTTGACAGAGTTCTTGCTTGCAACCAGAATATAGCACAGATAGAATAAAGAAATACCAGCCGAGAGTGTTTCATGTTTGTCTCCAGCAAGCCAAGATTCCGCAAAGGCAATCACACTGTCTTCGTACTGATGGAGGGAAAGATCGACGTCCGCAATGGTCTCTAAACCAACGTAGTGAAGTTTGCCAACGTCTCTGGTAACATAATCTTCATTTTCGATAACTTGTGATTCCGACACGGATGCGATCCTATGGTCTATCTTATGGACAAGGGTACTCTGCTTTACAAACGCCCACAAAGAGGCTTTGTCAATCAAGACTGATGCGGGAGCATCAGCGATTCGCTGGGGAACGGTTGTCTCATACTTTAGCAGGCTGTCACGAATCTGGGCAAACTCATCATCAGCTAGTTCCAAGAGCCCAGCGAGTCGTGAAAAGCGCCGCTGGATCTCCTTCGGTACAGCCTGTTTACCCTTGTAGCCCAAGTATGCTGAAGTATTGACCGTATCTGTATCTCAACTTTGCAGTCTGAAAAGCGATGATATTCGGTGAGTTTTAGTCGGGTAGCTGGAAGTTTGGCAACGTAATGCAACGATAAGTAACCGAATCTATCTGGGTCAAGCACCGTACGTTTATCCACAGAATTCATATAGTTAATATTAAATTCCTTCTGGATAATGTCTGCTATTACATCCACGTCATCAGCGAAATAGGTTATGATACGTATTCCCGCTATATCCGTTATATCACTTAGCTTACGATACCTTTCTTCCGACCGTTCTACCTTAGTCTTAAGGTCATCCCTGTCTTTGACACGGCAAGTGATCGAATGAACACGAGCGTTGTTCTCCCTAAGAAGGTCTTCCACGAGCTCCTTGGTCTTTTTAGTGAACTCGGTATGGAGTGCGCATTGCTGGTCGTACTCTTCCAATATTACTGTCAACGCGTCCTGTTTCATACGCACCTCCTCACTTGCTGCCACAACTATTATACCATATTATATCACCCCACCCTCCCCACCACCTCCTCCAGCACCTGCTGCCACTCACTACCAAGGCGTTTTGGGTTTAGTCCGAGCTGGGTTAGCCCTTCTATCCTAAATCCCTTATTAGCTCCTCGGCGGTGTCAAAGGTCTTGACTCTGCCTGCCTTGATGTCTTCACTAGCTTCCTTTTCTGATTCTTGCCACTCTTTTGTCCAGAAGTAGGCTTGGCTCTTATCAATGAGTTTCTTGGGTAGAAGCACTGCTCTATCATCCTCCACCGTGACCTCTATAAGGTCTCCTCCCTCTATACCGAGTTTCTTACGGATAGAAGCGGGCAGAGTTACTTGTCCATGTCTTGTAACTTTAGTATACGCTGGCATTTTCTTACCTCCTCTACGGACGCCCCAGAGTTTCATTATGGTGCCCTATGTTACGCAGAATAATCATATTACCCTCAATTTGGAAAGTTATCCTCAACGAGTAGCTTGCTCTAGCTTCCCAGATGTTTTCGGTCCCTTTAATTTTCTTGGTTCTAAGCGCCGGATATCGGATATTCACTGCCAAGTTGGTAATAGCCTTCCGGGCTAACGCTTTCTCCCCTTTAGTTAGCTGTTCCCAAGCTTTCTTGAACCTTGCCGTCCGAGCAATCTTCACCTACATGCCTTTTAATATATTAAAAGATTACTGTATTACTATATTACTAATCTACGATATTGTCAATCTCATGAACATCTTAATATGTTGTCCGCTTCATGATATTTTCCTCACCACCCCTTCCAGCACCTGTTGCCACTCACTACCAAGGCGTTTTGGGTTTAGTCTGAGCTGGGTTAGCCCTATCTTTATCCCGTCTCTGGAAAATGGTTCAAGCTGCTGCTTATCAAAATGCATGCCCTGAAAGCGTCTGAGCACGATTTGCTCTTCGTCGGTGGAGATGGACTCAATGCCCGCTTTAGCCGCCTTAATTTTGATTCTGAGGGCGTAGAGCAGGTTTCTAACCTCCGGCGGCGGTGTGCCAAAGCGGTCGTCAAATTCGTGAGCTAGAGCCTCTACCTGCTCAGCCTTATCTACCTTCGCCAGATTTTGATATAGGCTCAGTCTGGTATCAAGGTCGGCGACATATTCCTCAGGGATATAGGCTCGCAGGGGGAGGTCTATGGTTGGCGGTGGCAGGCGTGACGGTCTGGTCACTCTCTCAGCAGGGCCAGCCTGCTTGGCTTTTTGCCCCTCCACTGCCTCAGCCAGCAGCCGACAGTAGAGGCTGAAGCCAACGGCACTGATATGCCCGCTCTGCTTTACCCCGAGCAGGGTGCCTGCCCCCCTGATCTCAAGGTCTTTTAGTGCAATGCCAAAGCCGGCACCAAGCTCGGTGGCTTCAAATATAGTCCTCAAGCGTTTCTCGGCGGTGGTGGTTAGGTGTTTCCCCTTATCATAGAGAAAGTAGGCATAGGCAAGATTAACGCCACGACCCACCCGACCCCGTAGTTGATATAGCTGGGTCAGCCCAAATTTATCGGCTTTATTAACAATCAGGGTATTAACATTGGGCATATCCAGTCCTGACTCAATAATAGTGGTGCACACCAGGGTGTCACTTTTACCCTGGGTAAAGTTGGTCATCACCGTTTCTAGCTCTGCCTCGGGCATCTGACCGTGGGCGATGGCTATTCTAGCCTCAGGCACCAGGGACTGGAGCTTATTAGCCACGATACCTATGCTTTGAACCCGATTGTGGACAAAGAAGACCTGACCATTTCTTTCCAACTCCCTGAGTATGGCTTCCCTGATTAGATGGTCATCATATTCGGCAACATAGGTTTTGATAGGCAGCCGTTCCTCAGGAGGAGTTTCCATAATGCTCATATCCCTCACCCCCACCAGGGACATATGGAGGGTGCGGGGGATGGGGGTAGCGCTGAGGGTGAGGACATCTGCCTCCTGCCTCATCTGCTTAAGGTGTTCCTTATGGGCTACGCCAAAGCGCTGTTCTTCATCAATGATTAAAAACCCCAAATCTTTGAATATTATATCCTTTTGCAGCAACCGATGGGTGCCGATGCAGATATCCACCCTGCCGTTAGCCAGTCCGTCAAGGATAGCCTGCTGCTCTTTTGGTGTTCGGAATCGGCTTAATACCTCAATTCTTATCGGGAAGGCACCTAGCCTCTGGCTAAAGGTGGAAAAGTGCTGTTGAGCCAGCACTGTAGTCGGCACCAGCACTGCCACCTGCTTGTTGTCCATCACTGCCTTGAAAGCAGCTCGGATAGCCACCTCAGTCTTACCGTAGCCCACATCACCACAGGCTAATCTATCCATAGGTTTGGCTTTTGCCATATCCTCTTTTACCTGTTTTAGCACCTCTATCTGGTCAGGGGTCTCAACATAGGGGAAAGAAGCCTCAAGCTCCTGCTGCCATACTGTATCCTGGGAAAAGGTGAAGCCGGGCACGACTTCCCGGGCGGCATAAAGAGCTAGCAGCTCCTGGGCAATATCATTTACTGATTCTCTGACCCTTTGCTTGGTTCGCCTCCACTCCTGGGTGCCCAGTCGGCTCAACACTGGCGGCTGGTCACCGCCTCCTATGTAACGGTTGACTCGGTCAATCTGGTCGGTGGGGACATAGAGCTTATCGCCAGCAGCATATTTTAAGACCAGGTACTCCTTTTCGGTATTATCAGTGCTTATTGTAGTAACGCCAGCAAATTTGGCGATGCCATGCTCTATATGCACTACATAGTCGCCCGGAGCGAAGTCAACCACGAGCCTGTGGTGTGGCACCGGGTGCTTCTTGAGTAGCCGCCGCTGCTTGACAAAACCAAAGATTTCAGCATCAGTGAATAGATGAGTATTATTATTCATACCCCAGCCCTCTGCCAGTAAACCCTGAACCAGGGTTAGCGAGCCAGGCGGGGGTATTTGCTTGATTTCAGCAAGGGGTGGGGCAATAATATCTTCTTCGTCAAGTAGCTCTGATAATCGGCTTGCCTGATGACTGATAATGATGAGCCGATGTTTCTGACTTAGGAGCTGCTTAACCTTTTTAATAAATATTGGCAGCTGTCCACCATAGCTGGGGGCAGGGACAAAGCCTAACCGGTGTGGTTGCTCATTGTCGGTAATACCCCAGGCGGTGAGCGTTAGGCACTGCCTCTCCCTCATTCTTGGCTCTAGCTCTTCCCAGGTGAAGTATGGTCTGGGGAAATTGTAGGGTAACTCTCCCCGCTCTAATTTCCCGGCGCACAACTCATTGGCTTTGGCATCCAGGTCTTCCATGCCTAGTTTAATGTTCATAGGTTCATCAAATATTAGGAGGGCATCTGAGGGCAGGTAGCTCAGCAGGCTATCTTTGTTAAACAGCGGGGCGTAAAACTGTATGTTGCCCGGCCTCTGTTTATTAAGCAGCATAGCTAGTTCTTGCCTGAACTGCTGGCTCACCTCGGTATTGCAGCCAGTCAGGTCAATATTAAGCACTGGCTCTAACTCTGCTTTGCTGCTTAATAGGGGTGATAGCAGTTCTGTGGCTGGACCGATAGCTATTGATGATATTGCCCTTAGCGAGCGCTGATTTGCCGGGTCAAAGAGGCGGATGCTATCTATGGTATTACCAAAGAACTCAATCCTGGCTGGCAGGTCGCTGGTTGGGGGATAGATATCAATGATGCCACCGCGATGGCTTGTGGTGCCCGGTACCTCCACCATATTTTCCACCCTGTAGCCCATAGCTTGCCATTGGCCCAGCAGGTGAAATGGCTCTATTTCCATCCCTACCCTTATGGTGTGGCAGGTAGAGGTGAAATCACTATACGGCGCTATCTTCTGCATAAAGGCTGGGGCTGAGGTGACAACTAAGGGGGCATCGTAGCCTCTATCTACATTAGCTAGAGCAGAGAGCACCTGGAGCCTTTCAAGCTCAGTGGAGGTATCTGAGGCAATACGCTGGTAGGGCAAGGCGTCGGGCTCAGGGAAGAGTTTTACCTGGGTGGAGTTACACCAGGTCAGGATTTGTTCGTAAAGTTTTCTACTGTTTTCTGGTTGGGTGGTAACTACGAGCATAGGTTGTCGCTGGCTATGGTATAGGGCAGCTATGAGGTAGGGCTTGGCGGCGTCTATAACTACTACCCTGGCATTGCCGTTTTTCTGCTTTAGCTCATCTACCAGCTGGCGGTAGGCGGGCATCTCCTCGATGAGATGTAATAGTTCGGTTAGGTTTAGCTGCATCTCTTTCCCCAAACACCCATAGGGCTAGCCGAAACGGTCTAGCCCTCCACCAAAATTTTAGCACAGTAGCTAATATTAAGGGAAGTTAAAAAGAGTGAGGTTGACCCATTGGATTTCCTAACCGGGTTGAGAAATAATCCCTAGCCAGTCTTTAATGTTTCCAGGGCAGCCTGTTGAATTTGAAATAGTTGCTTAATGCCCCCTTCAGCTAAAGAGAGTAGGAAATCAATAGTCTCCTTGGAGAAAGGCTTGGCTTCAGCCGTGCCCTGAACCTCAACAAACTCACCCTGGCTGGTCATCACCACATTAAAGTCAACTTCAGCAGCGCAGTCTTCATCATAGCACAGGTCTAATAGCCGATAGCTATGCACAATGCCGACGCTGGTGGCAGCCACGGCGCTCTTTAGCGGTATAGATGATATTACCCCCATATTGGCTAGGGTTTGCATTGCTTGATGTAGGGCGACATAGGAACCAGTAATAGCAGCAGTTCTGGTGCCGCCATCCGCCTGCAATACATCGCAATCTATAATTAGGGTTCTTTCCCCCAATGCGGTAAGGTCAGTTACTGCTCGCAGCGAGCGCCCGATAATACGCTGTATTTCCTGGCTTCTACCGGCGATTCTGCCCAGTACGGAATCACGAGGTGTGCGGCTGGCAGTGGCGCGGGGCAGCATGGCATATTCAGCGGTAATCCAGCCGCTACCCCCTCCCCTGAGGAAGGTTGGCACCCTCTCTTCTACACTAACCGAGCACAATACCCGGGTCTTCCCCAGTTCTATTAGCGCTGAACCTTCAGCAAAGCTCTGAAATTTGGGGGTTATTTTTATCGGTCGCAGCTCATCCCAGGCACGCCCATCAGCCCTTTTCATATAATCTTCCCTTCTAGTTTTTTGATGTGTGCCAAAGTATAGCATTGATGGACAATGCTGGCAATCTAACCTACCTCCCCCCTCAGATATTTATTTTAGCAACCCACCCCCTTTATCCCCCTCCCTTTATAAGGGAGGGGGAATTTATTGTGTAAGAGAGGCGAAGCCTCTCTTTGACTCTCCTTATAGTATCTACTCCTTCAAAGGAGAGGGGGAAGATTTCATAAAGAGGGGGCTAACGCCCCTCTTAAACTCCCAGTTAGGCTACATGGAAAAGAAAGAGTTTTATTTCAGGCTTATTAGATATTCCTTTAGCCAGCCCAGGGCTGCCTCAGCGGCATCTAGCTTATTTTGCTCTCGGTTTCCCTGAAAATAGTGTTTCTGGCTATAGGTTCCAGCCTGATGGGATAATCCAATGTAGAATAGCCCTATTGGTTTTCCCGGGGTAGCCCCGGTAGGTCCGGCAATACCGGTATCAGCCAAACATACATCTGAGGCTAGCATTTTTCTGCCGCCCTGCGCCATCTCTTCAGCTACCTCAGGGCTAACAGCGCCATATTTGTTGATGGTATCCTCTTTCACCCCGACTATTTTAATCTTGACTTCATTGCTATAGGCGGTAACCGACCCCTTATAGTAGTCAGAGCTACCGGCGACATTGGTTATGCGGTGAGATATTAGCCCCCCGGTGGCTGATTCAACTATTCCCAGGGTTAGCTCCTTTTTGCGAAGCAAATTTCCTACCTCTTGCTCTAGGCTGGTCATAGTTTTATATAAATCCTTCCATCAAGGTGTATATTACTTTATCGTCTACTTGGTTACTACCTTGACTGAGCTTATGTGTAACCTGCTCAACTACCTCATGTCTGTGTACATCGTAAAGGTCATCCAGTTTAGTATATACGCCGACCCTTCGGCCAATTCTGAAGTTGGCTCTTTCTTCAGGTGTTAAGCACTGGAATCTATCTATAGAAGCTAGCATTTTCCCCTTATCCTGAGGCAATTTGCCTTCAATTTCCTGTAGCAGGTTAGTAATATGGTCACTTACGTAGTTGGAATGGCACTCCAGGTGTTCAATCAGCAACCTTTCCTCTTCTAGAATTTTCTCATCTGTTGCCCGCATAAAATTGCCATTCTCTATCTCATTACATAGAGGCATTCTATTATTTACGGTTAAGGTTCTGACTCTGATGAAGTCGGGGTCTATTTCATTCAGCACCTTAGCTGTCTGGATGGCGTGCTCCCGCCACATTTCCCTCCCACCAAGTCCTAAGATGACATATTCTGATAGCGATATACCTGATTCTACCACTCTTCTGCCGCCTATAATATGTTCGGCAGCAGTAATCCCCTTATCCATATACTGAAGTAGAGGGTCATAACCTGATTCCAGTCCTATATGCAGGCGGGAAAGCCCGGCCTTGCCTAGCTCTGTTAGCTCATCTAGTTTCTTTTTGGCTGCTGTCTTTGACCTGGCATAGCTAGTTATCCTCTTTATATCAGGAAAGGTTTCCCTCAAGAACCTTATTACCTCAGCTAGCTCATTTGTCCTCATAATTAAACTATTAGCATCCTGCAGGAAAACGCTCTCACCACCGGCATACAGCCATAGAGCCACATTGTAAAAGGCTTCATTAGGTGGGTTGTTAAGCACTGTAGTAGCTATCTCTTTCACTCTGCCTCCATAGCCAGATTTCCATGAAAGCCCCTTTATCTTGTCCTGTAGAACCTTGGCTGTTCTTATATCTTGCTTTATCTCTTCCACTGTCCTGAGCTGGAATTTTTTCCCCTTGTAGGTGTGGCAGAACTTGCATCGGTTCCACGGGCAGTTTATGGTTGCCCTGATAAGCAAAGAGTAAGCCTCGCTTGGTGGTCTGATTGGTCCTAGCTCAAAAGAATATGCCATTATTTATTTTTAACCCTTTCCGAGTAAAGGTATGGACTATTTACTTGCTTCGTGCTATTATCACCTATTAGTGGATTAATTTTTTGCCCTTTGATTATATAGAAACTACGGGATAAAATAAAGCGAGAATGTATCCAACACCGCTTGGCTAATAGCTAAGAAGGAGGTCTTATTATGGGAATATTAGCCTGGATTTTTGGTACTATTGGTGGGCTGTGTGCAGTGATGGGTGTTATTACTGCGGCGGGGGTAATTCCAGAATTTGCTGAACTCTCCTGGATGTTCTGGCTGGTGCTGAGTGCAATTTTACTTCTAGCTACTATTGCTTTTGCCGTTGGTCGCGGAGGATATGAGTAGCTAGACTCCTATTTCTGAAGTTATTATGCCCGTTTCAAAGAGTGAAGCCAAGATTTCGCTGTTGGTTTACTCCAATGCGGCTAGGAATGAGGTGTTGGGCTTGACCCAGGGGATATTGCGGGTAAAGGTAACGGCACCTCCAATCAAGGGTAAAGCTAACAGGGAATTAGTAGCTTTTCTCAGTCAGCTCTTAGATGTGAGCAAAAGCAGTATAAATATTTTAAAAGGTCATACCAGCCGAAATAAGCTTGTAGCCATCAATGGTTTGAGCCAGGAAGAGGTTACGAAGCGGCTTTCTTCTTGCGGTGGCGACGCCAGTAGATAATACCGAGAATAGCTCCCCACACTGGGCAAAAGATTAAGAGCCAGATAGCTATAGTGCCTAGCCACTGCCCGAAAATAACAATTCCACGAACAGCCGATTTGAGCATCTCAAGAGCGCTCCAGCCGACGTGAACCAGTGGTTTAGCCGTAGCTGCCGGTTTCAGATACACTGAAATTAGACTCATTGATGAGATTCGCTCTAAATACTGCATCCGACCCTTGATTTGCTCTATCTCGCTCCGCACCCGGGACAGACTTTCGTAAATGCTCAGGATATCCTCAACGTCCTCAGCTTTTTCCAGGAGGGCTAGATACTGGCTCTCGGTTGCCTCAGCATTCTTGAGTCTTGATTCTAGGTCAACATACTCTTCAGTTACATCTTGGCTGCTGGTGCTCTCCGAGGTTACCCTTACTGCCAGGTCTCTGAGTTCGGCTAATGCCGACTCAAACCTGTCATCAGGCACCCGAATGGAAATCCATCCTCTCATATCCTGTTCCTCACCCGAGATTTGGGACGATACCACATAGCCATCAAACCTTACCGCTAGCTGGGCTATCTCATCTCGGGCATCAGTCACATCATTTACTACCAGAGATATTTCCCCGTTGCGGACTATCATCCGCTCCTCTGCTATTGATGGCAGAGCCCCAGTCCCCACTTCCTTACCAGAGTCAGAATAGCTCTCCTCCCGTTCCGGTACCCCTGCTGGCATTGTTCCTTCTGCTTGAGGTGGTCCCTTAGCGCAGGAAACCGGCACCAGCAGGCACACTACCAGCACCAGCCCTGTTATTAGCATCACCTTTTTCATAACACACCTCTATATATTGTGTATAATTCACTATACTATAACGCTGGTGGAAAGAAAAGGTTAGGTGGGTTGCTATTAATTGGAAATATATTAAGCTCTACGGCAATATGGCAAGTCCAGCTTATCTCCCCAGAGTCTCTCCCCGTCGGTTACTTAGAGGAAGCCTAGGAATTCCCCTAAGGTTAATCCAGCCTCTCTAATTATGGTTCTTAATGTTCCTTTAGGTAGGTCTCTAGGATGCTGAGGTATGGAAATGGGGCGGCGAATACCAGGTTTATACATAATCACATGGCTGCCTGTCTGCCTTCTTACTTCAAAGCCAGCCTTTGCCAAAGCCGCCACAATCTGCTTAGGTTTCAGAACTGGTAGTTCTTGTCTCATAAGAATGGGTTCCTAGATGGCAGCCACCTCAATAGATTCAAACTGCTCCGGTATAGGCATACCTTCTTCTTTGGCTACAGCCAACCAGCCTTCCATGGCGTCTTTTATCATCTCCATAGCCTTCTCAAAACTTTCGCCGTATGATATGCACCCGGGTAAAGAGGGAACAGTTACAGTATATCCACCTTCGGGTTCAGGTTGAAGCTCGAAGACAATACCACCCCGGATAACTTGAAAAGCTTTCATATCAACCATTCCTATAGGTAACAAACCCTTAGCCTCAAAAACCACACGATGTTTCCTGATAGCCTCACTGGATACGCCGAATTTTCTACCGGCCTCAACATTAGGCATCCCAGGCTTCAGGCTCTTCAATAGTTCTCGGTCCTTGTGTTTTCTCTCGGCATCCTCATATTGTTTGAGCATAGACATAAGGTTATCATAACCGTTCCTATACTTCTTTAATTCAGCCTCTAAGCTTGGAACCTTCAGGGCTTGCTCATACATTCTCAAAGCGACCTCATCAAGCTGGTCTAGAGTAAGTTCAGGGATATTATTGGGCTGAGGTTTCTGTGCTGTCAAACCCTTAGATAACAAACCCTGTTGCTCAAATTCTACCCTGCGTCTTCTAACAGCCTCAGCCGATACCTTAAACAATCTACCGGCCTCAGCATTGGATATACCAGTCTTTAATTTCCTTAGAAGCTCCTGTGTATCAATAAGTGATGGTCTGCCCATAATTATTTACCCCTCATCTATAAATCTGGGGCTGACTTATATTTATTGATATTTTGCTCAATCGTTTTCTCGCAAATGCTTACTATTTGTCATTCAAGACTTTTATTACTAGGAAGTATAGTGCTGGACTACTCGGATTATCAATGTAAAATCTCATCTTTTCACCCTTCCTCCCCAGCCTTTCGCTAACCTATTAATTGCCAAAGCAACAAATCCCTTGGCTATCACTGGCTTAACCACTTCAAAGGGCTTTGATTGGCTAAGAATCATAATCCCATCACTAGCCACCAATAACACGGGAAATAGAAAACCTGGAGGAAAAAGGTCTGGAGGATATTTCAGAGTTAGCTCCAGGGCCCGATTTTCTCAGCCCTAGCTACATGTTCGGAAGTAAGTGTACCGCAAGCGATTTAAACTCTAACGCCTCCGTCTAACCATTAAGAACAACACTATAAGAATAACAATCGCTGCTATACCGATCCAAGTCCACATTGTCATTGCTAGTTCCCCCTTGGTTTTCAGTAATTAAAACCAACTCTCCGCAATATTAATAGCACTCTACACTCAACTTGGATACAATGTCAATATTATGTGAGTATGTAATGCCTATTGTCAAGGTTCACCCCCTCAGACAATACTTTCCCATAGCTATCTCCTTGAGTTTTGTTGCTGCATTTTATCACCTCTCCACCTTTACCCATAGCCTTTCGCCATTAGTGATGAATTCTATTGTTCCCTGCTCGTCGGTGCGGTATATATTTTCTTGGCCTGGTTTTTCTTTCAACCTCTCCATCACCTCAGGGGTGGGGTGACCGAACCTGTTATCTTTACCTACTGAAATAACGGCTAGCTGGGGGTTGACCACTGCCAGAAACTCCGGGGTGGTTGAGGTATCTGAGCCGTGATGAGCCACTTTGAGTATGGTGCTGGTTAAATTAGCACGTTGAGCAATAAGCTCAAATTCCGCCTCCCACATTATATCGGCGGTGAGCAGGAAGCTCACCTCGCCCATACTGATATGTAATACCATGCCATTATTGTCTATATCGGACTCGGTGCCAGTTAAATGAGGTATTTGGGGGTTAAGTACCTGTATTGATACCCCTCTGCCTAGGTCAATCTGCTGTCCAGCATGGGCTATGGTGCATTTAATATCCTTTTCCTTAACCAACCTGAGCCACTCACCATATATATCTGACTCAAAGTCTAAATCGGGATGGAGTACCTGCTTAACCTTGTATCTGTTTAGAACCTCTACCAGTCCGGTAACATGGTCAGCACTGGGGTGGGTTAATACCACCAACTCAATAGTCCTATCCCAGAAGGGCATTTCTTTGCCCAATTCTAAAGCTATCGCCTGCGGGCTGGGTCCACCGTCAACCAGAACCTGCAGATTTCCTTCCTGAATAAGGATGGCATCGCCCTGACCGACGTCTAAAAAGCTTACATGAAGATTATCATCAGGCATAGTGGCGGCAGTAAACGATACCAGAATAGCTATTACCAGCAGTGGCGGGATAACCCATTTCTTTGGTAGTCTGGAGATAAGATTAGTAATTTTATCTATACCTGGCTTGACCTGAGTTAAAGATTTGGTGGTCAAGGTGCTTGCCTGCTGACGATGACTATTAAGCCAGAGGGCTAGGGCTAGGGCTAGGTAGTAAGTCCAGATTAAATGGATGTTTATGGTGCTCACTGTGGTGAAGGATAGGGGGATAGCGGCAAAAGCGTTAACCACTAGGAGCATATAGGATAGAAAAGGCCAGGCTAGCCAGCCTACCCCATAGCCTAGTGGTAAGGCGATAAGTCCCAAGCCTCCAGCTAAAGCTCCAGTGATAATAATGACTGGCAGTGCTGGCAGAGCGAGGAATGTAGCTAGCGGAGCAACGAATGAAATAATGCCAAAGTAGTGGGCAATGAGCGGCCAGACAGCTAGGATTGCTGCTATAGTTACACTGAAGCTATCAGTAGTAAGATTGGCTATGGATACTGCTACCCCGTCTTCACCCACGGTAGCCTTAACCACTCTTCTACCTGCAGCCTGGAGGGGAGGGAAGATGAAGATTAAGCCAGCCATAGCCAGGAAGCTCATCTGGAAGGCGGCATCCCACAGGATTTGGGGGCTGATACCTACCATTATGGCTGCGGCAAAGGTTAGAGCAGTGATGGCACTGCGCTGTCTGCCTAAAAGCTCAGCAGTTAAGAACAGGCTAGCCATAATTGCCCCTCTGACTACCGGGGGGTGCATACCGGTGATTAAGATATAAAGCCAGATTGTGCCCAGTGCCAGCCAGATGTAGAGGGAGTGCCTCCTGCCAAAGAGCCATATGCCGAGACTGAGCAGGATGCCAGCCACGATGCTGAGGTGAAGACCGGAGATAGCTAGCAGGTGGGCAGTACCGCTGTGGATGAAATCGGCTTTGACTGATGAAGGGATGTTGCTCCGAATGCCCAGAATAATGCCCTGAGCCAGTGATGCCTGCGGCTCAGGCAAAACTTCAGCCAGGGTTTGAGATAGGTGATTTCTTAGTGAGTAAATCCACTCCAGTGGCTTGGAGCCCCTCCCCCTCTCTAGGATTTCTATTTTGGGGTAGAGCATAGTGGAATAGATTCCCTGGCGGGCTAGGTAATCTTCATAATCAAAGTCATCAAGCTGAGGTGGCGTCTCCAGCTTCCCGACTACCAGGAGCACATCGCCATAGCTATAGGTGGGGTATCTGGGGACAAATAGCAGAGCCGTTCCTGATACCTCATGCCATTCTTCATCCAATCTTATTTCTGTAGCTGATAGGCGGATATGAGTAGTTTTATCTTTAACCTCTGGGTCGGTATTAACCATCCCCCTGATTTCTACCGTTTCCCGGTCGTTGTAGAACTGGAGGCAATTCTCATTTACCGTGGGCAGGCTTGACCTGAAGCAGAAGGCGCCACTGAAAAGGGCGACCAGACATAAACTGGCTAAGATTATTATTTTCCTGCGTTGACGCAGGAAGAAAAGTAGGAGGAGGGGGACAAGCCCGGTAAGAATGAGAGCCAAGGGTAGATTAAACTCTGACCCCAGAAAGATACCAACCACCCAGGCACAACTAAGATAAATAAGTGGCACGAGCCTCCATCCTGAGCATTAGTCTTCAACGGTAATCAGGTGTTTAATCTTCTTGCAGGTAGTAGCTCCTATGTCTTCTACATTAATTAGCTCATTAATATTGTTAAATGGTCCGTTTTGGTTACGATAGTCTATGATAGCTTGAGCCCTGATTTCAGCAATCCCAGGTAGCGCCTGCAGTAGCCACGCTTCAGCCCGGTTAATATTGATTTTTTGTGGCTCTTGTCCCTCTCCCGCTTGGGGAATATAAAGTTTAACTTGGCTGAGGTCGGCACTAGGGGTGGTTCCGCCAGCAGCTTGGATAAGGGCTTCTATACTGTCCCCAGCCTTTAACGAATAGAACCCGGGGTTAATGACAGCGCCTCCAATGTAAACCTCTCCCTGTAATTCCTGGCTGGGGGACTTAGAAATAGAAATCTCTATGGGCTGGCTTTGACTATATCTTGACCAGGCTATTATGCCACCAATAGCAATAATAGCTACCAGGAGAATAGTAATCAGCGTCCAGTACTTGCTTGTCGTCACCGAAGACCTCCTAGCCTTAGCTCTACCAGTGTAACCCTGCTTTGAGTAAGTTGTAGGTAATGAGTTATAATTTCTGCCATTTGGCTAACTAAGGCTCACAATATAATAAAAATGGGCTTTCGTCAAACGCTTGACAGAGGGCCATTTATTAAGGGGAATAGAAAATCTCTAATCGGGGGTTTAGCCTTGAGCTTTTAAGCGCCTCTCAGAGTGATTCGTAACGTCTCTTCTGACTCTGGTTTAGTAACAGCTATTATCTGGTCTTCAGCCTGAATGATAGTATTGGCTGTAGGAACTATAGGCTTGCGCTCCTTACGAATAATTAGGGACAAGATGCTTCCCGGTGGTAGCGAAAGCTCCTTTACTGGTTTGCCTACTGTGGTTGAGTCAGGTGGGATTTTTACTTCTACAATCTCCAGCCCCTTGTCTCTAATCTCTAATAAGTGCGTCAACGGGTGCGTTGGCACCTCTTCCTCTATGTGTTCAAGGATAATATTAGTGCTACTTACAGTAACATCTACCCCCAGTTTCTTAAAGAGATTTTCCCTTTGCGGGTTTCTGAGGCGGGCTATGGTACGGGGCACATTAAACTTATGCTTGGCTACCTGGCAGGCGACTAAATTATCTTCATCATCCCCGGTTACAGCAATGAGCATATCGGCTCGGGCAGTACCGACTTCAGCCAAGGTAGCTGCCTCACAACCATCGCCACGGAAGCAAATGCTACCCAACAAATCGGTAAAGGACTCGCATACGATGGCACTTTTTTCTACTACAAGTACCTCATGACCTTCGTCCAGTAGAGCTTTAGTTAGATAGTAGCCTACTCTACCACCACCAACAACTATGATATACATGTTTTTACCTCAGCTCTCCAGCTTTTCTTTCAGTATTCGGACAAATACTGTAGTTGGGCTAATGGCTTCCAGTCCTAGAGTATTGTATAACTCTTGGCGTAAAGGGTCATATATGCGGCAGACTACCCTGGGCACATTGAAAATATGCTTGGCAATTTGAGCCGCCATGACATTTCTGTTGTCCCCCTGGGTTAATGCCACAAAGATATCAGCTTCCTCTATACCTGCCTTCTTGAGCGTTTCCTCATCAGCACCACTGCCAATTAGTGCTGTACCGTTGAATTCAGGGGGTAGTCTTCGGAAACTGTAGCTGTCAATATCCAAAACAGTAACTGCGTGTCCCTCAGCATCTAGTAATCCGGCTAGCTGGGCACCTACTCGTCCACAACCCATAATAACTATTTTCATATAGCCAACTCAATTATGGAGTATATTGATGGTATAGTATAACACGACAGGGAGCATTTCTGAGTACATAAAGCACTGTACTGCCCAGGCTAAACTGCCCAAAGCGCCTCTTGTACTTAACACCCATTAAGATTAAGTCAGCCTCCTGTTCTACTGCATCATCAACAATAGTTGGACCGGCCTCACGGGCTTGAAGGAGGTCAGTCTCTACCTCATAGTCTTGTTCCTCAGCAACTCTCTCTATATGGTCTAGTATCCCTTCAGCTTTCTGAATTTCAGGTTCAATTTCGGCATCTAGCGGCAGGGTGCGTTTTACTGTAATAACATAAACGGCACGGATTTTAGCCTTGTTTTTTTTGGCTAGCCTGCAGGCTAGCTTCATTGCCTCTTCATCAGCTTCACTGCCAGTTACCGGCACTAGAATGTTGTGAAATTCCATTGCTTTTTATTTCCAGGTTATTGAGCAACAGGTATTATAATCTTATCATTCTAAATCTACAATAGCCTTTTGTACACTGCTATACTAACCTCACCCCCTATGTTCTCCCACTTCCTCCCCGGTTTGGGTCGGAGACATACGCTGTTTTCGCCGATAGAAGTAGTAAATAATTAAGCCAACAACCATCCAGGCGATTCCCACCCAACGGCTATTGGGTTGGGTGATTAATATTATAATCCATATTATTGATGTCGCCGCTAAACCCAACATAGCACTTATTGGCATCTCACGCCCTCTAATTCTTATATTCCAGCCAATCTTAAACGGGCGGGGTAGCTCTGGCTTCTTGGCTCTTAGGCTAAGGATAGAGGCATGGGCAAACATAAAGGCTAACAGAGAGCCGAAGGCATATAACGTCCCCATGTTTTTAAAGACATCAGTTGCGAAAAACCCTGGAGACAGGATGAGAAGGGCTATTGTGCTGAACAAAATTATTGAAACATAGGGCGTCTTGAATCGGGGATGCACTCGGCTGAGGGCTGGGGGTATCAGATTATGGCTCCCCAGTGAGAAGGCAAGCCTTGAGATGCCTATAAGTCCAGCGTTAGTAGCTATGAGTAAAATGGTGCCGGCTAATATGGCTATTAGCGGCTCAAGGATAGTGCGTATCAATGCTGAAGGGATACTGGCAGCAATACCTGCCACAGGGTCCCTAGACCATTCATTGGCAAGCTCGTGAGGTGTCATAGCTGATAGGGATACCAGAGAAATGCCAGCGAAGATAACCAAGACAGTAACTATCATCATAATCAATGCTTTAGGCACCCTTTTCTCTGGCTGCCTAGTTTCTTCAGCCATCTGAGACATAGTTTCAATCCCGGTATAGGCGATGGAAGCTAAGGCTATACCCAGAATCAGGTTATCAAAAGTCGGCCAGTTACCTGGGGCAAACATATGCTGAACCAGGATTGCTGGGTTGGGTATGAGTATCAGCAGGACACCAATAACTACCAGCGAAACCTGGGTGGTTATATCTATTATGGCGGCTCCTATATTTAGGATGGATGTTTCCTTTACGCCGATGACATTTATTATCATCAGGAAAACAACGATTCCCATAGAGGCTAGAGTGCCAATGATGGGACTACCCTTAAACGGTTCCCAGAAGTAGCCTAGATAGGGAGGGATAGTGAAGGATGAGATGGAGATGGTAACAATGTAACTTAGCATTAGTGCCCAACCGGCGATAAAGCCAGTAGCATCATTAAAGCCATGTCGGGCAAAGCTAGCTGAGCCACCTGCCTCAGGTAGCATAGCTGTGCCTTCAGCATAGGTAAAGGCGGTAAATATGAAGAGAATGCCAGCAACACTCAGTGCTATAGGGGTAGCCCCCATAGCTGCCAGGGCAACAATGCCTAAGGCATAATAAATAGAGGAGCCAACATTCCCATAGCCGGCACTGAATACGGCGGGAACGCCTAATACTCGTCTCAGGTGGTAGCGCCTAATTCGTCGGGGACGAAAAATCCTATCACCAGGCTTGATTCGCCAATTGTTGTTCATACCTTACTTACTGGTGTGAATTTTATGCATTTAGCCGCTGACTGTCAACAGTTTGTGTTGGCTTGACAATTATATATCTCTCATCTAAACTCAAAACAGAAGGAGGAGCATATTAAGCTTTTCCTATGTTCTGATTTCTAACCTATGTTACCACAATGTGCCTTTTGTCGGTAAAGGAGAATTAGTAGTGCTTAAGTTTCCCTTTATCCCCAGGGAAGAGAAATTTTTTGGACTTTTTGAGGAGAGTACCCGAAATATGGTCAAAGCAGCCCAAGGGCTGAAAGAGTTAGTTAATACTTGGGAGGATGTTGAGGGAAGAGTAGATGAAATAACTAAGCTGGAGCACGAAGGGGACACGATTACTCATCAAATTATGGCGCAGCTAAATCGCACCTTTGTTACCCCATTTGATAGAGAAGATATAGCCCTGCTGGCCCATACCCTGGATGATGTAACCGATTTTATCCATGCTGCGGCTGATGCTATGCTTATATATAAGATAGACCATCCCAACCAGAGAGCTAAGGAGCTGGCTGATATCATAGTGCAAGCAGCGTCTGAGGTAGAAAGGGCAATACCTCGGTTGCGGCAGCATAGCAATGAGTTAAAACGTATTCTCGAACATTGTGTGGAGATTAATCGGCTGGAAAATATGGCTGATAGGGTATTCCGTTCGGCACAGGCTGAGCTTTTTAATAATACCCCTGATATTACTCAGGTTATTAAGTGGCGTGAGATTTATGAGCATATGGAGGCGGCGACTGATAGGTGTGAGGATGTGGCTAATGTCCTTGAGGGGGTAGCCCTCAAGCATGCCTGATTCCTCCCTTTACCTTCTTATCCTTATCGTCATTCTAGCTGTTGGTTTTGCTATAGTTAATGGTTTCAATGATGCGGCTAATGCTATTGCGCCAGCAATTGGTACCCGTGCTCTTTCACCACGAGACGCTCTTATAATAGCTGTCATTGCCAATATGGCCGGCGCCGCTACCGGCACGTTGGTTGCCAAAACTATTGGCAAAGGGATTTTAGTTCCTGAGGCAATAACCTATCTAACGGTAATTGCTGCCTTAGCCTCCATTATTATCTGGGGTACGCTGGCTACCTACGCTGGTCTGCCGATAAGCCTGCACCATGGGTTTATTGCTGGGCTAGCTGCGGCTGGGATGGCTGTGGCAGGTAGTGAGGCGGTGGTATGGGGTGTTATGAAGCAAATTCTAGCCGCGGTTGGCATAGCTCCTTTGCTTGGTTTTGCTGGTGGCTTTGTAATGATGGTCTGCCTGTATTGGGTATTTCGGCGAAGTGCCCCAGACAGGATGCGGAGAGTTTTCAGCAGATTGCAATTTTTGACTACTGCCTTTATGGCTTACAGCCATGGCAAGAACGACGGTCAGATGCCCATAGGTGTCATCACAATGGCAATGGTAATTTATTATAATAATCCCAGTCTGTGGGACCGTCTCTCCTTGTTTGACCCTCACTTGTGGTGGATAATAGTCGTATCAGCCTTGGCCATCAGTGCAGGCACAGCTATGGGAGGCTGGCGGGTCATTAAAACAGTGGGAATGCGGGTGACTACTCTTAGACCGGTTCACGGCTTTACGGCACAAGCCTCGGCAGCTACAGTTATTGAGATTGCCTCACACGGAGCATTTATGGGACAATGGGGTATTCCAGTAAGTACTACCCATTGCATAAGTGCGTCTATTATGGGGGTAGGTGCCACCAAGCGGCTATCGGCAGTGCGCTGGGGAATAGCCGGCAACATCATTGCTGCTTGGATACTGACCTTTCCTATCTGTGGGGGGCTAGGTTATTTGTTTGCCTGGCTGCTGCATGCAATATTTTAGTTAGCCTATAAAGCAATCTCCCTGGGGATTACCCGACACTTTTCGGCAGTAATAATAGCCTCAATCTGTGATACTGTTTGGTCAATTTCACCCTGCTTGTTCACTACTATATAGTCAAATAGGGATAGCTGTTTTACTTCCTCCTCAGCAGTTTTTATCCGTAAGGCTAGGTCGAAGGATGACTCAGTATGGCGCTGCTTAAGTCTTATACCGAGTTCTTCCATTGATGGGGGTATCAGAAAAATAGATACTGCTTGGGGCAGGATTTTTTTAATAGTAGCTGCTCCTTGAACGTCAACCTTTGCTATTATATCCTGCCCCTTGTCCAGCGCTCGTTTGACTACCTCCTTAGGCACACCATACCAATTGCCATAGACATTTGCCCACTCTAATAACTCTTTATTCTCAATCATCTCCTGGAATCTTTCTGTTGAGACAAAGTGGTAATCTATATTATCTTTCTCGTTAGCTCGCTGAGACCGTGTGGTTACAGTGGTAATATATTTAAGAGGGCAACCTGATTGCTTCATCCGGGTTAAAACTGCGTCTTTACCTGTTCCTGAGGGACCCGAGAAGACTATGAATAACGGCCTTGTCGGTGGGTTGAATGGGGGCTGACTTTTATAGCTCGCCTTTTTCATCGCTTTGCTCTAGCTTTAGCGCTGAACCCCCTCGACTTACTTGTAACCTGCCAGTGATAGTTTCTGGAACTAGAGCAGCCAGAACAATATGACCGCTATCGGTGAAGATAACCGCCTTAGTCTTTCTACCACTGGTCAGATCAATTAGTAGCCCCTTGTTTCTCCCTTCCTGAATTATACGTTTAGTCGGTGCTGAGTTTGGTGAGGCTATAGCAATAACTCTATTCATGGCTAATATGTTACCAAATCCGATGTGAACCAGTTCTATGACCATTATTATCACCCCGGGGGATTATTTTTTAGTATTTAAATTAGATATTTCTGCTGAATTTAGAAATCATCTAAGCATTCAATGAGCTTAATTAAATGGTGCAAATTCTGTTTGATAATCAACGATATCTATCACCCCTTTCATATGTTATTTCTTAATTTTGAATCTCATCTTCTATTAAATAGCAGGGGCTGCTTTCACCGTACCGATGCTTACTATTTATTATCTTATACCCTTAATAACAATTAGGCAACCACCAATAACTTGAGTTTTTAGGCTGATAGATGATAAATTATAATTCTGGTTAAATTTTACCTTATGGTTTAAGAATGACTGAGCAATTATCACAAATTCTTGCTCCATACCACGGGCAGAAGGGAATTTTAATCCCTATCCTACAGAAGGTGCAAGAGGAATTGGGCTATCTTCCTGAGGAAGCTGTCTCAGAGGTAGCCCATTTTGTAGGTGTATCTGAGAGTGAGGCTTATGGTGTTGCCAGCTTTTATGCCCAGTTTCGGTTTGAACGGCAAGGTGAACATACGATAAAGGTTTGTCAGGGCACCGCCTGTCATGTGCGAGGCGGGCGACGCATCCTAGAAGCAGTGGAGCGGGAGCTCGGCATTCAACCTGGGGAAACCACTGAGGATTACAAATTTAGCTTGGAGACGGTCGCTTGCTTCGGCTCGTGCGCTTTAGCCCCGGTCATGGTAGTAGATAAGACTGTCTGTGGCAGAATGACCACAGCCAGGGCAAGAAAAATGCTGGCTGAGTATTGACGGGAGCCAAGATGACATTTGATGAAATCCGACGCCAAGCCTTATCTGAGTGGGAGGTTTTGCAACATAGTAACAAGCCTCGCATCCTTGTCGGTACTGCCACCTGTGGTCGGGCAGCCGGGGCTATGGCTGTTTTGGAGGCTATTGATAGGGAATTATCCCATCGGAATATTGATGCCATAGTGATGCAGATTGGCTGTATCGGGCTTTGCTATGCTGAGCCTCTGGTAGACATAATTAAGCCGGGTCGTCCTCGTATCTGTTATAGTGGGGTTACCCCAGAAATCATTCCTCAGCTAATAGAAGACTATATTATCAATGACAATCCTCGTCCTGACCTGGCTCTAGGTACCATAGGCGAAGATGGTGTCGATGGTATCACTAGGCTCTTTGAGTTACCCATGCTTAGACCACAGGTACGCGTTGCCCTGCGCAATTGTGGACATATCGACCCCGAAGATATAAAGCAATACATTGCCAGCGGTGGCTACAGTGGCTTGGTTAAAGCTCTGGCAATGAGCCCAGAAGAGGTGATTGAGGAGGTAAAGAAGTCTGGATTAAGGGGCAGAGGGGGGGCTGGCTTTCCTACTGGTCAAAAGTGGGAGTTTTGTCGGCGCTCACCGGGCACTGAGAAATACCTAATTTGTAATGCTGATGAGGGCGACCCAGGGGCGTTTATGGATAGGTCACTATTAGAGGGTGACCCGCATGCGGTATTGGAGGGCATGCTTATCGGTGCTTATGCCATCGGGGCAACTCAAGGCTACATCTACTGCCGGGCAGAGTATCCCCTGGCCATAGAGCGATTACAGATTGCCCTAAAGCAGATGGAAGACTATGGCTTACTAGGGGATAACATACTTGCTTCTGACTTTAGTTTTCAAATAGAGATAAAGGAAGGTGCCGGTGCCTTTGTCTGTGGTGAGGAAACCGCCCTGATAGCCTCTATCGAGGGTAAGCGGGGAATGCCTCGGTCTCGCCCTCCCTTCCCAGCTATATCTGGCTTATGGGGTAAGCCGACTAATATCAACAATGTGGAGACCTGGGGTAATGTCTCAGCTATATTGCAGACAGGCGGTGAGTGGTATTCCAGTTTTGGCACCGAGACAAGCAGAGGGACTAAGACCTTTGCCCTAGCCGGCAAGGTTGTGCGGACCGGGTTAATAGAAGTACCTATGGGCATGCCATTGTCTGAGGTTATCTTTGACATTGGCGGCGGAATTGTTGGCGGCAAGCGTTTTAAGGCAGCCCTAACCGGTGGTCCGTCAGGTGGCTGCCTGCCAGCCAGCATGTTAGACCTGCCTGTAGATTATGAGTCTTTGACTCAGGCTGGTTCCATAATGGGTTCAGGGGGAATGGTGGTCGTTGATGAGGATACCTGTATGGTGGATATGGCAAGGTTCTTTCTCTCCTTTACTCAGATTGAGTCCTGTGGTAAGTGCATTCCCTGCCGTGTCGGCACCAGACAGATGCTCAACATCCTGGAGCGTATTACCCAGGGCGAGGGGAAGTCAGGTGACATTGAATGCCTTGAGCGATTAGCCCAGTTAGTTAAGTCTACTGCCTTATGTGGATTAGGTCAGACGGCTCCCAATCCTGTCTTAACCACAATTCGCTACTTCAGGGACGAGTATGAGGAACACATAAAAAAGCACTACTGCCGAGCCGCGGTATGTAAGGAGCTAGTCAAGTCTCCTTGTCAGAACACCTGTCCAGCAAGGATAGACGTTCCCCGCTATATTCGGCTGATTGCTGACGGCAAATATGATGAGGCGCTAGCTGTAGTGCGAGAGAAAGTTCCCTTCCCAGCGGTACTTGGTTATGTGTGTTTGCATTTTTGTGAGGCTAAATGTCGTCGCGGTCAATTAGATGAGCCACTGGCAATAAGGGTGCTAAAGCGTTTTGCTGCTGAACATGATACCGGATTGTGGAAACAAAACTCTAAGCTAGCTCCACCAACAGGGAAGAAGGTGGCTATAGTGGGTTCAGGACCGGCAGGACTAACGGCGGCATATTATCTAGCCAAGCTGGGGCATGAGGTAACGGTATTTGAAGCCTTACCTGTGGTTGGTGGCATGATGCGGGTAGGGATACCAGAATACCGGTTACCTCGAGAGGCACTTGATAGAGAGATTGAGGAGATAAAGGCGGTAGGGGTGGAGATAAAGACAGATAGCAAGGTAGAGTCATTAGATGAGCTATCTAAGCAGGGTTATAATGCTATTTTTGTCAGCATAGGTGCCCATCGGGGTATAAACCTGGGAATGGAAGGGGAAACTAATGCTGGCATGGTAGATGGCGTGGATTTTCTCAGGGAAATCAACCTGGGCAGGAAGCTGGGCATTGGGGACAGGGTAGTGGTGGTGGGGGGTGGCAATGTAGCCATAGATGCATCACGGACTGCCCTTCGGCTTGGGGCTAGAGAGGTAACCATTGCCTATCGTCGCACCCGTGCTGAGATGCCCGCTAGTGCCGAGGAGATAGACGAGGCACTCAGGGAGGGAGTGAAGATACTCCATTTAGCTGTGCCGAATAGGGTTACGAGGGTGAATAGTAAGTTAAAGGTAGAGTTTATGCGGATGGAATTAGGTAAGGTAGATGAAAGTGGAAGGCGAAGACCTGTACCGGTGAAGGGTAGTGAGTTTACGGGTGAGTATGACATGATGATAAAAGCTATCGGAGAGCGTGCCGAAGTCCCTGATAGGTATATGCTATCGGTAGGCAGGGGAGGAAGAATTGAGGTAGACCCTGATACTCTGGCTACATCAAGAGAGGGGGTATATGCCGGGGGTGATGTGGTAACCGGGCCAGCATCAGTGATTGAGGCAATTGCTGGAGGGCGGCAGGCAGCTATATCTATAGATAGGTATCTTGGTGGTAATGGAGACATAGATGAACAATTAGCACCTCCAGAGGAGGTAACCCCCTTTGATATTGAGGAAATTGAGGGAGAAAAGTATCGTCCGGCGGTGAATATGTCGTCGCTTGATGAGAGGCTTAAGGGTTTTGCTCAGGTAGAGCTTGGTTTTGATGAAGCCAAGGCAATTGAAGAGGCAAAACGCTGTCTGAGGTGTGATTTGGAGGAGCACTAAGCCAGCAGGTATTGCTAATATAGTCAATAATACTGTTTAAGGGACAATAGTTTAGTATGGATGAGATTACCTTAACTATTAATGGTAGGCAAATCAAGGCAAAAAGGGGTATGACGGTATATGAAGCGGCTAAGGAGGCTGAGATATACATACCGACATTGTGTCATCACCCTTACTTAGCCCCCTATGGTGCCTGTCGGTTGTGCATAGTGGAGATTGAGAAGGTGAGGGGCTTTCCCATATCATGCACTACCCCAGCCACTGATGGAATGGTAGTTAACACGAACACGTCGCAGATTCAGGAGTTAAGGTGGGGTATTCTAGAGCTTATACTGACTGAGCATCCCAATTCATGCCTCACCTGCAATCGTGAAGAACGATGCCAGCCTTTTGATATATGTTTGCGTAGCGTGGCGATAACCGAGCGCTGTGTAGTTTGCCCCAAGAATGGGCGATGTGAGTTACAAAAGGTAGCCGACTACATAGGGCTAGAGGAGGTAACACTACCCTATGCCTATAAAGAGTTGCCAGTAGAGAGGAGAGACCCCCTTTTTGACCGGGACTACAACTTATGTATTCTATGCGGGCGGTGTGTAAGGATATGTCAGGATGTACGAGGTGTAGGCGCTATTAGTTTTGTCCAGCGAGGCAGTCAGACTATCGTTGGCACTGCATTTAATCGCCCCCTTAGAGATTCGGGGTGTAAATTTTGTGGTGCCTGTGCTGAGGTCTGCCCAACTGGTGCCATAATGGACAGGGGGGTTGAGCCGGCTGAGCGTGAAGCTAAATTGGTTCCGTGCCGAAGCGCCTGCCCTGCTGGCATAGATGTCCCACGATATATCCGTTTGATAAAGGAAGAGAGATTTGCTGAAGCGGTAGCTGTGGTTCGGGAAAAAGTGCCGTTTCCGGCAACGCTCGGTTATATCTGCTTACATTTTTGCGAGGAAAAGTGCCGCAGAGGTGAGCTGAATGAGCCGATAGCAATAAGGGCACTAAAGCGTTTTGCTGCTGAGCATGATACCGGGTTATGGAAACAGAGGTCTAAGTTTGCTCCTGCCACCGGCAAGCGGGTCGCTATTATCGGCTCAGGCCCAGCTGGGCTAACCGGGGCATACTACCTGACTAAGCTCGGTCATAGTGTAACCGTTTTTGAAGCCTTACCCGTAGCCGGGGGTATGATGCGAGTCGGTATCCCTGAGTATCGCCTGCCTAGGCAGGTGCTTGATGCTGAAGTTGACGAGATAAAGAGAATTGGCGTTGACATTAGGTTAAATACCAAGGTTGAGCCACTGGATAAACTCCTGGAACAAGGATATGATGCCGTTTTGTTAGCAGTTGGTGCTCATCGCGGAGTGAAGTTACCCGTTCCCGGTGCTGACCTTGATGGGGTGCTAATCGGTACTTCAGTACTGAGGGATGTCAATCTGGGCAAAAAGATTAGAATAGGGAAGAATGTTGTGGTGCTGGGAGATGGTAACATTGCCTTTGATTGTGCCCGCACTGCTCTGCGCCTGGGTGCCACTGATGTTCATATAGTCTGTCAGCAGCCTAGAAATGCTATGTTGGCTACCCCCGACGAGATTAAAGGGGGCGAGGAAGAGGGTATAATTATTCACCCCTTGCACACCTTTACCAAGATTGTCAGCCAAGACAGGCATATTACTGGGGTTGAATGTCTTGATGTGCGGTCTTTTGAGCTTGATAGCCTGGGTGAGCTTCATGTTGACACTATCCCCGGCTCAGAGCATATTCTGCCGGCAGATACTGTTATCTTTGCCGTCGGTCAGGAACCCGACCTTAAACTAATTGAAGGGGTCGGGGATATTAAGACTACTGGAAGGCGCTATCTGGACGTTGATTCAGCTACGCTGGCTACTGGTAAAGAGGGCGTTTTTGCTGCTGGTGATGCCGTGACGGGAGCTTCCTCAGTCATTGAAGCCATTGCCGCTGGTCGCCAAGCTGCCATTTCCATTGATACATACCTTGGTGGCAGCGGTGAAATTGATGAAACGCTGGTTGACCCCGAGAAGGCTGACCCCTACCTGGGGCGAGAAGAGGGTTTTGCTGATAAACCTCGGGCACCGATGTCATGTCTACCTGTGGGGCAGCGACTTAGCAGCTTTGCTGAGGTTGAGCTTGGGTTTGATGAAGCTGAGGCTGTTGGTGAGGCAAAGCGGTGCCTCCAGTGCGACCTCAGGTTTGAAATTCCACCATCCCCTTTCCCACCCCAGAAGCGGCAGGAAGTCAAAGCTGAAGATGCTGGGCAGGCTGGTGAGAAAGAAAAGGTCTCTACCTGATTTATATTGAACTTAGAGACTGTGATTAGACCACTACCTGTAGGTATTGCCGCATAGGTCTTTTACCAAGGGGAGTTTAAGAGGGGCAAAGCCCCTCTTTTTAATTTTCCTCCCCTCTCCTATGTAGGAGAGGGGAGGAAAGGGGGTGAGGTAGATAAATGACCTCAGTATCTGGTAGAATTCTACATATTAGGCCAGATTTAGCTCAGTATAGTCCGACCATATGGCTATTGTCCAAAACTCTTCTGATGGCAAGAGTCAATATCAGGAAAGGAGATGACAATGGAGAAGAAACAAATCAGTGCCAAGCCCTTCATGTATCCTATGCCCACTATGCTGATTGGGGCGAATATCAGTGGTAAGCCGAACTTTATGACTATTGCTTTCTGCCAGATGCTGTGTAGTAGCCCACCCATCTTTGGCTTGGCTTCAATGAAGACTCACTACACCAACATTGGAATAAAGAAAAATAGAACCTTCAGCATCAATATCCCATCAGAAGAAATGGTCAAAGCCACCGACTACTGTGGGCTAGTTTCGGGGCATAAAGTAGATAAGTCTAAGGTTTTCAATATTTTCTACGGTAACCTCGGAACTGCGCCTATGATTCGAGAATGTCCAATTAATATGGAGTGTAAACTCGTCCAGATTCTGGAATTTGGTAATCACGAAATTTTCATTGGAGAGATTGTGGGCTCATACGCTGAGGAAAGGTATCTGACCGATGGCTTGCCTGATATTAAGAAGATTTCCCCGATTATATTCTCGATGGACGCCAGCTACTGGAAGGTTGGAGGATTTCTTGGCAAAGCGTATAGTGTTGGAAAGGGGTTTGAGCCGGATAAGCAGTAACAAGCGCACATTCTCACCAGCGTTGTAATACTTCTATCCTCTTATCTATTAGGGGCATCTAAGAGGGGCTAACGCCCCTCTTTTTAATATCTTCCCCTTCCCCTTATCAAGGGGAAGGGGATAGGGTCACCTAAATGAAAAATCTAAGAGGGTGAGGTAGAAAAGATGACCTCTTTTCTTTTAGATGAAGATTCTAGTAGAATAGGCTCAAGATGAGACAAGGCTCAACCCCCATCCGCCAGCAATACCTCAGGATTAAGCGAAGGTATCCTCAGGCTATCGTCTTCTTCCGCCTCGGAGATTTCTACGAAACCTTTGATGATGATGCCAGGCTTACCTCTAGGGAACTGGAAATTGTCCTCACCTCCAGGGAGATGGGTAAGGGACATCGTGTGCCTATGGCTGGTATCCCCTATCATGCCCTTGATAACTATCTGGCGAGGCTCATTAATAAAGGGTATAAGGTTGCTATCTGTGAGCAGGTAACTAAACCGGGTGAGACCAGGGGTCTGGTTGAGCGTGAAGTCATCCGCTTGGTAACACCAGGTACCGTGGTTGAGCCTGGCCTTCTTGATAGTAAGACCAATAATTATTTAACCAGCCTGGTTTTGGGTGATGATGAGGTAGGTATAGCCTATGTGGATATAACCACCAGCGAGTTTGCTACCACTCAGCTTTCCTCCCAGCGGGCTAATGTGGAACTGGAGCGACTTAAACCCTCAGAGATTATTACTGCCCAGAGCTCAGAGTTATCCGGCTTAGGCTTAACTACCTCGGTAACTCGCCTTGATGATTATTTGTTTGAGCTGGAGGTAGCCCAGCAAACAATGCTTGACCATTTTGGCGTAAGCACCCCTGACGGCTTCGGTTGCGGTCACCTGCCCCTGGCGATAAGGGCTGCCGGCGCTATTATTCACTATATTCAGGAAACGCAGAAAGGGGTTCTGGGGCAACTGACCCGACTTTCTACCTACTCTACCGAATCATTTATGGCACTGGATGTAAACACCCAGCGCAACCTGGAACTTTTCTACTGCAGTCGTTCAGGCACTACAGGTGGCTCACTGCTGTCAATTATTGACTTAACCAAAACAGCTATAGGGGGCAGATTGTTAAAGCGGTGGCTGGGTCAGCCCCTTCTTGATATAACGGAGCTGGTCAAGAGGCAGGATGCCATTAGCTGGTTCTATGATAACTCTATGGCTCGTAATCAGACTATTTCTTTGCTGGGTGAGGTGGCTGACCTTGAGCGGCTGATTAACCGGGTGAGGAGTAATATTGCTTCCCCTCGCGAGTTGGCCACGCTAAGACGCAGCCTGGAGGTAATACCTAGGCTAAACCGACTTCTTACGGATGATAGCCCGATAAACTGGCTGAAGGATAAGCTTAAACCGTGCCGGGATGTTGTTGAATTGATTTCTGAGGCTATAGAGGCGCAGCCCCCGGCCAGTCTGGATGAAGGTAATGTAATCAAGTCGGGGCTTTCTGAGGAACTGGATAGCCTTCGCCTGGCATCAAAAAATGCTAAGCAATATCTGGCTAATCTGGAGCGCCAGGAACGGGAGAGAAGCGGCATTAAATCGCTGAAGGTGGGCTTTAACAAGGTCTTTGGCTATTATATTGAGGTATCCAAATCTAACCTGCCTCAGGTGCCTCAGGATTATATCAGAAAGCAGACACTGGTTGGTGGCGAGCGCTTCTTTACCCCTGAACTCAAAGAGTATGAGTCGCTGATTTTGAATGCTCAGGAGAGGATTACTGAGCTTGAGGCTAATATCTTTCATCGGGTATGTCGTCAGGTAGCCACTGCCAGCGAGCGCATTTTAGCTGTAGCTGATGCTTTGGCTAACATTGATGTTTTCTCTAGCTTGGCTGAGGTCGCTGTGCGCTATAGCTATGTCCGACCTGAGTTAACCACCGGTAATGAGATAGTTATTAGTCAGGGGCGCCACTCCGTCGTGGAGAGAAGTCTGGTTGAAGGTAGCTTTGTGCCCAATGATACCTATCTGTCTAACGATGATGCCCAGCTTATCGTCCTCACTGGTCCCAATATGTCAGGGAAGTCAACCTACTTGAGGCAGGTAGCCTTAATTGTGCTTCTCGCCCAGGTTGGCAGCTTTGTTCCCGCTACCTCAGCTACTATCGGTGCGGTTGACCGTATTTTTACCCGAATTGGTGCCAGGGAGGATTTGGCAGCCGGTCAATCTACCTTTATGGTGGAGATGGTGGAGACTGCCAATATCTTAAATAATGCCACGCCACGTTCACTAATCATCCTTGATGAGATTGGGCGGGGTACCAGCACCTACGATGGACTATCTATTGCCCGGGCGGTTGCCGAGTATATCCATAACTACCCCAGGCTCGGGGCAAAGACCCTGTTTGCCACTCATTATCATGAGATGGTGGAGCTGGCCACTTTCCTGCCCCGGGTGAAGAACTTTAATGTGGCGGTAGCTGAGGAGGGTGGCGAGGTTACCTTTTTATACAAGATTGTGCCCGGCGGGGTTGATAAGAGCTATGGCATTCATGTGGCTAAGCTAGCCGGGCTACCCAAATCGGTGGTGCACCGAGCTCAGGCGGTGCTATTAGAGCTGGAAGAGGACAGCCGTAGAGCCCAGGCTAAACGCTCACCCAAAGGTCGCCGCCGACCACAGGAGACAATGCCACTGCAATTGCCCCTGTTAGGCCAGAAGCCACCGCTTTTAGAGGAGCTTGAAAAACTGGACATCAATTCCCTCACCCCCCTTGAAGCCCTCACCAAACTCTACGAACTCCAGCAGAAGGCGAAGGGGGGAGGTAGCTAGGCGGGAAGGGATTCACTGTGGAAAAAATTGCTAACTTTGTCTACAAAAGGTCCAGGCTGATTATTATTCTGGTAGTCATCTTGAATATTGTCGCCCTGGCTTCCTTCTTCCGCTTTCAACTTGATACGGATTTCCTGGGCTTTTTTACTGAGGGAAACCCAAAGACAGAAGAATACGATGAGTTGAATGAAAAATATCAGATTGGTGAAGCTATCTCAGTTCTTATAGAACAGGACGATTCCCTCCTGGATGAAGAGAATCTTAAGAATGTCCTAGCCCTTCAGGAAGAAATAGAAGAAATTGATGGCGTATCCCAGGTGCGGAGCTTTATTCCCTCGGAAATCTTCATGGGGGGACATACTTTCACAGTTGATGAGAGGTTTATAGACCACCACTCCGACCTCCTCATAGATTTTATTGAGGACAGGCATTTTCTTACCGAGCAGGTCCTATCCAGTGACAGAAGCAAGAGCACTATTATCGTCAATCTGGAATTGAATGCTAACGTTGGAGATGTAGTGGGGTCGCTTAAAGAGATAATCCAAAGTGAAGAAGGCTTGACCCTGTCTCTCGCCGGCAACGAAATCATTAAAGATACCCTGTGGGATTACCTTATCAGGATACTTTTTGTCCTACCGCCCACTGCCGGTATCCTTATATTACTGGTCTTCTACTCGGTTATAAGGAACAAAAAGTTCACCATATTGGCAGTAATTCCCGCTGGGCTTGCTGTCCTGTGGACCTTCGGCACGATTTTCTGGAGCGGACAGGAACTGAACCTGGTGACTGTCATCAGCCCGATATTCATTTTAGTGCTGGGTGCAGCTGATGGTCTTCACTATATAAGTCATTTCTTGGACAATATGAGTAGATACTCAGACCGCCGTCAACTTACTGTAGAGACACTGCGTTTCGTTGGCATGCCGATATTTCTGACCACCATTACTACCATGGCTGGGTTCGCTTCCCTGACCTGGACAGAAGTGCTCCCTATGAGGCAGATGGGGATGTTCGTCTCTCTGGGTATCGGCTATGCCGGTGCTCTCTCACTCTTCTTTCTACCGGCGGTGCTGTGCAGGATAAAGTTACCCCCGAAACCACCGCAGGTTCAGGAAAACCGCCTGGCAGGACTTGTCCTGGAGGTATCCCGACGCCGGGCTCTGGTTGCTGGGGCTTTTCTCATCATTGTGGCTATTTCTGCCTTCTATATACCCAGGCTTGATGTTGTCTCCAATCAACTAATGTTCTTCAAGGAAGATTCAGAAGTCAGGCAGACCTTTGATAAGGTTGAAGAGTATTTTGGTGGTGCCTTACCCCTTACCGCTGAGATAGTTGCCGATAGAGGCATAGACACTTTAAGGGATTACAATTTTGCTGATGATATTTTAGATACCGAGCGGGAGCTAGAGAGGTTACCCGGGATAAAGAACGCCTTCTCCCTTTTTGATATGGTGGGCAGTATCAGCCAGATGATGACCGGCAAAGATGATTATCCTCAAAACCCCCAATTTATCCAGAGACTCTTGAAGCAGATAGATGACGAAGACCTGGAAACCTGGGTTTCAGATGATGGCCTCAGGATGCTGATTACAACCGAGGACCTTGATTCTGTGGATATGGGTAGGCTGGATGACTTTGTTGCCGAGCACCCTGATATTCGGGTGATTAGCGGAATGCCGGTGCTTTTTGAGGAGATGAACAGGCTGGTGGTGCAGAGTCAGGTTCATAGCCTGGGGTTAGCACTTGCCCTGATATTTATCATACTGTTGGTCACTATGAGGAGGTTTAAGGCGGCTATCATCGGTCTGATTCCAATACTCATCACTATTGTGGCTATCATGGGTATGCTGGTCATGAGCAAGTTTTATCTCAATGTGCTAACTGCCAACATGTCTGCTATCGCTATTGGTGTGGGTGTGGACTATTCCATTCACCTGATATCTGGTATCTATTATTTCCGAAAACAGGGCGTGGACGGGAGAGACTCGGTTAGCTCAGCCCTATCAACTGTTTCCAAGCCGATTTTAGCTAACGCCTTTGGTCTGGCTATCGGGCTTTCTGTTCTCTTCCTCTCTCCTTTAAGAATCCACATGCAGGCAGCCTCGGTGATGTGGGTGGCAATGATGGTCTCTTCAATGGCAGCCCTTTTGCTGACTCCTATGTTTTACTCAGGGGCGCCTTCCCCAAAGCCCCAAGAACTGCAACAGAGGGGGGAGGGGTAGCTGGGCATCAAGCAAGCGACATTACCATTATTAAAAAATAGGGGAACAATTCGTAGCTAGTTAGCTTTGAATTGTTTTTAGAGTTATGTTAACAAGGCAGGTCATTTAGGTGCACCGGGCTCAGGAGGTGCTGCTGGAGCTGGAAAGCGATAGCAGCCGTATGAGGGAGACGACAAAGGGTCGGCGGCGGAAGAAAGAGGTGGTACCTCAGTTATCACTCTTCGGGCAGAAGCCACCACTTTTAGAAGAGCTGGAGAAGCTGGAAATTGACTCCCTCACCTCCCTGGAAGCCCTCACCAAGCTCTACGAACTGTAGAAGAAGGCACGGGAGGGGTAGGGGTGGGAGAGTTTTGTTGGTGCTAACTACGGTGGTTGTGTTCTTTCAGACTACTTGTCAGTTTCAGAAAATCCCGCTTCTTTAGTAGCATTTAAAGTATCAACAAAATGTTGTACTGGATTTCTAGTGAGCATTTCTTCAGTAAATAACAAGACTGCGACAATCGCTAAAACGACCACTCTAAACCTAACTCTAGGTTCTGAAAAAATCTCTATAAATTCTGTGGGAAATGAAAACTCCCCTATTTGTTGAGCTATGCTACGGTCCGTAAAATCAAGGTCTGTGATAACGGAATGTGCAAACTTGTTTCTAATTCTGCGTATTAGTTTAAGGTCATTGTAAATTGTCTTCTGAATTAAACCCGAATAGTAAGAGATATTAATTTTTGCGTAAAATGATTGTAGAATGTGGTCATCTTCAAATGTGCGTTTGACAGATGGGTCTCTAATGAACGATGCTGTAACTATTCTTTCAAGTAGGTCGTCTAAAATACATGCGCTCACGATTGACGCCTGCCTATCACTTTCATCTGAGAGTAGCTCCCAGAATGGGCCTAATTTCTTAAGCTTTTCAACAACGGGGTTGCCTCCCAACTGTTTGAAAGATTCAGATATGCTCATTTCATCTCCTATTTGTCCCAAGTAATTGCTTTGTTTTAGCATTCTATCATCCCTAACAAACCTTTGCCATACTTAGTAGTATTAAACGTATTGTTAGATACTGAGCCCCTTAGAAAGGTTATCCTCCTCACCTCGCATCCCCTTCGTTTTTATCTTTTCCCACCCGTGCCGCCCTCGCTGTACGGAAATCCCCCTTAGTCCCCCTTTGAAAAGGGGGAAACACAGAGTCTCTCTTTATTAAAGGGAGATAGAGAGGGATTTAAGCCACCCCACAGGGGTCAAAGGGGCGTCAGCCCCTTCAAAAAACAACTTTCCCCCTCTCCTTTCTAAGGAGAGGGGGATTAAGGGGGTGAGGTTAAATAGAAAATGTATGGGCTTAAAGTAAGTTGGGGAAGCACTGAACTTCTGGGGAAAGTGCCGGGCTAATCTATGGTTAGCCTTTCTACTTCTTGCGTTTCCGTTACCACCGTGGTTACATGGCAGACACCCAGAATGGCGAAGACGCCTCTCAGAATTAGAACTGGTAACCATGAAAAAAGGGTAATCACGGTCATGAGGATACTCAGCAAAATAATAGCAATGCCTATAGGTATAAACTGCTGATAGGGCTTTATCATGTTTTCCACTTGCTGTTCAAACTGCTCTCTAAATTCAGCTATAACTTGCTCCCTCTGCTCCGGGGTGAGGTCGGCACTCGCCTCAATCTGCCCCTCGGCTATTCCCATAACCATATTGATGGCAAAGGGTGGGGTGGTGAAACCTTCCCTCTCAATTTGGGCTGCATATCCAGAATAAAAGGAGGCACAGGCTGCTATTATCAGCACTATAAGCAGGATAGTTTGATTTTCCTGGATAGGACGCAACGAGAAAGTTATGCGCTCCTTGAGCCCCTTAGCCACACCCCAGCTGTAGATGAGTCCAGCCAGGAAATATATTACTGCTAGCCCGATGCCAATCGCGTTTAGCCCCCAAATAAACAGCGTAGCCAGGCTGGAAAGAGCAAAGGCGACAAAGCAAATCCATAGAGGGCGAACAAGCACAGCAACAAGCCCAGCGGTTATGGCTACTAAAACCAGAGCCAGCAGCAGCCAGAGGAAGGGGTACAGTGTATCTATGGAGGGAGAGAAGATAGTATCACCCAAGCCCCCAATTTGATGGCACATAGTACCCAAATAGCAGCTGGCTCCAATGAGCAACACGATAAAGATTATTGTCTTTACTAACTTACTTGTTGTCATGCTCCCTCCTCTACTTTAAAATCGTATTATTGAGGCTTACTTCCCAAGTATTCCATAATATGGTATCCATATGCTGGCAGTGAGTTCTAATGCCTCTTATCAGTGTTGTCAATATAATGGGCTCTTTTTTAAAAAACAGCTTCCCCCTCTCCTTCCTGTGGAGAGGGGGATTAAGGGGGTGGGGTTCACCATAACGCGCACCACACCACCATTAGCCGTCAGCATCCTGTGATAGGGCGATACCTTGTCAAAGAAAAGTTACTTCTTCAAGCTCTTGATGAAATCATCAAGAGTCATTGCCGCCAGGGTCATGGTTTGAAGGGTTCCTCTGGCACCCAATTCTATTGCCATTCTGGATACGGCTTCATTGCTCGGAGCCTCTAGGATATTCACGAAATCATACTGACCTAGAACGGCATACTGAGCCAGTATTTTCACCCCCATGCCCTCTACTTCCTTATTGACCTCCTTAATCCTCTCTGGTTTTTCTTTGATGGTTTTCCTGCCTTCATCAGTGAGAGTGGTGAGCATAACATAGGTTGCCATTATTTTTTACCTCCCGTTCATAAACTTGTGAGCCCCTTGCGCCCTCTCACTCTGGGAAATCCAAGCTGACGGATTGCTTTACCTTTCCTCTCTCCCAGTAGATTCCTATATCCACCACTGGGATAATAACGCACTAAAGTCAATAAATCAATGTCGCTTCAAGCCCCGTCAAAAAACTTCCCCCTCTCCTTCCTAAGGAGGAGGGATTAAGCGGGTAAGGTCACAACTCCTAAAAGTGAGGCTTGCACAGAATCTCTTTAACCTTGAGGTCAAAAAATTTGTGGGTATTTACCGGCCTGAGCACTACTGCGGTATCAGCGCCTCGGCTATCACCAGCTATAGAGATAACATCCTCATCAGTGCTCACCAGACCACTGTCAGCCGCCATCAGGGGTATCTCACAGGCAACCTTCATCCCCTGACCAAAAATGCGCAGCGTATCGGCGATTACCTCTCCCCAGACATACATATTGTACTTGAGGCGCATGGCGCGGCTCAGTCCAGCAAAGGCATGGGCAGTAGTCAGTATTATGCCCCCTTTGTCCTCAACTATTTTCCTGCTCTCCTCGGTAAGCTCCTGAGTATCGGGGGCACGGAAGCCGGTAACATGGGTTACTATAATAACCCTTAACCCTTGAAGGACATCCATAGCCCTTACCGCAGTATTACCTTTGGTGGATGCCACCAGAATCGTATTGATACCCAGCTCCTCAGCTCGCTGTTTAGCAATACGGAGCACCGCCTCAGTATTCTCTCTGCCTGGATTTTCAAAATAGACTGTCTTTAATTCCATTACTATTCCAAACCTCCTTGTTAAACATTCTACCACTGGAGGCGGGTCTTTACCATATATGGTAAATAATCTCGTTGCCCTAGCTATATGGAGTATGCTATAGTTTAATTAACAATGGAAGCTAAAATTGAGTTTATCCCCAAGGGTACGGTTACCTCGCCCAAGGGGTTTCGGGCTGGTGCTACCTATGCCGGGATAAAGAAAAGGGCTACGGATGTTTTAGACCTGGGCATCCTCTTTTCTGAAGCGCCCTGTATGGCTGCTGGTGTATTTACAACTAATAGAATCAAGGCAGCACCGGTAGTTTTGTCTCAGAAGCGGTTACAAAGAGGGAGAGCGGTGGCAGTAGTGGTAAATAGTGGCTGTGCCAATGCCTGCACTGGTGAGCAAGGTCTTGCCGATGCTGCTGAGATGGCAGCTCTGACTGCTGAGAGAGTTGGGGCATCACCTGAGGATGTTCTGGTGGCTAGTACCGGGGTGATTGGGCATCGGCTACCTATGAAGCTAATAAGAGCTGGTATAGGACGGATTATTCCTTCTACCGATGGCGGTCATTCGCTGATAAAGGCGATGATGACCACTGATACTGTGCCTAAGGAAGTGGCTGCCATGGCTGGTGGGAGTGGGTTTATCATTGGTGGGGTAGCCAAAGGCTCGGGGATGATTCATCCTAATCTGGCTACTATGCTTTGTTTCTTAACCACTGATGCCGCCGTGGACATAGATTTTCTTAGACTAACGCTACGGCAGGCGGTAGATAATTCCTTTAATATGGTTTCAGTTGATGGGGATACCAGTCCTAGTGATATGGCGCTGATAATGGCTAATGGGCTGGCGGGCAATGAGGTGATTAAACAAGACTCCAGGCTAGCTGATGCTTTTCAGCAAGCCCTTGACCAGGTTTGTATCTATCTGGCTAAATCCATCGCCAGCGATGGTGAGGGAGCCAGCAAGCTGATTGAGGTTACTGTTAGCGGGGCATCTAGTGTTGCTGAGGCAAGGTTAGCTGCCCGAACCATAGTAGGCTCACCCCTGGTGAAGGCGGCAGTGCACGGCAGCGACCCTAATTGGGGACGGATTATGGCGGCGGTAGGGCGGAGTGGGGTGGAGGTGGTGGAATCAAAGATTGACCTTCACCTCGGGGGTATTTGTGTGGTAAGGGGGGGTAGACCCTTGCCCTTTGATAAGGAGAGTGTAATAGAAGCACTGAGGGGAAGTGAGGTATCTATAGGCTTAAACCTTAATTTGCGAAGCGCAGCCGCTACCGCCTGGGGTTGTGACCTGTCCGAAGAATATGTAACTATTAACAGCCAATATACCACTTAATGTGGATGTTCTAGAATGGCTAAAAAATCAAAACTGCTGAGATTATTGAGTAAGAGAGTTGTAGAGGGGCTACGCCCCTCTAAAGAAATTACTTCCCCCTTCCCCTTATTAAGGGGAAGGGGGATAAAGGGGGATAGGGTTGCTACATAAAGTTATCGTGATTAAGCTCGGAGGAGCTACCTTAGGTAGTCAGGATACTACTACTGAGGATATAGTTTATCTCCAGCACCAAGGCAAACCATTGGTTATAGTGCATGGTGGTGGTAAATTAATAACTGAGTGGCTCACCAGGCAGGGTATCTCCACTAGATTTGTCCAGGGCGAACGGGTAACTGATAGGGCGACCCTTGAGGTGGTGATTTCAGTGCTAGCTGGCTTAGCCAACAAGAAGATTGTAGCCGCTATCAATGACTTGGGCGGTCAGGCGGTAGGTATTAGCGGCGTAGATGGGGCTTTTATTCAAGGCAGGATTAAGGATATAGAGCTGGGCTATGTCGGTTCGGTAGCCAAGATAGACCTTACTCCTGTAGAGGTTCTGTTACAATCAGGCTATATCCCGGTAGTTGCCCCCATCAGCCTCCTTTCCTTTGATAAGCCAGACGAAGCTATACGCATGCTTAACATTAATAGCGATATTGTGGCTGGCGAAATTGCTGCCGCTATTAGTGCTGAACGGCTTATCTTTTTAACCGATGTGGTTGGTATCTGTGACCACTCAGGCAAGTTGCTACCTCGGCTATCACCCGGTGAAGCTGAGGCTTTGATGGCTTCAGGTGTGGCTTCGGGGGGGATGATTCCTAAGATTAAAGCCTGCCTGAAAGCCCTATCTAACACCTCAACTACCAGCATCATAGATGGTAGACAGCCACACGCCTTACTCAGGGAGATAGAGGGAGGCAACACCGGCACAACGATAAGCGTTAATAAGGGGTAGTTTGAAGGGGCTTTGCCTCTTCAAAAGAGATCTCTCCCCCTCATGCAAGGGAGATGTTCCTATCATGGAGAGGGGGATTAAGGGGTGAGGTTGATAAACAATCTCACCAAAGGGGTATAATAATATTGAGGCGATAAAGGCAGCTACCACCAGTTAAACCTGCGCTGCTGCCTCTTCTCAGTAGTAATAATGGGGTTGATAAGGCACTAAACATTTTAGATAATGTCTTACCCGGCATTGCGGGACAGGTGTTATAAGGAAGGGACATGCTACGAAGTAAAAAGGGTTCAGTTTTTTACCAGCAGCTAATCCCAGCCGTCATAGCTACATTGCTAATCCTGCTGGTGGCATTATTGGCTCCTGTCCATTCAGGTGCCGGCATCACTCTGGCATCGCAGTCATTACCACCTAGCGGAGTTACTCCATCTACCCCAGTACAGACTATCTGGAACCAACTTCACCCCTTTAAGGTATCCGAACCGCTCGCCATCATCACCACCCTACCCCCCAGGCCGGGAGATTTAGTATATAAGCTCAACTTGAGTAATTGGCTTGTTGGTCATGTAGGCATCTATACAGGTGAATTTACCTATAATGGTAATACTGCGAGGTTAGACAACGCACCCACCTTTGTTGATTTATACCGCCTGATAGTGCCGCCTGAAGAGGGCAACTGCGTGATTCAAGGGAACCAATATAATGTAGTCGAAGTTGACGCCGACGGTGTGATATACCGGTACTATCAGCCTATTAGCCTCTTTGCTGAAGGGGATGTCTTTATTGGGGCGAGAACTGTCGCTGGTGAACCACTAACCCCTGCTGAGCGTCAAGCAGTGGTAGATTTTGTTACTAGCCAGTTGGGCAAGCATTATGCCTATAACGGTGTTATTACTACTTCGGGTGCCTGCCAGGGGCATCTGGTGAAGGGCCCTGACCAATATATGTGTGTTGGCTTAGCTGAAATGGCATATGAGCTAATTGGTCGGGATATAGTACCTGAGACTAATGAGGAGGACTGGAGAGGGCTAAGTCCCTTTAGACAGTTCCAGCATACCAAACCAGTGGATTATGTTGAGGTTGAGGCTGGCACTGTGCTTACCTTCTGCCTAAAGGCAGTAGGAGTAGGCTTCGCCTTTAGCTATCTTGAAGATAACGTGAGCTGGGGTGTATCAGGCAAACCACCCCAGGCTACCTTGCGTGTCAGTCCAGAGGACGGCTCATCTATGGAGTTTGTTTGGGAAACACTACCCACCGACAGTGGCTCGGAATATAAGGTTACCTTCGCCGCTGTTCTGGGGGATGATATTGCCACTCAGACCATCACTATCCAGGTCGTCCCAGCAACATAATGAGAGGCTGGAATGAGGAAAAAGATTCGTAGGCTTGTCATAGGCATAACACTAGCCGTAGTCATCTCGCTAGTTATTGCGGCGCTCTCATATTCAGGGGTTGGGGTAACCTGTGAGGTTGGGACTGGAGGGCTCCCCTTATCTGACTGTGACCTCTCGGCTGTGCCCCAATCGGTGGCTGAGGATGCCACCGAGTTAGCCACCGAGCTATTCGGAGATTGTCAAGAGAAATGTGATGATTTTACCAGCCAGCTCTTGGCAGTATATTCGGAAGCTAGAGATAAGGATTTTGTTATGCTCTTTAACCCCGGTGGTTGGGGGTGGAGTTTATTAGCTGATATTTCCCCGGGCTGGTGGAGCATTCTTACCGGTATTGAATCTGAGCTAGATAGTTTAGGTTATACCTCACTATTGTTAAACCACTTGCGGACGCCTGAAACTTTAGTGGGATGCCTTAATGAGCCTGTAGAAATGATAGCCGTCTACCCATCAAAAGCTAAGGATTTAGCCTCTAGGGTGGAGTTTGTCACCAGCCATATTCCTGACCTCAGGGTCATTATGATTGGTGAATGTAACGGCACAGTTATTTGTGATAGTGTCATGAATATTCTGCAGGATAACCCCCAGGTGTATAGCATTCAGATAGGCCCTCCCTTTTGGCACAAGAATATTATGTTGGATAGGACACTAGTCCTGACTAGCAATGGAATAATCCCTGATTCCTTCAGCCATGGGGATTTTGGAGCTATGATTTGGGGTACCCTAAAAGCTTTATTTGGTTTATCTCAACCGATAGACGATCAGGGAAATATACTCTACTATGTAAGGGCACCGGGGCACGACTACTGGTGGCACCATCCCGGGGTTTGTTCTCAAATTGTCAACTTTTTAGGTGAAAATTTTAGCCGTAGATAGTAATATGCCCTTAGCCGAAGGTGGTTTATAGGGTAGATAGGATAGACGGGGCGAAGCCCCTTCAAAACTTATTAGTCTAGGGGAGGTTTATCATGTTGGATAAAGTAGTATTGGCTTATAGTGGCGGACTGGATACATCGGTGGCCATCAAGTGGCTTAAAGAGAAGTATAACCTGGATGTTATAGCAGTTACTATTGATGTAGGAAATGAGCGTGATTTTTCAGCGATTCGGCAAAAGGCGCTGAAGGTCGGTGCCGTCAAGGCGGTAGTGAAGGATGCCAAAAAGTTATTTGTTAATTATTTTGTTTTCCCAGCCCTGCAGGCAGATGCTGTCTACGAAGGACAGTACCCATTGGCTACAGCCCTGGGTCGTCCGTTAATGGCTAAGTTGCTGGTGGACGTAGCCCTGGAAGAAGGGGCTTCAGCAGTAGCTCATGGCTGCACCGGTAAGGGTAACGACCAGGTGAGGTTTGAAGTAGGTATTAATGCCCTGGCACCTAACCTCAAAATTATTGCTCCAGCCAGGGAATGGGGCATGACCCGGGAAGAAACCATCAACTATGCTCAGCGTTATGACATCCCGATTCCTGTTACTATCTCTAGTCCCTATTCAATTGATGAGAACCTGTGGGGGAGGAGTATTGAGTGTGGGGTTCTTGAGGACCCTTGGGCTGAACCACCCGACGAAGTATTTACCTGGACAAAATCACCCAATGCGGCTCCGGATGAACCTGACTATGTGGAGATTGGCTTTGAAAAGGGGATTCCGGTTACTATTGACGGGCAGGAAATAGATGGAAGTAGCTTAATTCAGCAACTAAATGAGCTAGCCGGTGGGCATGGGGTAGGCAGGATTGACCATCTGGAGAGTAGACTGGTGGGGATAAAGTCAAGGGAAGTTTATGAAGCGCCAGCGGCAGTAGTGTTACTGCAGGCGCACCAGGCTTTAGAGGCTATGGCTCTGTCAAAAGACCAACTGCGTTTTAAGCAGAGGGTAGCTATGGAGTATGCTGACATTATCTATAATGGCCTATGGTTTACCTCACTGCACCAGGATTTGGCTGCCTATGTTAAGAGCTCACAGCGCTTTGTTACCGGGACAGTGCGGCTCAAGCTATTTAAGGGAAGTTGCCATGTAGTCGGGCGGAAATCACCGGCGTCACTATATAGCTATGGTCTGGCTACCTACGATAAGGGTGATGAGTTTGACCAGAGCGCTTCGTCTGGTTTCATTCACATCTGGGGGCTGCCAGTTAGAACCCAGGCTCAGGTGCAGGGTATTAGTAGCTTGGAGGAAGAGTTCAACAAATAGGGGGGAGCTTGTGGACTTCACTTACATATGATCAGGAGGTACTAAATGGAAGGTTCATCACCAGTAAATTATGAACCGTTGACGCCTCTAAGTTTTTTGAAACGGTCTGCTTATATCTTTGCCGATAAGACGGCAGTGATTTACGGAGACAGACGTTATACCTGGAAGGAGCTTTTTGACCGGGTAAACCGCCTGAGTAGTGCACTTAAGGGTGTGGGAATCAAGACGGGAGACAAGGTTGCCTTTTTGTGTCGCAATCTGCCCCCATTACTGGAGGCTCACTATGGCGTCCCACAAGCTGGAGCTGTGCTGGTACCTCTCAACACTCGCTTCTCAACCAGGGAAATTTCCTATGTTGTGAACCACTCAGAGTCTAAGGCTCTTTTTGTTGATGGGGCGCTAGCCGACCACGTGGAGCCAAACGACCTGCCAGGGGTAAAGACATTTATCAACATCTTGGATAGGGAAAACTGGGGAGAAACTACTAAGCAGTTGCCAGGGGCTGAGTATGAAGATTTTCTAAAAGAGGGCAAGGAGGAGTATATCAAATACGACCTCAAAGATGAAAATGACCCTATAGCCATCAATTACACCAGTGGGACAACAGGACTACCCAAAGGGTGTGTTTATACCCATCGCAGCACGTATCTTCAATCCTTAGCCCGAACTATAGAAACGGGGCTAAATGTTTATTCGGTGTATCTCTGCACCTTACCTATGTTCCATTGTAGCGGGTGGTGCCGCACCTGGGCTGTAGCCTGTCAGGGGAGTACCAGTGTTTGCCTGCCCAGGCCTGACCCGGCTGAAATCCATAGACTTGTAGAGAAAGAGGGAGTAACCTATATGTGTGGTGCTCCCATTGTTTGGGCTAGGCTTGATGACTACATGAACGAGAAGGGATTAAAGTTCTCCCGGTGCGTAAAGATTGAAAGTGGTGGTTCCGCCCCATCGGTGAAGATGGTTCAGTCCCTGGAAAGTAAGGGTGCGGAGATAATACATGGCTATGGTCTTACTGAAACGCTTGATGGCATCACCATTAGTGAATGGCAGCCTAAATGGGATTCCCTTTCCATTGAAGAACGAGCTCAAATCAAGATGCGCCAGGGTGTAGTCAATGTAGCCGTGGGCGAATTGAGAGTGGTCGATAACAATATGCAAGATGTGCCTTTTGATGGGATAACCATAGGAGAAATCGTTTTTCGTGGTAATGTCTTGATGAAGGAGTATTTCAAGCAACCAGAGGAAACGGGCGAAGCCTTCAAGGGTGGATGGTTCCATACCGGCGATGGAGCGGTGGTGCACCCTGATGGTTATGTGGAGATAAAAGACCGATTCAAAGACATTATCATAAGCGGCGGTGAAAACATTGCCAGTATTGAAGTGGAAAATATTCTCTGCGAACATCCCGATGTTTTAGAGGCGGCTTGTTTTGCCATAAAGGACGAGAAGTGGGGAGAAGCGGTTAAGGCTCGGGTAACACCAAAACCAGGGACTAATCCTGGTGCTGAGGAGATTATAAGCTTTTGTCGTCAGCACATAGCTCATTTTAAGTGCCCTAAGGTAGTAGAGTTCGGCGAGATACCCAGAAGCTCTACAGGAAAGGTCCTGAAGCATATCTTGCGCCAACAGGGGTCAATGTAAAAAATTCAAGGAAGGAAAAGCAAATGAACCTTATTCGTGGGCGTTTTCACAAAGAGGTGGATAAGTTGGTAACCAAATATACTGCTTCTACTCCCTTTGATTGGCGTTTATACCACCACGACATCACCGGTAGTATTGCCCATACTAAGATGCTGGCTAAGCAGGGCATAATTTCACCGCAAGAGGCTGAGATTATAAATAAGGGACTGGTCTCCATTAGGCAGGAGATAGAGCAGGGCAGATTTAAGTTTAAACTTGAATTGGAAGATATACATATGAATATTGAAGCCTGTCTCATTGAGAAAGTAGGTGAGGTGGGTGGTAAACTCCACACCGCTCGCTCCAGGAATGACCAGGTGGCTCTGGACTTGCGCCTCTTTGCTAAGCAGGCAATCTCGGAAACCATGGTCAAACTGAGAGAGTTCCAACAGGCACTAATTAGCCTCGCTGAAGCCAATAAGAGTGTGGCTATGCCGGGATATACCCATTTGCAACCAGCCCAGCCGGTGTTGCTAGCTCATCACCTTTTAGCCTATTTTGAGATGCTTCAGCGGGATATTGACCGATTTGGTGATTGCCTGAAGCGCACTGATGTCATGCCCTTGGGTAGCGGTGCTATAGCTGGCGTAGCCTATAATATTGATAGGGACTTCTTAGCCCGTGAGCTAGGTTTTAGCCAGCTCAGTCAGAATAGTATTGATGCCGTTTCTGATAGAGACTTTGTGGTGGAGTATGAAGCGGCAGCTAGCCTCTGTATGATGCACCTCTCTCGACTGGCTGAGGAGATTATTTTGTGGTCTTCAGCCGAGTTTAATTTTATTGAGCTTGATGAAGCTTATGCCACTGGCTCAAGTATTATGCCTCAAAAAAGCAACCCTGATGTCGCCGAGCTGGTTAGGGGTAAGACGGGACGAGTCTATGGTAAACTTATGGCTCTGCTGGTGACTATGAAAGCCCTGCCCCTATCCTATAATAGAGATATGCAGGAGGATAAGGAGGGTTTGTTTGATACTGTAGACACGCTGTTATCTACCTTGGAAGTATTTTCTGGTATGGTTAGAAGTTTGCGGGTTAAAGCTGAAAATACTGAGCAGGCAGTTAAGCGAGGTTATATTCTAGCCACTGACCTGGCTGATTATCTGGTTAAGCGGGGGGAAGCCTTCCGCACCGCCCACGATACGGTAGCCAGGCTAGTAAGCTACGCTATGGAAAAGGGTAAATCGTTTAGTGAACTTAGCCTCAGTGAATATATAGGGTTTTCTCCCTTATTTGCAGAAGATGTTTACTCCATTACCGTAGACTCATCTATTGCCGCTAGGGATGTTATTGGTGGTACTGCCCCAAAGCAGGTAGACCGGGCTTTAGCCGCAGCCCAAAAAATAATAAGTTCGTTTAAGAACCCATCCCCCTGACCCCCTTCCCTTAGTAAGGGAAGGGGGAATGTAAGTAAGAGAGGGGGCAGAGCCCCCTCTCTAAAACCTCTTCCTCTTCCCCTTGTTAAGGGGAAGAGGATACAGGGGATGGGGTTATAGAAATTAAGTAGTTGAGATTGATAAAAAGCCTCTAAAGGAGGTATTTGATGTCCGCAAAAATATCAGAGGTCAAGCTTGCCCCGTCTATCCTTTCTGCCGATTTCAGTCGTCTTGGTGAACAGGTAGTTGAAGCTACCGGTGCCGGCGCTGACTATATCCATATAGATGTTATGGATGGGCATTTTGTGCCTAAAATAACCATTGGTGCCCCGGTTGTGGCTGCTATCCGTTCTTATACTACCCTCCCTCTGGATGTCCACCTTATGATTGAGGCACCGGAGAATCAAATTAATCAATTTGCTGAGGCTGGGGCAGACATTATCACCGTTCATATAGAAGCCTGCCCCCATATCCACCGAGCCATTCGCACAATTAAGGGGTTAGGCATTAAGGCAGGGGTTGCCCTTAATCCAGGCACACCTATAGATACTCTTGATGAAATTCTTCCTGAGCTTGATTTGGCCCTGGTCATGACAGTCAATCCCGGCTTCGGTGGCCAGGCTTTTATTGAGGATATGCTGGACAAGATAGCCCGTTTGCGTATTGAGCTAGACAGAAAAGGTTTGGCTACCGAGCTAGAGGTGGATGGTGGCATCAATGCCGAGGTTGCCCCTAAGGTGGTGCAAGCTGGAGCCAGGGTATTGGTCGCTGGAGCAGCCGTGTTTCATTCAGGACAAACCGTGGCTGAGGCTCTGGGAAGGATACGGGTTAGCTTGGGCTAGAAAGTAGCTAAAGGAAATAAAAAAGAGGCGCTTATATAGTTTTGGTAACTTTGTGCTGACTGCGTAAGCATCTGGTGCACAGATTGAGTCGTTTTGGCTTGCCGTTTATAATGAGAGTAGCCGGTTGAATATTAGGCACCCAGCGACGATTAGTATGGTGTTTAGAGTGGCTCACGCTATGACCGAATTGGGGTGATTTGCCACATAATTCACATTTCATAGGTAGTATATCTTCTCCTTTGACTGTTAAAATAAATTGGGTATAAAATGCTAACCATAATATATCATAGCCAGGCGAGCTTGGCAAGGATGGGGTAAGATGAAACAAGTTGACTCTATTAGCGGCCAAGAGTTAAGGGAAATGTTTGTTGCCGCTACTACTTGGTTAGAGAAAAGTGCTTCAGATGTTGATGCCCTGAATGTCTTCCCAGTGCCTGATGGTGATACTGGGACTAATATGTTGCTTACCATGCGTTCCAGTATGGAGGAAGCCTATCGGGCTCCTGACCGTAGTGCTTCGGCAGTAGCTCAAGCTATGGCTAAGGGGGCGCTGATAGGGGCTAGGGGTAACAGTGGGGTAATCCTATCTCAGATTTGGCGAGGCTTGGCACAGGGCTTACAAGAAAAGAAATCATTTGTCGGTAGTGACTTGGCTGATGCCTTGCAGCAGGCATCAATTATGGCTTATCAAGGGTTAAGCAACCCTGTGGAAGGAACTATGCTTACCGTAATTAGAGAAGCCTCATCGGCTGCTCAGGCACAAGTCGCTACCGGCAGTAGCGACTTGATATCGGTTATGCAGGCTATAGTTAGCACTGCCAAAGAGTCAGTAGCTAATACCCCTAGCCTTCTGCCAGTGTTAAGGGAGGCAGGGGTGGTGGATGCTGGGGGACAAGGTCTGTATACCATCCTGGAGGGTGCCCTCTACTACCTTAGAGGTGAGGTAGAGCAGATGCAGCTCCGTAAGCCCTGGATGATTGCTAGTAGCGTTCCTCTAGCGGCAAGAACACCGCAAATGCTGACCGTGGAAGAGGTGCCCTATGGGTATTGTACTAACTTTCTGCTCAAGGGAGAGGGGCTCGACCCGGATAAGCTTAGGTTGAAACTGGCGAAGAAAGGGCTGTCTCTAATTGTAGTCGGTGATGACTCTACAATCAGGGTTCATATCCACGCTCTAGACCCGGGTAAGATTCTTCATTATGTTGCTCCACTAGGCACTCTGCATGAAATAAGCATACGGAATATGGATGAGCAGTACCAGGACTTTCTCAAGATGCAGAAGGAGGGAATACCGGCGACTGATATAGCTATTATTGCTGTCGTTTCTGGGGATGGGCTTACCGAGGTCTTTAGGAGCTTAGGGGCGGCGGCTATTGTTCTTGGCGGGCAGACAATGAACCCTAGCACCAAGGAATTGCTCCAGGCTGTGGAGTCGGTGGTTTCAGATAAGGTTATTATTCTACCTAATAATAAAAATATAGTGCTTACCGCTGGGCAGGTTCAATCCTTGACTGAGAAGAAGGTTGAGGTGGTGCCTACGGAAACAATTCCACAAGGGGTAGCTGCCCTTTTAGCTTTTGACTTTGAGGCAGATTTTGAGACAAACACTCAGATTATGAAAAAAACAAGGTCAACAGTAAAGTCTATCGAGATTACTCGGGCAGTGCGCTCTACCCAGTTAGGTAAGCTTAGTATTAAGAAGAAGCAGGCTATTGGTTTCTTGGATGGGGACTTAGTAGCGGTGGGTGATAATACCACCGATGTCCTTAACGAGGCGTTAGCTAGGCTGGGTTTGGAGGAAGCTGAGGTGGTTACCATCTACTATGGGGCTGATACCGAGGCGGCTGAAGCTGAGCGGGTTAGTGCTAGTATCCGTGAGCAGAACCCCCAGCTTCAAATTGAGGTAATTCGGGGCGGTCAGCCTCACTATAATTATATTGTCTCTGTAGAGTAGCCAGAGGGATTCCGGTAATGACAGTAAAGATTGTGACTGATAGTGTCGCTGATTTGCCACCTGAGGTGGTTCAGGAGCTAGGAATCACAGTAGTTCCGCTGAATGTTCGCTTTGGAGAAAAGGTCTATCGCGATGGCATTGACCTGACTGCTGAGCAATTCTATGAGAGGCTGAAGCATAGCCAAATTCTACCGGTTACTTCAGTGCCATCACCAGCAACCTTTGCTGAGGCATACGATAAGCTGGCTGAAGAAACCGATGAAATCCTTGCCATCATTCTTAGTTCCAAGCTCAGTGGTACCTGTGAGGTGGCGTTGCAGAGTATAGGGTTAATGAAGCGGAAATGCCGTGTAGAAGTAATTGATTCGCAGTCAGCTATCATGGGGGAGGGGCTGGTGGCAATTACTGCCGCTAGAGCAGCTCAGGCTGGGGCTAGCCTTGACGAGGTAAAGGATATCGCCCAGCGCAATGTAAAGCGTGTTGAATTCCGCGCCGCCTTTGATACCCTGGAGTATCTAAAACGGGGTGGGCGCATTGGCGCCGCCCAGGCTCTTCTGGGGTCGGTGCTTAAAATAAATCCCATTATAATGATAAAAGATGGGGTGGTTCACCCTGCTGGTAGGGAGCGCTCTCGGACTAAGGCGATTGACCACTTGTGTCACTTTGCTATGGGCTATGCCCATATTGAGGAGATGGCGATTGAGGATGCGACCACTCCTGATGATGCCGAGATGCTGGCGGAGCGGCTCAGTGTTAAGTTTCCCAAAGAGCGTATCTACCGCTCAAAGACAAGCCCGGTAATCGGCACCCATACCGGCCCTCATATTCTTATTGTATCTGTGTTAGGAGATAGTGAGTAGGTTTTTATGACAGTTAAGATTGTAACCGATAGCACTGCTGACCTTCCTGTCCTGTTGGCTCAAGAACTTGGGATTACCGTGGTGCCAGTCTATGTGCGCTTTGGCCAAAAGGTGTATCGGGATAGGGTTGATATAAGCGAGGCTGAGTTTTACCAGAAACTGGTGGAGAGCCCTGTTCATCCCACTACCTCCCAGCCTTCGCCGGCGGATTTTGCCGATGTCTACAAGAAACTTTCTAGAGAGGCTGATGAAATAGTCTCCATCCAGGTTACCAGCAAATTAAGTGGCACCTATAACTCAGCCTTGCAGGGCAGGGAGCTAGCCGAGATGGGGCATCCTATTGAGGTAGTAGATTCTCTTTCCGTATCTATGGGTTTAGGTCTGATAGCCATAACTGCTGCCAAAGCAGCTATGGCTGGAGGAAGCTTGCAGGCGGTAATGGAGGAGATAAGACAGTGCATTCCCCGCATACGCCTGCTTGGTGTTTTTGATACCCTTAAATACTTGCTTTTGGGGGGACGCATCGGTAGGGCTAAAGCATTGTTGGGTAGTGTGCTCAATGTGAAGCCTTTGCTTACCATGCGCGATGGCGAGCTTTTACCGGCTGGTCTAGCCCGCACCCGTAGCAAGGGCTTAGACCGTTTATTTGACCTGGTAAAAAATGCCTTGAATATTCAAGAATTAGCTATTGTTCACAGCACTTCACCTGATGAAGCCGGTTCACTCAAGGAGCGTATTGCTTCTATCTTTGACCGGGAACGGATTCACATAGCTAGGCTGGGACCAGCCCTGGGGGTTTATGGTGGTCCTGGTACCTTGATTTTAGCCTTGAAGGAGAAGATAAGTAGCATCAGGCAGGAGGCTAACCAAGGCGAGCCGACAAAGAAGCGGATTTCCTTGCCATCTTTACCCATACCAAGGTTGAACTGCTCTCGCTGTTAGCTATTCGCCAGGGCGACCGGAGGCAGGGTCTTGTCAATAAATGTTGAGCCGCTGCGTAAGATTCTTGAGCTTGAGCATAAAAAGGGCTATGTAGATTCAGCAGTAATCGGTGGTTTGGATAGATTCCTCGGCAGCTGGGCTGGTCAGGCTATAGGCTCAATAACTAATCCTCAGCTTGTAAACCGTTTTTACACCCTTCACCTGGCTGATTCTGGCTATGCCTCGTTGACTAAACAGCAACGCAGAGACTGGGTAAAGGCTGTGCTTGACTTTTTAGCCGAGGCGGAGGGCAGGGGAAGGCAGAAGGGGGTAGTAAAGCCAACCCCCTTACCCAGCAGATTGCCTTCACGGTTAAGAGGGCAGACTACAGTAGTTAATCAATCTATTGATTCACCCATCACTGTCATTAGAGGCATTAGCTCAAGCCTGGCGACTAAGTTTAATAAGCTGGGGGTGAACACAGTTCGTGACCTGCTCTATTTCTTCCCCCGCCGCCATCTTGATTACAGCCAGAAGAAGCCTATCTCGCAGCTTACTGAGGGGGAGGAGGAGACTATTATTGCTAATGTGTGGCAGGCTCGTGAGATTAGGCTGGGTGGCAGGCGGAGTACTGAGGCTATTGTTGGTGATGAGACAGGCAATGTCAGGGTGGTATGGTTTAATAATCCCTACCTGGCTAAGAAGCTACCTACTGATACCCGTGTGGTTCTTAGTGGCCGGGTAAGCTTGTTTAACGGGCGACACGTGTTTGAATCTCCGGAGTGGGAGCTGGTGGAGGATAAAGAGCTGATTCACACCGGGCGCCTGGTTCCCCTCTATCCCCTTACTCAAGGGTTACGCCCCCGCCAGGTAAGAAAACTGATGAAAGAGGTAATTGACCAGTGGGCATGGCAGATAGCGGATTTTTTGCCCCCACAGTTGAAGGAGCGGTGTAACCTGCTGGAGCTACCCCAGGCTATAAGTCAGGCTCATTATCCCGAAGATGAAGCAGTGAAGGCTCAGGCAAGGGTTCGTCTGGCTTTTGATGAGCTATTTCTCCTCCAGTTGGGTGTGCTGAGCAGAAAGCGCAACTGGCAGGAGAGCCAGTCGGCTGGCCCTTTTAGGGCTGAACTATCGGTGCTGGACGCCTTTCTACAGTCTTTACCCTTTGAGCTAACTGCAGCCCAGCAAAAAGTTCTCAAGGAGCTGCTGGCTGATTTGCAGAAACCGCAACCGATGTCTAGGCTGCTCCAGGGAGAGGTAGGTAGTGGCAAAACCGTGGTAGCTACGGCAGCCTTACTTATGGCTGCTGCCAATGATTATCAGGAGGCTTTTATGGCGCCTACTGAGATTCTGGCTGAGCAGCATTTCGCTACTATCTGTCAGCTCCTATCTAGAGTAGGACATCTTGAGAGGGAGGAGGACTACCTGTGTAGTTACTCTGGGCTTTTACCCCGCCCGCTCACTGTGGCTCTACTTATTGGTGACATTAGCCAGGTCAGGAAACAGGAACTCCAGCAGCGCATTCTGGACGGGGATGTAGATATTGTTATCGGCACCCACGCTCTTATTCAAAAGGGAGTGGAGTTCCGACGTTTAGGATTAGCTGTGGTTGATGAGCAACACCGATTTGGCGTTACCCAGCGCTCGGCACTACGGCAGAAGGGACTCAGACCTCATGTTTTGGTGATGACGGCTACACCTATCCCACGAACTCTAGCCTTGACCCTGTATGGTGACCTTGACCTGTCGGTTATAGACCAGCTCCCCCCCGGGAGGCAGGCAGTAAAGACCAAGTGGCTTAAACCGGAACAGAGGGGAAGTGCCTATGCTTTTATCCGTCGTCAGGTAGCTAGCGGTCGCCAAGCCTTTATCATCTGCCCCCTCATTGAGGAGTCAGAGGTTATTCAGGCAAGAGCAGCAATTGCTGAGTATGAGCGCCTGTCTCAAGAGGTCTTCCCTGAACTGAGGTTAGGCTTGCTTCACGGGCGCATGCCGGCTGCGGAAAAGGATAAGGTAATGCGTCGCTTCCGCTCTGGCGAGCTGGATATCCTGGTTTCAACCCCGGTGGTAGAGGTTGGTATAGATGTGCCTAATGCCACGGTAATGCTGGTAGAAAGTGCCGACCGGTTTGGTCTATCGCAGTTGCACCAGTTCCGGGGTAGAGTAGGGCGGGGACAGGAGCAAAGCTACTGCATGCTGCTAGCCCAGAACCCTTCGGTGGTGGCTAAGGAGCGTCTGGACTTAATAGAGAAGATTCAGGATGGTTTTCAATTGGCTGAAGAGGACCTGAAACTGCGGGGTCCGGGGGAGTTCTTTGGCACCCGCCAGAGTGGTATGCCTGACCTGAAGATGGCTAAACTCTCCGATGTGCCTCTGCTGGAGCTAGCCCGGAGAGAGGCAATAACACTCTTTCAAACAGACCCCAGTTTAGACAAGCCCGAACACGCCCTTCTGGCTAAAGAGCTAGCCAGGGTGTGGCCACAAGCCGGCGAGTGGAGCTAGGGATTTTATAGCTTTATGCTATAATTAGGCATATAGGAGGGTTAATTAAATGAGTGAAGCAATAAGTCCGAAAGATTTCTTTGGTGCCTCAAATCATAAACTGGCAATTCGTGATATTTTTGCAATGTATCATCACACTTGGGATATAATCGGGGAAGGCATCCAGAACGCAGTTGACTCGGTGCTAAAGAAACGAGAAGAGACTTCAGGCCATTATGTTCCGCACATTAATATGACATACAACACTCGGGTTCGACAGGTCATATTTAGAGATAACGGTACCGGGATCCCTAGTGATGAGGTGAAGGAGATAGTGGTGCCCCATGTCTCCCTTAAGAACCCGCTAGAAACAAATCGTGGTGAGTTTGGGGTAGGATTAACTTTTGTTGCGTTCGCTTCGAATGATTTTAAGTTGGAATCAGTCTTTGAGGGCAGAAAAGCATCGCTGGAAATCAAGAATGGTTATAGTTGGGCGATGAGCGAAGATGATACGGAAGAATTGACGATTCTATTTGGTTTGGATGACGCTACTGACGTACAACCATATACCAACGTTTCTGTGAAACCAGTACGATTCCCCGAATATACCTTAAAGCAGTTGGAATACGTCTTGCAGCGTTATACTGCGATAGGTGATTTCTGGAGTTGTTATAAGAAGAAAGATGGTTCTATAAAGTTAGATCTGACTTATGTCGACAAAGATGGACAAACGACGCCACGAGAAGTCTCTAATAGACTTTGGCATCCAGCAGACCATCTTAATAAAATTAGGGTGGAGACTGTAGACTGGACAACGGTCAAAAAAGAGGTAGGTAAAGGTAAGGAAATTGCGATGCCAAATTGGATTGGTTTCGGTCTTACCGATGCTGACACCATTACAGAGGATGGCAAGGAGTTCACCTATTATGCTTTGTTCTGTAAACCTCCTTACTACAGACAACTAGCACAAAAAATAGGATTGTCCATCCCTGCAGAGGAAGTGGAGGAGGACGAAGAGCATACTGCCTCCGAGCCGCAGATGGAGACACTCGATGCAGGCATATTTGTTTGCAAGAAAGGTATGCCACTAGGAGCTGTTGTGGATAAGCCAAAGACAGCTCACCTTTTCTATTGGCGTGGAATTTTCATAATGATGAACTGCGATAATTTGAGTAGTGAACCCGGAAGGAAGAGACTACACGTTGAGGATGAACAGATAGTCAAGTCTGTTGCGAGAAGAGTCTTCAATAAGCTAACCGAATTCGCTCACTATATTATTCCACGGGACCCTGATGAGGAAGTGGAGGCTCTCTTCAGAAATGTAGACAAGCATATCCACTCCGCAAGGATTCACCGAGACACTCATCCGCTAGTCAATCCGAGGGATATGATTGTCATAGACACGGACCCCGTAAATGAGCAAACCCTTATCGGTCTATTCCATGAGTTGATTGGTGCCAAAGTACTTCAGGGGTACAAAGCACTAAGATTATCAGCCGCTGACACCTACGATGGCATTTACGACTATGAGATATCCAAAGATGAGGTAGGCAAGGAACATTGGCTGGAATGGTTGCGACAATATCCTGCAAAGGAGAGAAAGGAAATCGAGGAAAGGGGCGTCTACCACATGGATGCAATGATTGTGGAGTTTAAAATGCATTTGCAGGATATAATAAAAAACTTCTTGCAAAAAACAAAGTATCATCATCATATTAAACTGATAGTCGCTTGGGACGCGGACCACGATCTAGTCAGGAGGAAGGGCTGGTTACTTGAGCAGTTACCCAAATCGAAGCAGAGGTTTCATGGCGCTATTTGGCGGTTGCGTCCCAGTGCGGAAGGCCAGACTATGGGAATTGTGGCTACAGATGTTTTGTTGTTGAAGGATTTCCTCGCAGAGGCGGTATGATTTTCCCCTCTCCGAGATATAGTAAGGCGTAGCTACCCTCTCTGACTACCTTTATGCTATAATCTGGGCATACAGGAGGCTAAAATGGCTAATTATCACTTTGCCATAGTGATAGAGAAAGATAAACAGGGCTACTTTGCTTATTGCCCTGAGTTACAGGGTTGCTATACTCAGGGAGAAACCTTTGAGGAGGTCGTCAAGAATATAAAAGATGCCATAAAGCTCCATGTTGAGGATAGACTAGCTAACAACGAACCCGTTACAACTTCGGAGATTGTTAGCCTCTCTAGTATAGAGGTAACCGCGTGAGCGGGATATTGATGCTTAAGCAAAGGCTTATAGAGCTGCTGACACAGGCGGCAAGCCAAGCCCAGCAATCGGGTAAGCTACCCTCGGTCACCTTACCCGAGGTTGTCATAGAGCGACCCCAGAACCCAGAATATGGCGACTATGCCTCAAGCTTTCCCCTCAAATTAGCCCGAACAACTGGACTCAGCCCACTGATTATAGCTAATGAGATGGTAGGGCTTATGACTCCCAGCCCTGAGATTGACAGCATTGCTGTAGCGCCACCGGGGTTCATCAACTTCACCCTTAAAAGTGATTGGTTGACCCGTCAGGTAGCCTCAATCCTTGAGGCTGGTGATGCTTATGCCAACCTTGACCTCGGTCAGGGCGGTCGGGTGCAATTAGAATTTGTTAGCGTCAATCCCACCGGACCGCTTCATGTGGGGCATGGCCGCGGGGCTATCTTGGGCAGCACCTTAGCCAATGTGCTTACCTCTGCCGGCTATACTGTGGAGAAGGAGTATTACATTAATGATGTCGGTAGCCAGATAAATGCCTTTTACCGCTCACTGTATGTCCGTTATCAACAGTGCTTGAATGTTGAGGCTGAGATGCCCTCGGATGGTTACTTGGGTGGCTATATGATTGACTCGGCTAGGGAGATTATGGCTGAGGAGGGAGATAGGTTTCTTACTTTACCCGAACCTGAGGCAGTGTCGCAACTAGGACGCCTCGGCTTAGCCAAGATGATGAAGCAGATTAAGAGCGACCTTGAGCTATTAGGCGTCAGCTTTGATGTCTGGTTCAGTGAGCAGAGCCTCTATGATGGCGGACAGTACCAGACGGTAATGTCGCTTCTGCGCCAGGAGGGCTATATAGCTGAAAAGGAGGGTGCTACCTGGTTTGTATCCACTGCCCTGGGTGAGGATAAGGATAATGTTGTAGTGCGTGGCGATGGTTCACCCACCTATTTTGCCTCTGATATCGCCTATCACTACAACAAATTCTTAGAGCGTAAATTTGACAAGGTAATTAATATTTGGGGGGCTGACCACCAGGGGCATATATCTAGGATGAAAGCAGTTATTGGTGCCATGGGTATTAACCCTGAGCAGTTGAAGGTGATAATCTCCCAGATGGTTACCTTACATCGCGGTGATGAGTTGGTTCGTATTTCCAAGCGTAGCGGTGACATCATTACCCTGCGTGAGGTGGTAGAGGAGGTGGGCGCTGATGCCTGCCGCTTCTTCTTTTTATCCCGCTCGGCTGATAGTCAGATGGACTTTGATTTGGAATTAGCCAAAAAGGAGTCACTGGACAACCCCGTCTACTATGTCCAGTATGCCCATGCCCGTATTGCCAGTATCCTTCGCTTGGCTCAGGAGCGGGGGATTGATTATACCGATGGGGATGTCTCCTTGCTGACTACTGAGCCTGAATTGACTCTGATACGCAAGATGCTACTTTTACCTGAGATAGTTGAGACTGTAGCCTACACCCTGGAACCTCACCATCTTACCTATTACGCTCAGGATTTGGCTACTATATTCCATAGCTTTTATAAGCAGTGCCGGGTCGTCTCGCGAGATAATGAGGTATTAACTAAAGCCCGCCTCAAGCTGGTGGAGGCAGCCAAGCTCGTCTTGGCTAAAACGCTTCACCTTATGGGGATGACCGTACCCGACAGAATGTGAAGGGGGAATAATATATCCCCTTTTGTGTTACACTTTTTGACTAAAAGGAGCTTGAATGAAGAGCCGTGTTTTTTCCGGGGCTCGCCCTACTGGCAGGCAGCACCTGGGAAACTATCTGGGAGCCATACAGAATTATGTAAGCCTCCAGGATGAGTATGCCTGCGTCTATTGTATAGTTGATGTCCACGCCCTGACCTCATTAGAAGACACTGGTAGCCTGCAAAAGAATACCCACGAGATGATGCTTGACTGGCTGGCGGCTGGTCTTGACCCTCGGAAAAGCATTCTTTTTGTCCAGTCCCATGTTCCAGAGGTGATGCAATTACATACTCTACTTGGTATGATTACCCCCTTGGGTTGGCTATTACGCGTGCCTACCTTTAAGGAGAAGGCAAGGCTTCAGCCTCAAAATATAAACTACGGGCTGGTGGGCTATCCGGTGCTGATGACTGCTGATATTGTGCTTTATAAAGCTGATGTCGTGCCGGTTGGCGAGGACCAGTTGCCTCATCTGGAGTTAGCCAGGGAGATTGCCCGCCGCTTTAACAATCTATTCGGTAATACCTTTCCTGAACCTGAAGCCAGGCTTACCTCGTTTCCATTGATACTCGGGCTAAATGGCAAAGAGAAGATGAGCAAGCAACTGGGCAACGATATTGAAATAGCTCTTTCAGATAAGGAAACGGAAGAGCGGGTAATGACGGCGGTTACTGACCCGGCTCGCCAGTACCGTGATGACCCCGGTCACCCTGAGATATGCAATATTTTTCGGCTTCAGGGATATTTTAATCCCTTCCAGTTAGACGATTTAGCCAACCAGTGCCGCTCAGCCAAAATTGGCTGTGTTGATTGTAAGCGGCTTTTGGCTCAGGAGATTAATTCTACCCTTAAATCTTTTAGACAGCGGCGGGCTGATTTAGCCACTAAACCAGGGTATATAACTGATGTTCTCGCTGACGGCGCTCAGCGAGCCCGGGTTGTTGCCCGGGAGACCCTCAGGGAAGTCAAGCAGAAGATGGGGCTTACCTGATTACCTCAACTAGCGACCACTTCTCTTGTGTCTCGTTATAGGACAGCTTAAATAGCTTATTATCTTTAGTTCTGACCTGAAAGTGCCTCTCCCCCGGCTCCTGCCACCCCTTTTCTATCTCCTCAACCTCATATTCTATACCTTCCCATTCAAAAGACCTTGGTTGTTCGGCATAGGTATGCCCCGAATAGCAATTAACTTTAAGATTATTCAACAATGTTAAATAACTCTGCCTTCCTTTTTAGCCTTCCTGTCCAGATAGCTACCTACAGCGACACCGAGGGCAACACCGATAGCTGGACCAATGCCGGGATTACCTAAGGCAGCGCCAATAGCAACGCCGACCCCCGTACCAATAGACATACAAATTCCGAGGTAGTGTCCTGCAGTGACCAGCTTGTGCTGTTTCTGAAGGTGCTTGGTGATATTGCCAATCGTCTTAAAGTAGCTCTTGCGGTTCTCTTTAGACATTAGGGATATATTTTGTAGGTCGCCAGTAAGTCTGGTGATTTCTGGCTGGAACATCTGACATTTCCCACAGAGCGAGGAGAAACTATCAATTCTTGTGGCAAGTCGCAGGAGAAAGTCCAGCTTATATTTCTTGTAGTCTTTCTTGTTTAGTGCATTTTTATGGAGATTAATTTCCTGAACGACGCGGTTATACCAATCACTGTGAGCTTCCATAATATCCTGTATACTTTGTCTCTCCTATGTCTTTGCGAGGCACCTCCTCTCATCGTCGTTGCGAGGCACAAAGTGCCGAAGCAATCTCAAGAAGCACCCTACCACCAAGATTGCCACACCTTCGGCTCGCAATGACGAAAGGGGGTGTCATTGCGAGGCACCTCCTCTCATCGTCGTTGCGAGGCACAAAGTGCCGAAGCAATCTCAAGAGATAACATAGCCTTTTTTATTAGGTAACCCTCCCCCTTTATCCCCCTCGGTGGATTGGATGCAATTGTTCTCCCAGAGGGATGATGGTTAGAATCTCAATACTGTGTCCATTATATAATACTCTTTCTACAAGAAGCCTTAACACTTCTTGTTTACCAGTGAAGTCCAGGCTGTCTAACCCTGTGCCTATCCTCTCTGCCAGGCTTCTGATTTGGGCCTCATGGTTTTGTGTCAGAAGTCTCTGGGCAAGCTGTCTTTCCAGCTCAGCCTTTCGCTTCTCTAATTCACTCTGTTCTTTCTGAATTAGTTCCATATCCTCTCGCATCAGTAACACGGCAATCCGACGGTACCCATACCGGCTGTGACGAATTGGCCTGCTTCTTTGTTGTCTTTTCTCACGTCATAGCGAATGATAATCCCGTCTTTACAATGTATAGCGAGTACTGAGATTGAGTCGGCCAAGTGTTGTGGAGCTTGGTCTTTCGATAGACTTGTTTCTGGTTCATCTTCCTCTGATTTCAGCTGCATGGGTTGCCCAGGAGAAAACTGTACCAGACCGTGCTTAATTTGGCGTTTTTTATTTGTGTCATCCATGATTGGCTAGTATAGGATATCCTATATATGCGTTGTTTTCAAATTCGGTTTGCATACTTGAGTAGCCGCCCTGGCAAGACTACTTATCTATTTGTAAACTTGGTCACTTTGATGTATAATGTATTTAATAGTTTCTGTTTAGGTTATTACAGGCTTCTTATTATCCTCATAGATTGATTAAGTATTGGATGACCGGAACTCCAACTAAAATTCCGAAGAGAGGAGGTCATCCAATGAGTTTTCAGGACAAGTCGGTCCAATGTTCCGATTGTGGAACTACCTTCACCTTCAGCGCTGGGGAACAAGAGTTCTTCCAATCTAAAGGCTTTACCAATGAGCCTAAGCGTTGTCCCTCATGCCGTCGAGCCAACAAAGCGCAGCGTTCCAGTAGCGGAAACTACAGCCACAGTTCTAAGTGGTAAATGCTTTTTGCCTTCTACGTACACAGCTAATACTAGTTTGCTCTTGAAGACATACATGGGGCAGGAGTACCTGGCCTGTGTGTCACTAGAACTAGGATTACACAATTTAAAGAAGGAGATAACAATATGAAAATCTATATAGGTAGTTTATCTTTTGAGGTAACTGAAGAAGACCTACGGCAAGAATTTAGGGCTTTTGGAGAAGTGACATCTGTAAGCATCATAACCGACAAGATCAGCGGACGACCTAAGGGATTCGGCTTTGTTGAAATGGCATCAAAGTCTGAGGGTGAAGCTGCCATCACTGGCCTTAACGGGAAAACAATAAAAGAGCGGACTATTGTGGTTAATGAAGCTCGTCCCCGTACTGACAGCAGAAGCGGTGGGTCCTACGGTGACAAGAGGGGTGGTGGCTATGGTGGTGGTAAAAGTGGTGGATTCGGTGGAGGAAGACAGCGAAGATATTAAATTATCTGTTCACCATCTATGATTAAAAGTCGCGTTGGTATTTACATAAATACGAAAACTGTTACTGACACACTCACGATAAATCGGCGTAGGGAAACCCATTTCACAAAAGGGGGCAACATGAATATATATGTGGGTAACTTACCGTTTGAGGTGACTGAGGGTGAATTGCGACAGGAATTCATGTCTTTCGGAGAAGTGACGTCTGTAATCATCATGAACGACAAGTATATTGGTAGCGGACAGCTGCGTGGATATGGCTTTGTTGAGATGACCTCAAAGTCTGAAGGCGAATCCGCAATCATTGCACTCAATGGGAAATCACTAAAGCATAGGACGATTGATGTTATTCAGGCCCTCCCCCTTTCAGATAACAAAGATAAGGGATTCCTCCATACCAGAAGCATTAGCCACTTTAGTGGAAGAGGCAGAAAAAGAAGATACTAAATCAGTTGAGTTACCTACTGTGTTTTAGACGCACGTAACTCTAAATTTTACTAAGGAGTTTTAATGAGTTTCGAAACCTTCAATTTTCATCCGAGCATCATGGCCGGTGTACGGGCGCTCGGTTACATTACACCCACACCAATCCAGCTTAAATCCATCCCACCAATTATGCAGGGCCGTGATCTCATTGGTCTAGCCCAGACCGGAACTGGCAAGACTGCCGCTTTTGTGCTACCAATTCTGCAGCGTCTACTGCAGGGCCCACGGGGTCGCATCCGAGCTTTAATAATCTCGCCCACACGTGAGCTGGCCGAGCAAACATGTGAGACTATATATGATTTGGGGAGACAAACCGGATTACAGAGTATTGCCATTTACGGCGGGGTGAGTATGGAGCAGCAAACCCGACAACTAATTAAAGGGGTTGAAATAATTGCTGCCTGTCCGGGCCGCCTGCTCGATCACCTTTGGAAGGGTACAGTTGATTTATCCCATCTGGAAGTTCTCGTAATCGACGAGGCGGACCGGATGTTTGATATGGGCTTTCTACCCAGCATCAGG
>Ga0307378_10000306_pt1 | contig 90470 bp, 60 predicted proteins | sample UN1MG_FD_202238 | JGI IMG/M metagenome (GOLD analysis project Ga0307378, IMG submission 202238) | Soil microbial communities from Risofladan, Vaasa, Finland - UN-1 | ecosystem: Environmental > Terrestrial > Soil > Coastal area > Acid sulfate soil | place: Finland: Risofladan, Vaasa | collected... | reverse complement strand
ATCTGGCATGAAAAATAGATACAAGGTTATATTCTTTTCAATATTTATTGTGACCTTATTACCAATTGATATTAAGGCTCAAGAAGAGTCAAGGTATGAAAAAGGAGAGGTTGAGTTTGTCAATTCTGGATTAGTTCAAGGATTGATCTGGTTGGTATCGTCTTCTGATGGGTCAAATTCAATCTATTATAAATTTGATGTGACATCTATTGCTCAAAATTATTCTCCAGATGATATTACTTTATTTAGAATATTCAAGGGTGATAAAACATTTATTTCTGATGATGTTATTATAAACGACATTTCTCAGAGAATATTTGTACAGGTACATTTCACTGGTGAATACAATCTATATTCTTACTTAGATCCATTTAAGAAAGTCTTTTATATAAAAGATAGTTTAAAGAATAATATTGAACTCCAGAACACACATATAATGCCAGGCAACTTGAATAATTATGAAATTGCTTATAAAAGGGAATATATTGAGGTGCTTAAATCATTATTCGGATTAGACACTAAATTTTTAAAATATATAGAGGATACTGAGTACAGTGTACAAAGTATAAACGAATTGCTCACCAGATTCCATGAAACTAAAAATCTTGATTTTAGACAATACCCGGCTCCTTTAATGGGGGGGTGGTTTACTGGTGGAGGAATATCTTACACTAACCTGACCCACGTATCAGCAATAAATGATTCATTCATTTCCAAGTCTCCGTTTGTAAGAATTTCAATGTTTGGTGGATTAATTTTATTTAAGGAGTTAATTGAAGCTTCTTTTGAAGTGTCATATAGTTATGGTATAATATTTCATGATAATCATATTGATGAATCGGGCAATATTACACACTACTATGAAGATATAGTTCGTGCATCAATTTTAGGTCCAGAAGTTAACTTTGGTATTAAACCTGTTAATCTTGGTAGGATTTCTACTACTATTTCTGTTGGGATTAATTATAACTTATTACACAACTACTCAAGAGCACTCACTGAAGAAATACTATATAATGATTTTAATTACGTTGAAAAGAGTTACTTTGTTGAATTCCAAAAACCATCAAATTTTTTTGGATTTGATATTGAGGTTGGTGTCAGCTACGAGATAGCAAAATCCAGTTCTTTTAAACTTAGCTACAGATATAATCATTTTTTAGATAGTGAGGCTGGATTTCAAAAAATGCAGAATGCTTCAATTTCATTTATAAAGTATTTCAAAAAATAATGAATAGATCTCTTTTCAAAATTTTCAGTGTGTGTATTATTATATTATTCCTCTTTGAAGGGTGCGAGAAGGAAGCAACGAGAGAATTTCCACGATTGAAAACTCTTCCTGTAAAATGTACTACGAATGGGGCTATCCTATTGGGAGAGATCTTAAATCATGAATCTCTGTTAATTGAAGATTATGGTTTTATTGTTGGCGATGCTGATTTAGATATCGACTCAAGTCAGGTTACCTACAGTATTAATAAAGACCTTATTTCAGGATCCTTTGAGATGAATCTTGAATCGGAGTTAGATTTCGGGAAATCATATTTTTATATGGCATATGCTAAATCAAATGGGATAACTGCAACAGGGGAAAAGGTAAGTTTTATGCGAGGGGAGTGTTACCCTCCAGAGCCACTGGATTTTTACCCGGAATCCGGAAGTGTTGGAGACACTGTTAAAATTACCTGTGGAAATTTAGCTGGATCAGCAAATAATTATATTATCAGGTTTAATGATAAAGAGGCTGAATTAATTTCTTTAACAGAATCTGAAATAGCTGTAATTGTACCATTTACCCTTAATAGAAGAGAAAGTAATATCTCTATTTATGCATATGGACATTTAGCAACCTTTCCCAAACCTTATTTATTAAATCAACCTGTTATTGATTCTATTGCTCCTGTAAGTGTTGCGATGGGAGGAGCAATCACTATATATGGAAAGAATTTTAATCCAAAACCATACATGAACCAAATATCTATTGGAACAACAATATTAAAGCCAGGTGCTGCTTCTGAAAGTTATCTAATAGTTTCTCTTGATCTGGATATTCTAACTGGCATTTATTCAGTTGGAGTTGAAACGTGTGGTGAATACACATACGCAACAGAATCCCTTATAGTTTCTGGTTCTTTATGGGAAAAACTCTCAGACTTTCCTGGCGGTAATATCTACCGAGGAGGTGGATTTTCGATTGGCGCTTTTGGATATGCGGGTCTTGGAGGGGATATATCTCATCAATATCTTTCAGATATTTGGAAGTCTTCTGGTGGTAATAATTGGAATAAAATTGCTGTTTATCCTGGAGGTAAAAGGATTAGTCCTTACTGTTTTACCATTAATAATAAAGCTTATGTGGGAGGAGGATTTAACAAAGACGCACCAGGTGCAGTTCCATTTTATGATTTCTATAGTTATGATCCTATGTCTAACACCTGGTCTCAAATCCAAGATTTCCCGGGGATAGTAACCGTAGCTAAGTATACGGGATTTTCACAAACAGTCGGATTAAAGCATTATTTGTATGTTGGTCAGGATGAGTTCTATAAATTCAATGGAGATTTACTTACTTGGGAAAAAATTGATGGTGCTTGTCCAGCTATCTCTAATATGAGTATTTCATTTGTAATTTCAGATATCATATATATTTTGAATGCCTCTGGTTCATTCTGGACTTATAATACAATTACTAATTCTTGGATTCAAAAAAATGATTTTCCTGGACCGAAAAGGTGGGCTGGGTTTGGTTGTAGTTTGGGAAGGCATGGATATATCGGACTTGGCAATAATGGTCAGACTTTCTTTAAGGATGTTTGGGAGTATTACCCGGATTTTGATGATTGGATAAAATATCCAGATTTACCAGATGAAGGGCGAATGTATGTGTTCTCATTTCAAGTTATAAATAATATCTATATTGGAGGTGGACTCAACTATAGGTTAAGAGCACTCCCTTCTGTTTACAAGTTTTCTCCTGAGTAGCTATAATAATCTAACTTCACATTATTTATCCTAACCAATGAAAGATTTTATAATATTGATAAACAACATATAGAAACGGTTTTGAGTAAATTTAGATTTGGAAGAAATAGTGAACGGTCGGTCCCGTCCGCACCGCTTCAAGGCCTGTAAGTAATTGACTTGCAGGCCTTATTTTATAATTACGTACATATTTACGTACATTATTTGCATTCAGGAGTATATTATTGAAACTTCCCATTAAAACTTTGGTTCTGTCCTTTAGATTTACAATCTGAATATTTAATAGAAAATGACATTGTTGGGATGAGGTATCTCAAAGGTGAGATTCATAACTTCTATTTTGTTTATTATTGAAAAAAGAATGGGGTGAACTCTGGTTCTGTCCAGGCAAAAGGCCTTCGATGCGAATTAGTCCCCATTCTTCTATTCATGTTGCACGAACCATTTAGAATTATAGACGTCACGGTCTTTTAAAGGTATTAGTTAATGCAACGATTAATTTAAAGCACAATAAAAATATGAAAAAAAAAGATGTAATTGGTATTGATGTTTCAAAATTGACAATTGATGCCTATCTCAAATTAGCTCAAGCGCATGCTGTGTTTGGTAATGATACTAAAGGATTTAGGCAATTAGTTAAATGGATTAGGAAGCATACTGATTGTAAAACTGAAGAGCTATTGATTTGTTTTGAAACAACCGGACTGTATTCTTTGCAATTGGCTAGTTTCCTTTCTCAAAGCAATATTGATTTCGTGATGGAGAATCCGATACAGATAAAACGATCTATGGGTCTGGTAAGGGGCAAAGATGATCATGTTGATTCAAAAAGGATCGCTGAATATGCATACATGAGAAAGGAAAAACTCAAACTCACACAATTGCCTTCTGAAGAACTTATCAAGATGCAGAATCTATTGGCCATAAGGGAGAGGATGATAAGACAAAAAGCCGGATACCGGGCTTCATTGGGTGAATACAAAAAAGTATTGGTACAACAGCAGCAAAAAGATTTTTTTCTCTTGTTAAACAACATGATAAATGCCCTAAAAAAGCAAATTCGGAAAGCAGAAGAAAAACTAATAGAAATTATTCATTCAAGCTCAAAACTGTTGAATATCTATACCTTATTAACTTCTATTAAAGGCATAGGGGTCATTCTTGCTGCCAATATAATGGTTACCACCATTTGCTTCACAAAATTCAACGACAGCCGAAAATATGCGTGTTATTGTGGAACGGCTCCATTTAAATATTCTTCAGGCACAAGCATAAATGGTAGAACAAAAGTTAGTCAGATGGCTAACAAGAAAATGAAGGCCTTGTTTAATTTAGCTGCTTTATCAGCTATTCAACATGACCCGGAATTGAAGTTATATTTTGACAATCGAATGGCAAATGGAGCAAATGGGATGAGCACCATAAATATTATTAGAAATAAAATCATTCATGGAGTTTTTGCCGTTGTGAAGAGAGGTACTCCCTATGTAGTAATGGCCAAATATGCTGCTTGAATATTTATTGGAATTCTCTTGTTTTTATCTTAGAATTCGCATCTGTGGAAAAATAGCCATTTTATGTCAACGATGGTAACCCAATCAAAAATTATTTTGTTGAAAATCAACATTTTATGATTTTGGGTTATTATGGGTTTGAGTGAAATAATCCTATTTATGATCAGATGCGACAGAACCTAGATGCGGCAGAACCGACTAAAGTTATGCTAATTTGCAAGACTGAAGCCATCAAAAACTTTATTCACCGGAATTCAGTTTTTTTATACCTTTAGGTCTTGTAACCGTACCATATAACCAACCATCAGAATAATGAAAGCAACTGTACGTAACCTTACGATCCTGGCACTGGCAATGTTGGCCTTTAACCATGCCAATGCACAAAAGGCGAGCTATACTACCAACGGAGGGATGACAATTGGTTTTGGTATAGGCGGATCATATCAGAGTTCCGACATAACCAACTCAATAGGTGCCGGGTTCGACTTCTGGCTGGGTCACCATATCTATAAGAAGGAAAATGCATTTTTTGGTGCCGACTGGAAGTTTCGCTTCCTGGCCGGGGAGAACAGGGCGCATGACCACAGGGAAAACAGTGACGGTACATACAGCAACATACGCTACAGCTTCTATAACTACGACCTTGAGCTTGGACTGACCCTCAACCGCCTCCGTGAACGTACCCGCATTGTAATTACCGGTTTTGCCGGAGCAGGTATTACCCACGGACGCATCTTTACCGACCTGTACGACAGTAGTGGTAGCTTATATGATTATTCCGTAATTGACCCTGGCAAGCCCCGCTCAGAGGTATACGCTGACTTGTTGAATTTATCGGACAAGGAGTACGAAACCCCTTTAAGCAACAGGGCTGCTATTATACCTACCGCCGGAATTTATATAGGTTACCAGTTTTCCCGCAGTTTTTCTATGGGTATCGAACATAAAACAAACTTCTCGCTAAATGAGAGAAACAGTACGTTTGGAATCGATATTGATAACAATATCGTTACCGGCTCACGCATTGATATGAATCACTATACATCCCTGGGTTTCAGATGGAGTATGGGTGGCAGGTATTCACGCAATGCAAACAGGAATAACTTCTCAGATATCGAAATATCCCCAATCACATACAATAATGTTAATACTACCAGGCCAGTTACTACAACTAAGCCAGATACCACCACCAGGCCAGTTACTGTAACTAAGCCAGTTACCACCACCAGGCCCGCTGCCACTACCAGACCCGTAACCACTACCAGACCCGTAACCACTACCAGGCCCGTTACTACCACTAAGCCAGTTACTACCACCAGGCCTGATACAGTTACCCCGGTGAAGGTAGCAGCACCGGAAATCAGGTTCATCAATCCTCCTGCCCCTGTCACAGTTGAGCATAATGTATTTTCGCTAAGAGTACAAACCAAAAATGTTCGGGTATGGAACGATGTTGAGGTATCTGTAAATGGTGTCAGCACCAGTAATTTCTCCTTCAGCCCTGAGGGTGTGGTTACTACCAACATCGGTTTGAATGAAGGTGCAAACAGAGTCGAGGTATCAGGAAGAAATGACTCCGGAAGCAAAAGTGAAAGCACTACCATTACTTACAGAAAGAGTGTTATTACCACTCCTCCTAAAGTTACTACTCCTCCCGTGGTTACTTTTCTAATGCCGGCATCAACTCCATTCAATACCTATGAATCGGTTCAGGAGATTTACGCCAGGATAACCGGCGTGCCAGGGAAGGAGGATATTACCGTATCTGTCAACGGAGCAGACATTGGTAATTTTACCTATGACAACAGTTCCTCCGCATTGAATACCAGTGTAATGTTGAAGGAGGGTCAGAATGTGGTAACGATAACAGCCCAGAACGAAGCTGGTAAAGATGTTAAAACTCAGGTTATTATAAAGGAGATCAGGCCTTGCCCCACTCCTGCCCTGAGAATGATTGAGCCTTTTCAACCGGTAATAAACACTGATAATCAGAATCTTACTTTCAGAACCGAGATTAAAAACATAGCTGACAGGGATCAGCTAATACTTACTCTGAACGGGATAAGAATAACCAACTTTATCTTCACCGGCAACGAGGTCCGGTATCCTGCTGCTTTAATTGCCGGGTCCAACACCTTTGTCCTGGAAGCAACAAATGATTGTGGTTCAGAAAGTGTTAATGTTTCGATAACCTATGCACCTGCAATCGTTATTGAAGAGCCATGCTCACCACCAACAGTCAGCTTCAACATTTCCGCAGTAAACCGTGAAGACGCTACCCACGAGCTAAAAGGGAGTGTCAGCAATGTGAATAACAAAGCCTACATTACCCTCACGGTTAACGGAAAGCAGGATGAAGGGTTCCAGTATCAACCGGCGACCGGTGAGTTAAGCGCAAAATTCAAATTCAACCCGGGCTCTTATTCAATTGTTGTCAGCGTTAAAAACGAGTGTGGCAGCGAAAGTAATACCGCATCAGTAGCAGTTGAAGAGCCTTGCTCGCCACCAATAGTCAGCTTCAGCATAACAGCAGTAAACCGTGAGGATGCCACGCATGAACTTAAAGGAAGTGTCAGCAATGTAAAAACCAAAAGCGAAATTAAATTAAGTGTGAACAGAAGAGCTGACACAACCTTCAGGTATTCTGCCAATACAGGGGAGCTGGCAGCCCAGTTTAAGTTACTGCCAGGGACAAATACTATTGTTGTTACTGCCGGAAACAGGTGTGGCGAGGATTCCAGATCGGAAGCAGTGATCATAAAAGAGGAAAAAGCATGCGGCCCACGTATTAATCCGGGAAATGCCTCATGGCAGTTCTGCCTGATCACACCAAGTGGGACCTTTAACAGGGATAACCTGACCAACGCCGGCTTCAGCTACTCTGGTCCGGCAAGCAGCCTGTATATGATGCCAATTGCCGGTGGTGGAGAAGCAAATGTGAACGGTAAACCGTACAGCCTGAGACCAGGACAATACTATCTGTTCACCGGAAACATGACAGTGACAGTCAGCACAAAAAATCCGGGTTCCATGGGCCATTGGTCCGTATGTATCAGCACCGACAAAGAACCAGTCTCTGGCAGCGGTAACAACAGGCCGGAAAGCCCTTGTGAAAAGTGAGAGGATGGTGTCGGTCCGGTGATCCCGGCAATATGTCGGGAGAACACCCCAGCCAGCGATCTCACCATGCCAGATCTTCCCTGGCACAAAGTGCCAAACGTGGTGCTTGTTCTCTATTTAGGATCGACCGTCAATAATCCCCCTATAAAGGGATTATGAAGGGGCACCTGATCATTTGGGATTTTTTATTGATGGTGTATCTCTCCAAAATGCTTTGTAACTTTAATAAATAATAATCAGTTAAAATTTGATGTTAAAATTATGAATGAGCTTCTGGCAATACTGTTTAGTGGATTAGGAACATTAATACTTAGTAAAATTGTTATTGTTATCTATAATAGGATAACGCATAGAATTCAGATATATGAAAAGAATGTTATAAGGACTATAGGTAACCGAACCTTTGGATTATATTTTAATAATGGATACCAAATATGGCCCGTCAAATTGCATGAGTACATTAAGTTGGTAGGAAAAGAGTCTAAGAGTAAATCTGATGAGCTTTATTTTACTATGTTCAAATTAATTGAAGCATTCAAAAATGATACTGATCTGAAAAATATTGATGCTGAGTTGTTAACAAAGAGTAGACGTTTTCCAAAACAGATATTGAGCAAAATGACCGGCACATTACCAAGTCAGGAACTTTCAACATATAAAGGTCGACAAAAGGCTATTCATCTGGGTAATTATCCAAAAAAAGGTATTCACCCAAATTTTATTCAATCTTGGATTGAGATGAGAGAAATATGTAAGAAATTGCTATGTGAGTACCATCAATCCCCATATAGAATTGTATTAAGCTATTTCTTTAATGGTAAAATGACTATTACATCCCGGAAGACCTCAAAATTAAACTTGATTCCATACCTGAATACACCTATCGTGACTGGTTTAGAATCGTTGCCTGGTAAATATTATGGATTTGAAGATGAGGAAAACTCGCCCTCAACCGAAACACCAACTCATTGGGTAATTCATAATGAATTAATACATAAATATGATGATGAATCCAGTGCGATTATTCATTGCCACCCGCAAAATTTACTTACATTATTAGGTTCGGAGAATCGCCCGTTATCAATGTTTAACGAAAACTCTATCCTGGATTATGAAGTTAGTGGGACCATAGAGCTAGGTAGTAACTTATCGAAAGTTTTAGAAACAAATCGTTATGCAATTTTAAAAGATCATGGTGTATGGACTATTGGAAATAATTTTGGGGATGCCTATAATAACTTGCTTAATCTGTTGATTCTTGCTGACGCTTGTTCAAATTATAAATAGTGCTCTTAAATATGATCAGGAAGGATCAGCTGATGGTGTGTCCGCTTCGCTAAACCTCTGCTCTGTCCGGCTCCTCCCATACATAGTAAGTTGCTGCTTACAGGGAATACCCATCAAACAATTTATAGTTGAATAAACTTTGAATTGATTTAATATTGACTATTTTCGGACTACCTTAGTCAATTGATCCCTATGACCATTACGGGTATGAAGCAAGCCTCAGAACTACGCAGGGTAATTGGTCTTCCACATGCTATTGCAATGGTAGTCGGGATAATAATAGGTTCTTCCATCTTTGTACAACCATCATCGGTAACAAACATGGTCCCTTCGGTAACCGGGGTTATATTTGTCTGGCTCGCTTCAGGGATTCTGACACTATTCGGGGCACTTGTATGTGCTGAACTTGCCTCAATATTCAAAGAATCGGGTGGAGTCTATGTATATCTGAAGGAGGCCTTTTCTCCTTTACTTGGCTTCATGTGGGGGTGGGCAATGTTCTGGATTATGCATTCAGGAATAATAGCCGCTATTGCAGTAATTTTCGCCCGGTATGTGGCATATTATTTTCCTGTAAATGATATCGAAATTAAACTGATCGCGATAGCATGTATATGGCTCCTTTCGGCAGTGAACTATTTCGGGGTCAGACAGGGAAGTGCCCTCCAGACTTTTATCACCGTAATAAAAGTAGCATCAATTGTATTGATAATCATCCTTGGATTTACCCTGGGATCACAGGTACCGGAACACTTTGTGAAGGCTGATTTTCCTGGTGAAGGTTTAAATGTAAAGAATTTCCTTCTGGCCATGATTGCAGGATTATTTGCATTTGGTGGCTGGCATATGGTTACCTATAGTTCAGATGAAACAAAGCAGCCCCACAGGACCATCCCCAGGGCTTTAATAATCGGGACAGTAATAGTTACTCTTTGTTATATTGCTATGAATGCATTATATATGTATTTACTGCCCCTTGATACAGTTGCCTCATCAACCAGGATTGCTGCTGATGCGGCTGAAGCAATATTCGGATTCAGCGGAGGAGGATTGATGGCGGGTCTGGTTATTCTGTCGACCTTTGGTGCAGTTAACGGTGTAATACTTGCAGGTCCAAGAGTCTATTACGCAATGGCCAGGGATGGCCTGTTATTCAAATGGATCGGTGCAATTCATTCGCGGTTCAAGACTCCGGCAAGAGCAACGATCGTTCAGGCAATATGGGCCTCAATGCTTGTTTTTACCGGTACCTACAAGGAACTTTTTACAAGGGTAGTATACACTGAATGGATCTTTTTCGGACTTTTGGCAATTGGATTGATAATCATCAGAAGGAGGCCCGGGATAATCCCTGCATTCAAAGTTAAAGGAAATTACCTGGTCCCATTATCTTTCTCTATATTTTCTTTTATTATCGTAATTAATCAGATACTGGTAGAACCTGTTGCAAGCATTACCGGCCTCCTGCTGGTCCTCGCAGGTTTACCTGTCTACTATATTTGGCTAAGGAATCAAACTCAAAAAAGACAATAATATGCTGGTAATTGATGTTCATAATCACTTTTATCCGATGGAGTATGTCGAAGCGATTAAGACCGGTCCAAGTGCATATAAGGTTTCCTATGACGCTGATAATAATCCTGTACTGCACTCACCTGGCGATTATAATATTCTTGTGCCGGGTCACAGATCAATCGACATGAGGAGAACAGTTCTGGACAAAATGAAAGTCAGCAAACAGTTAATATCCTTTACATGTCCTGGCACCCTCATTGAAACACCAAAACGATCTGCTGAACTGAGCAGGATTGTTAATAATAATCTTGCCTTGATCCAGGATGATCATGGCGATTATTTCCCTGCCCTGGCCACACTCCCCCTTAACGATCACGGTTCATGTGCAGCCGAACTTGAATATGCAATTACTGAATTGAAGCTGAAGGGGGTGGCATTATACAGCAATGCAAACGGAGTATCCCTTAGCGACCAAAGGTTCTGGCCAATGTATGAAAGAGCAAATGAACTTGAAGTTGTATTTTTTATTCATCCAACTTTCCCACTGGGTGTTGAAGCCATGGAAGATTATATGTTAATGCCACTGGTCGGATTCCTGGCTGATACCACCCTGGCTGCAGCCCATCTGGTTTTCAGTGGCGTAGTGGAAAGATTTCCCCGAATAAAATGGGTATTGGGTCACCTGGGAGGAGCAGTGCCATTCCTGGCAGAACGGTTTGACAGGGGATACGAGGCATATCCACAAAACAGGGAAAAAATTAACAGGCCGCCAAGCGAATACCTTAAGGATTTCTATTTTGATACTGTTAATTTTGATTTGAATGCTCTCTACCTGGCTATCAATTTTGCCGGGGCTGATCATCTTCTTGCCGGGAGCGACTATCCTCACCAGATAGGAAGCATCAGCAAAATGTTATCCAGTATTGATCAATTAGATATTCCTGATGATATGAAAGAGGGGATCCTTGGGAAAAATGCCGAAAAGTTGTTCCGGTTATAACCTGGGCGAAGTATGCGAAGTGTGTTTAAATCTTTCTATTCCTTAGCTGCATAGAATGGGGTTTAATTTAATATTTTGTGAATGGTTGAACAGATGCGACAGAGCCGAGTCAATTATCTGTAATGGAAAAACCGACAAGAAGTATTGAAGCTCCTCGCCGCAAGCAGCGAGGAATCTTCGATCCCGATAAAACTTGTTTTATTTGCTCGCTAACCCCGCCGCAAGCAGCGGGGAACCGAGTTTACGAGCTCGGCGAAGCCAATGCGCTAGCCGGGATTCAACAGAAGAAAAAATGCGAATTGGACTTGAAGGGCTTCGAGGAGAAAAGTTAATAGCAACCGGTAAACATTAAGCTGACGATTTGCACTATGACACGTTTTAATGTGTTATAGCTTTTATTATACACAGTTTTTATTATCTTTATTTTCGTTTTTGATTAATCCGTCTCAATTTTTAGGATTGTTATACCTTTTAGAGCAAAGTATATATAATTGTTCCTAAGAACGATACCATGAACACCCCCTTTAATGCCTCGAACATGATATTCCGCAATAGATACAGGATTCTTTACATCGGAGATATCTTTGATGGTTATCCCTTGAAAATTAGTTATCAAGAAATTATCTGTTGCCTTTAATCCAGAGACTTCATTCGGATATGTATAACATGTTATTAATTTGGGTGACTGGGGCTCAGAAATATTGTATAATCGGACCCAATTATCATATGATCCTAAAAAAAGAAAATCATTATTAACACATATACCAGCTGCTCCAACGGTATTATTAACAATAGTTAGTTTTTCAATTTTCCCCGGGTTTGAGATATTCAAAATTGTTAATCCATTTACAGGATCTGAAACATATGCAATATCTTCCTGTATTGAAATAGCCCGTGCAGCTATCTTGAAGCTGCCCAATTTTATGGGATTAGTGGGTTTGCTAATATCGACTATTTCAATGCCAGTCTCCTGGCAAATAATATAGCAATAGTTATCAACTACATCGGCCCTAATCACTGTGCCAACGCTACTGTATTCACTAATAATACTTGGAACATTGGGATTTGAAATATCTACAATGATTAATCCTTTATCGCTGGCGGCCAGAAAAGCATAATTGTTTAAAATTGATAATCCAAAAATGGGAGATCCAATTACCAATTCACTTACTTTATTAGGTTTCTCCGGATTTAGAATGTCAAGAATTATCAATGATTTATTTGTAGTAGTATATGCATAATGTTTGTTTAATGAAAGTCCGTAACACATGCCCGGATTAAATTTTCCTATCTTCTTTAAAGTTGTCTGGCCAAAGGCTTGATATGACGATAGAATTATCAGAATTATGGCAGCAGACAATATTTTAAAATAATAATAATGTGGTTTCATATATTTTTCCTTTATTAAAATTGTGTGTAACAAACCGGTGATTTTCAAACATAGGTTCTTTCCCCTCAGGGCTGAAGACTGCTTCAAATTTTTCGTGTCCGGTGGACATAATGCCCGGCGCAAATATTTCAGGAGTCATAACCGGTGGCTTCTGCCCCAAATAAGGACCTCCAAGGGCATGAAATTCATTCTCTTTGGTGCAGCTTGTCAGAAGGATTGCGCTAAAATAAATCAACACAAACAGTTTCCATCTCTGTTTCATAGTTACCCTTTGATAAGCTAATATCATATTCATTTCTTAACAATCGTATAAGATCGCCTGATGAAAGAGAGCTGGGCATGATGGATCTTTCCCTTCTCATCCCGGCTGAATATCAAAGTCCAGGGCGCATGTATGAAGTAAAAAAAGTCTTTGCCTACGGGATAGATTTCATCCGGACCGAATTCCATGATCTTTAACTGATCGCCTTCTCTCCAAATTTCAAGCATTAAATAATCCCCGACATAGTATTTGCCTGCATATTCGTCCAGTTCTGTTTTGGACATCTCTATCGGTTTCGGCTTTTTAAAATAAAGGTATTGCGGTGTCCGTCCCATGTTATCATTCTCACTCATGGACACACCTCTTTTTTTCAGCATCCCGATAACGTTATCATGCCCGCTGCGATAAGCATAATGCATGGCAGTCCAGCCTTCATTGGTTTTGATCGCCGGGTCCGAACCCTGATCCAGCAGGTATTCCACCACATTGATATTTCCCCGCCAGATGGCAGTGTGCAGTTCGGTCATGCCCCATTGGTTCCTGATGTTGAGTTTAGCCCCTTTATTGACCATCAATTTGATGATCTCTACGCTATCATGGTGCACGGCCCAGTTAATGGGTGTTCCACCGTCCCCGCCTACGACATTCAGGTCGGCGCCCTTATTGATCAGATATCTGGCAATATCCCAGTGAGCGCGTATGCAGGCCCAATGGAGAGAGGTATACTTTTCCTCATCGGTCACATTCAGCTTGGAAGGATCTTTATCAAGGATAGTCTTCACGGTTTGAAAATCTCCATTTTTTGCAGCTTCAACAATATCCTCCTTAGTAGCAGCTAAAATAAGCGGTAGAGCTACCAGAACGATTACTAAAATTGTTTTTCTTATCATATTTTTTCTCCTTTTATTTTAATTCATCCGGTTTTAATTCTTCAATGATTTTGGCATCCATCCAATAGATATCCCAGTTTCCTGAACGTGTACTGTTGAAGAAAAAATACTTTCCATCCTGTGTGACTTTCGGAACCCAGTCAAAAGCGGGCGTATTGATTCCCTCACCCATGTTCACCGGTTCTGTCCACGTCCCATTGCTTTTTTTGAAAGTAACATAAAGATCGAAGCCGCCGAACCCCTCCAACGTCCGGGAGCAAAAAATAAGGTAGCTCTCGTCGGGAGCAATGAAAGGATCAAGCTCTTCGTATTCCGTATTAATGGGTGCACCGAGATTTTCTATTGTTGTATGTTTACCGTCTACCAATGGTGCCCGATAAATGTCATGGCTGCCAAATCCGCCCTCCCGATTGCTGAAGAAATAGAGTGTCCCGTCCTCAGTGACGCTCGGATACGTATCCAAATCCAAAGAATTGACCGGAGATGTCAATTTCACCGGTTCGTCCCATCCTTCGGAAGTCTTCCGAACCCGCCAGATATTCACATCACTGTATGAAGTTCTGTCTCCCAGGGATCCCTGCCAGGCGAAATACACCTGTTCCCCCTCCGGCGCCGTCGTATAATAATGATACCAGGGTTTCCCCCGATATGGCGATGTGTTGGGCTGCGTCCATTTTCCGTTTTTCAATTCCATCCGGTAGACGGCAGGCGACCATTCTTCCAGATCAGTCGGTGTGCGATCGAAGAGGAACAGGGTGCCGTTGTTGAAAAATCCGTATAATGCCTCATTGTTTTCGGTCGGTATGATCCCGGGTGCAAAGATTTCCGGTGTCATTCCCGGCGATTTCTGCCCGAGGTAAGGGCCTTTTAGTACCGGGGAATCAGGATCTTTGTTATTATTTCTTGTAATGCACCCTTCAAACGAAAGCAAAGTAATTATTAATGTAAAAATTGCAATTCCTATTTTCATAATATTAGCTCTCAACAAAAACTTCATTTTTGTCATTATTACTCTTTAAATATTCTTAAAACCAGAATTTGAAGCTCCTCGCCGCAAGCAGCGGAAGACCGAGTTTACGAGTTCGGCGACTTCGTCGGACGTAGCTCTGAGAAATCGGGGCGAAGTTCGAAGCCAATGCGCTCGCCGGGATTCAATCCCATTCTCATAGGTCATAGTATAGCAATAGTTATTATCCACTTCGACATCGGCCATTGTTCCTCCGCTATCATATTCACCAATGACATTTGGATCACTGGGATTTAAAATGTCAGCAATTACTAAACCTTTATCACTAGCAGCCAGAAAAGCATAATTGTTTAAAACTGATAATCCAAAAATGGGAGATCCAATTACCAATTCACTTACTTTGGTAAGCTTCTCCGGGTTTTGGATGTCAAGTATAAACAATGATGTATTTGTTGTAACATATGCATAATTGTTTTTTATACATAGTCCATAGGACATCCCGGTATTAAATTTTCCTGTCTTCTTTAAAGTTGTCCGGCCAAAGTCTTGATATGACGATAGGATTATCAGAATTATGGCAGCAGACAATATTTTAAAATAATAATAATGTGGTTTCGTGTATTTTCCCTTTATTAAAATTGTGTGTAACAAACCGGTGATTTTCAAACATAGGTTCCTTCCCATCAGGACTGAAGACCGCTTTAAATTCTTCGTGTCCGGTGGATGTAATGCCCGGCGCAAATATTTCAGGAGTCATACCCGGTGGCTTCTGCCCCAAATAAGGACCTCCAAGGGCATGAAAATCGTTCTGTTTGGTACAGCCTGTCAGAAGTATTGCAGCAATAGAAATCAACACAAACAGTTTCCATCTCTGTTTCATAGTTACCCTTTGGTAAGCTAATATCATATTCATTTCTTAACAATCGTATAAGATTGCCTGATGAAAGAGAGCTGGGCATGATGGATCTTTCCCTTCTCATCCCGGCTGAATATCAAAGTCCAGGGCGCATGTATGAAGTAAAAAAAGTCTTTGCCTACGGGATAGATATCATCCGGACCGAATTCCATGATCTTAAGCTGACCGCCTTCTCTCCAAATTTCAAGCATTAAATAATCCCCGACATAGTATTTGCCAGCATATTCGTCCAGTTCTGTTTCTGACATCTCTATCGGTTTCGGCTTTTTAAAATAAAGGTATTGCGGTGTCCGTCCCATGTTATCCTTCTCACTCATGGACAAACCTCTTTTTTTCAGCATCTCGATAACGTTATCATGCCCGCTGAGATAAGCATAATGCATGGCAGTCCAGCCTTCATTGGTCCTGATCGCCGGGTCCGAACCCTGATCCAGCAAGTATTCCACGACATTGATGTTGCCCCGCCAGATGGCAGTGTGCAGTTCGGTCATACCCCGTTGGTTCCTGCTGTTGAGTTTAGCCCCTTTTTTGACCATCAATTTGATGATCTCTACGTTATTATGGTGCACTGCCCAATTAATCGGTTTTCCACCATCCTCGCCTACGACATCCAGGTCAGCTCCTTTCATAATCAAAAACTCTGCGATGTCCCAGTGGGCGCGCATGCAGGCCCAATGGAGAGAGGTATACTTTTCCTGATCGGTCACATTCAGCTTGGAAGGATCTTTTTCAAGAATAGTCTTTACGGTTTCAAAATCTCCATTCTTTGCAGCTTCGACAATCGGCTCAACTGATGCCCATACACATGAATGGAACCAAAAGAGAATAACAAGAAAGATAACCTGTTTCATAGTTTTAATCTTAAATTGGGATTCTGTCGCATCTGTGAAAAAAATACCATTTTATGCCAACGATTATGAACTGATTAAAAAAATTCATTGAAAACCAAGATTTTATGATTTTCGGATGTCTGTTTTTTGATTGAAAAGGCCCTCTTCTCAATCAGATGCAACAGAGTCTTCATAGTTACTATTATCAAATTCTTATAATATATTTCAGTAGCAAACTTAAAGTATTCTATTATAATCAGAGTTCTTTATTATCGGACAGGACAACAAAAAAGAGACAATTTTTCAATTGGATAAAAATACATGGTGTTCTTTCTGGAGTTTATTGCGGTATTCAGTTGGTGTAATAATTGTATAATGCTTAAAAGTCGTATAAAATGCCGATTCCGAAATAAAACCACAATAATATGCCAATGAAATAATATTAATATGATTGTTCCTGGGATCTTTGACCATTTTTATAACTTCTTTTATCCTGTATTCGTTAATTAGTTCAATGGAACTGCCACCTAAGCTGATAATGCAAAAGGAGTAACAAGCTTATTACCTTTATTGACCGTATTATGGTACGTTTATTTCTTCATCATCTTAGCTCTAATCGATTTAAACGGAGAACCAGGTCTCCAATCCGGAAATTCTTTTGTAATACTCAGGTTATAGCCAACTTCAAAGTAAACCTTAATATCTTCAATCATCCCATCAAATTTCCATTTATCGGGTTCGTAGTTATCGGTTGGTTTATGATAATTTGCCATTATCCATTTCTCTGATTCCGACAAACCCCATTCTTTGCCATGTTCAACGTCATCTACCCCTTTTGAAAGGTATAATGACGGCACGCCCACCTTAGCAAAGCTGAAATGATCGGAACGGAAATAACCACCCTTTTCAGGGGTAGGATCAGGATTTGCATATCGTCCGTACTTTTTTAAAACCTCCACAGCATAATCATCGAGTCCAGAGTTCCCAAAACCGATGATAGTCATATCTTTTGTTTTTCCGGTAATATTCAGGGCATCCATATTGATCACTCCTACCGTTTTGTTTAACGGATAGAGTGGGTTTTGGGCATAAAATTCGCTCCCATACAATCCCTGTTCCTCGCAGGTAACAGATATAAAAAGGATAGAACGATTTTGATTTTCCGGCAGTTTGGTAAATGCTTCAGCAATTTCGATAAGAGCGGCTGTACCGGTACCATTATCGACGGCACCGTTTAATATTGAATCCTCTTTATATGCAGGATTGACTCCAAAATGATCCCAATGGGCTGTGTATACAATATATTCGTCAGACTGGTCAGTTCCCGGCCAGACAGCAGCTACATTGTTCGATTTTGTACACTCTACCTGATTTTTAAATTGAACCGATGCCTTCAGATTCATGTTAACAGGTGTAAAGCCACGCTTTGCTGCAGAGGCTGTAATCTGGTCGTAATCCATGCCGGCAGATTCAAATATTTTTTTTGCTACCTCCATTGTTACCCAACTCTGAAGCTGAAAATCTGATTTAGAGAGATCATTATCAACAAGATAGAACTGAGAGCCTGACCAGCCATTCTGAACCACAGCCCATGGATAAGCAGCTGCACCTGTCTCATGTATAATAATTGCAGCTCTTGCTCCCTGACGTGCCGCTTCTGCAAATTTATAGGTCCATCGTCCGTAAATAGTCATCGCTTTCCCGTTAAAAAGGTTGCTGTCTGAAGTGGTGTAACCGGGATCGTTTACCAGCATCAGGACAGTTTTTCCTTTTACATCGAGTCCATCATAGTCATTCCAGTTATTTTCGGGAGAATTAATCCCATAACCAACAAAAACCATATCAGAATTATCGATCTGAACAAGTTCGCTGATTTGTGGAGTTCCACCGATAAAATCCTCTGAGAATATTAAACTCAAATTACTTTTACCCCCACTGATATTCAGTTTCATGGAAGCATCCGCAGTAAGTTTCACCAGGGACACTTCCTGAAAATAACTGTCCCCACTGGCAGGTTTCAATCCTATCTGTTTAAACTGTTCTGCCAGGTAATTGATCGTTTTTTCTTCTCCAATGGTTGCAGGAGCCCTGCCAAGAAATTCATCTGAAGCAAGTACAGAAATACGATTTTTCATATCATCAACAGTAATGCTTTCCAAAGCCTGTTCGATTCTTTTGCTTTCTACACTACAGCCAACAAAAACAAAAATGGTCAATAAAATGAATGCATGATTTTTTCTAAACATATTGTTTCCTCCGGATTTATATTTATCGTATGGTGCCATAAGGTTAAATTTCGACTTTAAATAAGTTAATTTTTGACAGGAATCAAATTAAAATTCATTTTTTTAATAGAAATCCCCAATTAAAATAAATGGTATTAAACCCCAGGGCAAGTACTGGACCCTTTTTTCCGGGGCAAGCCCCGGGGAACCGACCCGCCGACTGGTGGGGAGCTCGGCGTAGCCAATTAAACCATAACTTCTCGTCCGCCGTAGCGGAACGCGAAGGAGGATGAATAACCTGAATACTACTCCGACAGAATTATTTTTACTCAACCAGACAAAGGGGCTTTCATTCAAATCAACGTTTACCTGTAAAAAATCCAGTTACAATCAATTCATGATAAATATATACACCATTCTGCAGGTCTCTTTTAGATTTTATCAGAGGAAAAATATGGTCTTGAACTTTGTCTGTTTGTTAAGATCTCATATTCACCTGTTATTTTGGCTTGGATTAATGCATCCTAACGGGAGTCTGAGCAATAACCCCGTTTTGTTCAAAAGCCGGACATCTTGTCCAACCTGGTTTGAGGACATACATCACTTATAAATAATGGCCACAATCCTTAAAGGGGCACCGCTGCCTCCTTTAATTTTCATGGGCAAAGCGATAATGTAGAAACCGGTTTCCGGTAATTTTTTAAGGTTGGTAAGGTTTTCATATACTGTTAAATCATTGTTGCAAAGTATCCGGTGAGCCATAAAATCCTTTGACTGACCATAATCAATGCTCTGGGTATCCAGACCAATGGCATGGATATTGCGTTTTTCTGACAACCAGTTAGCTGCCTCAGCACTTAGACCCGGAAAGTGTAATTCAGGTATAGCTTCCGGGCCTGTCAGGTTTGTACCGAGATATTTCTCCCTGTCTTGGTAATATTGTTCGTACCCCGTATAAACAAGCACAATGGCTCCATCGGGAATTTGACCATGTCTGGCTTCCCATGCCTCAAAGTCCTTGACGCTGATCAGATAATCGGGGTCTTTTAAGGCTTCTTCAGAAACATTAATCACCACACCCGGACCTTTAAGCTGAGAAAGCGGAACCTTTTCTATAGTGTTTTTATTGGCACTAAAATGTATAGGCGCATCAAAATGCGTCCCTCCATGTTCTTCAGCGGTATACTTAAAAGATGAATAGAAATACCCTTTATCCGTAAAGCCATAAAATACGGTATCATGTTTAAAGGGTGCATTGGTTGGCCAATACACAGTATTTTCGTCAAACTCATAAGACAAATCGATCCATTGAGCTTTGTGAAAAATTTCCAAAAAATCAGGAGATTCCGGAGTTTCAATAGTCTTTTGTGTGCAGGATGCCAGGATTATTATGGCAATTAGATAGCTTAGTTTTTTCATTATGGTAAAATTATAATTACAATTAGGTTCAGATAAAAAGTATTTAATTCTAATAAAAGCCTGTTCGGGCTCTGTTTCAGCCATTATCATTTCTTATATCCAAAATCCCTGCCTGTCGGCAGACAGGGTCAATCAATGTTCGATATTCAATTTATTCTTTCGGTATTTCTTGCCTGATGATAAAGACAGTTTGTCTAAAAAGCGATTGAATTTGCAGTTATCAGATCAAGTATATGCCGTTTTCTGATATTTACCATACAAGTATTATAACTGCTAATTTACAAAACATATTGCAACTGAGGTTCCCAAAATCCCTTTAAGGTAACCCCGTACCAGGCTTTATAAGTATTCCAACAGATTTCGTAACTTAGTCCTTTCTACGCCTGACCGTACATTTGATAGAATCATAAACCCATTGAAACAAGCATCATGAACAGAAGAAAATTTCTTGAGTATTTTGCCGGGGTTTCAGCCATGTCTGTCGTAACCCTTAACAAACTAAATGCTGAGATTTATGCCAGTATTGCTGACCTGAACCAAAATCTGTTCCAGGAATCTTCCGATGGTAAATACTGGGATGCCATCAGTAAGCACTTCCTTTTTCAGGATGACCTGATTATGATGAATAACGGAACACTTGGCCCGATGCCCGAACCGGTATTCAATGTATTGATGAAATACTTCAAGGTACAGGCAACCAATCCGTATGACTGCTACAACTTCTTCCCTTCGCTCAAGGACGAAGTCAGGAATAAATTAGCAAACTTTATCGGAGCTTCCCCGGATGAAATTGCCATCAACAGGAATACAACGGAAGGAATGAATTTGATCGCCGGAGGATTGGACCTGGAGGAGGGGGACGAAGTATTGATTACCACCATGGAGCATCCTGCAGGATATCATCCATGGAAGATGAAAGAAAAAAGGCATGGAATAAAGATAATTGAAGTCCCGATCGGGTCTCCACCAAAAAATGTGGATGAAATAATCGGTTCATTCGAAATGCAAATCACGGGAAGGACTAAAGTAATCAGCATCAGCCACACCGTATTTATCACCGGTTTAATTTTCCCGTTAAAGGAGATCAGTGAACTTGCGCATTCCAGGAATATTCTTGTAGCTGCCGATAGTGCTCATGGTTTCGGAATGCTAAACCTGGAAGTCAAAGAACTGGGTATCGATCTATGGGCTTCCAGCCCATATAAATGGGGAGGTGCTCCTACAGGATGTGGCGTATTGTATGTAAAAAAAGAGGCGCAGGATAAAATCTGGCCCACGATCGCTTCCTCCGGTTGGGATAACTCAGAATCTGCCTCCCGGTTTGAAACACTCGGGCAGAGAGCTGATCCATTGTTCTTTGCCCTGAGTGAAGCGATGAATTTCCAGAATAGCATCGGTCGCGACCGGATTGAAAGAAGGATAAAAGCCCTTGCCAAACACTTGAAAGATGGTTTAAAAACAATTCCCGGAGTCAGGTTACATACATCAATGGATCCCTATTTGAGCGCCGGGTTGACAGCCTTTTCCGTTGAAGGAGTAGAACCGGAGACCATTGTAAACTATCTACACGAAAAGTACAATATAGTTATTCGGACCATAGGAAGAGCCGATGACAATACCAGGGGAGTCAGGGTATCAACCCACATATACATTAATTCAAATCATGTGGATATGCTGCTGGAAGGAGTGAACCACCTGGCAGGGAGGTAAAGCCTGGCTATTAAAACCGGTGCTGTCGCAACTGTGAAAAGATAGCCATTTTATGTCAGCGATGATGAACCAATCAAAAAATGTTTAGCTGAAAATCAACGTTTTATGATATTGTATTGTCCTGGTTTTGATGAGAACATCCTATTCTTGAACAGATGAGACAGAACCTCAGTGTGATCGGTCCGAAAAGAGCCCAGTAAGAAATGTCAAACAGTGCCAGCCATTTATTGTCCGATTCAGTAATGGTCTTGATCAAATATCTGTAAATCAGCTCTGCCCCGACAAACAAAAGAAAAATAATGAGCAAATAGTCTTTGGTTTCCCTTTTTCTTTTTGTTGCAATCAGCAAGGAAAAGAATAAAGTCTGAACAAATCCGATCAATGCAATTTCACGCATCTATAGCTGTAATTATTTAATTATATAAAAACAAAAAGTATGGGTTTGATTGCATGATTATCAAATGCAATCTAATGATTACAGAGCATTTAAAAGTCTTTCCCGATAAGGAAGGACTAACTGATATCTTTTTATCCATTGTGGTTTGGAATTAGTGTGATAAGTGATTCTACATTACGACTATAAAGTTTCGCCAATCCAACCAAATCTTGCTCGAACAAGTTCGATAACTGTCAGGTTAGCTCCACCTTTGCCCGCCGAAGCCCTGGTGAAGGTGGAAAAACCGGTGAAAGTGAGCACCTATTATCGGACTGAAGAGAATACCATATATCGGAATAAAGTGAGCACTCCAAACCGGAACGTAAACATCACAATATCAATGCAAAACGATTATATAATTTAATTAAATACAGACTGCTCACATTAAACTGATATAGAGTGATCAATATATCCGATTTTTGCATCCCGGGTTTACTGGTTTGATGACGGCCCTGAAGGCGTTTGCAGGATCCCTGACCAATGGTAAATACAATACCGCTCAGGTGGTAGATGGATACCTGCAAATAATGGATCTGGTTATTGAGTTATAAAAGTCGCATGGGACAAGGTTGAACTTGAACCTGTTACTACAATGGCTGTAAGGCTCAGGGTAAAGAATTGGTAAAGAGTTCTCATCAGGTGTGCATGAATGGGTTATCAACTGAATAGATTTAAAGGTTAATTATCACGCTATCCAAATCTGCAGAAGATTTTGTCAGTTTAATTAGAAAGAGTACAAATAGCAGATGTAACTAAAATTGTTATAGCCTTTTGCATGCATAGTATTAGTTTTTTCTATCAAATTGATCTTTATGTATTGTTTTTTTCTTATATTGAGGTATATTAATGAGTGTATTCAATACAATTAAAAGAAGAATGAAGAGGCAAAAGATATTACAATATCCTCTTTGAAATCTACTTAAGCATGAAAACCAAATAAAAATACGAAAAAAAACGTTCTATTTTTAAAAGTGTATTTTATACAATAAATAATCTAAACCCTAAAAATTATGAAAAATTCTTTATTGTACTTGTGGAATACTCTAAGAAAAGGGAGACCCTTCCTGATTGGGACATTCTTACTAATATTTATTTCAACATTATCAGTAAGTGCCCAGCAGAGGAGTATTTCGGGAAAAATAACAGGTGCAGATGGGGTGCCGATAGTAGGTGCTACCGTACTTGTTGAAGGAACTTTAAATGGCGTTATATCTGATGCTGACGGATTCTTTTCTATTATTGTTAACCCTGACGACAGATTTCTCCTTATTTCTTTCGTTGGTATGAAGGAAACCAGGGTGGAGATTGGTGATGCCTCATCATACGATATCGCCTTGGAGGAGGATATCCTTGGTCTGGAAGAGATAGTTGTGGTAGGTTATGGTACCCAGAGGAAAGGGGAACTGTCCAGCTCCGTTGCCAGTGTGAAATCTGATGATTTTATTAAAGGTGCTGTAAAAGATGCAGCTCAGCTTATCCAGGGAAAGGTTGCAGGTCTTTCCGTAAGTACTGTGTCGGGTAATCCATCAGGCGGAACACAGATAATGCTTAGGGGGATTACTACGCTTAGTGCCGGCACTTCGCCTCTTGTACTGATTGATGGTATACCGGGAGGATTGAACAGTGTTGCCCCCGAGGACATTGAATCTATAGATGTTCTTAAAGATGGTTCAGCAGCAGCTATTTATGGTACACGTGGTACAAACGGCGTGATTCTTATTACCACGAAGAAAGTTAGGGGTGATATGCCCGCTACTGTCGAGTACAGTGGTTATACAAGTGTACAGACCATCTCGCGGCAGGCTACCTTTCTTAATGCCGATGATTACAGGAGACTTATTACCGAAGGGGAACCTTTAAATGACTTCGGGTACTCCACGGACTGGCTTGACGAGATAACACGTACGCCGATCAGCCAGATGCATAACCTGAGCATGAAGGGTGGTAACCTGGCTACCAACTATGTTGCTACTTTAAACTACAACCAAACACAGGGTCTGTTTAAAAAGTCGGATAACGAAAGAATAAATGCCCGGCTGGAAGTTAATCATTCACTTCTGGATGGTATGATTAAACTCAATGGAGGAGTAATCGGAAACATTTCATCCTATTTCAATGTATACCAGTATCGCCAAGCTCTGATAAGGAACCCAACAGATGCAGTAAAGGATATAGATGGGAACTGGGTTGAGCACCCTGGGGTATTCCAGTATGAAAATCCTGTAGCCTGGAATGAGGAGACATTTGGAGATAACCGTAATTCTAATATAAGGTTACATGGTAGTCTTCTTATCGAACCTGTTGCAGGACTAAGATTAAAGCTACTGGGATCATCTAACAGGAGTAATTATATGAGTGGTTATTCTGAGACAAAGAATCATATTTCAAATGTAAGGGATGGAAGGAATGGCTATGCATCAAGAAGTACTGGTTCTTCTGTAAGTAACCTTCTTGAGATAACAGCAGAGTATAATAGGACTATCGAGAAACATACATTCCGCCTTCTCAGTGGTTATAGTTACCAGGACTATACCGGGGAGAATTTCAATATGAGCAATTATGACTTTCCAACCGATGCATTCTCATATAATAATATGAGTCAGGGTGATGCTCTGGCCAGGGGCGATGCCAGTATGGATAGCTATAAAAGTTCATCTATACTGATCGGCTTTTTCGGTCGTGTGAATTACAGCTATGATAACAGGTATATTGTAATGGCCAGTATAAGACGCGAAGGATCCTCAAAATTCGGAGAAAACTATCAGTGGGGAATGTTCCCTGCGGTATCTGCAGGATGGCGTATTAGCAACGAATCTTTTATGGATGGGATATCATTTATAGATGATCTCAAAATAAGAGCAGGATATGGTATTACAGGTACTGAGCCCAGTTCACCATATCAATCATTAACCTTGCTCAGGTACTCAGGAAGGGTACTTGTTAACGGAGAATGGGTGCAGCAAATAGTTCCTGCATCAAACCCAAACCCGGATCTGCGTTGGGAGAAGAAGACTGAGATAAACGCAGGCCTGGATTTCTCTGTTCTGAATGGTTTAGTAAGTGGTAGTGTCGATTATTATATACGACAAACAAAGGATATGCTTTGGAATTATCAGGTACCAACCCCTCCATACCTGTACAGTTCAATCCTTGCTAATGTTGGGGAGATGGAAAATAAAGGTGTTGAAGCTCTCATAAACATAGTGCCGATTAAAACATCAGATATTCAGTGGGTGACCACTTTTAGTTTTTCAACAAATGTCAATAAGCTTGTCTCATTGTCAAATGATTTGTACCAGACATCTAACGACTGGTTCGAAACAGGGTATACAGGTGATCCGATCCAGCAATCAACACACAGGGTACAGATAGGAGAGGCTATAGGTAATTTTTGGGGAGTAAAATCCATCGATATTGATGATTCAGGTGTGTGGATCATTGAAGGAGCTGATGGAAATCCAAAATCGATTGTTGATAAAACTGAGGACGACAAACAGGTTCTTGGGAATGGTCTGCCAAAGCATTACGCTTCATGGAATAATAGTTTCACATATAAGAATTTCGACCTTAATATTACTATGAGAGGAGCATTTGGATTCCAGATACTGAACTTCCAGCGTTTATTCTATGAAAATCCTACAATAAATATTAGATATAACGTTCTTGCTTCTGCATATGATAATGTGTATGATAAGGAGGTTCTTACCTATACACAGGAGTATGTAAGTTACTATATTGAAGATGGAGACTACTGGAAAGTTGATAATATTACCCTTGGATACAACTTTAATGTTGAGAATATTTCATTCCTCAAAAATGCCAGGGTATACTTCTCGGCACTAAATCTTGCAACCATTACCGGTTATAAGGGGATTGATCCTGAAGTAAACCGCATCGGTCTGAATCCAGGCAATGACGAGAGGGATAAATATCCAACCACAAGAACGTTTTCATTTGGTGTAAACCTGACTTTCTAAAAAAATATAGCTATGAAAAATATATTAAGATATTGTATTTTACTGGTGTTGGGATTATTGATATCCTTTAACTCCTGTACAAAACTGGAAGAAACAGTCTATTCAGAACTTATTGCTGAGCAGTTTAATCCTTCTGAAGAGGACCTTATGTCAGTCATTGGTCCGGTTTATTCTAGCCTGAGAGATGTTGTGTCCGGATGGGCAGGACTTTATGATGTTCAGGAGGAGAGCTCTGATATTATGGTAACTCCTGTCAGACCAAACGGCTGGGATGATGGTGGAATGTACCGCAGGATGCATAAACATACCTGGACGCCTAATGACTACCATATCAGTGCATTATGGAGCAGGATATATACTGGTATAACTAATGCCAACAGGGCACTTTACCAGATAGAATCAGGGAACCTGCCTGTAACAAATAATAAGGAAGGTATTATTGCAGAGATCAAAATTGCCAGGGCTTTCTACTACTACCTCCTTTGTGATAATTTTGGAAATGTTCCTATAGTCGAAAGGTTTGATGTAGCTGCGGATTATCTTCCGGCGCAAAATACCCGTCTGGAGATTTATGATTTCGTGATCTCTGAGATAACTGATAATATCGCGTTTTTAAGCGAGGATGTTGACGAATCTACTTATGGTAGATTCAATAAATGGGGTGCTTATAGTTTACTTGCAAAAATGTATCTGAATGCAGAGGTATACAGCGGTACTGCCAGGTGGACCGAGTGTATAGCTGCATGTGACATGGTCCTATCAAACAATAATTATACACTAGAGCCTGTGTACAGCGATATATTCAAGACTGAGAACGCAGGATCAACGGGTACAATTTTTGCCGTTCCTTATGACGACATTTATGCTGGCTGGCTACACTGGCACATGAAAACACTCCATCCCCAGAATCAGAAGACTTATAATATTGAAGCATCACCCTGGGGAGGAAACTGTGCTATACCACAGTTCGTGGATACTTACCATCCTAATGATAAAAGACTCGCACAAACCTGGATTACAGGCCAACAATTCTCATCAAACGGCGATTCCCTCTTCAGTAATCTTGGTGCGGACAAGATGGGCCAACCACTCAATTTTATCAATTTCGTAAAAAGCGCTGACTATGCAAGTGAGGATGAAGGATATCGAATGGGGAAATATGAAATTAAAATGGGAGCCAAAGGGCAATTAAGCAATGATGTCCCAATATTCAGGCTGGCAGATGTGATGATGATGAAGGCTGAATCACTACTGAGAACCGCCCAGAACGGCAATGCTGCCACATTGGTCTCGGAAGTTCGTGCCCGTGCATTCGATATTACTGCTGATGCTATGGTCTCAGGGAGCGATCTTACGAATGACAGTAATTATCAGTATGGCTTTGTTGAGGATGGCGTTATTACTGAGCCTGATGCAACAGGCGCCATACAGTTTGGAAGATTTCTTGATGAGCTTGGGTGGGAATTTGCTGCTGAGTTCCACCGTCGGCAGGACCTGATCAGATTTGGTGTGTATACTACCAAAACATGGTTATCCCACCGGCCTAATGGTGACTTCAGGACCCTCTTCCCTATCCCTCAGAGTCAACTGAATAATAATACAAACCTGGTTCAGAATCCCGGTTATTAAAAAATAGGTTAATAAAGGTTAGTAATTGAAGGTGTTAAGCCTTTTAGGTTAAATTTGAAAGCTGTCAGGATCGTAATTTGTGTCCTGGCAGCTTTCGTCCTTTCATGGACTTGGGAGTCGAATGATGAGTTTCCTGATAATAATTGAAAAATCTGGTGAAATTGACCCAGGTAATCCTGACGAAAGTGACCCATGTAATCCGGCTAAATTGACCCACTCATGGATTTGCTAATTTTTCCTTACAAACATATATAATTTTTAATCTGTATTTTTTATTTATTTATTTATGTTTTTCTCATTGATTCTCCTTTTATTTCAAGGCGATGAGAAGTGTGTACCAGACGATCCAATATTGCATCTGCCACGGTTTGTTCTCCCAGTAATTAATACCATTTGTTAACTGGTAGTTGAGATGTCATGATGGTTGATTTAATACCGTGACGGTCTTCTATAATCTCCATTAGAGACAAGATGCTTTCCTGATCCAGTGAGTGCAGACCCAAGTCATCCAGTATTACTAGATCCTGTTTTTGTGTTTTATTAATCTCCCGATAATAAGAACTATCTGCTTTAAGCATTTTAAGCCGGGAAAACAGTTTTGCAATATTCAGGTACACTACTTTATGGCCGGTAACGCAAGCCTGATGTCCAAGTGCTGATGCAATATAGCTTTTACCCGCTCCCGTGGCTTCGGTTATTAGTATGTTTTCTTTTCTGTTTAGATAACTTCCTTCTGCCAGACGAATAACCAGATTTTAATTCAGATTCCTGTTTGCAGCATAGTTTATTTGCTCTATAGTTGCCATGTAACGAAACCTGGCTTCTCAAATCAGTCTGTTCATTTTTCTGGTCTGGCGGTCATTATATTCGGCTTCTATAAGCCATGCCAATAACTCATCTGCTGTGAACTCATTGGCAGATCCTGTTTCTATGCTTAGTTCATAGGACTTTCCCATTCCGTATAACTTTAGCTCTGTCATTTTCTCTAAAGTTGTATTCATAGTTACTTTTATTACTGTTTCTTCGTTTAATTTATAATTGCCTGAGCTATTGATAATAATCTTTCCCCCGTTTGTTTTGATTTAGTGGGATTTTCTGTTGAACGGACTGATGTTGAAGTTTATCAAGTCTTTTTTCAAGGATACTCTGGATTACCCGGTAGCTGTAGTTGGAGTAATACGATCCTCGTTCACATGCATTGTTTAACCTTTCTTTTCCGTATTTCTTTTCCAGTCCCAGGATCCCTATACATGATTTATAGTTTTGTTCAGGGTGCTGGTCATTATTCAGTATTTCTATAATGCAACTACGAACATCTTCGCTGTAAGAAACAAAAAAGCAACTCAGATAATACTTTCGGGTATAGAAACAGTACGAATGATCAAGAAAAATCAAATGATGAATCCTGGGATAACTTCGCGCAAGTAATTCTGTTCTTTGGCGAGTTAATTTTAATATCTTGTTGTGGTCATAGTATGATCTTGAACAGATGAGACAGAATCAATGGTTACTGTTTTATAAAAATATATGAATACTTATACTAACCTGCTTATAAAATATTATTAAAATGAAAAAACTTTATACTCTTTTTGTATTCTTAGGGATTTTTTACAGCTGCTCCGAAAATGGTTCTCAACCCGGGTCTGGAAGTGAGTGGGGTGTGATCCGTAATCACTCCGCAGAAAAAGTTCAGTCATCAATTGTCGAAGGGTGGCAGACCGACAGGCGGGCTGACGCCGACTGTTTCTATAGTAATATTGCGCGGGAAGGAACAAAAAGCCTTGTAATATCCTCCACAGCTTTTGCTTCAGGTAGTTGGTACACAATGGTAAACCTGAAGCCATGGTCAAAATACCGTTTTACAGGGTGGATCAGGACGGAATCACTCGCGACCGAAAATGGTGAGGGGGCAACATATTTGATAAATGGTTTTGGCATTGACCCGGTTCTGTTTTCAGGTAATAATGATTGGACACTGGTTGAGTATGAATTTGATACAGGAAATGACGACTCTGCAGTAATCGAATGCCTATTTGCATATAATGGAAAATCAAAAGGTAAAGCCTGGTTTGATAATATGAACCTGGAACTGATCTATACGGAAACGCTTAAAACTTCATTTAATATTGATATATCGCAGACCGGTGAGCCCATGGAAGAATATATCTATGGTCAGTTTATTGAACATCTGGGGAGGTGTATTTATGGTGGTATCTGGGCTGAGATGATTGAGGACAGAAAATTCTGGTATCCGGCCGGCAGCAAAGAGTCCCCATGGATTATTGAGGGAGACCGAAGCCTTGTGGTAATGGACAGGCAGTCATCATTTGTAGGTGAACATACCCCCGTGATTAGGTTATCAGATGAGACCTCTGCAGTTCTTTATCAGAAAGGACTAGGATTAGTTAAAGGAATGTCCTATTCAGGTCATATAGTGCTGAAGGGCACCGGCGACATTGAAACTGTAAGAGTAACTCTTAAATGGGGCAAACCGGATTCGGAATCAGAAATTTTGGAGATATATGATATTCGTCCCGGTTATAACTCATACGAGCTTTCTTTTAAATCCCCGGTCCAAGTCCTGGATGCAGAAATAAGGATAGAACCGAAAGGTATAGGTAAACTCTGGATAGGGACCTTATCGCTTATGCCTGATGATAATGTAAAAGGCTTCAGGAAGGATGTACTTCAACTGCTAAAGGAGCTTGATTCACCTGTATACAGGTGGCCGGGAGGGAACTTTGTCAGCGGGTACAACTGGAAAGATGGTATTGGCGACAGGGATAAAAGGCCCCCTGGAAAGAATCCTGCATGGAAAGGAGTAGAACATAATGATGTAGGTATTCATGAGTTTATGGACTTTTGCGACCTGTTAGGGACCGAGGGATACATAGCTGTAAATGCGGGTATGGGTAATGCGGAGCAAGCCCGGCAACAGGTGGAGTACGTGAATGGCACACCTGATACACCTATGGGCAGATTAAGGTCGCAAAATGGAAGAATGGAACCATGGAAAGTAAAATGGTGGTCGATAGGCAACGAGATGTATGGTAGCTGGCAGCTCGGATTTATGTCTACCCGCGACTTCGTGAAAAAGCATAACATGTTTGCCGATGCAATGAGGTCTGTTGACAGGAGTATTAAACTGGTTGCTGTGGGAGATGTAGGTGAATGGGATAATATGCTACTCTCAAACTGCTTAGAAAATATGGATTATATCAGTGAGCACTTTTACCTCCAGGATTGGCACGGAGGCGGGCTGATGACACATGTAAAACAGATACCTGATGCCATCAGGGCCAAAGCCGAAGCTCATCGTCAGTACAGAAAGGAAATACCCGGATTGGAGGAAAAGGACATTAGGATATGTATGGATGAGTGGAATTACTGGTATGGTCCTCACATCTACGGTGAACTTGGAACCAGGTATTTCCTTCGGGATGCACTAGGTATAGCTGCAGGGATCAACGAGTTTTCTCGTAACTCAGATATAATATTTATGGCAAATTATGCACAAACCGTAAATGTTATTGGTGCCATAAAGACAAGTACCACAAACTCGGTTATGGCAGCAACCGGTCAGGCCCTTAAAATGTATCGCCATCATTTTGGTATAATTCCGGTTAAAATAGACGGTGAAATCCGCCCACTTGATGTAGCAGCAACAATGAATGCTGCCGGCGACACCCTTATGCTTTCTGTTATTAACGCTACCTGGGATACACAGGTATTTAAGATGGATGTGTCGGGAGGAGATGTTACAGGGGAGGCAATTACTTATACACTTCTTGGTAAGGATGATATGGCATTTAATACGCCTGAAGAAAATATGAATGTGATTATTTCCGGACCCGAAACCGCCAAGACAAAATCACACCATAGTGTGAAGCCATTTAGTGCTACTATCTTCATACTGCCAGTGACCAATCATAAGGCGAGTATGTCATTGACTGAACAAACAAGATAGAGAATATTCCCGAAAACCAAGCCATCCGTTCCGGACCGGAGTGAGCATGCTTTACGGTTTAAAGAATTATTATCTTTCATCACCCACTGGTTGCTTTTCAACTGAATTACCACAAATATTATGAGCGTTTAACCTGTGAATACCGAACAACCTGGAGCTGTCCTGCCGGGAATATTCACCGTTATACTTATTACTTTGCTTTAATTACTTCATAAAACATGAAAATATCAAATATAAACACCGGTAAAAATTTCTCATTTTGAGTAGCACTCTGTAATCCTAGACACCATCAGGTACCTCTGATAGTTGTCAGTGATTTCCGGCTTAAATGCTAAATAACATAAACTTCATTCTTGTACCGGTTTAAGGGAAATCGTAATTTTGAAGAAGAGTACCAAAATCTTCAAAAATTACGTTATGAAAAGTATATATTATATACTTATAAGTGTTATTATTACACTTGCAATTATATCATGCACACCATCAGACAACCAGAATTTATCTGACACATATAATCTGGCTCTTATTGCCAGTCCGTCAAGCTCATCCGGTTACAGGACGGCAGAAAGCATGATGGTTCTTAACAATAGCATAATCCCTGAGAGAATTGAAAACCTTCGTGAAGAAGCTTTCATTTCAAGGTCTCCTCGGGGTGCCTCCCCTAACTGGATTCAGTATGAATGGATAAAACCTGTAAGTACCAGAGAAATTGGCATCTACTGGATTGCAGACGACGAAAGAATATTTCTTCCTAAATCGTTCAATCTGAGTTATTGGGATGGGAAGGATTATATCTCTGTAAATACTATTTCAGGATCCGGGATGGCAGCCAACCAGATGAACAGGATAACCATCGATGAGATAGAAACAACAAAGTTAAGACTTGAAATAGAAAATGAAGAACGTCAGGCTTCCGGTATCCTTGAGTGGGAGGTTATATCATCTGACAAATCCTTAAAATATCCTCCGGTCGTTAATGCAGGGCCAGCCCGCAGCGTTATGGTTGGTGGAAATACCTATCTCAGGGGAAAATATAAGTCAATAACAGCTGTTGAAAAACTTAAATGGAGAAAGGTATCAGGGCCAGGAAAAGTCAGTTTTGGAGATACCGGATCAGCTGAAACCACAGCAGAATTTTCCGAGCCCGGAGAATATGTGATCACGTTTGAAGCAAAATCAGGTAAGCTAAAGTCATCATCTGAGCTTGTGGTCAAGGCACATATTCCTCCACCCGGGGAAAGGCTTAATGTAGTGTATACAAAAAAATATAAAATCGATAGTCCGCTATGGAATGCAAGGGCAAAGGCAATAATAGTAAATTGGATACCCTGGTGTATTGATCAGATCAATAGCACTGACCTCGAAATAGGAGAAGGTGGAATTGACAATTTTATTGAAGCAGCAAAAGCTCTCAGGGGAGAACCGCATAGCAGTCACAAGGGCTATGTTTTTTCGAATGCATGGGTACACCAGACTATAGAATCAATGAGTATCGCGCTGATGGTCGATCCCCTGGGAGATTCCGAGATCATCGCAGCCCAGGAAAAAATGAAAGAAACAATTGAAGACTGGATACCAAAGATACTGGCAGCCCAGGAACCCGACGGATATTTGCAGACTGCTTACACTCTGCGCGACACCAGTCGATGGGAAAAAAGATGGTCACCAGATAACAGGGGTACACACGAAGGTTATGTTGCCGGTTATTTTATCGAATCTGCTATCAACCATTATACCCTGACCGAAGGAACGGATACCCGCTTGTATGATGCAGCCAGGAAACTGGCTGACTGCTGGGTGGATAATATTGGCCCTGGCAAAAATGAATGGTTTGATGGTCACCAGGAAATGGAACAGGCGCTCGTACGCTTTGGCCGCTTCGTAAACGACATGGAAGGCAATGGCTCAGGAGATGCATATATTGACCTTGCCAGGTTTCTCCTGGATAACCGTGGAGGTGGAAGTGAGTATGATCAGAGCCATGTACCTGTGCAGGAACAGTATGAAGCTGTGGGACACGCCGTACGAGCCGTCTATAGCTACTCAGGCATGGCAGATGTGGCTGCTGAAACAGGTGATGTGGATTATCAGAGTGCGGTGATGTCGCTCTGGGATAATATGGTTAATAAGAAATATTATGTCACAGGAGGTGTAGGAAGTGGTGAGACTTCAGAAGGATTTGGTCCAGACTACTCACTGCGCCATAACGCATATTGCGAATCATGTTCAAGTTGTGGCTTGATCTTTTTCCAGTACAAAATGAACCTGGCATATCACGAAGGCAGATACGCCGACCTCTATGAAGAAACAATGTATAACGCATTACTGGGCTCTTTGGATATGGAAGGCAGAAATTTCTTTTACGAGAATCCGCTAACCTCAACACATGAACGTAACTCATGGCATGTATGTCCCTGTTGTGTCGGAAATATTCCCCGCACCCTTCTCATGATTCCTACATGGACATATGTAACAGGAAAAGAAGGAATTTATGTTAACCTGTTCGTAGGGAGCACAATTAATGTTGATAATGTTGCCGGTACAGATGTTGAGATGGTACAGGAAACTGACTATCCATGGAATGGTAAAGTGTCAGTTACAGTTAATCCTGAAGAACCAAAGGAATTTACCGTTTATATACGTGTTCCCGACAGATATACAAGTGTTCTTTACAAAGCAGTTCCCGAAGTAAATGGTCTGGTTTCATTATCAGTAAACGGAGAAGAGATGCAACCGGAAATTAAGCATGGTTATGCTGTCATAAACCGCCAATGGGAAAAGGGTGATGAAATAAGTTTTGAAGTACCCATGAAAGTACAGGTGATTACTTCGGATGAAAAGATAACTGCAAATCAGGGACTTATTGCTCTACGGTATGGTCCTCTCGTATTCAGTGTTGAGAATATTGACCAGCCCGATATTGAGAAGTCGATAGGATCCGGGCCACTAACAACAAAATGGAGAGAAGACCTGCTCGAAGGAATTATGACAATCAAAGGTACGTGGGCTGATGAATCACCTCTGTTGGCAATACCCTACTATGCTCGCAATAACAGGGATCTGCCAGGTGAAGAGGAGAATAAAACTGTTACTTCCCGTGTCTGGATTAAACAGGACTAGATATCCCCGTCAGATAGCAGGAAGGCATGGAAAAATTCTATTTTAACATTATTAATTCCGCCTGAAGAATTAACCCTTGTATTAATTAATCGTTATGAGATCAATTGCACTGGTAATCATACTACTTCTGACGGTCAGTTTTTACTACATGGAGCAGAAAAACAGATCGTCCGGGTCAGAAAACCAACCAGTACCCGAAAAGACCATAAAGTCATCAAGACCCGATCCAATAGATCTCCAGATCGTCCGGGACCAGGATGATATGACATGGCCTGATTACAAACCCATCCCAGGCAAGAATTGGGCTGATCCTTCGCTAAAGCCTGAACGTGAATTCAAAATGGCTCTTATTGCGGTGGATTTTCCGGATCAACCTTTTGTGATCACCCAGCCTAAGCACTCAGATCTGTTTGGCAATCCTCAGATTGATCCCGTTGCCAGGGAGGATGTCCCCCAATTCTATGCTGACTTCTGGCTTAGACCATCAGAGGTAAATCACAGTCAGACCATCAACGGTTACTGGATGGAGCAGTCTCGTGGAAAGTTTGGAATTACTGTCCTTGATGCATACGGACCATATCTTATGCCAAAGAACCACTGGGATTATGGTCTTAATGAACACAGCCAGAATCATTCCACTCCTGATGGATCTGTGGCGCGCAGCCGAATGGAGCCCGATGTTGATTCACTCTGGAGAGAGGATGTTGGTGACATCAAATCCCGGTATGATGCTGTACTAAGGATATATGCAGGGTATGACGAAACAGGTGTCTGGCAGGAATTTGGTGAGATGAAGTTCCTGACAAAGGATGATATACCACCGGAATGGGGGAACCCTGATTCAACAAAACATAGATGGGTCCCGACAAGGTATGTTGAATGGACTTCATGGAAAGCGGGACAGATGCAATGGGGGCTTTCTTCAATAAGACAGGGTGAAAATTCAGGGACCATAACACATGAGCTCGGTCATTTTGCTTTCAGAACAGGAGACAATGCAAATAATCCGTATGTCCGGCCATTCAGAAGAGTAGGATCCGGACCCTGGGATATGATGGACAGAGGTTGCTTCAACGGCCCGGGGGGACCCCATATGCGCTGGGTAGTACCTCCGGCTATGGGAGCTGCCATGCCCGCCGGACTTATGTTACGTAACAGGATGGTAAACAGGTTCGTTACAGAGGAACAGGTCTTCAGTCTCAGCAGGGAAGGTCTGGCAAAATCCGGACTGGCAGTGGCTAATATCACTTCAAGAGCTGTTGAGCCTCTGCCCGGTTCCTGGGCAGGAGTTATTGTCAGGCTTGATGGTGAAAAGCCCTTCGACCGCACTCCCGAGGACGATCCTTCTGCAAATCCATTATATCCCGGGGTTCCAACATATAATTTCTATTCTATTGAGGTGGTTCAGAGGATCGGCTACGACTCTTTCTGCCCTGATAACGGGATATTGCTTGCTAAAAATAAGGACGTAGAAGGAAGGAATGGAGGACCAAACCAGTTTAATTGCTTTAACTGGGTGATAGATGCTCATCCTGAGGACATAAACATGGTGGATTATATAAAACCAGATGGGACACCTGTAATGAGGACCATTGCCGACTACCGTCAGCTAAATGATGCTTTGTTTCATGCCGGGCTGAACTCAAGGAGCGAATTTGAATACCTGGACACACCAAACAGGCTCCACTTCTATATACTCGACATTCAGAAGAATGATAATGGCATCCTGTCATATACGGTTGCCGCCAGGTCGCTGGATGGACAGGGACCACACAAGAGAGGAGTAGCAGTTACACCTCCCGAAAAAATAAATTCATGGAAACAAAAGGGATCCAGTGACTTCATTGTAACTAATCAGGGTAGCTCTGCAAAGACAGAGCCCGGCATTCATCCACAGGATGTTTCCAAAAATATCGATTATGACATATACAGGCTTAAGGTTGTTGTTGAAGGTAAAGGATGGGATGCACAGGTACTTAATGAGATTGTCTGCATAAAAAACGGAGGCACATTAACGGTACCTGTATATATAAGCAAAACAGAAGGTAAAGCTGGCACTGCAAGGATTATACTTAACGTGACCTCTGAAAGTGATCCCTCAGAATCTTCTTCGGCAGTAGTGACGGTAAAATAGTTAAAATCACTTCTAAATCCGTCCATATAGTTTTACCAATCCAACCAAATCCTGCCCGGAAAAGTCCGACAACAGTCCGGTTGAGAAGTACCTTATTAGCACCAACTGGTGAAAAATATTGATTTAAGCGCCAAAAAATATTTGGCGGCGCTTATTTGCAGGACCGGAGTTCAGGGTGCACCGATCGAAATGAGGTAACCGGGCAGTTTCTTATTTACAGCGCCCTGGCAAATTTCAGCGCTTACCTGTTCCGGTTTTTCCATTGAATTAACAAAAAGAAATGCGATAGTGAACCATGAAGCAAAGGAGAATGAGCTATCTTGAAAGAAAGCTGAAATTACCAGCTTGAACAAATGAAATAATTGCTAAATTTAAATGATGAAAGTCAACGAAACATCACTTAACAATACAGATAACTTTTTTCTATACTCTTTGACGATCTAAATAAAAGACTTAAAAAAAGTACCAAACAGTAAACTATTCCTTATACAGGCAATGAAATGAAAATTGAGTTAACATCTTTGTTATATCAAATCCTGCAAATAGCAAATAGTGGACTGACAAGATCCTATTTTCTCCGTAAAATCTCTGCTATCCTGACAGATTTTTTTAGATGTACCGAGGTAGTACAATTATTGAAAGTACCGTATGATCAATCCCGTTTTGAACTTCTTAAGTTTTCCAGGATGACTTTTGTCTATAACATTTTAAACCTTGAGGAGCTGAAAAAAAATAACCATTTCAAGGGTGCCGATATAAACAACGGCACAGATAACATCTGGCTGAATATTTTACAGGGTAAATTCAATTCCTCATTACCATTCTTTACAAAAAAGGGGACCTTTTGGATCGAGAACCCTGACAACTTTTCTCCTGTCAGAAAGAAGATGTCTGAACAGGAAAGTGTCCGTTATTCCATCGGTGTTAAAAACTGTAAATCACTGATAATTATTCCGTTTTTATTTAGTAATGAGAGAATTGGACTTTTGCAATTAAAGAATATTAAAAAAAATGTTTTCTCGGAAAATGAAATGGAAGTGGTTGAAGAGTTTGCACAGACATTAGGTATTATCATGTTAAACCAGTACTCCCAGGCCGCCTTGCAAGAACGGGTAAAGGAACTGACATGTTTATATGGCATGTCTCAGATCTCCAAACAAATTGATATTTCACTGAAGGATCTTCTTTATCGTATCATGGAATTGATACCTCCCGCCTGGCAATATCCTGAAATAACGCAAACGAGAATCATTTTGGACGGTTTTGATTTTTCCAAACCCGAATTTGAGGAAGGTCGACACAAACTTTGGGCAGACATTGTTGTTGATGGTGAAAGACGTGGGGTAATCGAGGTTATTTATGTTGAAAAATGTCCTGAACTGGATGAAGGTCCATTTTTAAAAGAGGAGAGAAAACTCATCGATACCATTGCAAATGAATTAGCCATTATTATAAAACGAAGGGATACTGAAGAGGAAAAAATAAATCTCAAGAATCAACTTCATCATGCTGACAGGTTAGCGACTGTTGGGGAACTTGCGGCCGGAGTAGCCCACGAACTAAATGAACCGCTGGGAAGCATTATGGGATTTGCCCAGCTTGCAAGTAAATGCACTGGTTTACCACAACAAGCAGAAAAGGATTTAGAAAAGATTGTAAAATCCTCCTTACATGCCCGGGAAATTGTTAAGAAACTAATGTCTTTTTCCAGAGTGACACAACCGGAAAAGAAAAAAACGGATATTAATCAACTGGTGGAAGAATCTATATATTTTTTCAAATCCCGATGTAATAAAGAAGGAATCGAATTAAGCACTACTTTTGAACCGGATTTACCAATTATATTAGTTGATCCTGTGCAAATTGAGCAGGTTCTGATCAATATCATTGTAAACGCAATGCAAGCAATGCCGGAGGGTGGGAAACTGGACATACAAACACGCTCTAATAATGGGAATCTCAATATTATCATAAAAGATACAGGTCATGGAATGAGCAAAGATGTAATAGAGAAAATATTTAATCCGTTCTTCACTACCAAAAAAAACGGCAAAGGAATTGGGTTGGGCTTATCGGTTGTAAAAGGTATAATTGATTCTCACAATGGAAACATCAAAGTTGAAAGTAAACCTGATAAGGGGACACAATTTGAAATAATATTACCTATTACCAAATACTAATATGGAAAAGGTACGCAGCAAAGGAAATTCAAACATTAATAATAGTATTCTTTTGGTCGATGATTCGGAGGACATGCTGGAAGTACTCCGCAGGAATCTTTCCATTAAGGGGTGCAAAACATATACTGCCCAAAGTGTACAAGAAGCTATTGAAATCCTCAATTCAACTGAAGTTGACCTGGTCATTACCGATCTCAAGATGCCAGGAGTTGGTGGTATGGAACTCATCAAACATATACGGACAAATTATAAAAATGTTGAAGTTCTGGTAATTACCGGTTATCCCACTATTCAGGGAGCTGTTGATGCAGTAAAAACCGGAGCTGTGGAATACCTCGTGAAATCATTCACCGACGAGGAGCTTTTTGCCGCTGTACAGAGAGCATTTAACAAGCTGAATGCACGAAGAGCTGCCTCATTCAAATCCTTCTTAAAAAGAGAGCCTCTTCAGGGAATTATCGGAGAGTCGCAAGCTATGAAAGAAGTATTTAATAATATAAGAAAAGTATCCTTAACCTCAGCTACTGTACTTATAACAGGAGAAAGTGGAACAGGTAAGGAACTTGTCGCAAGAGCAATTCATTATAGCAGTCCAATTGCATCTTCCCAATTTGTACCGGTAAATTGCGGGGGTATACCTGAAGAGCTTATTGAAAGTGAACTATTTGGACACCTTAAAGGTACATTTACCGGAGCTAATGAAACACGAGGAGGGTTTTTCCATACTGCTGATGGTGGTACTATCTTTTTAGATGAAATCAGCAATACCAGTCAGTCTATGCAAAAAAAACTCCTCCGTGTGCTTCAGGATAAAGAAGTTTACATGATAGGATCAAAAAAACCTCAAAAGATCGATGTCAGAGTAGTTGCAGCTACGAATGTCGATCTTTCCAACCTGGTGAAAAAGAATGAATTTCGTGAAGATCTTTATTATCGTCTGAATGTAATTAATATTAATATCCCTCCCTTGCGTGAAAGAGGAGAAGATATCTTACTTTTAATCAATTATTTCACTGATATATACGCCAAGGAGACGAAAAGGCCTGCACCACAATTTTCCGATAAAGCTTTACAGGTTCTGCAAGATTACCATTGGCCTGGTAATGTAAGAGAATTACAGAATGTAATACAAAGTCTTATTATTATGACTGACGAAAATATTATTGATGTTCCTGACTTGCCATCCATCATGCGTCTCTCAGCTCTACGGCAAAAAGGGGTTGCCCGAACACTTGCTGAAGTGGAAGCGGAATATATCCACAATGTTCTCAGCAGTGTAAATGGGAACAAAACCAAAGCAGCTGAAATTCTTGGAATTGACCGTAAAACATTACGTGAAAAACTTAAGAAATCCTGGCCTCCTGAAAAACAATAAGTATTATGGGGAATTTTGAACCGGTGGTTCAAAATTCCCCATAATATTTATCATTTACTCTTCTGCCTTTCGTACACTTTTCAAATATTCTAAAATCGTTAGTGCTTTTATAACATGCTGAATTAGTTTTATTTATGATAGCTTCCATTTCGTAATCCTCCTTTTATAACATAAGATTAATATAAGGGATTACACGGATTGGCATTAAGATTGTAATATAAGCGATAGCAAAATCAATAACATTCTTTTCACAAGAAAGACATGATAGAAAATTCAGACAAAACGGATCACTTCATCGGCCTATGCGTATCATGTAAGAACAGTTCCTCCTGTATGTACATTAAAAATGGACATCGACCCATACAACGGTGTGAAGAATTTGAAGTTTATTCCTATCGTCCGGCAATTCAAAATACACCTCCTTTCAAACGGAAGGTAAAGGAAGATAAGCCAAGCTTTGCTGGAATTTGTAAGAATTGTGACAATCGTAAAACCTGTATGAATGCAAAACCAGAGAGGGTCATCTGGCACTGCGAGGAATATGTATGAAAACATGACTATATCAAAAAAAATACCCCAATTCCATGTATTTATCAAAAAGTCAAGTTGAACAGGAGTCAATAGTAAACGAATGTATTAAAAAGCACGGCAAATTTCTTATTGCAATTTTACAGGATATACAGAAAAATTACAATTATCTTCCGGAAGAAACAATAAGGTTACTTGCAGGTAAATTAAACATTCCTCTTCGTGATGTTTATGGAGTTGCCAGTTTTTACAAAGCCTTTAGCTTTTATCAAAAAGGGAAGCACATAATAACTACATGCACTGGTACTGCATGTCATGTGCGCGGCGGCTCAAGAATTGTCGATGCAATTACCAAAGAATTAGGCATAGGACCGGGTGAAACTACAGAAGACTTAATGTTTACACAGGAAACTGCAGCCTGTCTTGGTTGTTGTGCCATGGGGCCTATTGTTGTTGTTGATGGTATTTACCACTCTAACGTCAAACCAACAATGGTTAAGAAAATTATTGAACAGGCAAAAGCCGGCATAGAAAAGATTGATTTAAAAAAACAGAAACACATCTTTGCTATTCAGGTTAGTTGTCCGCGATGCAACCACAGCCTGATGAAACCAGAACACCTGATTGATGACTACCCGTGCATCCATGTAACCGTGTCATTTAAACGCCAGCACGGATGGTTAAGGTTATCTTCCCTGTATGGCAGTTTAAATATTGAATCCGAACACGAGATCCCACAGGATACGGAAGTAAACTTCTTTTGCCCGCATTGTCACGCAGAATTGGCAGGAAGTTCCGCTTGTCCTGAATGTAGCGCTCCAATGATCCTGATGATTGTTCAAAAGGGTGGTGTAGTTCAATTTTGTTCCCGCCGCGGATGTAAAGGACATATATTAGATGTTTAGAAATAAATTAAGCAATTCGCTATTAACATTATAAAAAAAAGATATGCAACGAATTTCTTCCATTGAAGAATTTACCAGTTTTTGTAAGACCATACTAAATGAACCAAAGGCCAATATTCCCTGTCTGGTGATCAGTGCAGGAACCTGCGGTCAGGCAAGTGGTGCCAATAATATTATGCGGATGGCAAAGCGTTATATACTTGAGCATCACCTGCACGAAAAAATATCTCTGAGAGTAACAGGTTGTTTGGGATTTTGTGAAATAGAACCTTTCATCTTGGTTGAACCTGAAAACACTATTTATCCAAAGCTTAACATAGAAGATGTACCCAAAATTATTGAGGCCGCTATTAAAAGAGAAGATAATAAGGAATTAATGTACAAAGAAAATGATGGTGATAAGATATATTGTACACTTCAGGAAATACCATTTTTTAAAAATCAAACACGTACTATTTTAGCAAAAAACCAAAAAATAGACCCAATAAGAATTTTTAAATATATTAAAGCAGGAGGTTATGCCGCTTTTGAAAAGGTAATATCCGATCCAAATCCTGTCCGGATTATTAACGAGATTAAAAAGGCTGAACTCAGAGGTCGCGGAGGAGCAGGATTTCCTACGGGTAAGAAGTGGGAAGCTGCACGATTATCAGGTAATAATTCTGCAAAAAAATTCCTTGTATGCAATGCTGATGAAGGAGACCCGGGGGCATATATGGATCGTAGCCTTCTGGAAGGTAATCCTCATCTGATTATTGAAGGAATGATAATTGCCGGGATAGCTATTGGCGCCACGCAAGGATTCATCTACGTACGTAGTGAATATCCGCTAGCCATAAAACATATACTGATTGCAAGACGCCAGGCTCGCGATTTTGGAATACTTGGAGAAAATATATTGGGTACTGATATTAATTTTGATATTGAAATCGTCCGCGGTGCGGGAGCTTTTGTTTGCGGGGAAGAAACAGCTCTTATTAAATCAATTGAGGGACAAGCGGGACAACCAAGGCAACGGCCACCTTATCCTGTTCACAAAGGAATATGGGGTTACCCTACATGTATTAACAACGTAGAAACCCTGGCAAATGTACCAGTAATCATAAACCAGGGTGCCAGTAAATATAAAAAAGTTGGGCTGCCAGGTAGCAGAGGTACCAAGATATTTTCCCTGGTCGGAAAAATTAAAAACACAGGATTGGTAGAAGTCCCCCTTGGAACAACAATTCGTGAGATAGTTTATAACATAGGTGGCGGATCACAGGGAGATGCCAAGCTGAAAGCAATTCAGACCGGCGGACCATCGGGAGGTTGCATTCCGGAGAAGATGTTCGACCTGCCATTAGACTATGAAAGCCTGGATAGGGCAGGTTCCATTATGGGATCAGGCGGTATGATCGTAATGGATGAAAATACCTGTATGGTTGATATTGCACGGTATTTTACGAGTTTCCTGCAGGAAGAATCCTGCGGGAAGTGTTCAACCTGCAGGGAAGGTACTCAAAGAATGAATGAGATACTTACTGATATCAAAGAAGGTCGTGGTAAAATAGAAGATTTGACTTTACTTGAAGAATTGGGACAGGTAATAAAGGATGCATCAATGTGTGGTCTTGGCCAAACAGCCGCTAACCCTCTCCTGGCAACCCTCAGGTACTTCAGGGAAGAATATATTGAACATATTGAAAAGAAAAGATGCAATGCGATTGTTTGTAAGGAAATCATTTCTTCTCCTTGTCAATATACCTGTCCGATTGATACAGAAGTTCCTGTCTATGTCTCCCTGATAGCACACCAGAAATATGAAGAAGCCCTGGAAATAATAAGAAAAGAAAATCCGTTCGCTTCCGTTCTTGCTCGGGTTTGCCATCATCCATGTGAATACAAGTGTAAAGCAGGTGAAGGAGGTGATCCTGTTGCAATAAGAGATCTCAAGAGGTTTGTTACTGATTATGGAATAGAAAACAGGCTATGTACCGCAACTGAACCAGCAGGAAAGACCAACGGCATTAAGGTAGCGATTGTGGGTTCAGGTCCTGCGGGACTTACATGCGGATTTTATCTCGCAAAAAAAGGTTATGAGGTTACCGTATTCGAAAAAGAAACCGTAATAGGAGGAATGCTTAAACTGGGCATTCCTGAGTATCGATTGCCGAAAGAAATATTGGAATCCGATCTTGACTATGTCAGAAGCGCTGGCATGGAGATTAAAACAAATTCTGCCCTTGGCAGGGATTTTACATTAGATAGCCTGTTTGACCAGGATTATAAAGCAATATTTCTGGCGACAGGATCACATAAATCATTGAAGTTGGAAATACCCGGCGAAGAAGTTGAAGGTGTAATACCAGGGATGAAAGCTCTGTCATCGTTAAATCTTGGGGAGAATATTAAACTTGGAAAAAGGGTTGGAATAATCGGTGGTGGTAATACCGCTGTTGATGCAGCCAGGCGTGTATTGCGTGCAGAGACATCAGAAAGTGTAACTATGGTCGATACGGCAAGAAGTGTTTTGCGTACCACCAAACCTGAAAGTGTCACAATATTCTACAGGAGAACCATAGATGAAATACCCGCATATAAGGAAGAGGTAGAAGGTGCAGGGGATGAAGGAATAAAGATTGAATTCCTGACCGCTCCGAAAAAAATTATTACCGATAACGGGAAACTGAAAGCTTGTGAATTCATTAGAATGAAACTGGGGGAGGTAGATGAATCAGGCAGAAGAAAACCGATCCCGATAGAAGGTTCTGAATTTACTGTAGAGCTCGACACGTTGATCATTTCCATTAGTGAAAGTCCCGATATTTCATTTATGCAAAATGAGGGACTTGAATTCTCAAAATGGGATACTGTATTGGTTAATCCGGAAACCTGCCTCACAAAAAGACCAGGGGTCTTTGCAGGTGGAGATGTGGTTACAGGACCCAATACTGTAGTTGATGCTGTTGCATCCGGTAAAACCGCAGCAGAGTCTATTAATCAGTTTTTGACCGGGAAAGAGGTGAAACGGGAATACAAAATAACCAGACCATCAAAATATTTGGCACCGATTGAACTCACTGATGATGAACAGGATGAATTATTGACAACCGGACGATCAAAAATGTCTATGCTGTCACCTGAGAAGAGAAAATATAATCTAATCGAAGTATGTCAGGGATTATCTGAAGAGCAGGCGATTAAAGAAGCGAAAAGGTGCCTCAGGTGCGATCTTGAAACACAAGAGGGAAGATTATTTCTGGATAATCTTAAAGAAAACAACATATTGAAGGAGGTACAGCAATGAAAATAAAGATTGATGGAATAAATATTGATGCACCGGAGGGATATACAATACTGGAAGCCGCAAGGTTTATTGGTCTAGATATTCCTACACTTTGTTATCATGAGGGTTTATCAACCTGGGGAGGTTGCCGCCTATGTGTGGTGGAGATAGGAGAAGGTGACAGAAAAAAAATGGTTACCTCCTGTACATTCCCGGTTGAAGATGGCCTTGTTGTACATACCTCGTCTCAAAAAGTGGTAAAAACCCGAAAAATGATCCTTGAATTGCTGATTGCACAATGCCCGACGTCAAAAACATTACAGGATCTTGCGTCAAAAATGGGCTTGGATCAGGTCCGGTTCAAACCCAAATGGGATAAATGTATCTATTGTGGATTGTGCGTTAGAATTTGTAATGAGCAGATGATGGCCAAGGCCATTGGATTTGTAAACAGAGGAAATAAACTCCAAATATCAACGCCATTTGACAAAAATTCAGAAGATTGCAGGAAGTGCGGCGGGTGTATCTATATTTGCCCCGCCTGTACGGTGAGATGCCAGGGGACAAATCCGGATACAGTATTATGCAATGGCTGTTTTAATAATCTCCAGCCAACATGTACTTCAAATGAAGACAATTATAATTGCTGGATGGGACTAAAAAATGAATGTGGAACATGTGTCAAAAAAGAATAACAAAATAACATGTCAGATAAACTTTAAAAACGGGAGATTGTAAAATGAAATACGGAAAAATTAATGCCTCAGCGGCAACTTTAACAAAAAACAGAACAGAAGATTCTATTGTTCCGATAAGCGGAATGTGTGCAACATGTATTGATGGATGCATCGGTATGTGCGAAATCGGAAAATCAGCATACAGAGGGGCTGAAGTTATATATCCGCAACCCTTTGGAATTATTTCTTCGGCATCTGAGAAAGAGTATCCTGTTGACTTGTCACATTTTACCATACTTGGTACCTGCAGGGGTGCTCACGGAATTGAAGCCGATTCGGATAAAGCGCTGTTTGAAAATGTTAATATCACACAAACATTAGGGCATGATAAGGGTATTAAGGTAAAAATGCCTGTTGTGATTCCTGGTCTTGGATCAACGAACATAGCAAAGAACAATTGGGAAGGACTCGCTGTCGGAGCTGCCATTTCAGGCATATTGGTTACTGTTGGTGAAAATGTATGCGGCATGGACCCTGAGTCTGTGATTAAGAACGGCAGGATTATTCACTCCCCCCAACTGGAAAATAGAATCAGAACATTTCAGAATTGGCAGGAGGATGGTTACGGAGGTATTGTTTTACAGGCAAATGTGGAGGACACCAAACTCGGCGCTCAGGAATATGGGATCGAGAAATTGGATGTTAAAATTGTTGAACTTAAATGGGGACAGGGGGCCAAGGATATAGGTGGTGAGGTGAAAATTAAGGACCTGAAACGCGCCCAGATGTTAAAAGAAAGAGGATATGTGGTACTGCCGGATCCTCATGACCCGGATATAATAGATGCTTTTAATAAACACGTTTTTCACGAGTTTGAACGACATTCGAGAATGGGAATGGTTGAAATTGAGAATTTTGTAAAACGTGTGGAAGAGCTGAGAGCAGCAGGAGCAGAATATGTTTTTCTGAAGACCGGTGCCTATCGACCAGGCGATCTGGCATTAGCCGTAAAATGTGCTTCTGAAGCAAAGATTGACCTGCTAACCGTGGATGCCGCAGGAGGAGGAACAGGAATGAGCCCGTGGAGAATGATGAACGAATGGGGTGTGCCGCCAATTGAACTTTGGTCATTGTTTTATAATTACCTGGATAAAATGGCAAAGAAAGGTAAGTATGTGCCTGCCGCTGCATTTGCCAGTGGAATTTCAATGGAAGATCAGATGTTCAAAGGACTGGCACTTGGTGCTCCATATTTCAAGATGATAGGTATGGCAAGGGCACCACTGGCAGCTGCAATGGTAGGCAAAAACCTGGGACAGGCAATTGAAGAAGGCGATTTACCAGTGTATGTATCCCGGTTCGGCCGGACAAAAGATGAAATATTTGAAACAGCACCTGAACTGAAGAAAAAATATGGAGTGAAGTTTGACGAAATCCCCACCGGTGCAATAGGACTATATACCTATATGAAACGGCTTCACCAGGGACTTAGGCAAATCATGTGCGGATCAAGAAAATTTTCACTGGAATATATTGGCAGAAATGATATATCTGCTTTAACCCGGGAAGCAAGTGAAATAAGCAAGATCCCATACATAATGGATTGTGATAAAGAGAATGCAGAAAAAATACTGGACTGTTGATTTAAATAATCAAGTTAACATATTATAAACAGCACCATTGTACAAATCCAAAATAATCCCTGCAGGAAGTGCGAAGCGTAGCCGGGACAGTCAATGTGATTTATCATTATTATTTGTAAATTCACTACTTATTTCCCCTGTAAATAAAAACCCGTAAATTATGAAAACCAGGGCAGCTGTTGTATACGAAACAAATAAAGGATTCACAATAGAAGAGCTGGAGCTGGAGGCTCCAAAAGAGAAGGAATTGCTGGTAAAGGTGATGGTGGCAGGGATATGCCACAGCGACTGGAATTTCGTTACCGGTGATTCGATCTTTAATATGCCGGTTGTACTCGGGCATGAAGGATCGGGCATAGTCCTGAAGACAGGCCCGAATGTTACAAAGTATGAAAAGGGAGATAAGGTTTTATTCAATTCCGCTCCCAATTGCGGCAGCTGTTTCATTTGTACCCACAACCATCCCAGCATCTGCGAAACCTACAATGAGCCTACGTGGAACGGGGTGATGTTCGACGGTACCACAAGGTTCAGGAACGCCAAAGGGGAAGAGATCTATCAACTTTCATCAGTAGGCTGCTTTGCGGAGCATATTGTACTCCCTGAAGATTGCGCCGTACCGTTGAAAGAATCAATACCATTCGATGTGGGAGCTATCCTGGGATGTGCAGTCACAACCGGTATGGGTGCCGTGCTTAATACCGCAAATGTGAGGGAGCGATCCAATATTCTGGTATTTGGCATTGGAGGCGTTGGTTCAAACGTAATGCTGGGACTGAAAATGAGAAAAGCCAACAGGATTATAGCCGTTGACAAGAACAGAAAAAAGGGAGACGTGGCAAAGAAACTTGGTGCCACAGATTTTTTTGAATTCAGTGAAGATAATATCCCCAAAATCATTGAGCTGAGTAAGGAATTAAAGATTGATTATGTTTTCGAAGCTGCCGGGGATACTGGGTCTCAGGAGCTGTCAATAATCTGTTTGCGACCAGGTGGCACAGCCTCTTTCATAGGGATACCACCGGTTAGCTCTCAGACAAAATTCAATGCTGCTGCTGTTACCAGGCAGGAGAAGACCATCAAGGGATGTTACTATGGTACCAACAATACCGTTGAGGACCTGATGTATTATGAGCAGCTTTATCTGACGAAAGAGCTCGACCTCGATTCCCTCATCTCAAATACCTACAGGCTTGATGAGATCAATGAGGCATATGCTAACCTGCTGAAAGGTGAGCATCTGAGGGGAGTAATTGTTTTTGACGCATAGCTTTCGGCACATGGTACAGGGTGCACGGTACAGGGCTCACTGCAGACGGGAATCAGGTGCAGGTACACTACTATGCGGGCGGTTCAGGATAAATCAAAAAAATCAGATATATGAAAAGAATAATTAATTATTTTCTCCAGGGATTGCTATATATTGCTCCCATTGGAGTAACAGCTTATATCATTTATTTGATATTCAGTTTTGTAGACAGTCTGCTGGATGATACGCTGGAGAAATTACTCAATGTGTACATCCCGGGACTGGGCCTGGTAGTGATAGTAATTATACTTATCCTGGTCGGGATAGTCGGGCAGACCATCCTGGCCCGGCCCTTCAAGAAACTGTTCACACGGCTGCTGGACAGGTTCCCGTTGATGAGGGTGATCTACAGTGCATTCAATGATCTCTTTTCCGCCTTTGTCGGTAAAGAGAAGAAATTCAATAAACCTGTTATGGTACTGGTGAATCCTTTGACAAATCTTGAAAAACTGGGATTCCTTACCGAAGAGGATCTGGAAAAACTTAAGGTAAAGGATAAGGTGGCTGTATATTGTCCCCATTCCTATAACTTTTCCGGGGAGCTTTTCATTGTCCCCAGGGAACAGGTGAGGCAGCTGGATCTTAACCCTGCGGATATAATGAAATTCATCGTCTCGGGAGGAGTGTCGGGTCTGCATGAACCTGAGCCTGGCACTGAAACTGAAAGCAATAAATAGATTATAATATATATAGTTTAATACACATTAAAATATATAGTTTAGGAGGTTAAGGGAGGTTTATGGTCCGCCAGCAGAGGGCCTGGTTTAGATATGATAAGATATACCAAACAAGTCCGTGGTTTTAACACCTGATTTTTCTTCGGGAAGAACCAGTAACAAGGACCCCGCATTAGCCACCATGTTTATTAATGAGGTATAATCTGCCGGGAAATTACTCCCTAACCGCCGGTAATCCCCGGTTAGTGATAATATTGAGACTATTGTACCAATTTCCTCCGGTTTTTGGACTGGTAATGTTCCTGTAATTTGACCTGGAACAGACAACCGGGTCAAGTTCCTTCACAGTGAATATAAACTGCCCTCCATACCAAATGCTTTTGCAGGTAAAACAGAGACCAGGTGTGCTGCCCCATCGCTATAGATAAGCCGAAAAACTTTTGAGGATTCAATCCCGATTACTTAATTTTATCATAGCATCTGGATTTTATATGCAGCGCTCAGCTATTTTTACATTAAGCGACATACAATTGTGAATAATATAAAGAGAAACCGGGTTTGTCCGATAGAGGTTTCGTGGGGCCTCGATAATACTCTGCGGAAACTGGTTCAGAATCCGCGAAAGATACTGAAGCCATACATTGGACAGGGTATGACGGTGGTAGACCTGGGTTGCGGTCCGGGATTCTTTACAATAGAAATTGCCAGAATGGTTGGTGAGACCGGGAAGGTGATTGCTGCCGATCTGCAGGAGGGAATGCTTGAAAAGGTAAATAATAAGATCAAGGATACAGAACTGGAGCAGAGGATCGGCTTACACAGGTGCAAGGTTGATGAGATCGGTATTGAAAAAAAGGTCGATTTCATTCTTGCCTTTTACATGGTTCATGAGGTGCCCGACAAGGAGAGACTTTTCAAAGAACTAAAATCAATCCTCAAACCGGGAGGTAATCTGTTTATCATTGAACCCTGGTTCCACGTATCGAAGAGGTCGTTTGAAAATATGATTGAAAATTTAAATGAAACCGGGTTTGAACTTACAGGTAAACCAAAAGTAGCCGGTAGCCGGGCAGTTTTATTAACATATACCAATTAAACAGTTATGGGGAACAGTGATATTCCATTTCAAACCATCGACTGGTCCAAAGTACCAAAGACAGAGCATAAAGGGGAAACGGGAGTTGCTTACTGGCAGACCCTTCAGTTCCAGGGCTTACGAATCAGGATCGTGGAATACAGCGATGGCTATATCGCCGATCACTGGTGCGCCAAAGGCCATATCCTGCATTGCCTGGAAGGGGAACTAACCACTGAAATGGAGGATGGGACCAGTTCTGTTCTAACCGAAGGCATGACATACGTGGTGTCGGATGAATTAAGTTCACATCGATCGGTTACGAAAAAGCGGGTGAAGCTGCTTATTATTGACGGTAATTTCCTTGAGCTGAAACCTGAATAGCGAAGATGTATTCTGCCATTTCGGAAAATACAGAAGTGCTCAGCGTTCACTCCTCAGCAACATAAAGTTGTTACGGCGGGCTGAGCAGGGTTTTAAGAATTGGTAGTCGTAAGTTTCACAAGTCCCTTTTCACGGATATTCTTTTCTACTGCTCCCCGTCACGCCATATTTAACACCCATAGCATTATTTGGCAGACTTTGGCGTAACTCTCCCCTTCTCCCCATCCCTTGAAGTCACCGAAGGTGACAAAGAAAAACTCCCCCATTCCAATACCCCATGCTCCCTGCCCCGTGCCAGAAATGATAGCACCCCGCTATGTCGCCTATAACACTTTTTAACATGATTCTTACAATAATTCTTCGTACGGCACCCTTTTCTGTATATATTTGGCAGTTTTTCAGCCATGGACAGTTTTTATACCGAACCCTTTTACATATTTATTATTAGTATATAAATAAGATGAGACGATTATTACGCAAAACAGTTATCAGCAGTGTGCTGCTGACAATACTTATATCAAACCTGCAGTGCCAGCTGTATGAGTGGCGCGGACCAGAAAGGTCGGGTATCTATAATGAATCAGGACTCCTGAAAGAGTGGCCTGAGTCCGGACCGGAACTCTTCTGGGAACTGGACGGTCTGGGTGAAGGATACTCCTCTGTAACAGTGACAGACAACACAGTTTATATCACCGGAAGAAAGAAAGAGTCGGATGTTTTAACGGCATTGACCCTGGACGGCAAAAAGAAATGGGAAACAGTATATGGAGATGCATGGGTAAGTAATCATACCGGCAGCAGGTGTACTCCAACATATTCAAACGGGAACATTTTCCTGGTAAGCGGTGCTGGTGATATCGTATGTGTCGACTCAAACGGTAAGATCAAATGGTCAAAGAATCATTACGCACTCTATGGTTCAAAGCCTCTGATGTTCGGAATTTCTGAGTCACCACTGGTTGTCGACAATATCGTCATAGCATCACCCGGAGGGAACAAAGCATCAATCGTTGCTTTCGACACCGAAACCGGTAACCTGGTCTGGGAAGCGGAGCCCCTCAAAGAGAGTCCGCAGTATGTAAATCCCAGGCTGATTGATATCGGAGGAAGGAAACTGATTGTAACACTCACCGCTGACCATGTTATCGGTGTTGATGCAAAAAACGGGGAACTGCTGTGGAAGATTAACTACAGTACAATTACCTCATCGGGTGGGATGAGCCGGAAAAATCATGCAACGACCCCCGTATACAGGGACGGACATGTTCTTATAGCCAACGGTTATGACTTTGTAGCGGCTATGCTTAAACTGTCAAAAGATGGCAGTTCAGCGGAAGTGGTCTGGGAAAACAGGGAATTGGATCCTCACCATGGTGGTATTGTACTTCTTGGTGATTATATTTACACTACCAATTACATAAGTAACTCAATGGGTGACTGGATGTGCGTTGACTGGAACACCGGGAAAACCCTCTGGACTACAAGGTGGTATAACAAGGGACCCATAATATCTGCTGACGGCATGCTATTCATGATGGAAGAGAAATCAGGTCATGTGGCTCTTGCAAGACCGAACCCGGGGAAGCTTGACATAGTGAGTGAATTCCAGGTAACGAAGGGTACCGGACCATACTGGGCACACCCTGTTATCAGCCATGGTAAACTGTATATCAGGCATGGTGAGGTGTTGATGGTTTATGCAATAAGGTAGTCGCACAGTCTCACAGGAACAGACATTATCGTCAGGTTATTTATGTAGAAAATTCAGAACTGACACCGGATGCCGGGACAAGGGATAAATAACAGGTTTATTATTATCAGTGTGGTAGTTATATTTACTACCATGTTCGGGTGGCTCATACTTGGAAGTCCTGCAAACGATTCAATCATGCGGGTCCCGGGAATGGATGACCGCCCAAAGGGTATTGGTGATAATGACTCTGTAATAATCGGTGAGTTTTTTGAGCTGATGAGCACTAAAAGGTTGAAAAGCAGTGGCAGCTGGCCACGGTTCAGAGGGCCAGACTATGATAATATTTGTAAAGACCCCACCCCAGTCGCGGACAGCTGGCCACCGGAAGGGCCACCGGTAATATGGCAGGTCGCACTGGGTGAAGGTCATGCAGCTCCTGCAATCTATGATGGAAAGGTTTACATTCTCGACTATAATGAAAAGATGAGGGCCGACGCCCTGAGATGTTTCTCATTTGAGACGGGTGAGGAGTTGTGGAGAAGGTGGTACCATGTAGCCGTAAAGAGAAATCATGGTATGTCGCGCTCTATACCTGCTGTAACAGACAAATATATTGTCTCAATAGGTCCCCGGTGCCATGTGATGTGCCTCGGCCAGCAAAGCGGTAACCTGTTATGGACCCTCGATCTTGTGAGGGATTGGGGAGCAGAGATACCACAGTGGTATACGGCGCAATGCCCCCTGATCGATAATGATATTGCAGTAATTGCAACAGGAGGGGAAGATCTGCTGCTTGGTATCGATTGTGCAACCGGCCAGATTGTGTGGAGAACCCCGAATCCTGATAAATGGAAGATGTCGCACTCATCGGTTCTTCCTGCCACAATACATGGGAAGAAAATGTATGTCTATATGGCTGTGGGAGGCATTTGCGGTGTATCTGCAGAGAAAAATGATAAAGGTACCATCTTATGGAAGGCTACAGACTGGAGTCCGACAGTTGTGGCAACAAGCCCTCTCTACCTTGGTAATAGCGAAATATTGGTAACTACAGGTTACGGAGCCGGTGGCGGAAGGATCATAATTGACAAAACACCGTCAGGGTTTAGTGCCAGGGTAACCGAAATACATACCCCAAAGGAGGGACTATCAAGCGAACAGCAGACACCATTGCTTACGGGTGATTATATCTGGACAATAAACCCTAAAGATGCAGGTGCAATGAGAAACGAGCTCACCTGCTATCATGTTTCAGACCTCAGGAATCCTGTTTGGTCAAGCGGGAAGGAAAGCCGTTTCGGACTTGGACCATACCTTGTTGTTGGAGATAAAATGTTCCTGCTCAATGATGATTCGGAATTGTTCATGTACAGGTTAAATACAAGCAGCGTAACCCTGCTGGCAAGTCATAAGATATTTGAGGAGGGCGTTGACGCCTGGGGCCCCCTTGCATTTGCAGACGGTTTCCTGCTGATGAGGGATTCAAAAAACCTGGTATGTCTTTATGTAGGTAAATAAATTGATCCGTTATGAATAAAAAACTTGCCTTATATATATCGCTGGCCATCATTGTCATATTCATAATATTTATGGTATATGATACAGTGACCCGCACCAATGTTGCGATCGACCAGAAGGTTGTTACCCTCCCTGATGAACAACCTGAAGCGATGTGGGAAATAGCTGCCGAACTGGTTGTATCCCTGGGTGACCTTAAGGCAGTGGCTACAACCGATGAGGGAGTATTGATTGGAGGTGACTCTTTCATTGCTCTCTACAACTACGACCTTAAACCACTATGGAGCAGTACACTAAGCGATCCGATAGGAGCCATAGCTGCTTATGGTGATACAATCTTTGCCAGCGCCGGTGAGACCATACTGCTTTTTACATCTGAAGGCGGGCAAATAGATGAATGGGGACCATATGATGACAATCCGCTCATCACCAGTGTAGCTGCCGGCAGGGATTATGTTGCCTTCGCCGATGCAGGTGATAAAGTGGTATTTGTCCTGAACAAAGCCGGGGCCCTGGTATCCCTGGTAGGTCAGCCAGGTAACCAGTATGTTGTACCAAGTCCATATTTCGATGTGTCAATCTCTGATGATGATATGCTTATTACTGCCAATCCGGGCAAAAGGAATATTGAATTCAGGACGATCAAGGGTGAGATTATAAGCTATTTTGGTGAAGAAGGCGCTGCTCTTGAGTACTTCTGCGGGTGTTGTAATCCTTCACATTTTGCCTTCATGCAAGGAGGGAATTTAGTAACGGCCGAAAAGGGTATCAACAGGATAAAGATTGTTGAACCGGACGGAGAGCTGGTTGAACTGGTTGCCCAACCTGATCAATTTACAGCTTCTGTCCCTCTTGATTTGGCAGTTAGCGGGAAAAACCTTATTTATGCTGCAAATCCGGCGGATTCAAAACTCTATGTTTTTAAAAGAAAATAATATAATGGAAAGGCGGATTTTTGTGAACAAAATTGTCCGGTGGGGAGCAGTGATTATACTGGCCGGTATAACCCTGTTACTCGGACGGAAGATCAGTACCGTGAAAAATTGTTCGTCCTGTCCTGAATATGCTGCTTGTCCGGGAATTGACAGTTGTACGACTGAACTTGCTAACAGGTAGTTGATGGCAGAGAAAAACAAATACCAGAACAGAAGGCAGTTCGTGAAGCAGGCCGGAAGGCTGGCTGTTGCACTCCCGGTTGCCTACCTCTCAGTGTCATTACTGAGAAAAACTTCGGCAGGGGAATTTGTTTGGCAGATTGATCCGCTTAAATGCACACAATGTGGCCAGTGCGAGAAAAATTGTGTTATGACACCATCGGCCGTCAAGTGTATGCACTCATTTCAGATGTGTGGCTACTGTGATCTTTGCAGCGGGTATCTCAGGCAGGGAGTAAAGATACTCGACACTGCGGCTGAGAATCAACTCTGCCCTACCGCTGCGATCACAAGGAAATTTATCGAAGAGCCCTACTTCGAGTATACCATTGATGAAGAGCTCTGCATAGGCTGTGCCAAATGCGTAAAAGGATGCACCGCCTTCGGGAACGGATCATTGCATCTTCAGATAAAACATGAGTCATGCAAGAATTGCAACCAGTGTTCAATAGCTATTGCATGTCCTTCGGATGCCATTCAGAGAGTTCCAATCTCGGATCCCTATAAGCCCAAGGCAGGATATAATATAGATAGTGAATGAAGAAAAGGCTGCCCTATATTATACTTTTTATCCTGCTTGCCTGGCATGCTGTTTCGTATGCCTGGCAGCGATTCCCAAAGCCTGAGTTCGAGTCAGGTTACGTGTACCCTGAATATCAGTTTACAAATCCAAGGAGCACCGCATGGGAATATATCGATGTAGGGGTGTTAGCAGGTGTTCTGGTATTCACCACCTGGTTAACGCTTAAGAAAAGGTCAAGGAATGCAATAATCTGGACTTCCCTCTTTTCACTTGCCTATTTTGGTTTCTTCCGTGAAGGGTGTATATGTTCGATCGGATCAGTTCAGAACATGGCACTGGCATTGTTCAATGAAAATTATACACTACCCCTTTCAGCATTTCTCTTCTTTCTGATACCAATTCTATTTGCTCTTGCGTACGGCCGTCAATTCTGCGCCGGAGCCTGCCCTCTCGGTGCCATACAGGAGGTTACCGGCTTCTACTCCGTTAAATTACCCAGGAGTGCAGAGGCAATCCTTAGTTCAGTGCCATACATATACCTTGCTCTTGCAATCCTGTTTGCTGCCACCGACAGTCATTTCATAATATGCAAGTATGATCCCTTTGTTGGAATTTTCAGACTGAATGCCCCTGCAACAATGATCATCTTCGGGATTCTATTGCTGCTTGCCGGCCTGTTTATCAACCGGCCATACTGCCGGTTCCTGTGTCCATATGGCGTTATCCTAAACTGGTTATCAAGATTTTCCGGAAGTCATCTTACCATTACACCAACCAGCTGTGTTAACTGCCGTCTTTGTGAAGATGCCTGTCCATATAATGCTATCATACCTTCGAACCTGGATGCTCCCAAAGAGAAGACTGTAACATCCAGAAAACGGTTCACCATCTACCTGGCACTCATCCCGGTTTTCGTCATCACTGGCGCCTTGTTTACCCTAAGATTCTCTGACAACCTGGCGATGATCAACCGGAACGTAAGGCTCGCCAATGAGGTAAGGATGGAAACAGTGGCCGGAATAAAAGCCGTAAGCCAACAGGCTGTAACCTTTAAGGAATCGGGTAAAACAGTTGAGGTTTTATACCAGGAAGAGGAGGTCATTAAGGAGCGGTACAGAAAAGGGTCACCAATTGCAGGTGCATTCCTTGGGCTGTCACTTGGCATAGCCTTGTTATCCCTGTCGGCAGGAAGGCTCAGGGATGAATACAAACCGGACCAGGGGAAGTGTTACAGCTGTGGCAGATGTTTCGAATATTGCCCCCTCCATAATAATAATGTGCCATTGCTATGATGATATCTGATAAAAATATCAGGCTGTTGCAGGTTATCAGCTATGTAGCCGGAATGTTTACCCTGTTTGTTGCTGTGACAATGATTTTCGGATATATCCAGCTACAGGCTGTTAAACCCCTTGAGAATCCCGCACTGGTTAATCTGAAGGAGCAATATGATAAAAATCCCAATAGTGAGGACCTTAAGGAGCAGGTCCGCACCCTCGATCTGATGGCCAGGAGAGCCTACTTTACAACACGGTGGCAGATAGAGACAGGTACCTACCTTCTGCTTGCCGGCGGTATTGTATTTGTTTTTTGCCAGCAGCTAACATCCAGATCAAGAAAGATACGGCCTGACATCCCGGGTGAGGATCCGGATATGGCAAAATCAAAAAGGATTTCAAGGCTCTATCTCGGGGTATCTTCCATAATAGTCATTACCGCAGCCCTGCTTATATCATTCTCGATGAGAAAAAGCCTGCCCGATCCACTGCCTGTCCCTGAGGAGGTTATAAGTGCGGGAATTAGCAGGACAGTAGAAATAACCGGACAACAAACGGCCAGCGTGGAGTCCGTGACGGAGCCAGGAATAACAGTAACCGGATCGGAGCAACAGGCAACTGAAGGAATTGAAACTATTTCAGGAGAGAAGGCAGAAGCAACAACTACAAGGGGAGATAACAGTAGGCAAGCATATAATGGAGACGGTATCAATTATCCATTCCTGAGGGGACCGGGTAGCAGAGGGGTTATAGAAGACACAGGTTACCCGCGTGAATGGGATGGCCATAGCGGATCCAATATTGTGTGGAAAACAGAGGTACCGAAAAGCGGCTTTAGTTCGCCTGTGATCTGGGGTGATAAATTGTTTATTACCGGTGCCGACAATGAGGGTGCAGAGGTATATTGCTACAACAAGCAAACCGGCGCCCTCACGTGGAGAGCCCCGGCCACCAACATTCCCGGTGAACCGGCTGAACCACCTGAAACATCAGAGGACACAGGGCTTGCTGCCCCAACAGCTGCTACCAACGGCACTGTTGTATGTGCAATATTTGCGACCGGGAACCTTATATGCCTTGATATGGAAGGTAACAGGAGGTGGGCTAAGAATATCGGTATACCTGAGAATCATTACGGCCATTCATCATCACTGGTCATCTATGAGAACATCCTCCTGGTACAATTTGATCATTTCAGGAGTAAGTCAATTATAGCATTTGACATAAATAGCGGGAACAAGCTCTGGGAAACAGTCCGAAGAGTTGCCCTTTCATGGGCCTCCCCGGTGCTGGCAGTTTTTGATGGAGTGCCACAGGTAATACTAACCTCGGAACCGGCAGTGATATCCTATGATGTTAAAACCGGGAAAGAGCTCTGGTCAGTCAATTGCATGGGTGGCGAAGTGGGGCCCTCGGTTGGGGTAAATAGCAGATATGTTTTTGCAGCAAATGAATATGCCAAGCTCGTTGCTATCAAACCAGGTCCTGATGCAAAAGTTATATGGGAGGATAATGAATATCTCCCTGAGGTATCAAGCCCTGTTGCGAATGATGAGCTTGTCTTTATTGCTACCACTTTTGGTGCTGTAGCAGCATATGATGCAAATAATGGAGAGTTGGTCTGGGACCATGACTTTGCCTATGGATTTTATTCTTCACCCATGCTGGTCGGGGATAATGTTTACCTTACCGATCAGTCTGGTGTAACGCAGATATTCAAAGCAAGAAGGTCTTTCAGCCTTGTTGCTGAATCACCTCTCGGAGAGAAAGCGGTCTGTACTCCGGCCTTTTCGGAGAATAGAATATATATCAGGGGAGAGGAGAGTCTGTATTGTATTGGTATTGACGGTGCACGGTAAACGGTGTACGGTACAGGGGAATGACTAACTGTAAGATGAACGCTAAACTCTGAACCCTGAACTAGTACTATAAAGAGAGAAGAAATTGAATAAAGAAGGTGAAATAGTGCATGACAATTGCATCTGCCAGGGGCCTGACCCGGCGGAGATCACTCGTGTTGTTGAGTCGGTAGTGGAGCGGATCGGGAGGGAAAAGAATAAAGTTATACCTATACTGCAGGCTGTGCAGGATGAGCTGAACTGGATCCCGTCGGATGCTTTGAGGCATATCAGTAAAATTACGGAGATAACACCCGGGCAGATATCGGGTGTGTCTACCTTTTATTCACAGTTCAGGCATATACCTGCTGGCGATCACACCATAAAGATCTGTAAAGGCACAGCTTGTCATGTAAAAGGGGCCCCCCTGATCATCGACGCGTTCAGAAGGGAGCTTGAGATAAAAGAGGGAAGCAGCACAACGGATGATGGCCGTTTCTCAATAGAGGAAGTTGCCTGCCTTGGCTGCTGCACACTGGCCCCTGTGGTCCAGATAGGCGGTAAAACATATGGTCATGTAAAAACCTCCGGGGCAAACCGTATAATAACCGACTTCAATAATTCGCAGGATAATGCAGGCGATCGCCCTGCCGAAACCATAACAGCTGCATCAGAAAAAGAGATCAGGGTAGGACTCGGATCGTGCTGCATTGCAGGTGGCAGCAGGGATGTGATGCATGAGGTGAACAGGACGCTGAAGAGGTACGGGATAAAGGCAACTGTTAAAACAGTGGGTTGCGTGGGAGTTTGTAACCAGACACCACTGCTTGAGTTGGATGACATGAACGGCAATCCGGTACGATATACCAACGTAAAGGAGGAACAGGTGAGCGATATCCTTCTCAACCACCTCAGGTCATCAACGCTGCCAAACAGGTTCAGGACATACTTCAATGATTGGGTCGACACCTTCCGCTCAGATGATAAACTCAGAAGCCCTGTAACAATACCCGGTGAGATTAGGGAGAAATATCTCAATAACTTCCTGCAGCACCAGAAACATATTGCCACCGAGCATTATGGTGTTATTTCACCATTTTCCATTGATGAGTATCTTGAGCGCAACGGATTCGTTGCCCTTGAGCAGGCGATAAAAAACAGGGGTGAGGAGTGTGTAATTAATGAGATCACCAGGAGCGGACTGCGGGGTCGCGGAGGAGGAGGATTCCTGACCGGTGACAAATGGAGAATAACCCGTGACTCAAAAAACAGTCCGAAATATATTATATGCAATGGCGATGAGGGCGATCCTGGTGCTTTTATGGACAGGATGTTGCTCGAATCATTCCCGTACCGGGTACTGGAAGGCATGATGATAGCTGGTTTTGCATCCGGCGCCAGTGAAGGGATATTCTACATCAGGGCCGAATATCCGCTGGCTGTGGAAAGGGTCAGGAACGCAATCAGTGAATGCACCAGTAAAGGGATCCTGGGCAGAAACATCTACGGAAGCGGATTCTCATTCAGTGTAAAAGTATTTGAGGGAGCAGGTGCATTTGTTTGCGGTGAAGAGACCGCACTGATAAGTTCGGTGGAAGGCGACAGGGGAAATCCGAAATTCAGGCCACCCTACCCTGCTCAAAAAGGACTGAAAGGAAACCCAACCCTCGTAAATAATGTGGAAACACTATGCCTGGTACCCTGGATCATCAGGCACGGAGCCGATCAGTTCAGTTCGGTAGGCACACCTGACAGTACGGGAACCAAGGTATTTGCACTGGCAGGCAAAGTGGCCAGGGGCGGCCTGATAGAGGTGCCTATGGGTATTACTATAAGGAAGATAGTGGAAGATATCGGGGAGGGTGTAGCACCTGGCAGAAAATTCAAGGCAGTTCAGATCGGTGGCCCGTCCGGAGGTTGTATACCTGAAAGACTGGCCGACACGCCTGTCGATTTTGATGAGCTAAAAAGATTAGGAGCTATGATGGGATCAGGGGGCCTGGTGGTGCTTGATGACAGCGACTGCATGATCGACATGGCTAAGTACTTCCTTACCTTCACACATGAACAATCGTGCGGGAAATGTACCTTCTGCCGTATTGGTACAGGTCAGATGCTGAGGATACTTGACCGGTTCAGCAAAGGTGAAGCTGGAATTAATGAGATTGATGAGCTTGAAGAGCTATGCCACACGGTGAAAAAGGGAAGTCTGTGCGGATTGGGTAAGACTGCTCCTAATCCCGTGCTTACCAGTATCAAATATTTCCGTGAGGAGTATGAGGCCCATGCTGCGGGTGTCTGCCCTGCTAAGAAATGCCCGGCGCTGATAAGATACCAGGTTAACGATGATTGTATCGGATGTACCATGTGTGTCAGGGTTTGCACGGTTAATGCAATTGAATACAGACCCTATGAAAAGCATGAGATAGATACTGAAAAATGTATCAAATGTGACAGTTGCGTGGCAGTATGCCCGGTTGATGCTATTGATAAATAATGCTATGGCCATCCTGCGAATAGATAACAAGGAGATAAAGGTTTTGGCCGGAACAAAACTGATCGAAGCGGCGAGGCAGAATGGTATCAATATCCCTTCACTTTGCTATAACAGGTATCTCCCCCACTACAGCTCCTGCATGATATGTATGGTGAAAGATATTAAAGCTGACAAATATATTCCATCATGTTCAGCAATGGCCGAAGAGGGGATGGAAATTGATGCAACGGGAGTTGATGTGCAGAAACTCAGAAGCGAAGCCCTGTCAATGCTCCTCTCGGAGCACCGTGCCGAATGTGAGGCACCATGCAGATTGGTATGTCCTGCCGGATTGAACATACCTCTAATGAATCGCCGCCTGGCAGCCGCGGAAGTTGACAATAGCGGAGAGCTGGCATTTCTGGAGATGGGACTGCCTGCCTCCACCTGCCGGATATGCCCACGGTACTGCGAGAATGCATGCCGGCGGAAAATGATCGATCACAAAATAGCGATTCCGGCCCTGGTGACCAATTCTTCCAACCTGTATAAGATTGAAAGTTTCCGGACCAGTCCACCCTCAGGTAAAAATATAGCTATAGCAGGTGGTGGTGCCTCCGGTTTAATTGCTGCATTTAATTTAACTCTTGATGGCCACAGCTGCGAAATATTTGAGAAAGACAAGCTTGCAGGAGGCTCGGTCATTGCTGAATTCAAGGAGAAAGGGTTCCCTGTTAAGACAGCTGAGGATGAGATCGACAGGTTGCTTGCAACCGGTATTAAGATAAACTACAAAATAACTGTAAATGAGGAATATATAACCAATAAGCTAATAAAAGAATACGATGCCGTCATAATTGCCACCTCCAGGAAACCTGTGATAAAAGGGGTAACACCGGCAGATAGTTTTCTCCGGTATGAAGGAGATACACTGGTACTCGAAGACAAATATTTATTTGTTGTCGGTGGTGCCGCAAAAGAGAGTCAGCAGATTGTCAGACGGATGGGGCAGGCAAAAAAAGCTGCACAGGGAATCAGCAGATTCCTTGCCACCGGGAAGATAAAGGAAATACCGAAAAGATTCAATTCAACTATTGGCAAGATAGAGGACAACGAAAAGGCTGAATGGCTGAAAGAGTGTTCCGAAAACAGCGACAGATATAATGAACCCGCCTGCCTTGCAGAAACCTGCAAGGAGGCCGAAAACTGCCTCCATTGCGACTGCAGGGCAGCAACAGATTGCCAGCTCAGGGATATGTGCAACACTATGGTAATAAAGAATCCCGGTGTTAAACATACCGGCTATCCGATTGAGAAAAAGAGAGATGTTCTAAACAATGTTATCTTTGAACATGCTAAATGTATTAAATGCGGACTATGTGTCCGGGTAATGGATGCCAAAACAAATGAACCCTCGCTCTGTTTTACAGGCAGAGGATTCATGACTATCGTCTCTGAACCCCTGGCTTATAGCTTTAATGACATAACTGGCAAAGATATTGAAAAGGCTATTGGTATATGTCCCACCGGGGCGTTAACAAGAAAAGAACGATGAACCGGACAATCATTATAATAACATTGATCTGCCTGGCAGTTACAGCCAGCGGACAGAGTGGCAGAGGTGACTGGCCTCTTTTCAGGGGAAGATCCGATCTTGCTGGCAGGACAGATACACCAATATCATCAGACCCGATACTTCTCTGGAGTATCAGTACCGACAGCCGTACTGTTTCATCACCCGTTATCACTAACGGCAGAGTATACTTCGGTAACAATGATGGAATAATACATGCAGTCTCCCCAGATGGTAAAATATTGTGGAAGTATGAGGTGGAAACCGCAATCGAAGCACCACCGGTTGTTGTCGATGACAAAGTCATATTCGGATCACTAGATGGTGAAATGAGAGCCCTTGATTCATCCACAGGTGAACTTAAATGGCTTTATAAGGCTGAAAACCAGATAATCGGATCACCCAATATCTGGGTGAACAATAACAGGAAGCTGATTATTGTCGGCAGCTACGACTTTTATCTGCATTGTGTTGATCCTGAAAACGGGAAGCTGGTCTGGAAGCTGGAGACAAATGATTTTATTAATGGGACCCCGGCTATTCTAAGGGATAAGATCGTGTTCGGAGGATGTGATGGCCTTCTGAGGGTTGTTGATCCGGTTTCGGGGAAGGAGGAAAAATATGCCGATCTGGGGGTTTACCTTGCCTCCTCACCCGCACTTGCAGGTAACCAGGCATTCATAGGCTCATACGAGGGTATTTTCTATGCAATAAATCTTACTACGATGGCTATCGACTGGCAGATACCTGCCAGGGATGAGTACAGTGTGATAATGGCAACTCCAGCTATCGACAAGCACAAAGTAGTAGTGGGAAGTGAGGATAAGCACCTCTATTGCTTTAATGTAGCCGATGGTAAAAAGGAATGGGAGTTCAGGACAAATGCCAAAGTAAATGGCTCCGCAGTGATTTCAGGTGATAACGTATTGTTTGGCAGCCGCGATGGTAATATATACATAGTAAGTCTGCAAACAGGCAATAAAAAATGGAGTTTTGATACCGGTAAGCCAATCAGCAGCTCGCCGGCAGTAACTGATGGCAGATTCTACATCCTGACGGAGGATGGCAGGCTGCTGGCTTTTGGTGAATAATATTTATTATGAAGGTAACATATCTGGTACCAGGATCAGGAGGATCATTCTATTGCGGGAACTGTCACCGTGATATGATATATGTCTCTTCACTGAAAAGAACCGAGGGATTTGATATAAGTGCCATTCCCCTCTACCTCCCGCCTATCGGGGAAGAATATGGCAAAGAATTTGAGAATCCTGTCTTTTTTGGAGCAATATCCCTGTATCTGCGCGAAAAGATCAGGATGTTTGAGAATATGCCCTCGTTCCTGGATAAGCTTTTTGATGCCCCTCCTTTCCTCAGGATGGCAGCCAGGAAAGCAGGGACCACAAGAACAGAGGGTTTTGAGGAGACCACAATTGCCATGATAAAGGGCAATGATCCTACGCGCGACAGGGAGATAGCAAGACTTTCGAATTATATCTGCGCGTCAGGCAAGTCGGATATTATTCACCTCTCAAACGCTCTGATCATTGGCATGGCAAGTCAATTAAAAAACTCGTGCAGCGTTTCGATCATATGTTCACTCCAGAATGAAGATGACTGGATAGATCAGATGAAAGAACCCTACAGAAGCGAAGCATGGGGGTTAATTGGCAAGGAGTCACACAATGTTGACCTGTTTATCAGCCCCAGCCAATACTTTAAAGAATTTGTGATCAGCAAGACAGGTATACAGGCTGATAAGATCCATGTAATACCATCCGGGCTTGATGCCGGCACTGCTGTAATAAAGGAGAGGGGGGACAGTATCCCTGCAATAGGCTACTTTTCGCGCCTCAGCTACCACAACGGACTGGACAAACTGGTTGATGCATTCATTCTTCTTAGAAAGGAGGAAAAGATACCAGGTTTGCAGCTTCATCTGTGCGGAGGATACACCGGTGATGATAAATCATTTGTCAGGGAACAGTTCAGAAAGATCAAAGGGAACAATCTTGATTCAGTGGTGAAAATATATTCTTCGTTCCACGGTAAACAGAAGGAGGAGTTCTTCAAAACGATTGACCTGATGAGTGTGCCTGTTAGGAAACCTGATGCTTATGGCCTATATATCCTTGAGGCCAATTCAGCCGGTGTACCGGTAGTGCAGCCTGCAACAGGAGCCTTTCCTGAAATAGTGGGTATGACAAACGGTGGGATTACCTACCAGCCTGATAGTGTGGAAGCACTTGCAGATGCTCTGCTTAAGCTGCTGACTGACAGGCAAAAATTGAATGAACTCAGCAGATCAGGAGTTGATGCCGTGTATAACAAGCTCTCAACTGCAAATATGGCAAACCGGATAATATCGGTTTACAAAAAGGCCATAACATAATCAATCATTGGTTCTATTTCTTAATTTTGAAAGATGCTTACACTTAGAAATATTTCCAGGTCGTACCCGCAACGGGGCCAGGTCCTCAAAAACCTTGAGCTCGATGTTGAGAAAAGAGACACCTTAGCGATAACCGGACCATCAGGTTCAGGTAAAACCACACTGCTTAATATTATAGGGCTCCTCGATCAAACAGAAACAGGGGAATTGAAATTTAATGGAAAAGAGGTGAGCGGACTCAGCCAGGATGAGGCGGCGCAATACAGGCATAATAATATAGGGTTTATTTTCCAGGATCACCTTTTGCTCCCCTATCTTTCTGTAATTGAGAATATTGAACTTCCATTACTGGCATCTTCTCCTGAGAGTTATGATACGGTTAACATGAGGGATTATATCTCTGGTCTTATGGCGAAATGTGGTATATCAGAGCTGGAAAAAAAGTTACCACACCAGATATCAGGTGGCGAGGCTCAGAGGGTAACACTAGTGAGGGCTCTGGTAAACAGACCGTCACTGCTGCTGGCCGATGAGCCTACGGGGTCACTGGATATCACTAATGCCGACATTCTGGCCAACCTGCTCATTGAGATGAACAGGGAATATGAAACGACTATTATTACCGTAACCCATTCACCGAACCTGGCAAACAAGATGGGCAGGGTATTTGAGCTGAAAAATGGGTCACTGATCTCTCTGAAAGGAAAGTAATTGGTTCCGGATGAAGCAATCTCTTTTCAATATTATCAAGCGATCACTCTTATATTACAGGCTTCCCGCCCTGTACCAGTTTATAGTGATCATGCTTCTTGCAGCTATTATCACCGGCTCATTGCTTACCGGAAGCTCTGTAAGAAGAAGCCTCAGAATGAATAGCGAGGAGAGACTGGGGAATACGGGTTTGGTAGTCAGTTCCGGTGTAAGGTATTTTCCTGCTTCGCTGGCTGACAGGATGGAAGAATTTTCAGGCACTCCATGTGTGGCTATAACTGAATTAAGCGGATGGGCGAGAAATTTCGCCGGTGGAGAGACTGCCCTGAACTGTCAGGTAACAGGTGCAGGAGATGACTTCTTCATCTTCAATAACCCATCAAGCCAGGTAAGTCTTAAACGCGGCGAGGCGGTCATAAACAGTAAACTATCCGGGGATCTTAATGTCGGAACCGGTGATGAAATCATTGTTAGGTTTGGTTCGGTATCAGACATTCCTGCCGATTCACCATTTTCGGCAGAAGAGAGCTCTTATGAATCGTTGATCCTTGTTGTTTCCCATATCCTCGAAGATGAAAGTCCGGCCAATTTTTCTCTGGCAATTAACCAGATCAAACCCAAGAATATCTTTATACACAGGGATGATCTGAAACAATTCTTCACCGGCGATGTAAAAGCCAACAGGCTACTGCTCGGGTATGATCCCTCATTTTCCCCCGAACAGGCTGAAAAGAACTTAAGGGCGGTATTGCTCCCGACAGACATTGGACTGAACCTCAGAAAGGCCGAAATCACAGGCCAGTTCGAATTTATTTCTGACAGGATATTTATCGACGAAGAGTTGGTAAGTGAAATAACGCATGTTGTTCCAGGTGCAAGTCCGGTAATTACCTACCTGTCGAACAGTATCAGTTCAGAGGGAAGGTCGGCGCCTTACTCCTTTGTATCTGCCCTTCCCGATGATCTTTACGATAATGTCCCGACAGACGATGGTGTAATTATTAACAGATGGCTTGCCGAAGACCTTGGGGCGGCCCCAGGAGATACCCTGGATATGACATATTATGTCAGTGGCCCTTTCAATAAACTTGAAGAGGAGAGCAATCTGTTTGTGATCAGTGGTGTGGTTGAAATGGAAGGTATATGGGGCGATGCTGCTCTCATGCCTGAATTCCCTGGTATTACAGGCAGGGAAACATGCAGCCGATGGGAGGCTGGTGTGCCTGTCAACATGGATGATATCAGGCAAAAGGATGAGGATTACTGGTACAGCTACAGGGGAACACCCAAGGCTTTCATTGGTTATGAACGGGGCAAAGCGATATGGGGTAACAATTTTGGTCCAGCCACCTCCATCAGGTTCCCGGTGGCAACAACTGATGAAGATATTATGGCTTTCCTGCAAGATCAGATCGATCCATTGAAAAATGGGTTCAGGATAATTGATGCACGGGGCAATGCAATTGAAGCAGCCTCCAACAGTGTTGATTTCAGCGCTCTCTTCCTGAGCCTGGGTTTTTTCATAATTATCTCATCGCTTGTGCTGCTTTCACTAATTGTTTCTACCTACTTCGAAAGCAGGAAAGAACATATAAAAATTATGCGGGCCATTGGTTTCAGGAGTAGGCTTATAAAGAGGATCCTGTTTTTTGAAACAGCACCAATTGCCCTCTTCGGTAGCCTGGCAGGGATATTTGCAGGTGAACTTTTCAACCGGGGGGTAATCAGTGCGCTTAACTCGGTATGGAGAGGGGCTGTCCAGACTGATACCCTTTCAGCTTCAATGGATATACAGAGTCTGTTAACCGGTTTTATTGTAACCCTTGTGGTGACCCTTCTGGTACTGCTGTATAAATCGGACAGCCACCTGAAGCGTTCCGCTCAGGCCGGTAAATCCTTCCATATAAAATTAACAGCAAGGCATATACAATGGCTTTTAATTGTGCTGGTCGCTGCAGCAACAGCAATGTTTACTACGGGTTTACTAAAGCCCGGTTATGCCACATCTCTATTCTTTGCAGGGGGTGCCGCCCTTTTTATCGGCTCCCTTCTCCTCTATTATATAATCCTCAGGAAAAAAGGGAGAGTGTCCGGTTTCTTAAAAAAAGGTGGAGGCTCTCATTCGTGGCTCTACTATGCATATTATCCCACCCGCGCCATAACACCAATACTTTTTATCGCAGCAGGACTATTCATTGTTGTTGCTACAGGAGCTAACAGGAAAAGCTTTGATACCGACCTTCTTTCAAGGGAAAGCGGTACCGGAGGTTGGCTCCTCTGGGGAGAAACTGCAACCCCCCTTACCTATGATCTTAATAGCGAAGAGGGCAGGAACGAGTACGGGATCAGCGACCATGATCTCTCAGGAATGGAATTTATCCAGGCCAGGATTGCCGTAGGGGATGATGCAAGCTGCCTCAACCTGAACCAGGTCACAACCCCTCCCCTCCTCGGGCTCGATGTTTCCGGTTTCTCCCGTTCAAATGCCTTCACGTTTGTCACATGGCTTAAGGAATTGGAGGTTGACAATCCGTGGGACGCCCTGGAAATCGCTCCTGATGATAATATTATTTATGGCATTGTAGACCAGACTGTATTGCAATGGGGGCTGAAACGTAAGGTAGGCGATACGATCACTGTTGCCACCGAGAGTGGCGAACCTCTGCATATAATTGTGGCAGGTGGACTGGCTGCCTCAGTATTCCAGGGGTACATTATTATCGGTAATGAGGCCTTTACCAGATATCTCCCTTCGGTAGCCGGCAGTAATATTTTCCTTGTCGACGGCAATCCTTATGAAGCAGCAAGGTATAAACAGGAGCTCACCGAAATATTGAGTCCGTACGGGACGGATATAAAATTCAGCTGGGACCGTCTTGCTGAATTTAACCAGGTATCCAATACCTACCTGACTGTTTTCATGACGCTTGGTGGGTTCGGGATGCTGCTGGGTGTAATTGGTCTTGCATTTATCCTTCTGAGGAACTTCAACCTCAGGAAAAAAGAGTTTGCACTCCTTCTCGCAACAGGATATACACCTAAGAGAATTAGAAGGACTCTGTTCAGGGAACACTTTATGATTCTCAGTGCAGGGATTATATCAGGCTCTGTCCCGGCAATCCTGGCTACCTTGCCTTCACTTTCATCAAGTGCTGATATCCCATTGCTTCTTCTCATTGCAACGATCGCAGCAATTTTCTCAGCCGGTACACTGGCTCTGATATTATCGGCACGCAGCCTGATAAGTGATAACCTGGTGGATGGACTCAGAAAAGACTAATGGATGCCGGGAAAAACCTGACCTTCCTGCACTTTTGAGATAGCGATAAGGTGCTCCTGCGTTCTGAAACAGATAATATTTTCTGTAATTGCAGGGACAACCATGCATATTTCGCCAAGTGAATTTTCTTCAATCACCTCGAAAGTCCTTCCTGCACGTATCGAGTAAACCATTCCCAGGTCACTGATAATATAGATCTTCCCGTCCGCAGCAACCGGCGAGGCAATAAAACTGTCTGCCTTCCCAAGCTTTTCGCGATAGATCTCTTCGCCGGTAGCAGGATCAAAACAGGAGAACTGGCCATTCCATTTTATATTATACAACAGACCATCGTAAAGAAGAAGGGTATGTATATAGGAACCGCCCCGTGGTATGCTCCATACCACCGATTCATTTGATGTTTCTTCCTCCTTCAGTGTAATATCACCTTTTGCACTTGTTTTAACAGCCATGATCGGTGAGGACCTGCCATGAGCACTGTTGAAATAGATCATTCCATCACCAACCACTGGTGTCGGGATAGGCACATCTCCACCTCCGGACATTCTCCATATCTCTTCACCGGTAAGGAGATCATAAGCACCCCTGTGTTTATATCCGTTAACAACAACGTACTCTTTGCCCTCTTCGATATAGATATTAGGAGTGCTCCATGTAGGGTATTCGTCCCTGGCTTTCTTCCATATCTCTTCTCCTGTATCAACATTATATGAAGCGATGAATGAAGCACCCCGTACGTCACACTGTACAATTACCGCATTCCTGTAAATAATTGGGGAGCTGCCAAACTCCCATTCTGCCCAATCAGCATTAAATGCCCCGGCATCAAGCTTTCCCAACTCCTTGCTCCAGAGAAGATTTCCGTCAATATCATAGCAATAGAGTCCTTCGGAGGCAAAAAAAGCAACAACATGCTTTCCATCGGTTACCGGTGTGCAATTAGCATGTGTAGACTTGGGATGGCGCCGAACCTTTGGGACTCCGGAATATGCTCTCTTCTCCCAGATGATCTCCCCACTCTGTTTATCAATGCAGTATACCTTCCAGTCATGTTGCGACTGATCGCTTACAGGTTCACCATCACCGTATATGCCGGTTTTGAGTCCATATGTATCGGAATTGCTTATTGCAGTAGTTATAAAGATCCTGTCGCCCCATATCACAGGACCCGATAATGCAAGCCCGGGCACTCTGATCTTCCAGAGTACATTTACAGAGTTCTCTATGTCCCATCTATCGGGAAGATTGACATTATCTATTGATCCGCTTGCAAAATAACCACGGTAACCCGACCATTGACGCTCGGGGATATGAGACCCATCCTGGCAATATAAAGAAACGGAAATTACCAGTGCCAGGATTGCACAAGAATATCTTATCATACTATTTAATTTTCTGAAACTGCAATAAGGTGCTTTTCTGTCCTGAAAAATATCATACCATCTGTGATGGCTGGTGTTGTCATACAAACCTCTCCAAGTGGCATTTCACCCAGGATATTGAATTCCGGTCCGGCAGCGACCTTATAGACAATACCTTTAATATCAGTAATATATATTTTTCCGTCTGATGCTACCGGTGAACTGAGAAAACTATCTGCCTTGCCAATCTTCTCGCGGTAGATAATTTCGCCATTCCCCGGATCCATACAAATCACCTGCCCGTTGAACTGCAGACTGTAGAGGTAACCGTTATATAAAAGCATTGTTTGTATATATGATCCGCCACGTGAGTAGCTCCACTTCACCCCCGTATTTGTTGTGTCTCCCTCGTTTAGTGTAATATCGCCGGAAGCATCTTTACTGATTGCCAGTATGGGCGAAAACCTCCCATGTGCGCTGTTAAAGTATAGCAGTTCATCAGAAACGACAGGTGTAGGGATCGGTATATCACCTCCTCCGCTCATTCTCCATTTTTCTTCACCGGTCCCGAAATCATAGCCCCCCCTGTGCTTATAGCCATTAACAACCACATAATCCCTGCCGGCACAGTTATAGATATTTGGTGTTGACCAACCCGGGTATTCTTCCCTTTCGGCACGCCAGATCTCATCCCCGGTCTTAATATCCAGTGCGGCAACAAATGAGTTTTCAAGAACATCGCACTGGACAATAACTGTACCATCATGGATGATCGGCGAACTGGCAAATTCCCATTCGGCCCCCTCAGCAACAAAGAAAACCGATTTCAGCACTCCGAAATCCCTATTCCACAGCAGGTTTCCATTCATATCATAGCAGTAGAGTCCCTCGGAACCAAAAAATGCTGCGACATGGTCACCGTCAGTGGCTACTGTCGTATTCGCATGAGTCGACATCGGGTGTCTTCTCATCTCAGGTATCCCCGTAAATGATGTACGCTCCCAGATTGTTTCACCGGTGTGTTTATTAATGCAGAAGACCTTCCACTCGTGTTCCGAATCATCTCCTACCGGTGTAACATCACCACTGAAGAATGTCCTGAGGCCACTGCTGTCCTGTTCACTGATAGCTGTGGTAATAAAGAGTTTGTCACCCCAGATAACTGGGCTTGAAATGGACAGACCAGGTATATCGATCTTCCATTTAATATTGGTCATATCCTCACCATTCCAGGTGTCTGGAAGATTTGCCTCATCCAGAAAACCATTTGCATAATATCCCCTGTAGGATGACCATTGACGTTCAGGGGCAACAATCTGATCCTGGCCGCAACCGGCCAGTGTTATAACGATTACCGAAAAAAAGAGGTTGAGTTTCTTCATCTGCCTGATCTTTTGGTGCGCATTTTTGATAGGTGCTAATATAGGAATATTTCGTAAATGGAGAGTTGGCCAGGTATTTGAGCATTACTGGCTGTGCTTTGCTCAGGCCGGAAAGTTGATCAGTACGGCAGCCCAAGAAGTGCTTTTATAAACCCGTCGCCTTTGAGAAGGCCATAATATCCTTCTTTCACAGATTCCTCATTATAGCTGGTGACATTATCCGGGTCCTCTCCGGGCCGCCATATAATAAATGGAACGGGATCATGGGTATGTGTCCTTAACACGCAGGGTGTGGGGTGGTCAGGTATCAGGGCGACTGCCATCTCTTCATTCATTTTATCAATTTCGCCAAGAATATATTTCACCACCCGAGAATCAAGATATTCGATTGTTCTGGTCTTAAGCCGGTAGTCTCCTTCATGGCCTGCTTCATCGCTGGCCTCAACATGAAGGTAGACAAGGTCGACCTCTTTGAGAGCCTCAACAGCAGCCTTTGCTTTACCCTCGTAATTGGTATCATACAAGCCTGTGGAACCTTCTACTTTAATAGCTTTCATGCCGGCATAGGCACCGATACCGTAGAGCAGGTCAACTGCCGATATCATTGCTCCGGTAATACCATAAAGTTCTTTCAGGGTTTTCATTTTAGGCCTGTATCCGGGAGACCAGGGCCAGATAGAATTACCGGGATCCTTCCCTTCAGCTATCCTTTTCAGGTTAACCGGGTGATCCTTGAGTATCTCCTGCGACCTTAAGATAAGATCATTCAGGAGGCTGGCTGTGGCTGACGCTTCTCCTTCAGCATTTATCATTACATCCCTGAATGGTATGCCAGGAACATCATGGGGCGGTGTGCAATTAATATTCTTATATCCGCCCTTAACTACCATCAGGTGCCTGTAACTTACACCCGGATAAAGCTGCATCTGTTCAGACGATAACTGATGTGAAAGGTCGGTGATCAATTCAAATGCCTCTTCGCTGCTGATATGCCCGGCTGAATGATTCTTCAATATCCCGTTTTCGATGCATACCAGGTTACAGCGTAAAGCCAGGTCGGTATCATCAAGCTCAACACCCATGCTGGCAGCTTCGAGCACTCCTCTTCCTTCGTAAACATTTTTTACATCATAACCCAGTACAGCCATATTAGCAACTTCACTGCCAGGTGGCATATCAGCCGGTATGGTCTCCAGGCGTCCGCACCTTCCTCTTTTGCATAACTCATCAATATTTGGTATATCAGCGACCATCAGGGGAGTCTTGTCCCCAAGCTCTGCAATTGGATAATCTGACATCCCATCACCAAGAATAATTATATATTTCATCCTGCAATCAATCTAAAAAATCAGAAATAGTTCTCCTGCAGAAAAGTTTTAAACTGCTGGTAGTTATTGTCAAGAGAGGTACAATATTCTACCTTGCCTTCCAGTCCGGTCAGGCTATCAGGAAGATCTGGATCGATATTGAGAATTTGCCTTATCTCCTCCGGAAACTTCGCGGGGTGGGCTGTTTCAAGGGTAACGGAGAGCTGACCGTCAGGAAGGTTTTCCATTTTGAAATAATCGGTCAACCCTTTCCATCCTACAGCACCATGAGGCTCCAATATCACTTCATACTTGTTGTAGGCTTCCCTGATCGACTCCCTGGTCTGTTCATCTGTCACACTTACCGAGAATATATCCTCCCTCATCATTTCCATATCAGGCTGGTCGATTATCTGTCCCTTTTCATCCATAAATCCCCCATACAATGCGACCAGGCGTGCAAGATTACTTGGATGACCAACATTCATAGCGCTTGACAGGCAGTTCCTGGAGGGTTCGATCCTCGAATAATTACCGGAGTATAAGAAGGCAGGGAATTCATCATTCTCATTCACTGCAACGACAAATTTCCTGACGGGTAATCCCATTCGTTTTGCCAGAACACCACCCATCATATCACCAAAATTCCCTGAAGGAACGGAAAAGATGACATTATCATTATCAATGCCTTTTCCCAAGTTGGCAAATGCGAAGAAATAGTAAACTATCTGAGGAATCAGTCTGCCAATATTAATGGAGTTTGCTGATGAAAGGCTCAGGCCATCGAGGTCAGGATCGGAAAATGCCTCCTTAACCAGTGCCTGACAGTCATCGAACTTGCCCTCCAGCGCTATTATCCGGACATTCTCTCCCAGCGTTGTCATCTGTTTTCTCTGACGGCCGGATATTTCATTCTCAGGAAACAGCACAACTACCTCGATATTATCCAGCTTATAGAAAGCATTTGCAATTGCACTTCCGGTATCCCCCGATGTTGCGGTAAGTATAAGGAGGTTACGCTTATCCCTGACAATGTAATACTGCATCAGGCGACCCATCATTCTTGCTGCAAAATCCTTAAATGAGGCGGTTGGGCCCTGGTCGAGCCTCATAACCCAGTTATTCCCATATACCCTTTCGAGTGGTACGGAAAAATTATAGGCATCTTTTATCAGGGCCAGCAGCTCATTATCATCTATCTGCTCTTTCAGGAACCTGCTGATAACTTCGAAGGCGATCTCATGGTATTTTTTACCCGTGAAACTTCTTATCTCATCCCATGAAAAGGCAGGGATCATTTCGGGCATATAAAGTCCCTTATCAGGTGCGAGACCTTTTAGCAAAGCCTCACTGAAGGAGACCCCAGGAGCCTTCTTGTTGGTAGAGTAAAACTTAATAAATGCCATATTATATTAAACAATACATATGATACGGGTTATGAGTCTGGTATATTTGAATATCGAATATTGATTAACCCTGTCTGCCGTCGGGCAGGGGTTTTTGATTTCAGAAGTTCTGAGATTCTTATTCAGTGATTCCTGCTTGCGACGATTAAAGTCGTGGCAGGCTTGCAGGAATTACAATATTCCTAAACTCATTTCATCATTATAATCCAAAGAACACAGCTTCATCCACCCTGGTTATGACTGAAAGGCTGCAGCATAAATTGGACCCAGTAACCAGGACCCAGTAACCAGGACCCAGTAACCAGGACCCAGTAACCAGGACCCAGTAACCAGGACCCGGAAACCCAGTACCCGGAACCAAGTACCCTATCTGCCAGATTCCTGCTTCCTGAGCCTTGCTGAAGAGGCTCCACCAACCGAATATTCAGGGGCCGAATCCCTGACTTTTTTTCCATCCAACACTGACAGAGCCTGTTCCAGGTCAGAGATAATATCATCCGGGTGCTCTGCTCCAACACAAAGCCTAATAAGGTTTGGCGGTATATCTGCGATCTGGCGGCCCTCTTCCCCTTGCTGCTGGTGAGTTGATATTGCCGGAATTGTTGCTACAGATTTAATGCGACCAAGGTCGGTAGCACGGAATATTCTCTTAAGAGCATCAAATACATCACGTGTTGCCTGAGCTCCACCTTTTACCCTGAATGACATCAGGTGACCATACCTGCTAACCTTTTCGTTGTACAGGTCATCATATTCCGAATCGACCAGAACAAGATATCTTTTTGCAAGTTCATGCAATGGATGCGATTCAAGACCCAGGTAATCGACCTGTTCTATATGCTGGTGTCCTTCAAGAAATTGAGCAACAGCCATTGTGCTTCTGCTCATCATGTCTATCTTTGACCTTAATGTCCTGATGTCGTTTATTGCCAGAATAGCATTCATAGGAGATACGCTAGGCCCTATATCACGGTTTGGGAGTGCTTTAATATACATTCCGAAATTCTCTTTCATAAATGGATTATCTATTCTGGATACAAGGTTTTTCCTTGCAATAACTGCTCCTGCAATCCCGAATCCACTTGTAGTAAGTGTCTTGGTGACAGATTGCACGACAATATCGGCTCCGTGAGCAAGTGGTCTTAACAGGGCAGGAGTGGCAACTGTGGAATCAATTATCAGGGGAAGACCATACTTATGTGCCAGCTCAGCCACCTTCTCAAGATCGAAGAAGGCCTGACCAGGATTACTTGGCATTTCGCCATACAGAAATCTTGTATTCTCGTCAATCAGAGATTCCCACTCCGTAATATTATTGGATCCTACCACTTTTCTCCATTCAATATTCCGCTCCTCATCCTTTCGTACAGCGAATTGCTGGAAAGTACCTCCGTATACCTGGCAGGTTGCAACAAAATTCATTCGCTGGTCCGGATTGTCCTTATCGGTCACCAGAAAAGGTGCACAGGCACTGTATATAGCTGCCATTCCCGAGGATGTGGCACAGCAGGTAGCTTCAATGTCAGTACCATATGTTTCGAGCAATGCCAGCACTCCCTCAAGGTAAAACATTGATGGATTTGCGATTCTGGAATACACCCAGGCCGGCGTCTGGTAACTTAATGCAGCTTCCATTTCGTCTGAATCACGGAATGCCTGCGATGCCGACATGTAGATAGGTTCAATGACAGACCCCTGGTTAAAATCGAGTGCCTCCTGCAAAGAGTAAACTCCATGGACGGCAATTGTATCGAACTTGCATTTTCTTATGCTCAAGAGCTGTTTCCTGTGCCATTCTGCAGCCCTCTTTCCTGCATCGATGTAGTAGCTGGTTCCTTCTGAATTCATTTGTCTGTATATCTTTCTGATGAATAAAATAATCAATATTCCTATATGGATATCAAGATACGTAATATGTGTTTTCCTGCAAACTATAATTGCTTGTTTTTATGAAAAGAAATACATTTCGAGGGAAGTGCAACATATTATGTTTCCCGGTTCAAATCCAGGTTTATTTGCAGCTTTAGAATAATAGTCCTAATTTTAGCCAAACATATATTTTTCCAGAAATGAGAAACTGGGTGCTTGAATATAAAATAAGTATCAACCGCACCGGTCTATGCAGGGTGGAAATATCGAACAACCATGTCTGCCGACAGGCAGGGATTAACGATTTTTGATTTTTGATCTGTTACAACCGGTATGTTGTCATTCTGATGCCTTCTATCGAAAATCACTACTTCACAAATCGCAAATCGCTGATCGATATTCTTAAATCACCTGAGGTATTCCTCAAATTTCATTTTTCAATCTAATTTTTAATAAACATTTTATTATCCATGAATAAACTAATAATAACAGGTAATAACCTTACCATTGAAGATGTGGTTAATATAGCCAGGCATGGTCAAAAGGTCGAGCTACACCCTGATGCAAAAAAACGTATAAATGAATGCCGTGCAATGCTTGAAAAAAAGATTGATGCTCATGAGATCATGTATGGCGTTAATACTGGTATCGGTGAGTTCTCCGAGGTGGTCCTTGATGACAGCCAGGTAAAGGATTTTCAGAAATATCTTATTTACAACCATGCAGCAGGAATAGGCGACCCTGCTCCTTTAGAATATGTCAGAGGAGCGATGCTGGGCAGGATAAATGTACTTGCCCATGGCAATTCGGGAAATCGCCTGAGCATTGCGGAGACACTGGTCGAAATGCTCAACAAGGGAGTTACACCTTATGTTTGCCAGAAAGGCTCAGTAGGTGCATCGGGTGATCTGGCTCCAATGTCGCAAATAGCTCTCCTGATGATGGGTGAAGGAGAAGCATATTACAACGGTGAGTTGATTGCCGGCAGGGAGGCACTTGACCGTGCCGGTATACCTGTACCCGGTTTACAGGCAAGGGACGGCCTTGCTGCCATAAATGGTTCGAACGTTCTGACTGCAATGAGTGCCATATGGCTGGTGGATGCGAACAGGTGGCTTAAGCAGGCCGAAATTGCTGCCTCCATGTCATTGGAAGCATTAAAAGCCAATATGACACCTTATACTCCGTTACTACACGAAGTAAGAGGTTTCAAAGGTGCTGTAAGGAGTGCAAATGCAATAAACAAATGCGTTTCCGGTGGTGATCTGAAAGAGAGAAGGGTTAAATGCAAGGTGCAGGATGCCTACTCCATGCGATCGACACCGCAGGTTATAGGTGCCGCACATGATGCTCTTGCCTATGCCAGATCGCAGGTTGAGATTGAGCTTAACGGTGTGGGTGATAATCCGATCTTCTTCCCGAACAGGAACCTGCAGCTGTCAGGTGCCAATTTCCAGGGCACACCCGTTTCAGTACCAATGGATATGGCTGGTGCATGTATCACTATGATAAGTGTTATGTCGGAGCGAAGGATGAACAGGTTAAATAATCCTGCTTTAAGTGTAGGACTTCCAGCCTTCCTGACCAAAGGTGGAGGGATGTTCTCAGGGCTGATGCTTAGTCAGTATACTGCTGATATGATGATAGTTGAGCAGAGGATACTATCCACCCCCGCCTCGATACAGTCTATCCCGGCTGCTGCTGACCAGGAGGATTTTGTCTCTATGGGAATGAATACTGCAATAAAAAATTTCCAGATACTCAACAATGCATATGGTGTACTTGGTATTGAATTCATGGCTGCTGCACAGGCACTTGACTTCAGGAAGGAGGAATACAGTTTCGGCAGAGGCGTACAGAAAGCAAAGGATGTGATTAGAAAGTATGTTGACTTCCTGGATATTGACAGACCTCTTTACCCGGATCATACAGTGATGCAGGAGCTTGTGAAATCGTGCGAGATACTCGAGGAGGTTGAAAAGGAGGTTGGTAGTTTGGAGTAACAGAGTTATAGAATGTTCCGGCAAGAGTTGGTCCGGATTGCAAATCCGGACCAACATATACTTCAATCTTCATAAAGTCTAATTCGCTCCGGGGGGCAGGTTCTCTATCCAGAATTTCAGCATTGTCTGCCTCAGATGATATGTAGTATTCTCTCTTTCACTTATCCCGTGTGAACGCATTGGATAGGACATCATGCTAAACATCTTATTATGCTTTACCAGCTCATTAATAAGCATCTCAGTGCTCTGATAATGGACATTGTCATCGGCGGTACCATGCATAATAAGCAGATTGCCCTGCAAATTATACGCATGTGTGATAGGAGATCCGTCCCTGTAACCTTCGGGATTATCCTGAGGTGTGCTCATGTATCTTTCCTGATAGATTGTATCATAGTTCTTCTGGTCGGCTACAAAAGCAACGGCAATCCCGGTCTTGTATAATTCAGGGAACCTGAACATACAATTCAGGGTCATCTGTCCTCCACCGCTCCATCCATGAATGCCAATCTTCGAGCCATCAACATACGGGTATGTTTCAATGATCTTCCTTACTCCTGCTGCATGATCAATGGGTGCCACGATACCTATCTTTTTGTAAATAATCTTTCTCCAATCCCGGCCTCTGGGACTCCTGGTTCCTCTGGGATCAATACTCATAACAAGATATCCCTGTTGTGCCAGATACTGGTGCCACAGATCACCTCCGCCCCATGAATTTTGGACTGTAGCTCCCGCCGGCTCGCCATAGATGTAAAAAATAACAGGATATTTCTTTAAAGGATCAAAATCCCGGGGTTTTATCATCCATCCATCAAGTTCAACATCACCAATATCAACCCTGAAGAACTCTTTAGGATTCAGGCCGAGACTTTCATAGGTTTTCTTAGCCTCCTCGTTACTGACCAGCAATCGAGCCTCTTTATGATCTGGCAGACTTATCAGAGATATTATGGGAGGTGTGGTAACATTCTGGAATGTGTGAATAGCCCACTTGGCGTCTGCCGTCATCTGGTATGAATGCTGGCCAACCATTCCTGCCGGACTTACTCTTTCAGCAACACCTTTCCCATCGATCCTGCTTCTGTACAGGTAGCGCTCAGCAGGTTTTTCAGGGGATGCGATATAGTATACATAGCCACCCCTGGGGTCAATGCAGTTTATTCCAATTACATCAAATTCACCTTTAGTAATAAGGTCCATCTGCTTTCCATTCCTGGATACCTTATACAGATGAAGCCAACCATCCGTTTCACTTGACCAGGTAAAGTACTGTTCGTTATCCAGCCACATAATATTATCATGGATATCCAGGAATGCCTCATCCCTGTCCGTAAGTATGTTATCAAGTTCCATGGTTATGACATTCCCGACCCAAACCCTGTTTGTGTTCTGTTTCCTGTTTACCTGTTGTATCATTACCTCACTGGAGTTTGGTATAAAATCCATCCTTGCCAGATAGTTATTACTGGGATCACCTGGAATATCGAACCATCTGGTCTCCCCTCCTTCTGCAGGTACCACTCCAATTTTAACTGCAGAATTAGTAGTTCCGGCCTTGGGATATGGAAGAGGAATAGGAACTGAATAAACTGAATCAACATTATTTATCATATAAAATACCCCTGTGCCTTCGGTATCTGATTGCCAGTATGCTATATTTCTGCCGTCGGGGCTCCACCTGAATCCATCCCGGCAACCCAGTTCCTCCTCGTATACCCAGTCGAAAGTACCGTTGATGATATTATCGCCACCATCATGGGTAATCTGTTTTATCATGCCGGTTGCACAATCCTCAACAAAAATATTCTGTTTGCTCACATATGCCACCCTGCTGGCATCAGGAGAGAATTTGGCAAACATCATTGTAGCTCTTTCAACTGACTTGCCCAGCTGCTGAAGGTTGCCCGATCCAAGGTCAAGAACCCAGTAGTCACCCCTGGTATTATACCTCCAAACCCTTCTTGTATTTGTAAAAATCAATAGTTTGCTATTATCCTCTGACCATATATAATCGCTCACGCTGAGTGGCTGGTCTTCACCTTCCGGGGTCAGGGCTTCTGAAGATACAAGCATAGTCTTATTTCCTGTCTTTGCATCATACTTTACTATATCAACGCCTCTTGTTTCACGGTTTCTTTCAAGGGTGGAGTAGCCTTTGCTGTCTTTCAGCCATCTGACAGAACCATATCGCCGGGTCGTGTAAACGCCATTCTTATAGATGTCTTCCAGTTTCAGTTTTTCCTCAAAGACCTGGGCAAAGGATGGCAGACTGAAAAATAATACCAGAAAAATGGAAATGAATATTGTAACAATCTTTTTCATAGTGATTTATTTTTTATGGTTTGTGTTTTATAATTTAAAATTAATATAATCCTACCTGACCTCTAATGCTCTCGAACATCCTTTTGGAATTATAACCTGTACCATCCTTAAATACCAGTTCAACCTTCCGGATTTTTGAAATGTCTGATAATATATTACCATTTATAATTACAAGATCGGCCTTTTTACCTGACTCTACAGTGCCAACCTCTTTATCCCTGTTCAGATAAATGGCTCCGTTAAATGTGGCTGTCTTTATTGCCTCAACCGGTTTCAATCCTGCCTCAACAAGAAGTTCAACCGCTCTCCAATTAGAATAGCCGGGAATCACCCTGCCTGCTCCTGTCGGGTCGGTACCAACCAGGAGATGCCCGCCGGCATCATAAAATCTTTTCTCCCATGTCATTTCTTTCCTGAACATTTCGAGGCTTGCAGCATCATTGTTTACCCGGCGATTATAACCAGCCACTACTTTTTCCCTTATTTGCGGTGCAAGGGCATCGATCCCTCCACCGGGAATAATTTCCCTGTCGGTATATGGCTCAAAAACTGTCAGGGTTGATGTCAGGGCAACCCCTCTCCTGACAAGGTGATCGATAAGATCATTTATTGACGGGCTGTTGACATCAAGCTCCCTGAGGGAATTACTCATAGCCCTGGAATCGCACCTGTCGGTCTGCTTGTTCCGAATGAAATCAGAGCTGGCCATAAAACCATGCTCAAGGTTATCGATACCAATATCAGCAGCTTCCCTGTAAGTTACTGCACAGAGGTGTCCTGTTACCTTAAAACCTCTTTCATGGGCGGCCTCAACAGTTTTCTCCAGATCGGCCTGCGTAGCATGCATATATACCTTAAATGAAGTTGCCCCCAGGTCGGCCCAGAGGTTAACTATATCTGTAGCCTGGCCGGGTTCATCAATAAAGGTCAATTCAGGTATCATCATGCCTCGCCTGTCAATAAAGGGGCCTGTAACATCGATCCTGGGCCCTGCGATCCGGCCATCATTGATCCAGTCCCTGATATTGATATCTGATTGTGTCTGTATACTGGCAGCTGTCCTCATTGTTGTTACACCCCCTGCAAGGTACATCCTCGGAAAAGTAAATGTCATCTGTCCCACACTGAAGAAATCTTCAAATGGCATACTATAAAAAAGGTGCTCATGTACCATTACCAATCCTGGTATCACAGTCTTACCTTTGCAATCGATCACAGTTGCCTCTTCCGGTATGATTACCTTGCCGGTTTGGCCTACACTCAATATGTTTTCATTCTGAATAAGAATGGTCATATTTCCCTTTGGCTCTGACCCTGTTCCATCGATCAGAAGGGCATTGGTCAGGGCAATTGTTCCTGGTTTTACATCTATAAACTTATCCGGTCCAATCTCCTGGTTCTGGGAAAAGAGGGTCAAAGAAAATGATGTGATCAGAATAAAATGTATAAATCGTCTCATAGTTAAAATTATTTGCTTGTTCTTCTTGGAAAATAATATGACCACTAATTTAAAGGTATGATTTCAATTATCCCGGAAAAGTGCGGAATATCTTATCAAGTCCAAAGATCAGGGTATTACTTTTTGACAAGAATTCCGGGATATCACCTGTTATCAAAAAAATGCTTTCCGGAGGGGTTGTATATTATCTTCAGTGCTCCGGGAATGCATTTAACCCTGAATTTGTCTGAGAAAAAAAGTTCACCATCCAGATGACAGGGAACCTTCTCATCAAATTCAAGTTCGATATTGTCTGTTTTATAGTAGTTTACCCTACTATCATGTATATGTCTTCCTGTCAGGACTTTCAACAGCATCCCAAACTTCCGGATCAGGTTCAGTCTCCTTATCATGCAAACATCAAGCAATCCGTCATTTGCAATCGCCTCCGGTGTGAGGTAAAAATAGATAGCAAATCTTCTTCCGACTGCAATTGTATGCATTAAACAATCTGTATCTGTCCTAACATCACCATCTATTATTGTCATTTTCCTTTCACGGTGAAGCAGAAGAGTTTTTAAAATGTACAGGACATACCTGCTTTTACCTCCTTGCTTCACTTCTCCTGACCCGGTATAGTTCTCAGTTACCACCCGGGCATCAAATCCAAGTCCCATACCGTTAATGAATGGCATCCCATTACATATACCAACATCAATTTCGGCAATTTCAGCTCTGAAAAATATTTCCCATTCCCTTTCGCTGAACCTGCCCGGGAAACCAAGAATCCTGATAAAATCGTTGCCGGTACCTGCCGGTATTATTCCGGTTATTATATTATCCCTATTAAGAAGAGCTCTTGACACTTGATTCATGGTACCATCGCCACCCACTCCAATAATATATCTGAATCCCTTTGAAGCATATTCTCCTGCTAGTTTCATTGCATGGTCTTTATACTCCGTAATCACAACTTCAGCCTCAATATTGTATTTATCTGCCATCTTCCTTATCACCGGCGCCATAGTGATGCCGAAGCCATTCCCTGAAATAGGGTTTACAATAAAGACCCACTTACTAACCATTTTGCTATCCATGTAAAAAATTATGGTTTTTAGCCAATCCATTCCGCTCAATCCGGAAGATGCAATCTCTATGTAAGGTTAATAGTCTCATTATCAACCTATTCAATTAACAATTCCTTTGCTAAAGGCATACGGATCACAATGCTCACAACATAACTGAAGCAAATATCAAACCTATTCATGGGTTTTGAATTATAATATCCATTCAGGGTAACAGGAAACAATGCAACCTCAGGCCCTCATAACAAGAGAACCGAACCTCTATGAAATGGCTTATATTCGCGGCCTATGATCAACACTTAAGGATAGTTCTGGATATTACAATTTTTTGAATTTCAGATGTACCTTCATAGATCTGTGTCAGCTTTGCTTCCCTCATCAGTCTCTCAACATGATACTCTTTAACATATCCATATCCTCCCAGGATCTGAACAGCTTCTGTTGTAACCTCCATGGCAATGTCGGCAGAATATTGCTTTGCCATTGAACTGGCAAAACCGAAGGGCTTCCCCTGATCTTTCAACCAGGCAGCCTTTAGGCACAGGTTACGGGCATTCTCGATTTTCACAGCCATATCAGCCAGTTTAAAGGCTATAACCTGATGATTAGCTATCTCTGTTCCAAAAGCCTTTCGCTCCTTTGAGTATTTCAGAGCCCGTTCATATGCTCCTGATGCTATCCCAAGCGCCTGTGATGCTATCCCTATACGCCCGCCGTCAAGAGTCTGCATGGCAAATTTGAAACCAAAACCATCTTCTCCGATACGGTTCTCCTTTGGAACCTTTACATCGGTAAACATTACCGAATGAGTATCTGAGCTGCGCATACCCATTTTATCCTCATGTGGTCCAAGTGAAATGCCCGGCCAGTCCTTTTCAACTATCAGGGCATTTATACCTTTATGCTTCAATTCCGGATTAGTCTGTGCTATCACCAGGCAGATTGAGGCGCAATTGGCATTTGTTATCCAGTTCTTTACTCCATTTAAGAGATAATGGTCGCCCTTATCCTCAGCCTTTGTCCGTTGTGATGTGGCATCCGATCCGGCTTCAGGCTCTGAAAGAAGAAATGCACCGATCTTATCGCCTCTTGCAAGAGGTTTAAGATACTTCTCTTTCTGCTCTTCGGTTCCATACTCCTCGAGTCCCCAGTTAACGAGCGAATTGTTTACTGACATTATTACACCCACAGAGGAGTCAACCTTGGAAATTTCCTCCATGGCCAGGACATACGATACGGTATCCATACCTCCACCGTCATACTTCAAGTCTGTTAACATGCCCATGAATCCAAGTTCGGTCATCTTTCTGACCTGCTCAGCCGGAAACTCCGATTTTGTATCTCTTTCGATAACACCTGGCAGCAGCTCTCTTTCTGCAAAATCTCTGGCCGACTGCCTTATCATTTCCTGTTCTTCAGTATATTCAAAGTTCATAATGCGTTGGTTTTGGGTAATTATTGGGTTCTCATTATTTTTTAAGTCAAATAAGGCTTGGTTCCGAATATTAATTTATAGATTACATACCGGATAGTTCAGACCTGGCTCTATTATACTCGCTTATCAGCTCATGCATAATGGTGGAAGCAGGTTTTATTTCCCTGATCAAGCCTGACACCTGTCCGATTTCGAGTTCACCATTTTCCAAATCACCTTCGAACATCCCAATACGCGCCCTTCCCTTTCCAAGCAGTTCAGCCAGCTCTTCCCTGCTTGCCCCGGTATCTTCAAGTTCTTTTATCCTGTTAAAAAAGTCGTTCTTTAACAGCCGGACGGGAATAATTTTCTTAAGCGTAAGCCCTGTGTCCCCATCCCCTGCTTCAATTATTTTTTCCTTAAAATTCCGGTGTGCCGACGATTCCTCCGACACTACAAACCTGGTACCTACCTGGACTCCATCAGCTCCAAGGGCCAGGGCAGCGAGCATGGCCCTTCCGGTGGCTATTCCACCAGCAGCGATCAGGGGTAATGTTATAACCTCACGTATCATCGGTATCAGGGTAAATGTGGTGGTCTCATCTGGTCCGTTATGACCTCCTGCTTCGAATCCTTCAGCAACAACTGCATCAACTCCTGATTCTTCACATTTCCTGGCAAATTTTGTATTTGCCACCACATGTGCCACCTTGATGCCATTCTCCTTCAACAGGGATGTGTACTTTGAAGGGCTTCCAGCCGATGTAAAGACAACAGGGACTCCCTCCTCAATTACTATCCTTACGAATTCCTCAGCATGTGTAAATAGAAGAGGTATATTGACCCCGTAAGTATTTGCTGTTGCAGCCCTGCACTTCCTGATGTGTGAGGCAAGCAGGTCAGGATCCATTGATCCGGCCCCGATCAATCCCATTCCACCGCTATTGCTGACGGCTGCCGCGAGTCTCCAGCCACTGCACCATATCATGCCTGCCTGGATGACAGGGTATTTGATATTGAACAGTTTGCAGACAGGATTCATAGCCGTCTAAATTCCTCTATGATTTTTTATAAATAATAGCTACCAGTGTCTTGTCATCGCCACCCATATTAACCGTGAGTCCATAAGGCTTTTCACCTGTTATTTTTATCTGGGCATCTCCGGCACAACCGGTCATTTGCTCCCAGATTGTCACAGCCTGATGTACTCCTGTGGCACCTGTAGGATGCCCCCAACCGATCAATCCGCCGGTTGTATTAAATGGGATCATCCCATCCCTGGCAGTGTTACCTTCAAGTACAAAATCGGGGCCTTCGCCATGTTTGGCGAATCCAATTGCTTCTGTTGCAAGGATCCCGGCAATTGTGAAGCAGTCATGTGTCTCAATCGTCGCAAGGTCGTGAATTGATATACCTGCACTTTGAATCGCAGCTTCAACTACCCGTTTAGTGGTATCAAGTACTGTCGGGTCAGCGGGTTGTTTCGTAATATCACCCTCGATCTGTGCAAAACATACAATTTCCACCGCATCCTTTTTTGCAATACCGATTCTTTCGAGTCCCTCTTCTGACACTATGGCAATTGCAGATGCTCCGTCGGAGACCTTTGAACAATCATAAACATTCAGGTGATCGACAAATGCTTTTGGGTTGGGTTCGGTCATAGCAAGTGCTTCGAGGTCCCTGCATGTGTTATGGTATTCCTGGGCTGTGGGACATAACCGGGCATTCTCAATTGCATTTCTGTACCAGCGTGCGAATGCCCTGCGGGTTTTTTCCCTTCCGAATTTCTCAAAATAGGCTCCTGCCCTGTTGCTGAATTGTCCCGGAAAAAAATAAGCATGGCCATTTTTCCGCTCCCTGAACCAGCCCGCTCCGGCGAGAATATCAGCTCCGTAAATAGCTTTGACGGAATTCTGAACCTCTACCCCAAGTGATAATACTACTTCAGCAGTTTCAGCCAGGACAGAACGAATCCCGGAAACCAGTGAAAGCCCACCAGTTCCGCACGCACCCTCTACCCTGATGGCAGGTTTATAGAGCAACCCATCATCGATATATGGGATAAATGCTGCCAGGTTTGCCTGCTTATTGAATCGGGATGCCATAAAGTTGCCTATAACTGACTCGTCAACATTTTTTGACCCGCCTATCCGGGAGAGCGTTCCCTGTCCTGCCTCCCTTATATAATGCTCAATTCCCGGTCGTTCCTTTTTTGGGTGAAATTCCATACGGCCGGTTCCAAGTGATACGGTATTATAGCCGGCGGTCATATATACTTTTCGTCTGAGTTTCATATCACTGATATTTGAAGTTTTCAAAATAATATCATCTGTTCCACCTAGTCAAGGTAATTGTTAATAGGACCGTACGCATGGTAAAAACCTGTCAGTAAAACTGCATTTACATCCTCCTGGTTCTGAGCCACACCATCAGCAACGAGTTTTTTACCAATCTCTTTTGACCGGTTGGAGTAATTCATTGCCAGCTCGGCGCCATATGATCCAGTTTGTTTCATTTCATTGAAAAATCGGGTGAAATAATCCTCTTTATCTGCTTCCCCGATAACGCTCTTCCATGGCTTTACTGATGCCGGGGGTTGACCAAGGGCATCATCGCATTCATTTTCAATATCAGAAAATGGGACATACTGCTTCATCTTCACATCAAAAACAGCTACAGGCCTGTTCTTTTCATATTTCAGGAATCCATCCTTTTGTGACCCATCGGAATTCTGTCCTCCTGATATCCCCTGTTTAGTAACCATCTCATCAAGAAGTTCGCTATGTAATTCTTCATCGGGCAGATATGGATCCATCACGCTCATGATATACTGGCATACATCAATTCCTACATAATCAATCAACTGGAATATTCCCATCGGTCTGATCAGCCAATCCTGTGTAATCTTATTAACCATATATATCCCGTGAGCGAGTGTTCTTTTTTCAGCCAGTTTTTCAGCCTCCCGGATACCATACAGGGCATCCCTCATAAAATGACCATTCCCTATAAAGCCTGCAAAATCATTAGAGGGCACAACTACCTTTCTCAGGTTTTTCGAATACATAACTGCAAAATTAACGAGGTCATCAAGCGTATTCTCACCCTTTATAATCTCGACAAGCCTCTGGACAGCAGGTGGGTTATAGAAATGAACCCCCAGTATCTTTCCACCCAGTCCGGCATCTGCATCAAGCTCTCCAATAGGGATTGATGAAGTATTTGTAAAGAACCAGGGAATGGTTTTACTGTTCTTATTTATATACGACAGGATCTGTACCTTAAGTTTGGGATCTTCCTTGATTGCCTCGAAGATGAGGGTTGAATCAAATGCAGTATCCAGGTTGAGCGTTGGACGGATTCTCAACATTACATCATCTATATACTGCCCTATTATCTCACCATTCTCTATAAGGTCGCTTCTCTCCTTATACAGTTCCCGCAGGATTACCACCTTTTTCTCAGCAGCCTTCAATACCTGTGCCCTGACATACCCCATCAGCCCAAGCAGGGCATCACTTGACACATCAACCGCATTGATAACAAACTGCTTACCCCTGTTCTCAGGTTTAAGGCTGAGATCTGTCATCTCCATGGCAGTAAGTAAAAGGATGCCACTACCCATTTTGCCTGCAGCACCCAGCACGGTAACGTTCGTAAATTTATCAGCGTAATTCATATTATATTCTTTAAAGATTCAAATGACCAGGTAACGTACTAATTACCAGTTTGGCTTTCTTTTCTCAAGGAATGCCTTCATACCTTCATCTGACTCCCCGTTTCCGAAAAGGTTACCAAATGCTTCAGATTCAGCCTTGCACCCATCGCTGAAGGTGCCAAGCATCCCTTTGCGTACTACTTTCTTTGCCTGCTTTACTGCTTTTTGCCCCTTTGAGGCTATCCTGGCAGCGATCTCCATGGCACCCTCCATCAACTTTTCAGGATCAGTAACTCTCTGCACGATCCCCAGTTTTTGAGCCTCCTCAGCTGTTATCATATCGCCGGTAAGTATTAGGTGAAGTGCATTTGACAATCCGGTAATTCTGGGTAACCTTTGGGTACCCGCATACCCCGGAATAAGACCAAGGTTTACCTCCGGTTGCCCGAATTTGGCCAGAGATGATGCTATCCTTATATCACAGGCAAGTGCAAGTTCGCATCCGCCTCCCAGTGCAAAGCCATTAACTGCTGCGATAACCGGGAAGGGGAGGTTTTCAATCCTGCTGAAGATTGTTTGTCCCCTGTCAGAAAAAATCCTGCCCTCTTCGGAATTCATTGCCGACATTTCAGAAATATCTGCCCCGGCAACAAAAGCTTTTCCTTCACCGGTGATTATCATCGTCCTGATATCATCCCTCTTCTCAAGATCGGAGAGCATGGAATCCATTTCGTCGAAGAACCTGGAGTTCAATGCATTCATTGCCTGTGGACGGTTAATGGTCAGCAGGGCAATACTGTTGGAGACGGTTATTGATAAAACTTCGTATGTCATGATTGTCCATTTAGGTTATTGGAGTACTAAACTTAGCAAAAAAAAAGGATATTTTGAAGTAATTTTATAATGGAATATAATTATTTGGGCTGATGTTTTGTTAAGCAATGGGAGCAAACCTGTTCAGCACTTCGTTAACATGCTCCTTTTCCAATCATATTAATCCAAAATTGCTGTTCCGGTATCAGGTCGCAGATAACAAAATTTCTCGTTTTCCTGAAAAAATCACTATATTCAATCCTTAATCGATTTATGCATGCTTTACTCAATTCATACTTGTATTTCAGACTATTACAAACTATCTATGAAACTGGCTGGTAATCTGCTACATAGTACTTTTGTTGATGAATGAACAGAAATGTGAACCTGATTTGTCCTGAATCTGTTATGAATATAAACTTATGAAAGTTAATAAGATATACAATCCAAAAAACCATATCCGGATTGTAACTGCTGCCTCACTGTTCGACGGCCATGATGCTGCAATTAATGTAATGCGCCGCATAATGCAATCTAGCGGTATTGAAGTAATCCACCTGGGTCATAACAGGTCGGTAAGAGAAATTGTTGATTGTGCCATCCAGGAAGATGTGCAGGCTGTGGCAATTACTTCATACCAGGGTGGACACATTGAGTTTT
>Ga0307378_10000304_pt1 | contig 91008 bp, 62 predicted proteins | sample UN1MG_FD_202238 | JGI IMG/M metagenome (GOLD analysis project Ga0307378, IMG submission 202238) | Soil microbial communities from Risofladan, Vaasa, Finland - UN-1 | ecosystem: Environmental > Terrestrial > Soil > Coastal area > Acid sulfate soil | place: Finland: Risofladan, Vaasa | collected... | reverse complement strand
TGGAACGACTTGGCCCGCTTTTGCAACCCTTTGATGTTGGGCCGTTTTATTTTCCCCCTCACCTTCTTACGAAGGGGGAAAATAAAACTACTTTACTTAAATTTACAGAAAGAATCTTACACTACCTCGCCCTTTCTATCATGATGATGTAAGCAAGATAACTAGAGACATTCTCAGTCAATGTCGAGGGTATATTAGAAGTGTTGCCAGAATGTTAAAATCTGAAAACTTTGACGAGGTCTTACACGACAAAGCTGATGAGTTTCTTGAAATAATACCTAAGGCAATAGATGAAATTGAAAAAGCGATAAAAAGAAGAATTGGCTTGTTACCGAAGTCTGAGATTAACGATGGCGTTTCTGTTAGTCTAGGACGAGGATTTATGGAAAAGATTACAAATGGCTCAATAACTTATAAAAGCAATACTTCAAATTTTAGACCATTAATAGGTCTCAAGATGGCTATCATAGGGGGATATATTAAGCGCAATGACTATGGTCAGCTAGAAGTGTATATTCAAACTGAGATTCCATTTCAGCCACTTCAACGCCTAAATGAACGACTTGGATTGGATTCTATGCACCTTTTCAGCGAAAGCGATACTATTTCGGAGGACAGCGATAATCCTACCGTATTTACGTCATCTACTGAGCACATTCTTCCTAAAGGAGAGATGGTGTTAGATCTTACAACATGGCAGGAATTGCCCTTTCCTATGAATTATCATGTTCAAACTCAGACAACAGCTTCTGGTCATTTGAAGGGCAAAGTATTTCAAGGTAAATTCGAAGCAATCCTTACTTACCATGAAGTTGACTTACAAGTTGGCTTGAATGGTGATTTCCAAGTACATTTGGCTTAAGACAAACACAAAAAAAATACAATTTTGGATTAGATTGAAAGATTGGATAGATATTGAAGAAGCAACGTAAACTTCTTATACAAAAAGAGTTTGTGTTTGGCGTTTTATACAGACTTTATAATCATTGTTAGGAAGATATGTGAAAGGAGGCTTTGGATGGAAGAAGATAAAAATTGTTTTTTCTGCAATAGTATATGTATATTAAATACAATTCCTTCGCTGTCTTATTCAAACAAATATTGCTGTAGCTACTGCGGTGAATATTTACTTGATAGACAAGATTCTAGAATATTATCAGGCCAATCAGATTCTAAATTCAAAATAGCCTGCGTATTGAATGAAAGGCGCCTAAAAGGACTGGGCGGTGTAGCATTAAGTAATAAGACAGATAAGGTGAAAAAGGTTTGCGGCTACCCTCAAGTTTCTATCGATGATATTTTGGACGAGTTTCCCAAAAAAGCCAGTGATTTTCTTAATAGAACACTTCTTAATTTGAGCCGATTAGCCACACTACCGTTCGAAGGCATTAGGCTGGATTTGGAAATCGATTGCCTAAACCTTTTTGCGCCAGATCGAAAAGGATGTTACGCCTTCTTGCGCGAGCTGGCGCAGCAAGGATTCATCAGATTCAATGAAGTTAAAGCAGGGACTCAGTTTAACTTTTTTTTCCTGACCAACAAATGCTGGGATAAAATAGAAAACCTAAAAATCAAAGAGAAATCGCGAATGAAGCAGTCCAAAAACGAAGAAAAGGCTGAAAGGAGCGTGCTTACAATGCCGGTAAGGTCAAGTAAGGATAATTGGGAAGACATAAAAAGTGAATATGACATCAGCAAGAGGGATTTTGGCAAGAAGATTAACTTCGTGTCGGACTCATTCAAAAGGAAAGTCATATTTCGTGATGTTGAACACGCGTTCGTGTTAGCATCGGAGGGTTTTGCGAAACCCGCTGTTATCTTAGCCGGAGGTGTAATCGAGGAACTACTGAGACTCTATCTGAAACACAAGAACATCGCAGCGGCAGGTAATACGTTTAATGAGTATATTAAGGCCTGTGAACAGAATAAGCTTTTACAAACAGGTATTGGAAAGTTGTCGGATTCCGCAAGAGAGTTCAGAAATTTTGTGCATCTTTCCAAGGAAAGTACCAAAAAACACAGCATTACCAAAGCAGCTGCAAAGGGTTCAGTTTCCTCTATATTCACTATTGCCAACGATTTATAGGAGATGGTGGCAGGCAGTGGGTAGCGGGGTAATTTGCGGATGGGAAGTCGACGGGGGAATAAAATTGGGGGGGAGATCCTTCGCTGACGTTCAGTGCAGCCAAAAAAAAGTTGCTTTTTGGCCATTTTTTTGTTGACTATATTTGAAACTATGTTAAAATACCTGTATGTTTGCCAGCAGGCAAACATAAACCGCCAGCAGGCGAAGATGACATTTCAGTTTGCATGTCGTAAGCTGCAGCGCAGCAAGGACTTAAAGCCAGCCCAGCCAAGCTTGTCCCCGAATGTCGTAGTCGGGGATCCAGATTAGAGTTTAACCATTTTACCAAATTAACCAATTAACCAATTAACCACTCACCACCTAAACTTGGAGCGAAACGGAAAACCCTTAGGGGAATTACCAATCATGAGCATCGATAATCCAACTTTAGCTCACTTTAGGCACTTTAGGCACTTTAGCTCACTCTTCACTCTCTCGCCCCTCTACATCTGTCGAGAACCCTCTACAAATCAACTCTTTTTATGCAAAACAAACCCAATCTTGTCCGCCGTAGGCGGATTGCAAATGAACGTAAACTCACTAATAACAATGAATTATAAAAATTTTATCCCACTGGCGGGGCAAAAAAACAAACCCAATCAAACTTAAAACAAACCCAATTGCCGAAAGGCCCAAATGAATGTAAACTCACTTATAACAAAGGATTACAGAAAAAAAGATGATTTCGAAGTCCGAATAAACAAACCCAATTTCGTTAACGGCCCAAAATGAACGTAAACTTATATGTTATAGAGGATTATGAAAATGTTACCGCCTTCAGGCCCAAAAAACAAACCCAAACAAACCCAATTTCAAACGCGTCTTGGTCTGTTTCTTCAAATCTGTCAGGCTGTACACCATGCCCATCAGAAAGGATTCATTCACACCGAAATGGCCCCATTTTAACGAGGTTTACGCGCACAACCAGACTACAACCAGAAAGCTCGTCATCTGCAAATTTGAAAAAATGTCCGTTTCATAAGTCTCATATGAGCAAGGTTTTACAAAAATCGAAAAAAAATGTAAACGTTTTCAATGAATGATTTCAAAAAGGGTATCTATTAAAACAGCTGTTACCCAAAATTATGCATCGAATCAAAAAAATAATCAATATCCAATAGACAATTAAAAAAGGGCCTATATCGAATTGATCAGTACAGGCCCCGAATTAATGTAAAATCTGCTCTATCAACCCCGCTATATATGAAAAATACGAAGTTATCTAACGGGGTCAACCGCGCCCCAATATCTTGCTTCTCAATAAGCAATGGGGGCCAACTAAATCATACGGTTTACGGCGCCGGAGGATACAGACGAATATCGTCAAAGTACATCGTACCTGAACCGCCGGCTACCGGATTATTCCTGTTGCCAAGACCAAGGGCAATCGTATTGACGTTGGCCAGGTTCACGCCCTGGTCGGCAAAGGCCTGCAGGTCGATAGTCCATTCCGTCCAGGTAGTTGCCTGGGCTGCATCAGGATTATCGTGATTGACCACCGCGCTGCCATTGAGAGCAACATATAACGTCTCAGCAGCGTTATCCGAAATGCCTCTGAACCAAATCGTTAATGTGCTGACACCATTCTCGGTCCAGTCACGCGGATAAGTCAATGTCAATGTCGCCTCAGAGTAACCAACGCTGTTGTCGTAGTAGAGCGGCATCGACTGGTTGCCTCCGTGAACGATAGTTTGCTCTGCAAAAGGAGGAGTTTCATAACCAACTAAAGAACCGTTTGTCGGGTCGCCGTATCCGTCCAGCCACGCATTAAATATCCTGTTGCTATCGGGGTCGGCGGGGTCAAGGTCGTTGTAAGATTCAAAATCGTCCACGATAAGGAAGTTAGCGGTCGTAAAGCTCCAGAGGATGCCTGTCCACGGGCTGTCGGCGTTGGTATTGTTAACCTCATCAATCCGCCAATAATAAGTGGTATCCCACTCAAGCATTCCGGGGTCATAGCTCTCAGCACCAAGGTCCCTGGTGCCTTTATACTCCGGCGAGCCGGTATCGGCATTTTTCACGGCATCTTTATCTGTACCAAAGTATAACTGGTGCGAAGCAGCAAAGATACTCGGCGAGAAGGTAATAATCTGTGTTTGCTTTACATCCACAGCGCCATTAGCAGGGTTCGGGTTCCCGACGGCGCCCTGAGTAGTAAAGCTCCAGACGTCGCCTTTATACGTGTCGACGGCATCGAACTCATCGACACGCCAATAGTAAGTCTCAGCCAATTTAAGTGGACCGGGTTTATAGGTTGTATTTCCCTGTGGGAGTCCACCAGCGGCGTTGTTAACATCGTCAAAATTGTCACCGAAATATACGGTGTGCAGTTTTGCACCGAAACCTTCTGTCCAGCTAAGGTCTGCATCCGGGTCTACCTGCTCGGCACCATTAGCAGGGTTTGGTGCATAGGCGGTCTTGGGTGGAATCGAAAAGCTCCAGACATCGCCTTTCCACGGACTATTTGGCTCGGTGTCATTGACCTCGTCGATTCGCCAATAGTAAGTTGTGCCCGGAACAAGGCCATCAGGAAATGCAAATCCCGGAAAGCCGGCAACGTAAAAGGTAGAGGTCTGGTTGCCTCGGAATACGACTGAATCTCGCGAAGCTTCTTCTACGTCGTCGAAATTGTCACCCAAATACACATCGTGAGAGACGGCATAAGCTCCCGGCGACCATCCAAGGCTCACCCACGTATCCGGTTGGATCGCCCCATCAGGCGGATTTGGGCTCGACGCACATGGACCAGATCCATATATGATGAAATTATCGAAGTCCATAATGCCGCTGTAAGCCTGAATTCCTACCCTCCCATCAGTCCATTCAGCATGCTCAACATCAAACATTTCAACATTATCCACATAACCGGCGAGGCCTGTTTTGGTAACCACCAACTTAATGTTATGCCAGTTTCCGACTTCCAATGAGTTATTTGTCTGAGCCAGCATCTCACTTGTACCAGCGTTATACATATACGGTCTGGATTCCGTATTCGTCCAGCCGTTTACTATCCATCTATACATATGGGTATTAGGCCCATTGCGGTCAGCCCAGATCGGCGGTACCGGATCCTGGACTCTGAAGAGCACATTAACAGGAGCATCTCCTTCGGTAAGTGGCTTTACCATGAATTCAATAGTGTATTCTACCCATTCATCGTTCCAATTATCCGCTGCAACCATTGACGTTAACCACGGATCAGCCGTACTGAGCTGGTGGTATACACCATCGGCAACCTGCCAATCCCCGGTGATCACTTCCCATTTGTCCTCAGACTCCGCAGGATTCTCGAAGTCGTCAGAGAAATATGTCTGTGCGTCAACAGGCGAAGAAAACAGCGGGATGAAAACCAGAGATATAAGCGTTGCGAATGTCATAAATCTTTTAAAAATCATTTTTTTCTCCTTTATCACCAATGGCGAAAATTAAAATTCAGTAGCTTTCGCTACCACTTTGTAAAATCTAACCTTTGGAAAGAAGCCAAACAAATCAGTTTTCTAAACATAATACTCCTCCTTCAAAAATTAAATATCGGTTGTTAATTGAAATGTAAAAATCACAATTACGAAGCATAGAGCTCTCACTCCAACTCTGTGCATCGCACGATACATAATAACTCCTCCTCTATCGAAAGACTAAAAAGAAATTTGCCCGCTGAAGGATCCAAAAGCTACAGATGACCTACAGTGCGGACACAGAACCGACCGTATTTAACTTATAACAAATTACCCACTTTCCAGTCAAGGAAAATCCCGCAATCAAGGACGTTATGTAATAGACTGATTTCACATTCATTATTAGCTCTGTTGATTATCAAAATAGATTTGTCAGCACCTTTTGGACCGGTCCTTCCAGCCCTCAAGAGCCAGTACACGCACAGAGGACTCCCAAAATGGCCCCTTTTCGACACCTGCATAACTCATGGCCGGTTGTCGTAAATGTTTGTTAATTTATCAGAAATATTTTCAAAGCTCCCAACCCTTCCTGTATTCCCGGGTCAGATATTTATCTGCTTCCTGAAAGTTGGTTATTCTCATGCTTTCGGTATCGTAATCCACCTTTTTTCCCGCCCTTAACGCTACGGCACCGAGGTTGATGGTTTCCGTAACAGGACCCGCCAGCAGGAAACTGCCGGGTGATTCTTCCTTGTTTTTGATGGACTTTACCCAAGTGTTTGACCTTGTTCGCCGGTCTTCTTCCTGAATCTCTTTTTGCCCGGCATAAGCCTGCATTTTCTTTTCCGGGATGATCTGTGGTCTTTCACCACGGAAACCGGCCAGTATCTTGCCTTTATCGCCCACAAACATCATTCCTTCCTGCGGCATCGATTTATTATCCGCTTCAAGCTCTTCCGGTGGAAAGGGCTTTATGCCTCCATCGTACCAAAATAGATCGAAAGCAGGCAAATCTTTCTGTTTCGGGAATTTGAACCGTATCGTGCAAGAGTAAGGGAAGGCCACATCATTGTTCACAGCCTTACTCACTTGATCGACGATGGTCCGCGTAGTCGTTCCATAGGCCTCGGCGCTGATTGGCGGCGTATCTATGCCAAGGGTCAGGAATAAAGGAAACAGGCTGTAATGTCCCATATCTGCAATACTGCCGCCACCGAAATCATACCAGCCGCGAAAAACATTATGTGTATAATTCGGGTGATAAGGACGATGCGGTACAGGCCCTAACCACAGTTCCCAGTTAAATCCCTTTGGTATCGGAGGGGTATCAGTAGGATTGGATGTCCATTGGGGCCACACGGGTCTGTATGACCAGTTATGTATTTCCCTGAGTGTACCAATAACGCCTTCCTTTATCCATTTCAGCGTCAGCTCATTTTCACGTCTATTGCCCCAGGCCAGAAGATGCGTTATGACCTTTTTGCGGCGGGCCGTTTCAATGGCCAGCCTTCCCTCCGATATCCTGTTGGCAATTGGCTTATGGGTAACGGCGTGCTTTCCTTTTTTCATGGCAGCAATGGCTACCGTAGCATGAAGATGATCCGGTGTCATGATTTTTACGGCATCCAGGTCTTTTTCCTTCTCGAGCAATTCACGGAAATCCTCATAAGAATTACATCCCTGGTATTTCCCGGAAGGCATATTCCTGGCGTAATACTTTTCAACATACTCCTTGCCTATGTCACGCCCCCCTGGAATACCTTCAATACCCGCACCCCAGGTCGGGTCATCCAATGTTTCACGAATGCCGTTTCGTATGCCGTTCGACGACCAATCAATGTAATTGGTCGTAAATTTATTCGGGTCGCATACGGCAACGATTTGTACATCCGGATTTTCAAGCATACCCGGCATTTCGCGAAGGCCTTGCGTACCGCATCCGATATTGGCAACGGTTACCTTATCACTCGGGGCCACATAATTAGGGCCTCCCAATACGTGCCTGGGAACCACTGTAAACGCTATTGAAGAAACAACTGCAGATTCCAGTAGTTCACGGCGGTTCAAGTTCTTTTTAGGTTTCATTTTAAAATTTTACCTCCAAAAAATCCGTTCTCATTTATTTTCAGGGATTTGCATAAAATTCGGCTATTCCACTTGGAGCAAAATTTACAGCATTTTTCAGGAAAAATCAATGCCAAGATTAATAACAAAATCCATCTGGGAACCAATAAAGCCTTTATTCAGGAACAAATCTGAGTTAGTCTTGGAAAATCTTGCCTTTGCGGATATATTTTTTGGGGGGCACACATTCAAACATGTTAAATACCTTCAACGAATCTCGTTGCTCCCAATCGCAATAAAGTAAATGTTGTTCTGAATGAGGCCCAACATAATGACCGCTATTAATGACTTTTAGGATTTCGTAAAAAATTTCCGGTAAAAAAGAAAGAAGCTTTAATGTCATTCTTTTCCAAAACTTGAAGTATATGTTCACCTCCTTCAGCTTTTTCGTCGGCTGTAAAGGCAAGATATATATCCTTACAGGCAGGGTCCATTCTTACAATTGCACCTTCTTAATCTATGACATTTCTTATTTATTTCTATTGCCTTCTTTTTCCATCGATGACAGGTAAAAGCTAAGACTCGCAGTGCCATCCATTGTTGGTTCATTAGAAGAATAATCACCCATATCATCATGGTATACTGCTTTGCCGTTTTGAAAAGGAGCATACTCGTCTTTTTTCAGTAAATGGATGCCTCGCAAATTGTTGTAAATAGTTTTATCTACCGGACCATCAATTAGTCCGCCATAGGTAGTTTCATTCAGCAGATAGGTTATTGACGAATGCGGTAATTGAGGATAGTCCCCTCCTGCCGGCAAACCGCAAATCATGCTTGTTCCCCAGGGATTGCATCCAAACAGCCAATCGCGTAATGCAGCTTCCATTTTGATATACGTTGAATCTTTTGTTGCGTTATAATAGCACCTGGCCTGAGTTAATGCGGCTACTACCAAATTGTTGGAGCACCAGATAAACGGTATTCCATTTAGAAACGGGTCTTTTTCGCATCGCTCGTAAATAAATTGAAGCCCATCCTTCAAATAATCTATGTAAATGCTCTGTTTTTCAGACAAATAATAGTGCCCTAAATTAACAAAGGGGTAAAATTGATAATGTCTTGCACGACCGGATGACATCCATGGAGTAACGGGTTCAACTGCACCCCACTTTACCGCCTGGTCAAAATAGTATTTTTTATTAGTCAGACGGTGCAACTCACAGGCCGCCAATTCCAGGTCATCAACGTAATTTTCTTCTTCGTAAAAATATGGTGACACATTGCAGGCGGTTTGACAAACTCCCAAATCACTTAATGCAAATTCGTAGGCTTCAGCGGCTTTTTTGGCTATTTTATTGGCAAAAACCGGATAATATTCCTTTATTAATTGTGCTCCCAACGCAAATGCTGATGCAAATTTTGCCGCACTGGATGAGACCCCTGTTGTTCGGTTCTTATGTTTTGCAAGTCCCTGCTGTTTTCCTGTGATATAATAAACGGGCCTGTGTTTGCCCAGCCCGTAACCTGCCGTATCTTTACTGGGTAATCTGTATCCTATATGATCACGATCATCAGCTATCTGATTGTACATTTCACCATAAGCCGGATTCATTTTGTCCAGCCACTCCAGACCCCATTTGGCTTCATCAAGGATGTCCGGGATACCATTTTTGCCTTTATGCCCTTTAGCGTTATAATTATCGCCATACGCCCCCGGGTTATGCAAATATGCAAACAGCATTTGATAAGTCGCATTGGCCGATGTAGTAAGGTATTGCAAATAATCCGATGCATCGTGCCAACCACCTGTAACGTCTATTTCTCGTCCGGTTTTTGTCGGATGGTCAACAATTATTCCGTCATTTAAATGGCATGAGTCTTTCAAATAGGGATTGTAGCCGCATCGTTGCTGGCGCATGTAGTTTAAAATGAAATCAGCGGTACCATTATATACATCATTTGCTATTCTGAAACAGGGAGACTTAATGTCATCAATTTGAATGTAATAGCCCCCCGCATTCTTAAAGTTTGAAAAATCAAGTCGGTAAGCAGATTTCATTCCCCAGCCGGATGCATCATATTCTTTGGTTTGCCCTTTATATACAACGGTCTCTGTAATTGCATTTCTCAATTGGAAATGTCCAATTCTTATGTCTTCTTCGGAAATTAACACAGCTACTTTTACTGCATCAGGCAAGTATCCCAGTTGATTAATCCTTATCCAGCTGTTACCGGCGTAAAGAGAATCAAACGTTGAAAATAGAATAGAAATACAGAGTAGTCTTTTTCGCATGATTTTAATATTTCCTATTCAATTCAATGTCTATAATGATGAAAAAGCTCATCGTATTTATATAATCTGCCCCTGTTTTATGGCCCAACCTTTATGAGAGTATTTTCACGAACTTCATCATTTTTGTACAGCAATCTTTTCGGTCGAACACAGCCAGCATCATGACACAACTGTGCGAACTCAGCTGCTGCCATATACTGCAGGTTGCTATATGGTGTACGTCGCCACCGCAGAAAAGAGCCCAAACAGACAGACAAAACGTATGCCGAATGCGAGACCACCTAACCATCGCAGTGTATGACTGGAGTTGAATCGTTGGCCTTGTGCTATCATGGACACTGCTACTCCAGAAGAACAACCGCCACGTCGAACCTGTCTAATCTCAACGTCTTCTTTGTCCTGGTATTGCTGAGCAGTTCAGTCCTGCCTTCCGGGACATCCACAATCTTCGGCTGCTGGGTATGGTTCATTAGGAAGAGTAGTTTCTTGCTATGCCCCTGCCGAATCGAAACTTCGACTCCACTCGGAGGATGCACCAGTGGCCGAATACCGGCGTCTTCGAGCATTTCTGCGATCAGGCTATCGTAGAAGGATTCCTCCTTGATGACCGTGCCGACATACCAACCCTTGCCTTTGCCGTAGCCATTTCGCGTCACAGCCGAAAATGGTTTCATATGCCACTGATCGGTATAGCCGGCTACGGTTTCGGCACCGTCAGGTGTCACCCAATCCACATAACGGATGGCCGTGTACGTTCCGTCCAGGCCTTCAGTGCCTCTGACCGTGTACCAGGTATCCGCGCCCAGAGCGCTGTATTCCTCGATACGGATTCCTAACACCGGTGAAAGCAAACCTGGAAGCGTCCTTTCATGACAAAGATTATTGCAGTCCTTCACGCCGGTTCTGCAGTCAGCCAGCAAAACCCCACCTTTCCTAACGTATTGACTCAGCATGTGGGCCGTCTCGTCAGGCATCAGGGACAAATCTGGTGCCAGAACAAGTTTGTATTTGGCAGGATTCGACCTTCGATTCACAATGTCCACATTCACGCCTGCCCGATACAGTGCATTGTAATACCGCAGGATGGCAGCCTGGAGACTATTACCCGGGTACCCGGGCTGGAAATTGAGAGACCAGAGATTGTCGTAGTCATATAGAATTGCCACATCCGACTCAACGGTTGTTCCCCTCAGATGAACTTCGAGTTTACGGAATTCCTTCGTGGTCTGTGCGGCCTCGTCGTAGCGTCTGAGAGGCTTTCCGTCATGACCGAGCAGACCATGCCAATACTGCTCGCGTCCAACTGTGCAGGTGCGCCAGCGGAACCAAATCTGCCCATCGGAGCCATGCGCGAGCTGCTGGTACGCAATCTTACGAATCTCACCCGGCCAGGGATTACGTCCAAATGCTCCCCATCCGCAGGGACCGGCAGTCTGTTCCATAATCATGAAGTTCTTATCCTTGAGGCCACGCATGACATCGGCAGCCAGCGAGGCACCGTATGGGATGTCTGGCTTGCCGGACCAGATCGGATAGTTGTCCCACGTAACGAAATCGAGATCACGGGCCAGATCATAATAATCCAGATCACTGTACAACCCCATGAAATTATGCGTCACGAAGTCATCAGGGCAAATACGGCGGAGAATGCGGACTTGATCCGCCTGGAAACGGACACGCAGCCACGATGTGAAACGCTTCCAGTCTAAACACGCGCTGGGATTGCCCATAGCCCAGGTCTCATCGGTGCGATTGTCAGGGAACGTGATTTCTCCCCATGTCGTGAAATTCAACCCCCAGAAGTGATTGCCCCATGCACGATTCAACGCGTCCAGTGTGCCATATTTCTTTTTTAACCAATCCTGGAACTCGGCAAGACAGGTCTGACAGTGACATTCTCCCCCTCCGAATTCATTGTCTGTTTGCCACCCGATAACGTTGGGCGCCACGACAAAGTGTTCAGCCATTGCGCGGGTGATCCGCTCTGAAAGCAGCCGATACGTCCCACTGGAGAAGCAGTTGTGTTTTCTGCCACCCCAGACGATACGCGTACCATCGGGCTTCTGCCGAAGTGTCTCCGGGTATTTCCGCGCCACCCAGGCAGGCATGACTGCTGTCGGCGTCCCAAGGATGACGTTCATACCGTGCCGAGCAAGTAGTGTCACAGCATCATCCAGCCAACTGAATTCAAACTGGCCCTCCACGGGCTCCATCTTGATCCAGGAGAACTCCGCAAGACGGACTGTGTTAAAGCCCGCTTCCTTCATTAGCCTAATGTCAATTTCCCACCTTTCTCTGGTCCAGTGCTCAGGATAGTAGTCCACCCCGATCAACATGGCCCCCTTGGTTGGAAAGGCCTGTTGGGTTTCCGGATTCAGGCTCTCATGGGATTTCTGGGCCAGACATGTACAACTAAGGGAACACACTGCCAAAACGCTCAAGACCCGTATAGTCACATTTGTTTTCATGGTTCCTCCTTTGTATTTTCGTCCTCAATGGAATCTCAAAGCTACAATGCTCAGAAGAATACCAGAAAACTACGGCATCTGCAACTCCCAGTCTCTTGCTTTGTTGATGGCGATTCTTATGCCTGAGCTACAGCGCTTCAAGAAACAGAATGTGACTGCCCCTGCTCTAAGAAGCTTATAAAGTCAGGCGAATAGGCTTTAGAGAGAGTGACATACTTGTGTGGCTTCACATTCTTCACCAGCTCTATAGACTGTGAAGATCCAGATCTATCGACTCGACTTGGACCAGTCCCACCAGCCAATCGGCGCGTACCGAGCCAGAGACAGATGTTCCCAAAACAGCCGCATTTTCGTGAGTCGGCGCCTACAACTCTGCTACAACCGGAGGCCTCGTTATTTGCCAATTCAACAAAAATGTTCACTTTATGAATTCTGTAGTTTCGGTGAGTTATAAAAAACATGAAATTTGTAAACATTTTCAATGGCCGGTGCGATCTCCTGAGTAATGCCGGAGCACTTTTCACCCAATCTGACGAACAAGGCATATACACGAATGTTGGTCCCAACCGTCGCTCGTCAAGGGTGGTCCCAGTGGCAAACCTCCGAAGCTGCCTGCTTCTTTTTGCTATTTCTGGCCCTTGAATTTTCTGACGAACTCGGCTGTTAGATCGATATACTTATATCCGTGCTCAAAAGTGGCTTCAATGTGGCTGAACTCTGCCAGTTCATTAAAAGTGGAAATGTGCAGCCAGTCGGGATTGGAGCTCATGGCTGCCTCGAAAGTGCCTCGGTAGTAGGCCCCGTCGGGGTCGTCAGGATAATTCACACCAAATTTGGTCCTATCTTTCCATCCTGCACCTTTGAAACCACCATTCCTGGTTTTACGCCCGGGATTCCTGGTTTCATCATAACCCGGTGAAATTGTGGCATGATGCTGCGCGGGTTTGCCGTTCTTAAGACCTTTTGTCCTGTTATAATCGTCTATATGTCCACGCATGGTTTTCATGAAGTCTGCTAACTGATAATCCTCGATATCCACCAGTGTATATTCTTCCAGGGAACGGAATGGCCCCAGGTACTCCTTTCCTTTGCCATTCTGGTAGCTGCCGGACATAATAGGAAAGGCTTTGATCCCGGCTTTTTCCAATCTATCAAACACTCCCTGCCATTCTGCCGGTGTATGCGCCCAGGCCGTCCAAATCATCACTACCGGGCAGCCTTCCACCTTCAGCATGGCTGGATGATCCTTGTACCGATTTAGAAAGTAAAACAAGTCGTGATTCACGGTCTCCAGAGGAGCCCGGCCATGTTCGTAATCAATGGTGATCTTCAGGTTGTGGGCGACGGCTTTTTCAAAAACGATGTCGAGGATATGGTTTGGCCCATTCGCCTTGGTGTCGTACCACCAGGACACGGCCAGGGCGTCGATCAGGGCGCGGTTCATCTGCTGCATATGCTTTTCAATAATGGTGGGATCCCAGGAATTGTAGGCGCCTACCAGCGGGTGCAGGCCTTCCAACCCTTCCATACGCCCACCCTCGGCCGTAGTTTTGATCCAGTTGTTTTCGTTAAACCAGATGTAGTAATAGGCCAAGACTACCTTGTCCGTAAAAGCAAAGCCTTTGGATGAGTCTATCGCCGATGTGCTGGGAACGATGCCTGAAATCAGCCCAAAATAAACCATTAAGAATGACAAAGCCGCCTTTTTCATCGTCTGCTCCTAATTCTCAGCCCGAGAAAATACCTACATAGATAATGTAATATCAGAAAGCTCTATGCAAAGCTACACTTTTAATGCTAATTTTGATCGGTAAACTACTCAAATCTTCCCACGCAATATTAAACAATGTCCATCAACTTTTTAATTTTAAGCGACCTTAAACAACGAATTCATCTTGAGAGGTATTCAGTCTACTCTGGAGTTCTTGTATAGGTAAAGCATTTTGTCCTGTCCCAGCTATCAAATGTGGCAAGCCCTCTTCGAGTTCCATATGTTCAGTCAGGGCCTTGGCAATCTCTTGTGTAATTAGAGCCTATCCAAATAACCCGCTCTATTGCGGCCGGCTGCAAAGCCCGATGCCTGCGTTGTCGGTGAAAAAACGTTCTCAACGTGGAGCAAACCACGCCTGGCGAGCCTTTTTGGCCTGCCGCCTTGGCCTCGAACTCCGCCATAGGCGGACAAGTTTTCGCTCGGCCTCATAACGACCCGGTTATTCGGATAAGCTCTAAGTTTGAGCCGGTTTGCGACTTGATTTGCTTTGTAATTTGTGCTACAATCTTAGGGGTTGTTCACTTGCTTGCGTCCTCTCAGGACCCCCATAGTTGAAAAGTACCGAATAGCTATAAACAGATTAGGAAGGAGACATAAAATACTTAGTTTTATGAAAAGTCTATCGTCTAAATTGGTCTTATACTTATTGCTGGCGGGTATTATGTCAGCGCACTGCCCGGCGGGTGACTTGAACGGGGTACCTTTGGTAATCAACGAGTTAATGGCGTCCAATAGCAGTTTTATCCGGGACCCACAGGGCCAGTATGATGATTGGATTGAGCTCTATAACTACGGCACCGATGCTATCGATGCAGGTGGTATGTACTTAACAGACAATCTATTAGTTCCCGCCAAGTGGCGAATTCCCGTCGGCAATCCGGCGGAAACTACTATCCCCGCAGGTGGCTATCTATTGATATGGGCCGACAATGATACCACAGATACCGGTCTGCATGCGAATTTCAAACTCAGTGCAGATGGAGAAGAGATTGGACTATTTGACTCCGATGGAGAGATTCTGATTGACAGTATTATTTTTCCCGCTCAAACTGCTGATATCTCATTCGGTCGCTATCCCGATGCAAATGACGAGCTCCGTTTTTTTAGTTCCCCCAGCCCGGGACGGCAAAATGATGGTGCGTATTTAGGCGAGGTCACCGACACAAAATTCAGCCACAACCGTGGTTTCTATGATGCACCTTTCTCTGTTACAATCGCCACCGAAACCAAAGATGCCGTAATATACTATACGCTCGATGGCAGTGAGCCGTATAATACTTCCGGTGTCGGGCGGCATCCCGGGGGTATAGTCTATACCAATCCTGTTCCTATCACCAAGACCACATGTTTGCGAGCAAAGGCAATCAAACCCGGCTGGTTGCCTACAGATACAGATACTCATACGTATATTTTCCTCGACGACGTAATCAGGCTGAGCCATCGTCAGGCAATATTAGCCGGCTACCCGGATAAGTGGTGGGGGGAGTTGCCGGCAGATTATGGAATGGACCCGGATGTGTACAATGATCCTGACTATAGGGATTTAATGGACGATGCGCTGCTGTCAATCCCCACTGTTTCGCTCGTGACGGATAAAAACAACCTTTTTAGCGATAAGAACGATCCCCAGTATGGCGGTATTTATATCTACACCGGTCATTCGATTACCGGAGGTCGCGAATGGGAACGGCCCGTTTCAGCCGAGCTCTTTACTGAGGATGGTCAAAAAGAATTCCAGGCCAACTGCGGCCTGCGGATTCAGGGAGGTGAAAGTCGCAGGCCTAACAAGTGCCCCAAACACTCGTTTAGTCTTCGATTCAGGGACGAGTACGGCCCAGGTAAACTGAACTTTGAGCTGTTTGACGATTGGCCTGTGGATTCTTTCGACACGATTCAGCTTCGCGGCGGTTTCAACAATACCTGGACACACTGGGCTTCTGATCAGCGAGCACGCACTCAGTATATACGTGACCAGTGGATGCGCGACTGCCTTACTGAAATGGGCCAGAAGGATGCCGGCCAGGGCTTTTTCGTACACCTGTATTTGAACGGCATATATTGGGGCTTGTACAACCTGCATGAACGGCCCATCGCCTCACACTACGCTGCCTATAACGGCGGTGATGAAGAGAGCATCGACGCTATAAATGGCGACCCACAAAGAGGGGGCAGGGTATCAGACGGCACCGTGAGCGAGTGGGCTCAGCTCAAAAGCGTTGCTGCAGGTCGCAACTGGGAGCGGATTTGCGAACTTCTTGACGTTGATAACTTCATCGACTGGGTGCTCATTAACAGATTTGCCGGTAATAATGATCTGAAGTATGACACTAACTGGCGGGCGGCGGGCGGTGGTACACAGCACAGAGCCTGGCGCTTCTACAGTTGGGACGCAGAACATGTGCTCGAAAGTATTAACGAGCAAGTAACCGAGTTGCGTGATTTGGATCCTACGAGCTTGCTGAGCTATCTTGATGATATCGAGGAGTTTCGCATTCGCTTTGGGGACCGCGTTCACAAACACCTTTTCAGTAACGGTGTCCTGACATCCCAAAGAAATATTCAACGCTGGCTCGAACGCACTGATGAGCTGAGCCTGGCCGTTATCGCCGAGTCCGCCCGGTGGGGTGACTATCGAAGGGACGTACATTCATACAGCTCGGGACCTTACTACTTATACACGAGAAATGATTTCTGGATTTCCGAGAAAAACCGGTTAATCAACAATTACTTCCCTCGCAGAAGCGACATCGCAATTAATCGGTTCCGTTCTCGTGGCCTGTACCCAAACATAGATGCACCACAATTTCGTATCAATGGCTCATATAAGCACGGCGGTCAGATTGCTCCCAACGCTCGATTAACAATGAGTGCAACAGGCACGATATGGTATACGCTCGATGGTACTGACCCCCGCCTGCCTGGTGGAGCCGTCAACCATTCCCGTGCAAAGGTGTACTCCGGTGCTATCACGTTGGCCCTGAGCACGCATGTCAAAACGCGTGTTTTAAGTGGCAGCACATGGAGCGCCCTCAACGAGGCGACCTTTGCCATAGGTCCTGTGGTGGATAACCTGCGCATTACAGAGATAATGTATAATCCGAACGACCCGATCACCGAATACATAGAACTGAAAAACATCGGGGCCGAAACAATTAATCTGAATCTGGTTAAATTCACAAACGGAATTGATTTTACTTTCCCGAACCAAGAAGTGTCACCTGGAGAATTTGTTGTAGTTGTTCAGGACCGCAATGTCTTTGAAGCCCGGTACGGAACAGCTATGAATATAGCCGGCGAATACTCCGGCAAATTAAACAATGCCGGAGAGCGAATCAGGCTGGAAGATGCTATCGGCCAAACGATTATGGACTTTGACTACAAAGACGGCTGGCGCTCTATTACAGATGGCGATGGTTTCTCCCTAACTGTAGTTGATCCGATTAGCACTGACTGGTACAGTTGGAACGACAAAGACTCCTGGCGTGCAAGTGCATACGCTGGAGGCTCGCCAGGCGAAGATGACAGCGATATTATTCCCGACCCAGGCGCTGTGGTTATCAACGAAGTGCTGGCACATTCGCACGCCGATGCTGCGGACTGGATTGAGCTGCATAATACTACTGAGGTTGCTATCGACATTGGCGGCTGGTTCCTCAGTGACAGTAATTCTAATCCGACCAAATACCAGATTGCCGCCGGGACAAGGATTGCTCCACACGGATATATTCTTTTTTATGAAGACCTGCATTTCAATAACCCGGCCGCCCCGGGCTCTCATCAACCTTTTGCCTTGAGCGAGAACGGCGAACAGGTATATCTAAGCTCGGCGGAAGGTGGTGTTTTGACCGGCTGCCGCGAGGCTGAAGATTTCGGCGCCTCGGAGACCGGCGTATCGTTTGGCCGTTACTATAAGAGCAGCACCGGCAATTACAACTTTGTTCCGATCTCTGAGAACACGCCGGGTTCTGCTAATGCTTATCCGAAGGTCGGCCCGATAGTCGTCAATGAGATTATGTACAATCCGGATTGGCCGGTTGGTGGCTCATATACCAACGACCAGTATGAATACATCGAGCTGTACAATATCAGCGCCGAGCCGGTAACCTTGTATGATTATGACAAAGCTCAGCCGTGGAAGTTCACCGATGGTATTGACTTTACATTCCCGGAAGATGTTCCGGTTGAGATACCTGCCGGCGGATATTTGTTAGTGGTCAAGGAGCCGGAGGCGTTTGCCTGGCGGTATCCGGCTGTTCCTGTTGAGAAGATTCTCGGCCCTTACAGTGGCAGCTTGAACAACGCCGGAGAGAGGCTGGAGTTTTCGATGCCCGGTGACGTGGACGAATTTGGGACACGTTATTACATTCGCGTTGACAGGGTCAGTTACAGCGATGGTTTTCATCCCGAGGATTGTCCCGGCGGCGTTGACCTCTGGCCGAGGGAACCGGACGGCGGCGGCAAATCACTTACGCGCAATGTCTCATCTGATTACGGCAATGACCTTGATAACTGGACTGCATCTGCTCCTTCACCCGGGATTATTAGTCCATAGAGTCCTGAGATAAACGCAAAATAACTTTTCAGTTTAACTTCAATAATTTGAACCATGGGTCTTTCCATGTCGTTCCTCCGAGGTTATTCGTGAAAAACATCCCGCCCATCTCAGTCTGAGGTACATCGCAACGACACTTAGAATAAATTTATTGAAATAGCTGTGCCGGCTTTTGGACATCGTTGAAGTTGCTAAAATTCAGGGACATTTTGTTAAATACAATAGCGTGTGATTATATGAGAATGATGAACGATTCGAGTTCGCGTTGATGGTGACCGACGGGGGTCTAACCTGGTCGGAGCCGCAGGGCTCGTACGTCAAGCCTTGCTTCATTGGGATCGAGTCGTCCAAGCCGATTGTCAGGGTTCTCAAACCTGAGCCGAAGGACGGTTCCATGCTTGCCGATACATGGGTGTCCCTTTCCTGGACGCCTGGAGAAGTTGCGGTCTCACATGCCGGATATTATGGGAATCTGAGAACCGAATAGGACACAGCATCTTGAACAGGGACCCCTCGTCCACCACCAGCGTGGTATTGGACAGCCCAGCCCCATGACATTGTTGACCTCAATGCCGGCGTTTCGAACTATACCTTCCGCGCATAATTGTCCCACACATACTATAATGACAGTAAATATGATGTAACAAAGTATATCTACAAGTCACCATACTCTAATGCATTACTCTGAAGCCAGTGTTCTTCCAATATGGCCAGGTCCAGCTCATTAACTATGCAGTCCTCATTGATATCGCCGGGTATCAGCTGGAAATCAGGCAGGGACTTTGCGGCTTCACAGCCATCGGCATACACGTTGATCGTCACCGTATGCGAGCCTGTGTACTCGCCGTCATTGGCTTCGAGCTGCAGGACATATTGACCTATTGCACTGAGGCTGACGACGGTATCCTCTGCACCGGCGTCACTGAGAACGGCCGTTCCTTCGTTAGGCTCGCTCACAACGGTCCATGCCACACTATACGGCTCAATAAAACCGTCGTCTGTGACAGTCGCATCCAGATTGACATCAATAGTAGCATCCGTCAACCAGGTCGTAACGGGGTCCTTCTCGACTTGTACGGTGGGCGCCTGATTGTCTGTAAAAAAAGTAAAGATAGAACCATAGACCGGATCATTATCGCTGCCGATATAGGAATCGATTGCCCAATAGTATCGTGTCTTTGGTTTGGCTTGCACGATAACGGAAGTCACACTCTGTTTGTTGACGATCTTGATGGCCTCCGGGTCGGTAAACAGTTGCAGGGCTTGCAGGTCGTCGGTAAAGTAAACGTCAACAGATACCGGCTGACCGGGCACACACGGATCCGGCGAAGTCCAGCTCAATTCCACATCGCCGGGTGATACTGAACTACCGTCGATGGGATTCGGATTAAGCAGTGAGGTAGCCGTCAATGTAGTTTTGCCTTCATTCGTGACGTCATAATCCAGGTGCAGCGTGCCTTGTCCGCTATAGGCGTTAATCCAGCCGTCGTCGATATAGGTTTGAATTGTTGAGGTATCATCGCCGGCAAGGACCAGTGTGCCTATGGTAATATTTATTGAGCCGGAGGCGGAAGTCATACGGAGATTGGATGCATTGATAATACCGCCGAGGAGGTTCACCGAGCCGGTGCCGGTCAGGCCGGGTATCACAAGGCTGTCGCTTAGCTCGATGGTACCGCCTATCATATTGAGCGTACCGATGCCTCTCCAGCCGATCTGCAATGACCCTGTGGAAAATAAGCCGCCGCTCATATTCAGGATGCCGTGGCCGGAGGAATTATCCACACCGACGTAGGCCCCGGTTGCCGTAAGCGAACCGCCGCTGATATCCAGGTTTGTGGTGAATCCGGAATTGCCGACCCTCAGTGTTTCACATTGGGCGGTAATGCCGTCCTGAATCTCGCAATGCGTGTCTTCCGGATCGTCAATTGAAACCGCATCAATGCTGGTCGGGATGGTATCGGGACTCCAGTTGGTTGTTGTGCTCCAGAGATGGTCGGCCCCGCCGTCGTCCCAGAATATAATCGCCGAGGCACTGTCGAATAGAACCAGCGGCAGAACAATAGAAATCAAACATGTCATTTTCTTAAACATTGTACTTCTCCTTCAAAATCGTTGTTTCGTTTTCGTAACGAGGGAAATAACAGTTTTTTGGCATAATAGCCCTCCTTCAAAAAAGAGAGTTAAAATAAAAACAACTAATAACGCTTTTTGCCTTTACTACGTTACCTGATACGCCTGCGCGGGGCATTTCTTACCCTGTGATTTGGTCCTACCTCCTTCCATCAAAAGTCCAAAAAAAACGTGCCAGTCCCCAGTAACAAGCCTCACTAACCTTACCTTATACAAAATTAGCCTTGTTCCGTCAAGGGAAATCCTTGGAGTTCCGAACAATTTCTTGATTATGATTGAGCGAAGACGTGGAGCTTGTTTACCTGCACCTCTTTCGATGTGTGCAAACAGCAACTTTATCAGAACAAGGAACTGAACTTAAAGGACTTGCAGCTCTCGAGTCTGACAGCCCTTTTATACGAGTGGCACCAAGACCGAAGACCTATAAAAATGTTTACAAATTTCATGTTTTATATAACTTACTTTAAATACATAACTTATGAATGAACATTTTTGTTGAATTGGCAGATAACGAGCCTTTTGGTTGTAGAGGAGTTATATGCATTAACTCACTAAAAGGGTCCCATTTCGGGGTGCTTCTTGCTCGGCTCGGTGCGCCTGATAGACCGGTGGGACTGGTCCAAGGAATTTCAGAGTTCATCGTTTAAATGGCCTTTGAGGCGCTTTAAATTGAAAGCGGGGGGGGATTCTGTGAGATTCTGTGCGCCTGACTTAGATGATAATGAAAAAAGGGCTGCAAACAGATGCTCAAGGGCCTTAAATTGAAAAAGCAGAAGCTTTATCGGCCTTAACAACAAATCCCACGTCTTTGCATTAATCGGTCTATTTCTTAGAATTTAATAGGGGACTATGAGTCGGAACGAGTGAATAATCGGGTTGATTCTTTTGGCAGTTGGAACCATTGCTATCGTCCTTTTGGCAGTTGGGTGGATATGATGCGTGGAATTAAAGAAGATGCAAATATCACAGCTTGTTTGGCAACCCTCCCGAACATTGGTATTCGGGTGTGTGCGGAAACCTTAAAATAAAGTTCGCATGTCTTGAGGAAGGATGGTGATAAAATGCATACGCGTCTGGTTCGGTTCGGAAGTCAGTGGGCTCTTGTTGGTGTTATCTTTTTTTATACTGTTGGAACAACCATGATCGTGCGGCATATGAGAATTGTTACACCGACATCAGCGAGTGGCAGCGAATGTGCCACTATACCTGAGGTGCCGAACCTGCCGGAACATTTGGTCGGGGAGTACCGGCAGGACAGCGCTACCGGCCTGATACAGCCGGATAAGGATGAATCTAACTTAAATATGTTTGGCAATGTCTTTGGCACTGAGTGGTATTCTAAAGGCAGTGATACTACTGAAACACATCCGGGCCAGAACATCGAAGAAACAAGTGATACAGTGAGAGCAAGTGCACCGCAAGTCCTAACCAAGGTACGAACTAAAATCAGATGTGTAGAGGCAATATTGAAGAACGCAGTTATTGAACCCTATCACAACAACGGTCAAATAGAAGGACTTAGAATAACCGGCCTGGACGGAATATTGGCGGCGGGAGACCTTCTCCTTAAGAGCGGTGACATAATTCGCGCAGTGAACGGACACCCGTTAAACAGCAAACGACAAGCTTACGAGATTTTCAAGAGAGCAAGGACAAAATCCACAATGATAGTAGATTTGCTGCAGGATGGAGAGGCTAAAGTACTCTTGTTTGATTTCCGGTAAGCCGTGTAGTCTCACATCGGTTCCCCCTGTTAACCTGCAAAATGGCCTTTTTTCCCTATCATATTAGCAGAGTTCGTCTATTAATGTGAGCCGGCGTAAGCAGTTAACTTGTAAGTTAAGAGAATTAGACCAAAAAGAGGTCGCACCATAGCTCAGAGCTGACATAAGCCAAGGTGCAGGTAATGAGTTAATATTTGGTGATTGAAGCAGCATAAGATTAATCGGCAAAGCCGGGCCCTCTCTTAAAATTTCACTAAATAAATGCGACCCATTAGACGATAAGTCAAGCCGTATTATAGGCTTTGCTCAGGACAGGTTTCGAAGGAGTGACATCGTCGATTTTCGTTTTCCGCAACAGATATTAGCTAAAAACTGGTGCGAAGATCAAGGGGCTGTGGGCATTACCTTGCAGCCCTTTCTTCGTTGCCTAAGCCAGTCAATAGAATCTCACAGACCACCCATCTCCGAGGGTCTTTATTTCAATTCCATAAATCCGGCAAGTGTGCTCTACGTACTCCTAAGAGAATATCGACACTGTTAAAATAATCTTCAGCCTCATTTAAGTGGGGCAACATTTTTTCTCCTGCCTGCGAAGACAGGTCCTTATCAGCATATATGGACTCATCAATCTTAGCTTGACGTGGTACGTCTTTGGTATTTTCTTCATATAATCTATTAGCTTTTTGTAGAGACTCACAAGCGTGCCATAGAAGTTCCCCCGTCTCAGTGCTTATCAAAGCCTTTTTGTTTTCATACATTCGACAGACGACACTTAAAAGATCGCCAATTGTAGGAGGCTTCTTTAGGTGTAAGTTACACTCATAAGCATCCCAAAGTAGTGCGCAAGCTTCCCGTAAGCAATCCAGGACTTTGTAATAAGCGTTATACCAGTAACGTAGATATATCCATCCTATCCACTTGGCGCCGAAAAGATGAAATATTAGTATAAACCACGACAGATGTAACTTTGAAATGTGTAAGCCGGCAGTAGCTACAACGGCTGCTATCATGCCCAAGGCATAAAGGCCGCTAATTAGCCTTCGTAAATCGAGCGGATAGCAGGCTTTGGGTCCCCTGGGAAATTGGGCAGGCCTAAAAATTTCCCTAAAGAAAGTAAAAAGGCCCCACAGGCTCAGGAGACACGCAAGCCACCACATTACCTTTCCAAGCACTTCCATCTCAATCTCTATTTTTCAAAAACTGGCTAACTCTACCGGTGCATGAAAAAAGAGCACCGCTACATCGCGCACTTTCAAGGCCCGGTCAGTGGTTTTTTTTAGCCGTAGCCCTACTATTAAAATATAAGAAACCGGTTAAGGGATGCAAAACCATGGTTTTTTCGGCTATGCAGCTATGATTCTATCGGACATCAGACCGCGGCTACATTTTCGGTCTATTTAATAGCCACTTTGCCTTTATAGTAAAACCCCAACGAATACGCGATAGCTCAAAGGCATTGGAAAGCAAAGACCATATCCATATTAGGTCAATCACGACACAGCAAAGCGATGACTTGTCTGAGCTGACCTATAAATATGACATCGTTTACCCAGCAAGATACGGAATACTCGATCTGGAAAAAGAGCAATTAAACCAAAAGGAAGAAATGGCACTATGTACAATGGCAAAATAGCGAACCGCTGGATTCCGGTGTATGACAATTTCCGAATTAAAATATTTGCACGCGAAAGACAATTAACCGGTAGAAATTCAGTGAATGCTGCTTTTACAAGAGAAAACGAAGTAAAAGATAGTATAGAAGTGATGTGAAAATATTTCGATACGATCCTTCAATAATTTAAAGCCGGCAGTCCTTAATATGGACAAGGAATTTCACGTCCAATATAATGTTTCATGAAATCGCCGATGATATCATCTTTGGTAATTTCCGCGATATCGGCTTGTTTATCGTCCTTCATTATAATCCCTCCACCTTGTTCTTCGTTGCCGTTTTGATATCTTGCAATATAGCTGGCCTGTACTGTGGTCGGAGTAGTTCCAACATGTACGTTGATAATGTATCTAAATTCTACACTGTCTTGAAAGCGGACCTCGAACTCCCTGGAGATTTCACTGCTTCCAAAATTATAAGCTTTTCTTTCTTGTTTATAGAGTTCTTTTGCCAGGTCGCGAAATGCCAAATCAACTACGGTGCACAGAAATTCATTAGATTCTTCCTTTTTTGCTGATATTTCGGTCGTATCTCCATGTTTTGCCTTTTGATTTTGTTCTTCTTTGTGTTGCTCATGCAGATCGGGCAAGTCTTTTTTCCTGTCTGTCATTTTACACCTTACTTTCTTTTGCTTTTCGGATTTTTATGTTTATTAAGCACATATCTTCGAATAGAAAATTGGGCCTCGTAACAGACCGATAAAACAACGTATTTCACCATTTAGGCTTATTGCTCATATGTCATCTATATTACATCGGCAAAGAGGCCTTTCCTTTTTATATCTTAACCACAGAATTTTTCACAATTACAAAAATTTCTTTAGGCTGGGCGTACTCCAGATTTGCAGATGATTGATATGGAAAAGGATTTTTGGGGCAAAAAAAAATTAGTTTTTATATAGTCCTAAGCAAGCATCTTTGGCTCAAAGGCCAATTTTCGGACATAGCTATACAAAGGCGAATTATCCACATTTTTAGGCAAGAAAAGGGAGATAGAGATAATGTTGGTATAGTCCCGTTGGCTGACCGAGAAGCGTTCGAAAAAAGCAAAGTCAGTATTGTTATCGAATCTTAGTCCGGCCGACGCATTTTGGTAATAATGATTCGGCTTTTTTCCATTGTTCGTTTGTTAGTTCCCATCGTTCCCTGGCCATCGAAAAATTTCCTTTCGATAGCCAAGTTTATATAAGTCCGATAACGGCGACAAATAAAAACTTAAGTTGTGATATGGCTTTTAATGACTTTAAAAACATCTTGTTTTTGCATTCTTCAATTCATTTCTTAAGATTTAAATAGATGATTATGACTATCACTCGGACAGTGTTGATTCTTATACTGACTATGATAGCTGTAAGTACAATTGTTGTTCTTAGGGTAGTTAGCGGATCATAATGAGTGGAATTCTAATAAGGTATGGAAAAGACTAACATCAAAAACAATGGAGAATTAGCACAGGCAGTCGAATCATTGGAGCAGATTGCCGATGGTATGGAGGAGTGGACCGGGCAGCAAAGGGGGAGATTTGCACGCACCACCGCCGCTTTCCGTAAAAAGTGGATTTCAGATTGGTTCTCAGATTTTTATATTTTGAAATTTTTCAAAGACAAGAAAAACGGAAGACGATTTGAAGATATTGTGGATACGTTCCACTTATATATTCCCAATATCGCTGAGTCGCTCGATAAGATATGGAACGACTTTTTGCGTTCCATCAAATTTTTACAGCAAATTGAAAAAGACAAGGACAGAGCAGAAAAAAGTCATGACCTTGGTTTTTGGTGTGTTAATTTTATCGATACCACAGCGATCCCAACAGTGGAGCGTCTTCGAAATATAGTGAAACTGACAACAGAATGTTTAGCAACTCAAACCCTGGCAGAAACAGTGAAGAAGCGCCCTGAGGGGCTGCTGAATAAGCAAGTCGGCGAGCTCTTGAGGTCTTGTTCCCCGGATACATCGGCATCCGAAATAGCGGGAATATTAAACAAAAATTATGTTGCAGAATATGAACCCACCAGCCCCTGCGCAGTCGGGAAAACAACAAATTGGAAAAAGCATGTAGATGAGAAGAAAAAAAGTTTTCTTAAGAAAAAATGATTCTTAAAAGATTTTCTCAGCAATTTTCAACCTTCGTATTAATATCCGGTTGTTTCTCAGGATAAAAATGTCACCCCCTACGCCGTCACCTCGATAACACTCTTGCGTACGAAACGTGTATCGCCAACAACCCGGCAATTACAAGATATATTTTGAAAAAAAACTGAGGAAAGCTTACAATTGTGTAATAATTACCTTTGAAGTAATATATGTTGCTATCCTCTCTGAATTATATTGAGAAAATGAGGTAAGAAATGGATAATACAAAAAACCAATGTAAAGACTGCAAATTTTTTGCCAAGAGCGGCTCAAAAAGTTATTGCCACCGTTATCCGCCACAAGCTTGCGTGGTGGATGATCAGGGGAAAGTAGCAACTTTATACCGCATTCCTGAAGTCCACAAAAACGGTTATTGCGGAGAATGGCAGGATGGAGGGCAATAAACGTCGGCAGAAGGACGGGTAAGGTCTGTAGGCTATACAAAGACTGACTGTTTATTGCTCGGCTTGGGTGCGGTGACGGTGAGAAGAAAAGACAGTTAAGTCTGTTTGTGGGTTCCCATACAACGCCCGTAAGATGCTTTTTTCGTTCTAATTTGCGTTAAAATCCCGCTCCCAAAGCTCAAGAACAGCATAAAAAATCTCATGCTCAGATTAAAACAGAGGGGTATTCAAAGAGCGTTCGAGTGGCAGGGGCTAATACAGGTAACGAAACCAGGGCTGATTTGGCAAGATACTTTGGCGTATCCAGAACCGGATTAACCCAGGTTCTTAAAATATTAGTCAACGAATAGTGTAAATTACAATCGTCCGCTTCAAGTTGCTGCGCCGGCAACAGCTGATCCCAGCGAGCTATGGTCTGGATGTTTTTGTGAATCCAACAAATCTTCTGGAGTGAGATTTTCTAACTTCTTGCTTAGTTGACTGCTGGTTTTCTCTACCCAGTTGACCGCCACTTTGACAACCTTAGGGTCGAATTCATAACCGGCTGAATCAAGTAGAATACTAATTGCCTCCGCCACAGGCCTTGATTTATGGTAGGAACGATTTGAGGTAAGGGCATCGAGTGTATCAGCTACAGCCATAATGCGGGCACCAAGCGGTATTGAAGCAGCAGATAAACCATCCGGATAACCTTGGCCATTCCATTTCTCATGATGGTGCCGAACGATGGCCATTTCTCGCTCCAGAAACTCCATCTGACTCAAGATGCGGACGGCGATAAGTGGATGCTGCTCAACAACCCTGTGTTCACGGCGTGTTAGCATGCCCGGTTTGGACAAAATGGCATCTGGTATGCCGATCTTGCCTATGTCATGAATCATGGCTGCTCGTCTGATTACTTCAGTCTGTTTTGGAGCAATCTTCATAGCCTTGGCAATACCGACCGAATAATACATTACATTTTCGGAATGTCTTTTGGCAAAAGCATCTTTAGCCTCAAGGGCCTGGACTAATCCCCAGATACTTTGAAGGAACATCTTTTCTGATTGCTCTGAAAGGCCGGCAATGCGTATCTTGAGCTTTTTAATCTCCTCCTCTTCAATCTCACCCGCCTTCAGATGCTTTGATATGGTTTCATCCCAGACCCTAACACAGTTTCGTCCAGAGCTTTTGGCTTCGTACAAAGCAAGGTCTGCTCTGCGTATCAGCTCGCTGGCGGAATCAGTGCGGTCTGGTTGCCATTCGGCTATCCCACAACTGATTGTCATTGATATGTCTTTTGCTATCTTAATCTCCTGGATTTTAGCTCGAAGCCTATCCAGTAATATGAAAGCATCCTTGCCTTTAGTTTCCGGCATGAGGACCACGAATTCATCACCACCGTAGCGTGCGAGTACGTCAGTTGCTCTATGGTTGTTTTTCATACATTTAGCAAGTTTTCTAAGGGTATCGTCACCGGCGGCATGGCCCAGTATATCATTGATTGTTTTAAAATTATCCAGGTCTACGATTCCTACGCAGAACGGACGCTTGTAGCGTATTGCACGGGCACATTCGTCCTCTAATTTATCCTCAAGAAGTTTTCTTGACCCTACTTCGGTCAGGGCGTCGGTCAGCGAAGTTAGTCTTGCTTCCTGATACAACCTTGCGTTGGTCAGATGTGAATTCAGCACTTCCCTCACTAACCGAGCCTTATAGGATATCAGCTCTTTCTTCGCGGCGAAAGAAGGATCCAAATCACACATGCATAACCGCCCGGACAGCACTTTGCTTTTGTTAGATGGAAGATCTTTTGAACCAGAAATAGTAAGTGGGATTACAACTCGTGGTGATTGGGCCTCGTGTTCTTCAAAAACCTGCGGCATACCGGCATGGCTGAACCGGCAGTCAGTACAAAATGGACAAGCATCTTCAAGACACTCCAGGTCCTCTTCAGAGCACACGCAACCGTTGAAGCTTACAAGTGGGGGATCTTGGGCCGAATTCATGTTTCTCTGAAGAAAAAGCAGACATTTCTTAGCTTGGAAGAGTTTAGGCACCTCGAGGGTGATTATTTTTATGACTTCATTTATATCTATGCTTTTGAGACAATTCGGTAGCGCTGCGATCTGTTCGGCCGCCGCCCGGTCTTCAACCAGCTGCTGCTCCAAAACGTCACGGATGGAGAGCATTCCCACTACGACTTGATCCTTGACGACAGGCAAATGACGAATTTGATTTGCAGCAATGATCTCTCGGGCTTTGCTGGTCTCGATACCAGGTTGACATGAAATCACTTGTGGTGTCATGATTTCACCTACGGTAGTTTGCTGAACGTCTGCCAGAGAGGCAACCGCCCGATTAACAATGTCTCGTTCTGTAACGATTCCTGCAAACTTGTTTTGGCCATCGGTCACAATAAGACAGGCCACTTTATTAGTTCGCATCTTCATAGCAGCCGTAGCAACAGTCTCACTCGAGTTGATAGTCACGATCTCCTTCTGACACTTGACAGACTCGAGCATTTTATCGGCCTTTCGAATGATTTACATGGATTCTGGTTACTAAAACTAAACTCCAATCCTCCTCTTTTCTGCCAAGTTTATCGACATGAGCAGCCTCTGACTTTAACCGGGGACTTGGTCCGATAGACAGTAGAGATTGTGGAAAGCGCCGCAGTACGCCCTATAAGAAAGCGCGAAAGGCTCGCCATATTGCCCCATCTGATTGTAGGAAAAGATTTTTATAGTTCTGGCATTGTTCGGCGGTCTTATGACCTTATTTAGCACGATATATTCATCGGTGTAACTCTATTGGCATAAAAAAGCCTCTTTTACAAGCAGGCTTAAAAGGCGTCCAAAAGGGACTGCCATGGAAAACGTAATATTAGGCATGGACACGCATGATTTGGATGGTTCAGCCAAAGGATTAAACGCATCTGGCAACAGGATTGCTAACAACAGCAGGAGCGAAAGACTGCAAAATGAAGAGTCGTAAACAATCAAACAAACAAACGAACCTTGCAGCCCGTTATCATGCTCGAGAAGTTGGTTTATTCACTAAGAAAACATGTGTGTTGCTCCTGTTGGTTACAGCAACAATACTCGCGATACCTTCTTGGCAAGCTTGGCGCTCATATGCGGATATCAGGACCACTAAAACTCAGCTCGAGCAGTTGATAAGAATAGAGGGTTCTACTATGTATCGTGACGAGGTGCTCGCTATGTCAGCGAAGATGGCCGCGGCCACCCGAAATCTGAAGTGGACAAGTCGGCACAAAGAATTTGGCCCACGAATAGAAGCTACTGTTGAGGAGATTTGGCAAGTTTTTGAAAATAACGATGTTGATGCTTTGAACGCAGAGGCGGCCTTGACGGTCTTTGTCGATGACAAGCTTGACACAATGGAGAATGAGGCTCTTTCTCTGGTGCATCAGGGAAAACATGACCTTGCTGCGGCTTTACTCCAAAGCCCGGAGTATGAAGAGCAAAGGCAAGCATATCATGAAGGAATGAAAACGTTCGTCGGCAATGTGCGTGGAGCTTTGGAAGAGAGGCGTGACATACATTGGCAGAAGGTTCGGGCGGTTTTTATAACCGTCAGCATCGTTTTGCCGGTGATTGCACTTGTCTGGTTCGTTGTACACAAAATGCGAAAACGCTTTCATGAACGCACAGATACAAAGCAGAAGCTTAATGCTTTTGCTCGAGAATGGCAAGAGACCTTCAACGCCATTACCGACGGCGTTTGTATCGTTGATAAGAATGGAGGTAAAATACTCCAATGTAACAGCGCTATGACACGGTTCTTGAAGAGGCCGTATAACGAGATCATTGGTCGAAGCTGCTGCGAACTCCTCCACGGTTCATCAGAGCCGGTAAAGAGGTGTCCACTCGTGCGTATGTATGAAACTCGCCGCAGTCAGATAAAAGATTTTCAAATAGGTGACAGATGGCTAAATATTAAGGTAGATCCTTTGATAAACAATGATGGGTATCTCGTCGGAGCTGTTCATATCACATCTGATATCACTGAGCAAAGGAAAGCGAATAAGGCGTTACAGGAGAGTGAAAACAAATTCAGACTTGCATTTTCCAATGCGCAGGATGCTATTGTGTGGATAGACCTCGAGAGTGGTGTTATTACAAACTGCAACAAGGCAGCTGAGGAACTCTTTGGAAAAAAGAGAAAGGAAATCGTAGGGCAGCATCATACCACGCTTTACCCCGCGGACAAGGCGGAACATTATCATGGTTTATTAGGTGAATCCGGTAAGGACCTGAACAGCAATATTGAAGCAGAGATATCGACGACAAGAGGACAAACAAGAACGGTGACTATTGCCGTTTCAACGATGATGGTGGATGGGAAAGAGATTATACAAGGAATAATCCGAGACATAACTGAGAGTAAGAGAGCAATTGAAGAAATCAAGAATTTGGCTAAATTTCCGAGCGAAGATCCCAATCCTGTTCTCAGGATAGCGCAAGATTGTAAAATTCTTTATGCGAATGATGCCGCTTCACCTGTGCTCAAGACATGGCAAATCCAGGAAGGTCAGCTTCTGCCCAAGCTTTGGTGCAAGAGGATAAAGGAGGTTTACGGTTTGGGCAGTAGTGCTACATATGAACTGAACTGCGATAATGGCCATACGTTTTTTATAACTTTGCAGCCCATAGTTGGATCAGGTTATGTAAATGCCTACGGCCTTGATATTACCCAGCTTAAGAAGGCTGAAAAGGAAAAGATGGAGCTGGAACTTCAGCTCAGCCAGAAACAGAAGATGGAGGCTATTGGTACACTGGCGGGAGGTATTGCGCATGATTTCAACAATATTCTGGGGGCGATGCAGGGTTATTTGGAATTGTCACTTGATGACGTCCCGGAGGAAAGTGACGTGCGGGATAATCTGGAGCAAATACTGTCCTGTGTTAACCGCGCGGCAAAGCTGGTGAAGCAAATCTTAACTTTCAGCCGAAAAGACCAGCAGGAACAGGAAAAAGAGCCGGTAAAGATTAGCTCTATTATCAAGGAAGTTCTTGGAATGCTTCGGTCATCTTTGCCTGCAACAATCAAGATCAGTCGGAAGATTCATGCGGGTTCCAGTATGGTTCTGGCTGATTCAACTCAGATACATCAGGTGCTTGTGAATCTGTGTACAAATGCCTCGCACGCAATGCAAGGTGCAGACGGTCTCTTGGAAGTCAGCCTTGAGGATGTTAATCTTGAATCGGAAACCAGAATTGGGGATGAACATCTGGGGCCGGGCAACTACGTGAAGCTCAGCATTAGTGATTCCGGTTGTGGAATGGAGAAAGAAGTTGTAGAACGAATTTTTGAGCCGTTCTTCACCACAAAAAAGGTGAACGAGGGGACCGGATTGGGGCTTTCTGTAGTTCATGGAATCATTAAAAGCCATAATGGGGCAATCACTGTTAGTAGTACACCAGGCCAAGGCACTACCTTTGATATATTTTTTCCCAAGATTGAAAGAGGCGACATTAAGAAGCCTAAATTGTCCAAGTCAACTACTAAGGAGAGGGAGGTGATACTCTTGGTGGATGATGAAGAAATGATGGTTGATGTTACAAGGCAGATATTGGAACGGCTTGGATTTGACGTGGTTGCCAAGACCAGCAGTACCGATGCTCTGCAAGCATTTCAGGAGGAACCTGACAAGTTCGATCTTGTCATTACCGACCAGGTTATGCCGGATATGACTGGCACACAGTTGGCCCGAGAGCTCATCTCGGTTAGGCCCGAGATTTCAATAATTCTATGCTCGGGATTTCCTGAGAACGTTTGTCCTGAGGAACTCAAGAGCATAGGCATAAAAGAGTTTATCGCCAAGCCCATCAGCAGGAAGGAGATAGCCAAAATTATCCGGAAGGTATTGGACAAAAGCAGTGTAACGGCGTGATTTTGGCAGATATCCCTACCCTGCACCCTGACAAACAATCAAAAACCTGACTTACCGTCACCTGATAAGGTCTTCAGGGAGCTACGTAGTTCCATTTCGCTCTGTCACCAGCAGCGAATTCAAGCTACTTTCCGGCACTAATGAGCAAAAGAATTATTTAAAATTTCATCTGCTTTTGCAGGCAGGAGCTTTTGCACAGACTTGAGATCCAGTGGTAGAAAGACAGTAAAAGTAGTGCCCTGGCCCACCTCACTTGCCACCTCAATTCTGCCGCTGTGCATCATCACGATTTTATAAACAATAGCAAGCCCTAAACCTGTACCCTGAATTTCTTTGCCGCGCTGGTTTACACGGTAGAAACACTCAAATATTTTCGGAAGAGCCTCTTTAGGTATGCCTATACCTGTATCGCTGACACTTATAACTAATTCTTCATTCTGGAGATGAACATTAATAAATACCTTGCCTTTTTCAGGCGTGAATTTGATGGCGTTACCCACCAGGTTTGTCAAAACCTGATTAATTTTAGCACGGTCAAATTTTGCTACGGACAGCTCCTCAGCAAGCTCAAGTGACAGCTCAACTTTGTTTTTCTTTGCGTAAAGAGCCATTGTTTCGTGAACTTCCGAGACGACTTCCTTTATATCGTTATCCTGTATATCCAGATTCATCCTGTTGGTTTCAAGTTTCTGGAAATCCAGGACGTCATTAATCAGAACACTGAGCCTGTCGACGTTCCTTTTTGCGATGTTCAGGAATTTCTTTTGTTCCTTATTAAGCCGGCCGGCCATACCATCGAAGACAATAGAGACGCCTTCCTTAATAGCGGCCAAAGATGTACGTAATTCATGTGAAACTATAGATATAAATCCTGATTTCGTATCTATCATCTTCTTGATTTTCTCCTCCGCCTTCTTATGCTCGGTAATGTCCCTGATGATGCCTATCGAACCTGTGGTTTTGCCTTCGGCATTTGTTAAAACGCTTAGCGAAATATCCACCTCGATTATCCTGCCGTCTTTCTTAATCATTCTGGTTTCCACTAGGTGGTGCTGCATACCTTTTTGTCTAAGGTGGTAAGCTCTTATTCTTTCCCATTCCTCTGCAGGATAAAGTGACCGAACAGGCTTGAGGTATAAGTCGTCTCTGTCCATACCCAGAAGGTCCTCTGTAAACCTGTTCCACGAAATGAGCCGTTCGTGCTCATCCACCATCGTGATTGCAACCGCCGAATTTTCGAAAATCATCCGGTACTTATCCTCCGCCAGCTGGCGTTCGTACTCCGCCTTTTTGTGCTCAGTAATGTCACTAAGTGTAACGATTACGTATTGGCAGCCGTCTATTATTACCGGCTTAACGCCCATACGAAACCAGGGCATAATCTCTTTATTGTCAACTTTAAGCGCAGGATGGATTTCTATATCACGAACAGATTGTCCGGAATCGAACACACTTTTTATGGTCTTTTGGAGCAGACAATCTGTGCAGTCCGGGTTATATCCGCACCCCTTTGCATTCTCATTGCAAGTACTTTTAATGCAACTCAGAACACCGCCTATCTGCTGATTAATAATTTGTCGATATTCTTTCTTCACTATCTGCTTGATGGCATTGTTGACGCGGGCGACTTTCATATTCCCATCGACTAACAGCATACCAACAGGTGTCGCATCAAATATTGCCTCCAGATTCTTTTGTTTTCTGTCAAGTGCCTCCCTCATTTTCTTGCAATTGATGGCATTTTCGATTATCTTTGGAATAGATTTAAGATAATTCAGTTCGAGGTCTTTTGTAATATAATCGTAAGCACCTCCCTTCCAGGCCCTGATAGCCACTTCTTCGTCACCAACCCCCGTCACAACTATAATCGGGACATCCTTTACCAAATCCAGTATATCGAGTGCTGTCCCATCCCCGAGTGAGTAATCGGAAACTATGACATCAAACTGCTCACAAGTCAATATACTTTGAGCTTGTGAAACAGACGCTGCTACTGTGCAATCATAAGGAAGCTTCTGGTCTTTTACAAAGCGCTCAAAAGCCATCTGGTCAAGCTTGTTGTCTTCAATCAGCAAAATTTTGTTCCTGGTATCTTCCATAATCATACCATTAATCTGGTAATTCACTTGAGCTCCAATACTGCTCGATTGTCCTGATTATCAGACATCAGCAGAGTATCCAGCACACCGGGTCGGTTGTTTGTTGTATAATATTTTGTGATATCAGGATGGCGGCTCTGCCTTGCTTTTTTCGCTTACTTTTTCACCCTGCTCGGTGTTCGCTCAACGATTTGTTACCCAAAAAATTGGAAATTTTCTCAACCAGATCTGAGAAATCAAACGGTTTAGCAATATAATCCACGACGCCATAAGATGAAGCCTTGGCTATATCTTCCGCCTCGCAGAGCGCAGTGCACATTATTACAGGTATATCTCGTAAGTCCGGGCGATTCCTGAGGCGGTCAAGCACCTCGTGGCCGTTGATGCCCGGCATATCGATATCCAGCAATATGAGGTCCGGTTTTTCACTCGCTGCTTTCTCTAATCCTTCTTCTCCATTGCCGGCTGTGACTACCTCGAATTTGCACCATTCGAGCCTGCATTGGATTGTGCTGACCAAATCAGGTTCGTCATCGATAACAAGTATCTTGGCCGGGATGGACTTCTTTTTTGACTTAGATAATCCGAACATTCTTTCCTTGTCCTCCGAGGATTCCCTATACGAACTTATCAAGTTTTCTTTTTCATAAAGCTGCTCAACAAATCTTTAAATCTTTATCGGCCTGAAATCAGCACAATATTAGCAAAATGCGATTGACCCGCGGAAAATGGCAGAACAGCCACCAGCTTTGTTAAAATTGGTTTATTTATAAGACGGTGGGGACTTTTGGAGTTTAAAAAAGGCCGTGAGCCCGATTGTCTCGGGTCTCACAGCCCTTTGTCTGGCCAATTAAATTGTACGTATTCTCAGCCCTGCGTTTTCTTAGCAAAGCCAGGCCTTCCATACCAACTTGCGTGGGTTTACTATCCACCTAACATAGCGATAATGCTATTTGCTTTGGCAATGAGTATATCGGCTTGGTCACTTGTAATCTTATTGTCCCTCTGGGCCTCAACAGCATTAATGAACGCATTGAGAGTGTTGATAGCCGCCACATCGTTGTTCTGGTTGACATCGTCCAGGGCATTAAGCGCAGCGTCCAGCTTCGCATCCAGGCTGTTATCAATTCCCTGCTGCAGGTTCATAGCCGCGACCGTATCAATCAGATCTAATATCGCCACCGCAGGGTCCGATTCAACCGTGATCGAAATATTATAAAACATACCATACCAAGGCGCTGGCTCAGTATACCAAGGGACGGAAAAAATATCGATGGTGTGCGGTCCATCTTCAGTGCCCTCCGGGATGGTCAGATCCACATTGACATAGAATGTTTCTGTACCATCTGTAGCATACTCAGGATGACCCTCGATGAGTGGGTCTTCAGTTGTACTAGTGCCCCCATCAAGCCGTATTTCCCATAAGCTTTTCGGGCACAACTGCCAACACCAATATTCAATAGTCACAGTGTATTCGAACTCAACTGTTATTGTGCCTCCCGGAGCCACTGTAGTGGGCGTTACGGTGGCGTACGAGTACCCACCGTGGCTATTTGCGAGAGCCACCGCGGGTATCAGCATGGCCAACACAATAACACTCTTCATTACTGTAAAACTGTTCTTTCTCATGGTTTTCTCCTTTCGCTTTGCCTTCTTTCGCCACAAGATTCGTTCGATTATCTGAAACCTTACTATTTCAGTATTATCTTTCACCTTGCGAAAGAAGTAATTTTGGAATTTCCTCTTCTAATCTGCTCAGCTACGTCGCTGAGACTAACATCCTATAATATCAAGCTAACAAAAATTGTCAAGTATTTCTTAATAATTTTAAGGCTGAAGTGACGTTTATTCTACAAAAAAAGCAGATTTTAATTAGAAATGTTTTTTGGGAATGTTAATTTTCTAAGAATTTTTGTAAGTCTTATGTCTTCTCGTCGGTTAATCTTCTTGAATAATTCAAATCTTTTTGGTCTTCTCGCCTATAATCTTCTCTAATTAGGCCGGAGTCAATAACGGTTCTTGAGTAACATCCTGGTTCTTTATTTTGGCGCCTTTATATCTTCGATGAGCAGTTGTTTTTTGGCATCTTTGACCTTTTCCAATGAAGGCATTGGTCTTTCCTTTATTTCCCAGTACTTTTCCATCGCTTCGGCGGGAATAGGCTCTGCCTCGGTGTAAATATGGGGCGAGAGGAAGACAATCAGCTCGGTATTGTAAACCACCGTATTAGTGTACTTGAACAGTAAGCCAATCAGCGGGATATCACCAAGAATCGGTATCTGGTTGCTCTGTTTGGTTATTTCTTTTCGCCTGAGTCCGCCTATTATAACGACCTGACCATCCTTAAGCAGAACTTCACTCCTGGTATTTCTTGTATCAATGATGGGGACATTGGTGAGGCTTTCCCCTACGGTTACGTTTTGTTCCGAATTAACGTTGAGGAAAATGAGGTCATCCTCAGTCAGCGTTGCGGTAACATTCAACGTAACTCCGACTTTCTTGAACTGGGTTGAAGACATGCTTCCACCCTGGGATGTATCTATTACCTCGTTATATGGCAGTTCTCTGACAGATTCGATTGAGGCGGTCTTACCACTTAAGACCATAACCCTCGGACTGGCAAGAACCTCGACATCTTTTTTCTGCTGAAGCATAGATACAACGTTGCGAATATTGTTATTTATCACACTAAAGTCGCCGCCGAGACCGATAGTACTATATTCCGTACCATCTCTGGGTGTTTCCTCGTCTGGAATGTTCGAACCAAGGCGCGTAGTGAAGTTTTGTCTGTATATGACATTCTGAGGTTCCTCAGAGAGGAAATCCCAGTTGACGCCGATTTCAGTGTCGTCACTCAGTTGTACATCGACGATAACCACCTCCACCATAATCTGCCGCGGTGTTTTATCAGCCTTTCTGATCTCAGCTAATATCCTTTCGAGGTTCTCCTGGGTATCACAGATTATCAATGAATTGTTTTTCACGTTGGTCGTTATAGTTCCATACCTTGATGACATGTTGCCGATAGCGTCCCTGAGGCTTTCGGCATCAAGAAATTTAAGCATTATGCTCTGAACAAACAAATCCGGCGCTTCTTCTTCCACAGGTTCTAAAGTTTGAAGAACTGACGGCGAGGCGGGTTGTACAACTCTGGGAATATCTGCAAACGGGTTCTCACGGCCAACCGCCAATGCTTTGCTCTGTGCGCTTAGCACCTGCTGAGATTGTGTAAGACAATATCCTGCACAGATGGTTAAAATAACGCAAGTGGAGATTTTTTTTGCATATTTTGGTTTATTCATAAGGCAGGCTCCTTGTCTGTGAGCGCGCAAATTGTAATAGTTATATCACACCTGGGCCGATCCGAATTGTTGTTGAGAGCTTGAACCTTTACCGAGTCTATCCAGACTTTTTGCGTACGCGATTGCAGCCTTTCTATTAATCTGGTAATGTTCTTATATACACCTACAACACTTAGCACCGCGCTTTTAGTGACTATACCGGCGGTATCTTGCAATTGCCCATCTTTAATAGGATTTGGGTTATTGGATATCAGGTTAACGGAATAAACTATACAGCCTGTTTGTTCGGAAATGGCCTGCAAGTCACTAAAAAACTCTCTTGCTTGATCAAATGTAAACAATGTGCCCTGAAGCTGAGCGGATTGTTCGAGCAATTCCTGCAATTTCTTTTTCTTGACCTTAACTCTATTGTCGATAGTTTTGTTTTTCTTTACCACGTTGTCCATAGCAAAATCATACCGCTGCGCTGCTAACAGATAGTTAGTACGTGGAGCAACTATCCAGTTATACATCGCCAACGCTGCTATCAAAATCAGCGATGCTGAAACAGCGTTTCTCGATGAACGGCTTAATTTGGTAAGATTGTCGACTAACATCAGCTATTCTTCTTTTCTCGGGTCAGTGAACAATTGATCGTATACACCACTAATCCACCTGCCTTGTCTTCTCTTCTCATATTCAGAGACGCCGAGCTTATGTAATCCGATTCGTTCAGCATCTTCACAAACAAACGAACAACCTCATATGATAGTGCAAGACCTTCCAGGTGCATCTCGGTATTGCCTTTGCTATAAAGGTTGGTTATACGCACAGCTCCGGGTGTCCGGCTTCTGACATCTTCGAGGATACCGGCCCAATCCAAACTATAGCGGGAATCCAAGATGTCTTTTAACCGGGCCGGTCTTTCTGATAATAGCCCGATTTGTCTGTCTAAGGACTCCTGTTCTCTAAGAAGGATATATGTGTCCTGTGACAGCTCTGTCTGTTTTTTATGTGTAATGTTCTGATTTACTTTGTTAGTCATCATGCTCAATCCACCCGCGGCAAATATCATAGGTATCAGAACGGCTGCGATAATATTGGCTGTTATGAGGAAGTGTTTTTTTACGGATTTAACTTCAGCCGATTCCGGGGGAAGCAGGTTTACTCTTAAGCCGTCGCCATTTTTATTCAAAAGCCTCATGGCCAGACCAATCGCGACCACTGAAGGTTTTTCAGTACTGCTGTCTTGTGCAACGAGTGTGTCTTGACAGATGGTTTCATCTGTTCTGACCTGCAGGCTCGCACTTGTGATTTTAGCCCTCAGAGATTGCTCAGCATCATCAGGCAATGGGATGGAACCTGCAACGACTGTGACTTCCCACTTTCCGGAACTGTCCGCCACCTCGATATCATAAAATCGAATAATTGCGTTTATTTCTTCAGCAAGCCACCGACAGAGCTCATCCGGCTCCGCTTTTTCTCTACTAATACTCCTCGTCCCAACAAAATCCAGGGTCTGTTTTCTGAAAACGCACAGGGTTAAGACACCGTCCCGCAATATAACAATAAGCACGTTGCAATCGAATCTTCCTTCTATCTTTTTGGCATAAAGTGCCCGGGCATAGGCGAGAAGCGGCGGTTCAATCACCTCAGCATTAAGACCTGCTCGACTGCACGCTTCGGCAAGCTTAGCCACCTTTCGGCTGTCAGTAGCAACTGCCAAAAGACGACTACCTTGACCTTGTCTCGACTTAATTCGGCAGAAGTCGAAGGCGATTTCTTTGCCTGATAAGGCAACGCAGCTCTTCAATTCATTTTGAACCAAACGCCCTATATTTGTCGGAGCTCCTTTGGGTATGTCTAAAATCTGCGAAATTGCAGGTTTTGTTAATAACGATACCGAAGTGCGAATTATCCCTCGTATTTTTTTGCGAACTCTCAATCCCTTGATTGCTTGAGAAAGTTTTACAGAATCTTCAACATTGCCATCCTTTATTGCTCCATCGGGAACTGGACTGCTGGCAGCTTTGAGTAGTTCAATGCCTTTGGCGTTTTGCCTAAGCAATGCCAGACTTATCCTGCCATCCGAAATATCAATACCTAATGCAGTCTTAGACTTAAGCATTACTCATTTATCCTTAAATTATCAATTCTTATTATGTAGGGACTGCTGCTCGATACTGTTACATCAGTGCTAATTCTTGCGACAAAGGCCTGCGATGAAGTCCCTGTCGATTCGACCGTGAGATTCGGCAAAGAGCCAGAAAAAGTTACAGTGTATGAGCCGCCATTAAAAGCCTTATCGTCAAAACCATCATTCCAATCCGAATTAGTGCGAAGTTCGCTGAATGCGTCATTGAGGCCGGCTTCAGCGATAGCCAGGGCGTGCGCGGCGGAGATCTGATTGTGCATGAGTTTGATTTCCTCAGTACTTAGCTGCAGCATTCCCATAACCGCAGCTGCGAGCAGCGCTATTACAAAAATTGTTATTAAAAGTACCGAGCCTTTATGTCTAAATTTTCCATTCATATCTGTCTTCACTTTCTATGGCATAATCCCCGTACTTAGCCCCAGAACGCCAACATAGCCGTTGTTGTCCAATCCGGCATGTGCACAGAGATAATGTGATATATCAATCTGGCAAAGTGCAGGCTCTGAGCAGGTGCCCGATTCAAAGGTAAAAGGTGCCCCATGGCTCAGGGACCAGTCACTGGTATTTACAGTCAAAACAGTCGCCAGCCCATCTTCCCATCCTCCCCCGTAGGCACAAAGAAAATTCGTACTATCTATTTGACACAGTTCTAAGCTGCCGGCTGCATCAGAAAATACGTGGTAAGGATAAGCCGTATCTTTGGTAATGGTCCAGTCGCTGGTATGCACCGTCAGCACAACAGCGCAGCCTTGCGAAATGTTGCTGTGAAAGGCGTAAAGATAGTGCGTATCGTCTATTTTGGCCAAAGTCGGCTCATAGGCGTAGAGGCTGGGGGCAACTTCAAAAGGTGTTTCTGTAGTTACAGTCCAGGTGGCCGGGTCAACGGTCAGGACAACGGCCCAGAGCCTGAGATTTGAGCCCCGGTAAGCACAAAGATGATGTGTATCGTCTATTTTGACCAAATCCGGATCGCAAACAAGATCACAGGCAAACGAAGTAGTTGGGCCGCTGGTCATCTGCATCATAACGTCGGTTATTGTAGCTGTCAGGACAAGCGTCCGCACAGATGATGTGTTATCAAAGTATGCGCAAAGAAAATGGTGAGTGTCTCCCTGAGTATCTATTTGAGACAACGCCGGAAAAATGCAGTCTGCGTTATCAAATTCCAGCGGGACACCTCTCTGAAGCGTCCCGGGTATTTTTTCGAAAAGTACGCAGGCGAAACCATCACCTTGGAATCCCTTGTAAGCACAAAGGGCATGGAAATCATCTATTCTGGCTAAGGCAGGTGTTATGCCGCTTTTGGTGTCATATTCCAGAAAGCTGGCCGCACTGACGCTCCAATCCGCGGGATTAACCGTTAGAGTACAGGCAAAACCGTCATCGCTGTCGCCTCGGTAAGCACAAAGATATTTTGTACCGCTCATGTATACAAGGGCCGGCTCCAATCCACTGAGCGAATCAAACTCCAACCAGGGCTCCGACAATTTCAAAATGTTCCCACCTGTAACCGGCAGGGCATTGGTACGAATATAGGCCTGTGTGGAAAAGGTCATGTCCTGGTCAAGCTTTGCAGGGTTTATCAACGTCGTTTTGACTTTTACACTGCGTATGGAGTTGACGTCTGTTATCGGTGTGCTTAGGTCGGTAGCACTATAGCAGGTAAACTGTAGTTGGCTGACCGGCCCGGCCAGGTCCGAGAGGCTTCCGATGGGCCCAAATTTAACATAGTTGTTAGTTCCAATATCATATCGCAAGTTGTTCGCATCATTGTCTTGGAATTCGATGTAGCCGTTGGTTTCAGATGAACTGCTCACCGCGGTTATCCGAACGGCCTTTGAGAGATTTCGGTTTAAGTGGTCTATCAGGACTCTGCCGTTCTGCAATGTCTCAGCAGCGCCGGCTTGGGAGTCCCAATTGTTCTGAATCACCCTGAATTGTGGCAATATGACCGCAAAGATAATGGTCATTATGGCCATAGCTATAAGCATCTCAACCAGAGTTAGACCCGGCACCAATTTCTGGCGCTGGGCCGGAATAATCCTAATCGTAGGAGAATCTTCCCAGGCTCTGAAAATTGGTGCTGGGCGAGTTTTATTGTTTCGGTACCGCATAACAGTTAACTGCCGATAATCGATTACACTCCATCCTTCGGGGCTAATCTTCTCGTTTTTCTTTTAGCGCACAGCGCCTGCCGCTCCTGATGGTATTTTCGGCATAAAACAAAGGACTGTTTGTCGAGTTTTGAATTATCGGCTCGCGAAAACGAGAATAAAAAAAAGTCGCGATTAATCGGACTATTTGGCAGTGTTAGCCTGTCTTTATCGGGAATTAGTGTTTACTATGAGAAATAAATTATTAGGTCAAAGAAAAGGTCCTATAAGTTTACTCTGTTAGAAATCTTTTCCGAAATTATGGAACACTTAGTGTATTTTTTTCTAACGCTTTTACCATCTTCTTGCAATGAGTGTGGCCAGGGTGACTTCGACTTCATCGGCTTCGAGCATACTGTTTCCATTGAGGTCGTAGCCGACTGAAATCGTTATCTCTCTCAAGTCGGTACCCTTGGAGGTATCCTTTACATCGCATAGGTATGGGCCGTCAAGGGATGTGGATGTTTCCACAAAATTGCTGGAGTAGTTGTATATTGAGCGAGCCCTTATCTCATCGAGTTTGGCCTGGGCGAGTGTGAGGCTGCGGGTTTTACGTTCTATAATCGTGCTGGTGACGTGGGCACTCGTCAGAACTTTGAGAATTGGGACTATTGCGATAATTAGCAGAGTTGATGCGACCACAACCTCCGTCATAGTGAAGCCCGCTAATTTGCATGTATTTCGTGGCCCATGTATCGCAGTTCCTGGCTTATCTATAAACTCCCAGCTACTACCTATGAACTTAGTTAGTTTTCTACACATTTTACTGTACCTGTTGCTGATACAATAGTGATTGTAAAGCTTTTCCCTTCAGCAGAGACGATAATCCCGGTACCGCTTCCGACTTTTAGATTTCCCAAGGAACCAAATATGAACCCAATGCCGGTGGGGCAGCTAATACTGACACCTGAATCAACTGTGTGTGTAGCAACTATTGCATGAGTTTTTACATTTTCAATCTTATAGCTCGTATACGGAACGACACCAACCATCTTCAGCTCAAAGCCCATGGTATTGTTTGCGGCGTCGGTAATAGCAAGTCTGCGTGTGAGGCGAAGGTCGGCAACAATTTTCCTGGCAATGGCCTCAGCTTTGTGTTTTGAGATGGCCGCTCGATTGAGTCTCGGCACGGCTATGGCGGCAAATATGCCGAGGAACAATACTATTATGATCGCCTCTACAAAGCTGAAGGCCCTGTATTTCTTTGATATCATTGGCATCAAGCAGCTAAAAAATTAAAAGATGGCTGCCGACCATCCGCAGCCATCTTTGTTGGTTTATCTACGCGCAAACTATGTCCAGCTTTTAACCTGCCCCCGCTTGCCATTAATGGCTATGGTTATTGATCCGCTTTTTAGTCCCATCATAAACGTAGGGTGTCCCTAATGGGCATGTAGGTTCCTCATCGGGAAAATAGTTTGGGTCTGTAGTCACATCTGTCAGCGCTGACGGCCAGATACCCTCTTTTGCGTAGTACATTTCGATCTGTGAGTTGATTAGGTCAACATTAGTTTTGCAGGCATTTGTCTTGGCACTTGTTGCGCTTCCCATAATCCTGGGAAGAGCAATTGCCGCAAGTGCCCCGAGAATCAAAACGACAATCAACAGCTCAACCAGCGTAAAACCTTTTCTGAATTTCATTTTTTTTGCCTTTCAAAAAGACACTATATCTAAACTTAATTCTTGACGAAACTATCGACAAAATATATCTGACACTTTATCACTATCCTTGAAAAGGTGACTAAAGCAACTTTAAGTTTAGTTCGCCAACCGAACAAAGAGACATTTATGGTAGTGTTTATCGGAAACAATCACCTTTTCCTATTATTGGCGAGTATTCCACTCAACAAATATTAATGCAGTAACGGCCTTGGTTAGATGTCTGGTACGATAGCACCCTAATCCTCTTTACTTCTCCTGCAGCGCGCTGGGATTTTCCGGACCTGCTCTTCGATCATTCCAAATATTGCATGTAATCGAACATTGGCAAATACACTGCCATGAGGATAAAACCCACGATGACTCCCATAATAATTGTCAACGCTGGTTCCAATTTCACAATTAAAGCGCTCATTGTCCTGTCAATATCTTTGTCGAGAAAATCAGCACCTTTATTCAACATTTGGGCTACCTCCCCCACTTCCTCACCCGAAATAGCCATTTGTGTGATCATTGGGGGAAAGATGTCATAGTTCTTCAGGGATTTACCTATACTATTACCTGTCTCAATGGCCCTTTGCAATTCTTTGGCAATTCCGGTCAGTTTGTGATTATGAGCAACCGCAGATGCTACCTCAAGAGCCCTAATTGGTGAAACTCCCACGGAAGTCAACATTCCAAAGGTCCGCGTAAAATGGGAAATCACAACCATACGATTAAGTTTACCGAGAACAGGCATATTTAGCTTGAAAACGTCCCACTTTGCTTTGACATAGGGGCTTCTGGACAGTTTAAGTAGTATTATCGCCGCCCCCACCACAATAAACGGGATTGCCCACCAAAAGTTTGTCAGTAGAGAACTTAAGTTTACAAGAGCCTGGGTAGGACCGGGCAACTCGACATTCAACCGTCTGTACAATTTCGAAAAGACAGGCACGATAAAAGCCACAAGGCAACCAACAACCACAAAGCAAACAACAGTCACTATGACTGGATAAGCAAAGGCGGATCTGATCTTTCGCTTTATATCCAACCGCTTTTCGAGATATTCAGCACTCATCTCAAGAGCTTCTGATAATTTCCCTCCGGACTCACCAGCCTCAAGCATCCCGGAAAAAAAATCTGAGAATACATCACTGTACTTTCCAAACGCCTTTTCTAAACTTGAGCCATTTTCGATGCTTTGTCTCACATCAGCGACTATATACCCAAAGGCCGGATTTTTAATCTGTTCCTCTAACACCTCAAGGCACCTTGTGATTGACAGCCCTGCCGAATACATTTCCGCAAACTTGTAGATAAAAGTAACTACTTCGGACTGCTTTATTCTCCTGCGTCTTCTCGTTGGGTTCCTCCGCTTGCGGGCTTTTATTAGAACGTAACCCATCTTGGATAGTTCTTCGCGCAACACGCCGGCATTATCAATGTCGTCATAAGTACCAGTGAGCGTATCCCCGGTTTCATCTTTTGCCGTGTAGGCATAGACAGCCATCAGTTCGTCCTCATATCAACAACTCGCATTACCTCTTCCACAGTTGTGACGCCATTTAAAACTTCATTAACTGCGCTCTCTCGGAGAGTTTTCATACCTTCCTCGACCGCCTTTTGTTTAATTTCCACATCGCCGCTTCTGCTGATGATCATTCTCCTGATTTCAGGAGAAATACACAGTATCTCGTAAACGCTTTTTCGTTCATGATATCCGGTATGATAGCAGCTTTTACATCCCGTTCCCCGGTAATGTCTTATCTTCTTATCCTGGTAGGAATTACCGAATAGACACTTTAGTTCGTGCTCTGTTGGCTCATATTCTTGCCTGCACTTTGGACAAGAGACTCTGATAAGCCTTTGGGCTGCCGTTCCCAGAAGCGCTGAAGCGACAAGAAATGATGGTATGCCGAGGTTAATCAAACGCGAAATTGCACCTGCAGCATCATTTGTATGTAATGTGCTTAGGACCAGGTGTCCGGTCAGAGCCGCGCTGATAGCTATTTCGGCGGTTTCAACATCACGAATTTCACCGATTAGTATGATATCCGGGTCTTGTCGGACGATGCTTCGCAGGGCTGATGCAAAAGTCCTTCCCGCGACTGGTTTAACCTGGACTTGGGTGATACCATCAAGACGATATTCAACGGGGTCTTCAACAGTAACTATATTCCTTTCGGGCGTATTGAGCAATTGAAGCATCGTATAGAGGGTAGTGGTCTTACCACACCCGGTGGGGCCGGTCAGCAAAAGCATACCGTAAGGATTCTTGACTATTGATCTGAATTTCTGATTATCGTCCGGGGAAGTTACGATTTCATCAATTGACCACTTATCCACGTCCTTATCGAGAAGTCTGATTACTATCTTCTCTCCTCCTATAGCCGGCAGCGACGAGACTCTAAGATCATATTCTTTACCATCTCGCCGTGTAGTCATATGACCGTCTTGAGGAACCCTCCGCTCTGAAATGTCCATGTCCGCCATAATTTTAATGTGTGATACCACCTCTTGCTGAGCCGACGAGGGCAGGTTGAGTGCAGGACGTAATGTCCCGTCAATGCGATACCTCACCCTCACGTCAGAATCCTGTGGCTCGATGTGTACATCGCTTGCCCGGGAATCGACGGCGCCGTTTATTATGGAAGATACCAGCTTCGCAATAGGAGAACCGGCGACTCTTTCTGATTCCTGCTCAGACTCATCGTATTGGGTACTCTTGGCAGGCTCTTCCTTCAACCGCATCGAGACTATAGCCTGCTTTGTCACATTTGTGACGTTGAAATGATAATGCACAGCCTGTCTTATGGCATTGGGCGTGGCGGCAACCGGAATGATCTTGTATCCGGTCTTCATCTCGATTTGATCTCGTATAGAAAGATTCAAAGGAGAGCTCATCGCCACTCGTAGTTGATTATCCTCTTTCTTTATCGGAATCACGTTGTGCCGACTGGCCATTTCATAAGACACCAGGTGGGCCACCATTGGATCAACCATTTCAGGTGCAAGATTAACAAACTCGATTTTGTTGGCACCGGCAATAACCTTGGTTAACTGGTCTTCATCGAGAAGATTCTCCTTTTTCAATATACTCACCAGACTTTGTCCGGTATTTCGATGCTGGTCGATTGCAGCCTGAAGTGTTTTCTCATCGAGAATCCTCTCTTCAATAAGAAACGAAATTAATGGGTCCTTCTTTTCCATAATGTTCTGTATGCCTAAAGGCTGAAGAATTAGCGCACAACTCAGTATCGACTGCACATTGTGACCACATTAATAACAAACAAACTATGAAGCGATATCACCTCCCTACATCTTGTACAAGGACCCATAATAACTTTTTCGTAGAAACCTATTGAACTGTGCACGTACAAACTCCATAAGGACGAAAACGTTGACGTACATAGGTCATCAGGAATATCTAAAAAGTACCCGTCTATTTTCGCCGATACTTTACTACACTACTGTTGCGAAGTTTTTCAACTAAATGCAGGTGCCAGTGCTATAGATAAGACTTCAGAGGTGTTACTGTCTGATGTTGCATACTTATCTTTTGAGGTTTGCTTGGATGGATGACAGCATTAGCGAGCACGAAAGGGATGGAAGAAAAATTAGAAGAAGAAAATAACGGATTTGTAGCAGTCCCATCAGGTTGCTGTTGACAGAAAAGCAAAAATAGGGATATGTAAAATGCGGATAAGTCAAAGATTGATTCTTGGATTTTTAGCTGTTGCGATGTGGGTTGCAGTTGTAGGGCATATTTCACTGTTCCAGCTTAATCAAATTGCCGACCCTTTGAGCAGCGATATACCGGAAAGTGTAGAATCAATAAGTAAGACATCGTATTTGGATAGCTTAGCTCAATTCATACGTTACTATGATGAGGTCTCAACTCAATCTGCGAGGAATTACGCTTTTACTCAGGATAAGAAATGGGAACAACGCTACAAAGACGTCGAGCCAAAACTGGATAGAGCAATAAAGGAAGCGATCGATAAAGCAGAAGAAAAAGACAGGGAATTTTTCTCAAATGTTAACAAGGCTAATTGCGCCCTTGTGGAGATGGAATATAAATCTATCGAACTTGTTAATAATGGACAAACGGAGGAAGCCGTCAAAATATTGGAAAGCAGCAAATATTGGGAGCAAAAAAGGATTTATGAACAAGGTCTTGGAGATTATATTCGCAGAGGAGGAACCAGATATGATGAGGCACTTTCGAGCTCTACCGAAGCGGTAAATTTGGCGACAAAACAAGCACAAAATTTACTTAAAACCAGTAGATGGTTAGTTTTAATTTTTTGTGTTGTCGCTTTAATATTAGCTGTAGGCGCAGGATTACTTATCTCCCGTTCCATCTACGTGCCTATACTAAAGCTTAAAGCTGCTGCGGCTGAAATAGGCAAGGGTAAATTAGACACTCAGATAGAGATTAGGTCAAATGATGAAGTCGGCCAACTGGCTGCTTCTTTCAAAAAAATGCTCACCGATTTAAAGAAGACAACCACATCAATTGATAACCTCAACCGGGAAATCATCGATCGCAAAAAAGCGGAGGAGAGCGTAAGGCTCGCTTGCGAAGAGCTCGAAAAGTCTAATAAAGAACTGAAAGAAATGCAGTCTCAACTGGTACAAAGCGAGAAACTGGCGTCTATTGGGCAGCTTGCTGCCGGTGTTGCGCACGAGATGAATACTCCGGTGGGCTTTGTCGCCAGCAATTTCGAGACACTGGAAAATTACATGAAGAAAATCAAGGAGTTGCTCCAAATGTACGGTGAGCTCCTCGGGGAAATTGAAGCTTCTGATAAAACGGAACTGTTGGACAAAGCAAACACCATTAGTAAATCTCAGAATGATATGAAAATCGATTTTATTCTTAAAGACCTCCCTGGACTATTTAATGATTCAAGAGAAGGAATTGACAGGGTCACCAGTATTGTCCAGAACCTGAGAGATTTCTCGAGAATTGACCAATCTGGAAATCTCGACGAATATAACATAAATGATGGCATTAAGGCCACCCTCATCGTGGCGCAGAATGAAATTAAATATGATGCTGATGTCAAGACGGAGCTGTCTGAATTGCCTTTAATTTTCTGCAACGCAGGCCAGATAAACCAGGTGCTCCTCAATATTCTCATCAATGCAGCTCAGGCAATCAAATCTCATGAAAGAGATAACAAGGGAACCATCACAATCAAGACATATGTGACGGATGATGATGTGGTCTGTGAAATCTCCGATGACGGTCCTGGTATCGAGCCTGACAAGCTGCCGAAGATATTCGATCCTTTCTTTACAACCAAGCCTGTCGGAAAGGGTACGGGGCTGGGATTGAGCGTCTCATACGATATTATCGTAATCAAGCATAATGGTAAACTTATTGCTGATAGTTCTGTTGATGGGGGGACAAAATTCACAATAAAACTTCCTTTAAGCAAAAGAGAGGCTAAAAATGAAATGGAGGCAGAAAACACTAACAGTGGAAAAGAGAGCCGTATTGTTTGTGGACGATGACGAAATAGTCTTGCGGTCTTTAGAAAGAGGCTTCTTAGATGAGCCATACTTTACACTATTCGCCAAGAGTGGCAAGGAAGCACTTGAAATCCTCCAGCGAGAAGAAGTGCATGTAATCGTAACCGATATGCGTATGCCTGAGATGGACGGGCTCGACCTTCTTGAGATCATCAGAAAAATGTATCCCCATATCGTCGGTATAGTACTCTCGGGATATACGGAGATGGCCACTCTCCAGAAAGCAGTCAATCAGGGAGAGATTTTCAGGTTCATTCCAAAGCCGTGGAAGCTTGAGGGAGAATTCAAAGAGGTTGTACGAAAGGCTATAGAGCATTACAACCTCAAGAGCGAACGAGTCACAGTCAGGCAGCGGAATTAGAGTAGTGTAAAGCCGGACTTAGAGAGAAGGTCCAGGCAGTAAGCTGCGAATATCGCAGCTCCAAGGCCGAATGCCTACTGCAGCATCTTCTCGAGGAAGTAATCTCGTGCACTTACACATCACGTTGTATTCGACCAACGCTCCATAGCACGCTATCGGTATTTAATATCTTGAATTGGTATTACTATACGATTCCTAGTCGTCACGCTCCAAAAAACCTGGTATCACAAAGATTCACTATTGATTCAAAGCATAGTGATTCAGAACGGAGTACAATATTGTGTCCCCATGAGTATCTGCCGGTATTCTTCTATATCAGTATTTTGAACTTATCGACCAGGTTGCACAATTTCTGCAAGTCAGGTTCACGCCCGTATAAAGGCGTTTGTTTTTCCTGATAGGTACCAATATTTTCTTCGAAAGTAGCCTTTTCCGGATTTATGTAGAAAATGCCAAGCGGCAATTCATCGGTTTGAATTGCTTTCTCGAAAGCTCGCTGCCTGTCCAAAGGGTCATGGTCTTCAAGGTAGTAAGTATGCTCCTTGAACCACTGATATGTATTAAGTTTGTTAAATGAAACACAAGGCTGAAATATATCAACCAGGGCATAGCCTTTATGCTTAATCGCGTTCTTGATTATTTCCTTTGTCTGCTCTGCATCGCCGGCGAAGCTTCTTGCAACAAAACTCGCATCCAGAGCAATCGCAACAGCCAGGGGATTGAACGGCTCAAGAAAAACACCATTGACCTGGACGGGTGTTTTGAAGCCCTTCTGACTTGTAGGTGAGGCCTGTCCCTTTGTCAGGCCATAAACCATATTATTATGAACGATATTGGTTATGTCCGGATTTCTGCGTATCGTATGTAAAAAATGATTGCCGCCTTCCCCGTACATATCGCCGTCGCCGCTTTCAGCTATGACCGTAAGAGCAGGATTTGTTGCTTTTATTGCCGTTGCCGGAGGCAAAGCTCGGCCGTGCAAGCCATTGAATACATTGGCCTTTAAATAATGAGGAATCTTTGCCGCCTGGCCGATGCCGGAAACCATCACAAGATTTTTCGGCTCAACTCCCAACTCGGCTAAAGCTTGTTTTAGTATCTTAAGAATTGGGAAATTGCCGCAACCCGGACACCAGGCGATATCAATGTCAGCGATATCAAATATTTGAGTATCCATAGCTTTGTCTCTAATTCAATAAGTCATTCAATCTTTCTGTTAACTCTTCAACATAAAAACTCAAGCCGTTATATTTTAGAATCTTGTCTTTAATATCGATTCCTGTATGAAGCTTTATTAACTTTGCAAATTGAGAGGTGGCATTGTTCTCAACTATTATAATTCTCTGAGCTTTTTGAAGATAATTGCTCGTCTCGTTCGGCAATGGGTATACTTGTTTGAAGTGCAAAAATGCTGCATCGTCTCTACCGAGATTTTTTACAGCCTCTCTTACGATATTGTACGTTGAGCCCCAGCATACTATCAGGTTTTTATAATCCTCAGGGCCTGCCAATTCGGGCGGGATTGTTTCATCCTTCAAAAGTTCAAACTTCTTCAATCTTTTGTCAACCATCTCGGTTCTTAAATCGAGGTCTTCCGTAATGTGCCCGGCCTCATCGTGCTCATCGCTGTCAACCACAACCAATCCTTCCCCGAAGCCAGGTATTCCGCGAGGAGAAATACCATTCGCCGTCAACTTATACCTTTTGTAATCGACGTCGGTTTTAATTATGTGTTTTTCGATATTTGTCTCTGACAAATCAAGACAGGCTGTATTGTAGTAAGAGTCCACGAAATATTGGTCAGTAAGTATGAAAACCGGTATCTGATACCTGTCAGCCAAATTAAATGCTTTCTGAGTCAGGTAAAAAGCATCTTCAATATTTCCGGGCGTAAACACTATTCTGGGAAATTCACCGTGTCCTGCATAAAGGGCAAGTTCGAGGTCGGCTTGTTCGGTCCTGGTGGGCAATCCTGTTGCCGGGCCGGGCCTTTGGGCAAGATGAATCACAATTGGACTCTCAAGCATACCAGCTAAGCTCAGACCTTCCGTCATAAGGGCAAAGCCTCCGCCTGATGTTGTGACCATCCCTCTTGCACCGGCATACCAGGCCCCGATAGCCATATTCATTGCGGCGATTTCGTCCTCAGCCTGCTCAGCTATTATGCCGAAATCTTTCGCCTGCTTGGCAAGAAATGCTAACACGCCGGTTGATGGAGACATGGGATAGGAAGAAACAAAATTACAGCCCCCGGCAATAGCACCGAGGGCTACAGCTTCGGTGCCGCTTAAAAGAATTTGGTCTTTAATATTGGTATCATTGTGGATGTCAAATTTAATTTTAGCAGAATCGATTAAATCGGTGCCGAGATTGAAACCTTCTTTTGCTGCGGCAAGATTTTGTTGCACAACATCATCAGATTTTGCAGAAAAGAATTTTTTCACATATTTGCTGACTGTTTGCAGCTCGATTCCAAACAGACCGGCAATTGTCCCTACGGCGACCACATTGGAATAAATCTTGTTGCCAATCTCAGAAGCTGTTTTAGTAAACGGTACATCAATAAACTTGTGCCTGGTTTGGTCAAAATCGTCGGTTATGGTATCTTTATCCGCCAGGATAATTGTCTGAGGAGAAATTCTTTTTTCAACATGCTGGACAGCGCCCTCGTTAAGAGGAATAAGAATATCAATCCGGCTTACAGAAGCGCGGACAGACCCTGAAGATATCCGTATTTCAATAGAGTTTGTTCCGCCACGAATACGTGACATATATTCCTTTGTTGCGAAAACGTTATAGCCGGTAAGCTTGAAAATTCTCGTTAAGAGATACTCGACAGTCTGGATACCCTGGCCGGCCTGGCCACATAAAACAATGGAGAGGTCGTTTCTCATAATAAACATCCCCTTTCCAAACAGGTAATATTCAATATTCGTCCAGGTGATAAAACTCAGCATTCTCAAGCCAGTGCTCCGGCCTGGATACAAACTCAATTATATTATCCAATAAGAGATAATGTTCTCTTTCTTCATCAGCCAATTTAAGGAAAAGTTCTTTCTGGTATTCTTCTGTCACCTCGTTGGCTTTTTCCGTGTAGAATTCATAGCTCTTTTTCTCGATGTCCCGGGCTTTTTTGTAAAGCTCGGTTTGCTTGATGTCAAAATCAAAACTTTCACCGGATTCTTTGATTTGGACAAAGACATTCTTCGCATCGGTCAAAATCCTGGTCTCAGCAATCTGTGGCTTTTCGGTTTTCATTTTCTTTAAGGCGTTGTAGTGTTTGACTTCTTCATCGGCCAGCATGGCCAGGATAGTTCTAATACCTTTATTAACGGTCTGCTGAGCCAGCTGACGATAATACTCTTCACCGTCTTTTTCCATCTGCATTGCATATTCGAATATGTTCATTATTTTGCTCCCTCAATTTAGTATGTTATATAACAATACTTTCCAATTTAAACATCAACCGGTTACTTTACCCGAGAGATGTCAGAAAGTATTTTATCAAGGTCGTCGATTTTGTTAACAGGCCGGTTACAAGCATAATTTTCGCACACATAAACTGTAGCTTTGCCGTCTATGACAGCCTGGTTCTTGATAAAAGGGATTGTTCTGTAAATATCAAAGTCCACATTATCCTGTTTGTTGAATAATACAACTGAATTTGGCAGAAATTTGCTGCGGACCAGCTCAAGCATCTGCTTTGTGTCCGTTGCCTCAGCGTTGCCGGCAATTACTATTTCCTGTGTTGGGCCAAGCCAAAAGTTCAATGCTGTTAACATTTCAGTTGAAAAAGCGGGTAACTGTTTCAACTGCTGCGAGAACGATTCAAGTACCTTAATGCCTTGTTCTGTGAAGTATTGATTCATAGTTAACCGGCCCAGCTTCAATAAAGCGAATGCTGCGGTTGAATTTCCGGAAGGAATCACTCCATCGGAGTTTGGTTTGATACGGGCAATTAGTTTTTCGCTGTCTCTGCCGGTGAGAAAAAATCCTCCCTGTTCATTGTCAGCAAACAGCTTTATCATCTCTTCGGTAAGCATTTCTGCCTCAATGAGCCATTTGGCCTCGAAAGACGCTCCGTACAAGTCCAGCAGGCCCATTATCGTAAATGCATAATCTTCAAGAAAAGCAAGCTCGACCGCCCGGCCATCACGGTAATATCGCATCAATCGTCCTCTTTTGTGCAAATTAGCCAGTATAAATGTAGCTGCTCGCTCTGCGGCTCTGGTATATTTTTCTTCCTGCAGAACTGCGCCGCCGTAAGCCATTGAAGAAATCATCAAGCCGTTCCATGCAGTGATGATCTTGTCATCTCTGTGCGGCCTGATTCTTTTTGCCCGCTCATTAAAAATCTTTGAACGGGCTTTTGACAGAACATCCATCAGTGCAGTATGGTCTTTTTGGAACTTTTTTTCCAACTGTGTCGTTGATGTTGCAATATTGAGAACGGTTTTATTTTCTTCAAAATTACCCTCCTCGGTAACGCCGTAGTAAGCGATAAATATCTCGGCTTCGTCTTTATCTAATATAGATTTAATTTGCTCTGGGTCCCATACGTAAAATGCACCTTCTTTTCCCTCGCTGTCGGCATCTTCGGCGCTATAGAAACCGCCTTGGGTATCGGTCATATCTCGCAGGACATATTCAAAGATCTCCCTTGCGGTTGTGGCATACTTCTGGTTCTTCGTAACCTGGAATGCCTGGAGATAGACCTTGCCAAGCAGTGCCTGGTCGTAAAGCATCTTCTCAAAATGCGGGACGAGCCATCGTGCATCGGTTGCATAACGATGGAAGCCGCCGCCAATGTGGTCATAAATACCTCCTTTGGCCATTACATCGAGCGTTTTTTCAACCATTTGCAGGGCCTGCGTATTATCTGTTCGGTGCCAATAAGTAAGAAGCATTGAAAGGTTAATCGGCTGAGGAAATTTCGGGGCTGTTCCAAAACCTCCATTAGTACCATCAAAAGCAGCAAAGAAATAATCGAATCCACCTTTAAGCATCTCGGGTGAAAGTGTCTCTTTTTCAGTTGGTTCGCTTAGGTTTGCCAGAACTTCACTTAGTTTCTGTGAAGAATCGGCCAATTCCTGCCGTCTGTTTTTCCATGCGTCAACAATAGAAAGGAGCACCCGCTCAAAACCTGGACGGCCATATAAATCTTTCGGAGGGAAATACGTTCCACCATAAAAGGGCTTGCCGTCAGGTGTAAGGAATACCGATAGAGGCCAGCCACCCGAGCCGGTCATCATCTGAACAGCAGTCATATATATCTCATCTACGTCCGGCCGTAGTTCTCTATCCACCTTGATGCTCACGAAATGCTCGTTCATTATCCCGGCAATCTGTTCGTTTTCAAAACTCTCTCTTTCCATCACATGGCACCAGTGGCAGGTGGAATAACCGATTGATAGGAAAATAGGTTTATTCTCTTTCTTGGCCCGCTCAAAAGCCTCCTTGCCCCAGGGATACCAGTCAACAGGATTGTGAGCGTGTTGTAACAGATAGGGACTGGTTTCGTTGATAAGTCTGTTTGTATATTTATGTACGGCCGCTGTTGTCGGCATGTTATTTTCTCCCGTCACCTTATAGCTCCCTATAAGAAGACCTACGAAGACAATAGCACTTAGAACCTGTTGGAAAATTTTTCGTGCCATTTTGATTCTTTGTTTAAAAAACGGCGGCGATTTCTTTTACCTTGACGATGGCCCCTTGACGCTTCGCTTCTGTGACAACCGGGCCGCCTTGTAAGGTTGGTTCAACGACCACGGAGCGTATATCCTTAAAACCAATAAATCCAAATATTAATTCGATATACTTGGTTTGCAGGTCAAATGCTTCAGTCCCGCTGCCCGGAGGATATTCGCCACCACGGACATACACGGCCAACATTGGTTTTCCAGCTACAAGCCCCTGGTATCCGGTATCTTCGCTGTAACTGAACGTATAGCCGGGCTGAACTAAAAGATCGATATACTGCTTGAGCCGGTATGGAATACCGAAATTCCACATCGGCACAGCAAGGACATACTTGTCTGCAGAGGTAAACTGCTCAATCACTTCCTCAACATTCTTCCACACTTGCAGCTCCTCTTCTGAATGCGGCTGCCCGTGCAGAATTGTATACTTGGCCTGTGCCGCCAGCCCGTCAAAATTGGGGATAGACGCGTCAAACACATTCAAAGTCACAATCTCATCATCCGGATGCTTTTGTTCGTATGCTTCAATAAAGGCATCGGCAACGGCAATAGAATGTGACCTTTTACCTCTTGGAGAAGCTTGAATATATAAAAGCCTGCTCATGATTTTTTCCTTTCTCAGCTTCAACGGTTTACGAGTTTCTTATCCAATGAAGAATTCCTATATGGTACGACCTGACATTTTTATTTACTTTACATAATCCGGCTCGTTTCCCCGTTTCCATTTTATATTACATCCTATACTCGGTTTTTGCTCTTCGGAAACCGGCTTTCCTTCAAGAACAGCATCAATCGCCGCTGTAAGGTCGGCTCCAGTGACAGGTATCCCATTGCCCGGCCGACTGTCGTCCATCTGACCTCGATAAACAAGCGTTCTTTCACTATCGAACAAAAAGAAATCCGGCGTGCAGGCGGCACGGTATGCCTTCGTAACTTCCTGGGTCTCGTCATAAAGATAGGGAAAAGTAAAACCGGCTTCTTTCGCCACCTTAGCCATCATCTCCTTGCTGTCGTCCGGAAAATTGGTGACATCATTTGAATTTATTCCAACGACTGCGACTCCTTTTGCCTGATACTCTTTGATGAGCTCAACCATTGCGTTTAAGATGTGTTTCACAAACGGACAATGGTTACACATAAAGATGGCCAAAAAAGCCGGCGCTTCCTTGAAATCGCTTAAGGACACCATATTGCCTGTGGTATCAGGCAAATTCAAATCCGGTGCTAATGTTCCCAAGGGAAGCATTTTTGAAGCTGTAAGAACCATAATGAATTCCTTTCTTGTTCGGTAACTTCAAATACTTTTATTTTTCAAATCCATAGCACAAATGACCGGGTCAAATTCTCCCTCCGAAGCCAGTTTGACATTCGCAATTAAGTCCGCCGTGAAAGTAGCAATTCCATATTTCCCTGGTGGACAGGAGGAAATAAATGCCGCTTTTTTGGCAATCTTCATTATCATATTCAACTCCTTTCTTCTGAATGTTGTTTCCAAGCTTGAAAACCTGACTCTCGTAAGTTCTCCTCTTGTGTTGATGATTCTTTGTAGTTTTTTTCACGTTGAAGAGTTCTATAGACTTCTTTGCGATGAACGGATATGTCCTTCGGGGCGTTTATCCCCAGCCGAACCTTGTTACCTTGAACATCAACTATTATTACCTCTACGTTGTCACCAATCATAATAGACTCATCCTTGTGCCTGCTTAAAACCAACATTTTTCACTCCTTTATTGTCGGGCGATCAAGTTATACAAAATAAGCTACCTCGATTCTTCTGAAAACTTAAACCTCTAAAGAGGGCGATATATAAATACGGCCCTTGAGTACTGCACGGACCGCTGGAAACAGATCGGTCGCAATAGAACGCTTTAGAACAAAGCCAGAGGCCCCGGCAGACATAACTTCACTGACGGCTGTTGGCTCGTCGTGAACACTTAGAATAATGAGCTTGAGCTCAGGGTAACGGCCCTTAAACTGGCGTGCGATGTTGGCCTCACCGGAACCAGGCAATGATAAATCCACGACTGCAAGCTCTGGTGTGCACTTATCAGCAGCTTCAAATAAAGACTTTTTATCGGCCACCATTACAACTGTTTCAAACATGGTTTCCAAAAGCCCCCTAATGCCTTCAAGTATATTCTGATGACTGTCCGCTAAAATTACGCATCTTCTTTTCATTGTTGTCCCACTTAATACGAAATGGCTATCCCATGGCTTATTTTTTAGCTTGTTCTTTAATACCATATAAGTGGGATTGATTGCGACTCGCAAAAGTACGTGATTTGGGCAGGAAAATTTACGAGGTTACAAGCGGCTTAAATCGAAATTATACCGTGTTTAATCGCAAACTGGACCAGTTCGGCACTGGTCTCAATACGTAGCTCTTCCATCATGCGATACTTATGGAATTCCACGGTTCTGGTAGATATGTGGAGGGTTTTGGCAATCTCCTTGGCCGATTTGCCCTCGGCCAACAACTGCAGAACTTCTCGTTGTCGTGGAGTCAATTTACCAAGAGCGTTCTTTTGCAGGCCGGGACCATTCTTGTACGACTTCATCAATTCTCCGGCAATCATCGGTGTCACGTAGGTTCGCCCTTTCAGTGCTTCGCGAATTGCTGTAAGCAGCTCGTCGGATGCCGAATGTTTCAAAACAAATCCTGATGCTCCTGCCTCGAAAGCCCGCTTCGCATACATTACATCTTGGTGCATAGTCAAAAAGACAACCTTTGCATTTGAGCCGGCCTTTTTAAGTTGTGCAACGGCCTCGATGCCATTGAGTGAGGGCATCGTAATATCCGCCACGATCACATCGGGGCCAAGTTCCTCCGCCTTAGCAATTAGTTCACGACCGTTTTCTACAATCCCGACAAGTTCGAATTCGGGCTCCAGAAGACCCCGTAAACCCTCAGCGACAATCTTATGATCATCGGCTAACAATACACGTGCTTTATTCATTTCGCTCTCCTTGACAGAGGTACCCGTAGTTCAATTGCAGTGCCTTGTCCCGGTTGAGATTGTATCGAAAATTGACCTTGAATCAACCGTACCCGCTCTTCCATACTGGCCAACCCCAGTCCCCCCTTACCATGAATATCAGCCGGTTCAAACCCGATGCCGTTGTCCTTAACGCAAAGTTGGATTCCGCCACCTGTGCCGGTAAGCAAAATTTCTGCCTCCTCTACCTGGGCATGCTTGGCGATATTCCTTAAACTCTCCTGCATAATTCGATATATACACAGAGCAGCATCCTTAGGTATCACCTCAGGGATATTTATTGGCTCAAACTTGACCGAGATCCCTTCCCTCTTCGAGAAGCTGGCACATTCAGATTTAATCGCATCGACTAACCCGAGATCATCAAGTATGGCCGGATGAAGCTGACGGGATATATCATGGACATCAGCGGACAGTTTCACCATCTGCTCTTTCATTTGCCTCAGCTTATCTCGAATTGGTTCCGGCGAGGATTCAAGTTGCTGCTCAAGCTTTCCAGCCTCGATGGCTAAAACCGCCAATCGCTGCGTTAAATCATCATGCATTTCACGGGCCAGCCGGCGACGTTCTTCTTCCTGTACCGAAAGCAGCTTGCCGGCAAGCATACGTAAGGCCTCACGGCTCTTCGCCAGCTCTGCCTCGGCTCGCCTTCGCTCGGTGACATCACGATTGCTGGCGCGAAGGCCGAGGAACTTACCCTCACCGCTCTCGACCGGCCGACAAGCATGTTCTATACAGCGGATTTGGCCGTCTTTGGTGCGGATTCGAAACCGGGCCTCTCCCAGCTTGGGTTCTGCAAGCACACCATCATGATGCCGCTTCCAAATGTCTCTGTCCTTACCTAAAACAACTTCGGTCAATAACTTGGGATTATCCATAAACTCCTCCGCCTTGTAGCCGGTAAGGCGCTCACAGGAAGGTGAAACATAGCGGAGCGTTCCATCAGGGTTCTCCCAGTATATCCAGTCATAGGTAAAATCCGCAATAGTTCTGTAACGAAGTTCAGTCTCCTGTAGCTTTTCGATACTCTGCTGCAGCTCAGCCGTACGTTCATCAACTTCAATTTCCAAATGTTCTTTGGCAGCCTTGAGCGCCTCCTCACTTTGTTTAATGTCCCTGAGCAGCAAAGCAAAAGGTTTCTTGAGACCGGTTTCAATGATGGCTTTATAGATAAGATAGAATGAAATAATTTTAAGGTAGTGACCTATCAAATTAAACGGGCCTGTGACATCAACGTAAAATGTAAAGGCCAGTTCCGAAGCTATTGTAACTGTTATGGATGCAATCAATAACCGCAGAATATGCGGTTCAAACTTGTGACGCCTTCTAAGCAGCATCGCGATCGAGGTCAGCAGCAGAAAACAAATAATGTATTCACTGACCTTTTTAAAAGCAGTCAGCCCGGCACCCTCAACAAAACATATCGGGAAAATATTCCAATAAAAAATAGATGTCAATATAAGGGTCGTGACTGCGCCGTACCCGGCCAATACGAGCTTCGCTCTTAGTTTTCGCCCGATCAGAAAAGCAGCGAGCAGAAGCGAGATACTTTCAACATATCGCCCCGAAATCCATAATTGGGTGGACAGGTTGGCCTCATATCCCTGAAACACACCCATCCCCTTGTAGGCAAGTGTGTGGACCAGGTCCAGACCGGCGACAGACAGATATGCGATGCCTACAAAAAGAAGATAAGTATTTTCCAAAAAACGACGACTGTTCCAGGCCAGCACAAAAATACCGCAGGCCACGACAATGCTGAATATCTCAGCGATACTGTGAAAAAGCAGGTAACTATAAACACTGGCCACCCAAAGTCCGGACAGGACTAATACCCCAAACAAAGACGACCAGTAATATTTTTTCAGTTGGTTCATCTTCTACCTTTACCGCACCAGCTTGAACATTGTATTAGCAGTTGGACAGGACATCAACCCCTTCTACCAAACATACACATAAATAATTACACCACTGTTGATTTGTAAGTCGGGGGCTGTATGATACCCGCCTCAGGACGAGTTCGTCGTTTAAATGGCCTCTTTGGCGCCTTAAATTGAAAGCTGATGGGCGTTCTGTTAGATTCTACAAATAGACTTAACTGCCTTTTCTTAAACATATCTACGTCAAAATCAAAGGATTTTACTTGACGGGAAGGCGGCTGATTTGGTATAAACAAGATTGATTATACCTGGGCTCGTGTCGGCTTGTGTCTGTGTGCTTTGAACTTCCGATGAATGAAATGATGTGGCTTATCGGGCTCTTGAAGGAAGGAGGTGTTGTCAAGTCGTAAAAAACTTATCCTGGGCAAACATGGATAAAATGTAGCGAGTGGGAGAATTGTTATTGGTCGTTTTGTATTTCTGTTGTTTTGTAGGAGGATAGCCATGTGTGAAAAACTAATTCCTTATCTATATAACTTGTCCGCGAAACATACGTGATAATGGATTGATGAAATTCATAAGTTCGTCATCATGTGAATGTTTATGCATCCAAAAAGTGTTTTAAATTGGAGTTATTTACCAGGAACAGATTACAAATTTTACAAATAAAAGGAAAAAACAAAATGTTTCACCAATCATCTAAACAAATTTTGCTCGGTATTTTCGTCGTATTGTTGTTAATAACAATGCCGGTCTATGCTATCAAAAACTATAACTACAAAATCTCCAACTATGGAGATGCACACCAGATCTGGTTTGAAGCCGAGGATTACGATGAACGCAATCCCGACACGGATCAGTATTACCCGGTTGTTGATGTGGCTGATGCGTTCGGTAAAGCAATTAACCGGGCCGGCGGCGCCGGCGGCATGATTCGCTGGACGTTCGATATCCGTGCAGCCGACGGCAAGGGAGGTACCTGGTATTTCTGGGCGCGTGTTTTGAATCCGGAAAATCAGTCGGATTATATGCTCGTGGAGGGAGACCCGGATGACGCAGAGATTCCCACAGCCCCACCCTTTCCAGGAAGTGACGGGACACCACCTTTCGATAATGATGATGACCGAATCTTTGAGCGAACGGATGATACTTGGGCCTGGTGGGGAAATGACGAAGGAAGCACAAAAGAACTTCAAGATGGCGAGAACACGATGTACATCTTTCACAGGCAGGGGACTAATGCCGTGTTCTGGGATGTCTTCATGTGGACGGACAACCCTAACTATATGCCCACCGACGAGGATTATCAAAATGCCACGGTAGCTCCTCTTGGCAGAGCCTTTAATCCAAGTCCGGCTAATGGTGCCATATATGAGGATACGTGGGTGAGCCTTAGCTGGAGGGCGGGAGATTACGCGGTCTCGCACGATGTATATTTCGGCGAGAATTTTGCCGATGTGAACGATGGCGCCGAGAGCACATTCCAGGGTAACCAGCCCTCGACATATTATGTTGTTGGCTTTCCCGGATTTCCTTATCCGGATGGCCTTGTTCCGGGCACGACATATTACTGGCGAATCGATGAGATCAATGATGCCGAGCCGGATAGTCCGTGGAGGGGCTATGTCTGGAGCTTTACGATTCCTTCCAAGACTGCCTATGAACCCGACCCGGCTGACGGCGCCAAATTCATAGACCCGAATGCAGACCTTCGCTGGACGGCAGGTTTCGGTTCGAAATTGCACCATGTATATTTCGGTGACAATTTTGACGACGTAAACGGCGCCGTTACAGGATTTCCTCAGGGTACTACAACCTATACTCCCGGCACACTTGAATACGATAAGCTTTACTACTGGCGTATCGATGAATTCGATGGTTTCGGCACGCATAAGGGCGATGTCTGGAGCTTTACGACCACACGCCCCGGCGGTGGCGTAAAAGGCAGCTACTACAAAGGTATGGATTTAATCAATCTCGTCCTGACCCGAATGGACCCTCAAATCGACTTTAACTGGGGCACGGGCGAACCGGATCCGTTAGTCGATGCTAATCAGTTCTCAGTCAGATGGGTTGGCCAGATAGAGGCGGCATTTACTGAGCCCTACACCTTCTATACCATGAGCGACGATGGTGTGCGTCTGTGGATTGATGGTCAACAGCTTGTTGACAATTGGACCAGCCACTCGGCCACTGAGAACAAGGGAACAATTGACCTTATGGCCGGACAGGTATACAGCCTTGAGATGGAATATTATGAAGACGTTGATGATGCAGTGGCAGAGCTGCGTTGGAAAAGCCCCCGCACGCCAAAGCAGTTAATTCCACAGGGTGCACTTTCCCCACCTGTAAAGGTCAGTGGTGCGTATCCGCCTAACGGCGCGGTGGATGTAAAGCAGACATCGATTCTTACCTGGAAGCCCGGAGAACATGCAGTCTCGCACCAGGTGTACTTCGGCACTGACCAGGAAGCCGTGCAGAACGCCGATACAGGCTCACCAGAGTACAAAGGTACCAGAGACCTCGGTTCTGATAGCTATGACCCCGGAAAACTTGATTGGGATACCACCTACTACTGGCATGTCGATGAAGTCAATAACGTCAATCCCGACAGTCCGTGGGTAGGCAGCCTTTGGAGCTTTACGACGGCCAACTTCCTTATAGTGGACAATTTTGAGGCCTACAATGACCTTGCTCCAGATGATCCCCAGAGCAATAGGATATTTTATGCGTGGCTGGATGGATATGACAGCCCGACGAACGGCTCTATCGTTGGTTATGACAATCCTCCTTTTGCCGAGCAAACTATCGTCCATAGTGGCAACCAGTCGATGCCGCTTTATTACGACAATAGTGTTGGTTATTCTGAGGCGGAGCTGACGCTGACTTATCCGCGTGACTGGACGGAGAACGGTGTCGACACGCTGACGATTTGGTTCAGAGGCAATCCTGCAGGCTTGTTAGAGGCCCCGGCCGGCACCTACACGATGACCGCCACCGGCGCAGATATTTGGGGCACGGCTGACGAATTCCGCTACGCATGGAAGCAATTATCCGGGGCCGGGTCGATTTCAGCGCAGGTGCTCAGCGTCCAGAACACGGACCCCTGGGCCAAGTGCGGCGTGATGATTCGTGAGACACTTGATCCAGGCTCGGAGTTCGCTGCTGTATACATTGCGCCCGGTAACGGTTGCAGATTCCAGGGAAGATTGACCCCTGGCAGCAGCGCCACAAGCGACACTGGCGTAGAGACCCCTGAGCAAATAGCAATCACAGCTCCCTACTGGGTGAAATTAGAGCGTGACGCAGCCGGCAACTTTAACGGCTACTATTCCAGTGACGGCATTAGCTGGCAGGCGATGACATGGAATCCCCAGAGGATATCGATGCCTCAGAACGTCTATATAGGTCTGGCACTGACCAGCCATAACCCTGGTGTGACGTGCACAGCCGAGTTCTCTAATGTCCAGACCACCGGCACGGTTACCCCGATGATTTGGGCTCACGAGGCCATCGGTACAACTATGGCCACTAACGATGCTGAGCCGATGTATGTTGCTCTCAATGGCAGCGCTGTGGTCTTTCACGATAATCCAAATGCAGCATTGATAGACACCTGGACACAATGGAATATCGACCTGCAGGCATTTGCAGACCAGGGCGTGAACCTGGCCAACGTCAATACTATTGCCGTTGGTTTCGGCGACAAGAAGAATCCGCAGCCCGGCGGTTCAGGTACAGCATACTTTGACGATATTCGCCTGTATCGACCGGCACCTTAAGCCGGAATTTTAGTGGCAATTAAAATCACACGGTTGATTTAGCAAATTCGCGTCAATTCGGGGCTTATACCAATTCGGTATAGGCCCCGTTTTTTTTAGGGGCCGGGAAAAGTGCCCAAGTGAGGCACTTTTTGGCGCTCGCCTGATTCTCGGCCGGAAGATGAGCTCATCCCAAATAATTATGTTTTAGAAAAAGGTTGGAATAGGTTCACTGGTTCAGATACTATGATGATTGGAAAAACCGGCAATTTATTTGAGCGAAATTCAATCACGAAATCGCCAGTGAGCGAAGGAGAAGTCAAGCATGGATAAAGATTGCAGCACTCGACGCGAGTTCATAAAAACGATTGGCCTCGGAGCGGCAGCTCTGGCCATGCCCTCAGCGTATGCCAAAGGAGGGAATTCGTTACTCGTGGTTAATCCTGAGCCGCGATTTCACCTGTCACCTTATCTGTACATGCAGTTTATGGAGCCTCTGGGGACGACGGACGGCTCTGTCGCTGCTGCGTGGGATTTCAAGCGGGACTGCTGGCGGGAAGATGTGGTGGAGGTTACGAAGAAGCTATCGCCCTCTCTAATCCGATGGGGTGGGTGCTTTATTTCCTATTATCGATGGAAGGAGGCTGTGGGGCCGCGAGACAAACGAAAGCCAATGTTCAATTTATGTTGGGGCGGCGTGGAGACTAACCAGGTTGGTACTCACGAACTTGTTGATTTCTGCCGCCAGACGAATGCAGACCCACTCATTAGTGTGAACTTCGAATCAGACGGAAGGAAGCACTGGCAGAGCGATCCCAAAGGCAACATCCGGTCTGCGGGTCCGCAGGAAGCTGCCGAGTGGGTAAGGTACTGCAACGCCCCCGACAGTAAAGAGAGACGAAAGCATGGAGTAGAAAAGCCTTACAACGTACGCCTGTGGCAGATTGGAAATGAGACCTCCTACGACCGCAATGCCTTTGACTGTGAGACCGCGGCAAAGCGCACAATAGCTTTCGCCAAAGCCATGCGAAGGGAAGACCCTGACATTAAGCTGGTCGGCTGGGGCGACAGTGGATGGGCACGCCGGATGCTCGACATCGCCGGTGAACATCTTCAGTACATTGCCTTTCACCATATGTTCAATCCGGACCGTAACTTTCCTAATTCGCCGTTGCGGGGAATTGATTATCGCAAGGACCCGGCGTTAACCTGGGAACGGCTTATGAATGCCTCCAGGGTTCATGAAGAAAAGATTAAGAGAGTGCGCGAGGAGGTGGCGGACTACCCGGTCCCACTTGCCCTGACCGAGTGCCATTTCGCCCTGCCGGGCCGGAACCGGTGCGAGGTGCTTTCCACATGGGCGGCGGGCGTTGCAAATGCTCGACTGCTGAATGTCCATGAAAGACACGGTGACAGGCTCAAGATCGCCACGCTTGCCGATTTCTGTGGAACCCGATGGCAGGTCAATGCCGTGATGATTCCCGTGCCTGGTGGAAAATCATATATGATGCCTGTCGCACTGGTCATGAGTCTGTACCGTCACCATACCGGAGAAAATGCTATCAATGTTAGTAAAGCGCCCGGCGATCTTGATGTCACCGCCAGCCGGAGCGGAGAGAGGATATATCTCCACGTTGTCAACACGAGCAGAGAACGGTCTGTCTCGACCCAGCTGAGGGTGGAAGGCATGAAGGTCGTATCCGGCCGTGTTTTTGAATTGGCGGCAGACCCGGAATTTGAAGTGATTGAAACTCAATCCGACGAAATACAACCAAGGAAAAAAACCCTGCCTGATGATTGTCGCTGGGCCTTTCCGCCGGCTTCCGTTTCAGCAGTTGAATTGGATGTTCAAAAAGATTAAGTAAACCGAAGGAAACAAAGGAGAATGAACCGAACACAAAAAAGGGTCGTCTACTTATTGATTGCACTTACAATTTTTGCAGAAACAGTCCTCGCAGATAGGAATGATACTCTTAACAGGATGATAAAGAAATATTCGGAACAGGAAATCGTCTGTTTAGATATCGATGAAGAATATCCGTTCAAGCTAAAGGACGGCTCTGAAAAAGTAATACGCCTGATTTCAGTCAGAGAATACCGAGATAATGTTTTAGGACAAATCAGGCAGGCAGACGTCAATGTCCGGGTAAACGGCAAACTCATGCAGCTGGTCTGTGCTCCTTACACAATGCCAACCGAAATCGACGGAATCAGAATCCAGGTCGATACGACATCAGCATGGCTGCCTTTACCAAAAAGGGTGCAGCTTTCCGTCTGGGATGCAAACGACACTATAGTTCACACAGAACGGCTTGGTTTTCCCATACGTGACTACTTGCTATTCTCTCAGGGCATTCAGGCCTACAATGAAGTTGTACACTTAGGCTGGAAAGACGGCTGTCCGGAAGGGGTGAGTTTTCACCATAACTACGGTATAGACTTCGCAGGATATGAGGGTAAAGAGCAGATTATCAGCAGTACTGACGGAGAAGTAATACGTTTATCATCTAATAGGGAGCACATATTTGTAGTCATCCAGGACGACGATGGGCTTATATGGGAGTATGGCCATCTTGATTCCATTTCTTCAGAAGTGAAAAAGGGAGAACGTATTAGTAGAGGCCAAAAAATCGGCGTACTCGGAAAGACAGGCCCTTCAGGAAACTTCTCCCATCTGCACCTTGGTACTTACCTTTCAAAAGCCGACCTTGACGCCGGCAGAAACAATCGTCGCCTCAATCTCTATCCCTGGCTAATAGCCGCATACCAGAGGCAATATCCCAAGACATTGTATGCCATAGCTCGTCCCCATCAGACGGTTCCGACAGGCGAGAAAGTCATATTTGACGCATCACGTTCTCTTAGTTTTGGGACAAGGATTGTTTCGTATAAGTGGGTCTTTTCCGATGGACAAACTATAAACGGAGTCAAGGCCGAGAAAAAATTTGACGAACCGGGGGTGTACATAGCAACTTTGTGGGTCAAAGACGAAGAGGGAACTCAGGATGTTGACTTCGCCAAGGTGAAGGTATTCACCGAATCATCCCCGGAGGGCGGCATTCCCACGATTTTTATGACACATACCCCTACAAATAACGTCCTCGTCGACCAGCCCGTGCTCTTTCGATTCTGGTTACAAGGAGCTGAAGGTAAGCCTATTAAAGTTGACTTTGGTGATGGCACGATTATCGATCACTACGCTTCCTATTCGGAAGTTCGACACAGGTTCAAGTCTCGTGGTATTCACATAGTCACGGCGTCCGGCACCGTTGATGGAAAACCGATTATGCAAAAACGGAAGGTCATTGTTGGCCAAGACAAGCTGTGACCAGTTAACTTTTCTTAAGCAGACCGGCTTGACAATGGTCGTTCAGCAGGAAAACATGGAAAACATCGAAATAAACATGTAGAATAGGAGCACGTCACGCTCTGGTAATAAAGGGACAGAATATGAAGACCCAAAAGACAAAAACAACCGATTAGTTCTTAACCGGCAACGGAATTCTATATTTGAGGTGTAAGGATGCTTGCTTGGCCCGATATCGTAATAGTCATAGGTTATTTTGTCATTATCCTGGGGTTGGGTGCGTACTTGACCAGGTACATAAAATCCCAAAAAGATTTCTTTCTTGCCGGGAGGAAAATGCCCTGGTGGATAGTAGCCTGTTCCTTGCAGGCTACAGACATAGGGCCGGAAACCTACATAGGCGTTACCGGAATAGTCGCGGCGACCGGATTGGCGTGGCTGAATTATGATTGGCTGCCTGCTTGCGCCATTCCGTGTATAATTTCGGCATGGTTTTTTATCAGGCATTATCGGAGAAGCGGAGTCTATACGATACCTGAATTCATCGAGAGAAGGTACAATGCTCCCATGAGGGTGCTGTGGGGCGTGTTGTTCATCATAGTGAGAACATTCACCTTGGGCGTAGTAATCTATACTATGGCATTGCCGCTGTCATTGATTGTCGGATGGCCCTGGTGGCTTTCACTGTTAGTGGCTGCGGGAGTTACGGGTGCCTACTGCTTCCTGGGTGGTCTAACCGGTGTTATGATTACAGATGTTCTCCAGTTTATTATTATGATAGTCTGTGCCGCAGGACTAATCATCTTTTCTTTGCGAGAGGTCGGCGGATGGGATGGCTTGTATTCCGCATTACCACGCAAAATGTTTCATGTGGTATTGAGCAGGACAGAAGGCACCGCAGACACGTGGTGGGGAGCAATGTTCATAGGCACGCTCTCTCTCGGTTTGGCCTATTGGTGTACCGATCAAAACACTCTACAGAGAACGTTTGCCTGCAGGAGCGATGCGGAGGCGAGAACCGCATTGGTGGTAGGGAGTATCATAAAGTATCCGATGACATTCATATGGGGGCTCGTTGGTCTTTGTGCAGCGGTATTGTTCAAGGATGTGATTGCGGAAAATCCGGACAATGCCATGCCAAAAATCGTAACTTCACTGCTTCCGGTCGGCACCGCTGGCGCCGCGATTACCGCACTTTATGCGGCTGGAATGTCATCCTGTGATTCATTACTAACTTCCATGTCGACAGTTTTAACCAGAGACATATATCAGAGGTTTTTTGTAAAGGACAAACCGGATATGCACTATGTCTGGGCTGGAAGAGTGTCTATAATTTTGATTTTGATTTGCGGCACACTATTCGCAACCGTGGTTTTTCCCGTTTTTGGTGCAGCGTACGTTGCTTGGCAGTCTGTGCTTTCGTATATCCAATTTCCGCTGTTTGCAACCCTGGCCCTTGGCATATTCTACAAGAAAGCAACCGCCTTGCCGGCTTTTATCGGCTTATTGACAGGTTCGGTGTCAGCCTTTGTTCTGGATAGGTTCGTTGGACCGGTTGTGGTTCCATATTGGTGGTCGTTTGTATGGGCGGGGTGGGCGGGAGGCATCCTGACAGCGGCAATAATTATTTTTGGCAGCTGTTTCACGAAACCATATTCCCAGGAGAAGTTAAGAGGTCTTTGCTGGGGAACTATTGAAGAAAAGGAAGAAACAACACCTGGATCACTGCTCGACTGGCGCTTTTGGAGTGTCGTGTCCATAGCTGTGGGAGTGTTGTTGACATTGATATTCTGGTTGGTTTTATAGGTAGACTTATGGAAGAAATGAATCAGAAAAAAGCGTTAGGGATAAGCCTGAAAGCATTTGCCCTACTGATGATCGCAGTCTGCTTCATATATGAAATGGTCACACCATCTGTCAAATTCTTAAGTCTTTGGTTTTCTTATCTCGTTGGGGCAGTCCTTTATGCTATAGGACTTCTGATGACTTCCGTTTAGAAGACGCAGAGATGCTCGAGAACCCCGGCATTCGGTGAGGCCATTTGACTTATCAAGGCCCAGGGCACTGTGCTATTTTAGAGCTTATCCGAATAACCGCCTCGTTATGAGGCCGAGCGAAAAGTTCGAGGCCGAGGCGGCAGGCCAAAAAGGCTCGCCAGGCGTGGTTTTCTCCACGTTGAGAACGTTTTTTCACCGGCAACGCAGGCATCGGGCTTTGCAGCCGGACCCGAGTTTACCCCCGATGTTAGCTCACTTGCTTTTCTGTCGGGGGCAATAGAGCGGGTTATTTGGATAGGCTCTTAATATCAGGTTTATGGGGCATCGAACGTCGGGTGCATATAACTCTCATAACAGTTGCATTAGATGAAAACAAAAGCAAAACATCAAAACGCACGGTTCTGTGTTATCAGCGAGGAAAACATTTCACCGGATCTGGACAAAGCCATTCGGGAAACCTTGGTTGTATGTTTTCCCTCCGACCGTGAACACTTCCAGCGTTACAGCTGGTGGCATTGTGTTCCTGTCTATCGGGTTCTTGGCAGAGACGATAGAGATTCGATTGTAGCGCACACTGCGGTGGTGGAGCGGTCTGTGACTGTCGGCCGTAATTTAACGAAAGTGCGTGTTGCCGGGGTACAGAGTTTTTGTGTATTGCCGGACTATCGAGGTACGGGCCTTTCAGATAGGATGATGTCGATTACAATGGAGGAAGCGAATAGACGTGGCTTTGACACAGGACTTCTGTTTTGCCTCAATAGAATGGAGACAGTCTATGGCCGTATGGGCTGGCAAAAACTTGATTCTGAAGTTTATATGCGTGATGACAAAGCCTGTTGCGTCTTGGCTCCGCCAGGCGAGCCACGACGGGAAGGTAAGATGCCTATTCCGGCTAAGAACATTACTATGTTCTATCCTCTTGGGGTAAGGCAATTTCCTCCCGGCGATATCGACCTTGCCGGCACCGACTGGTAGTCTCTGATCACGCACCGTCCTTACCATCCGCCTCCTGTGCATACCGAAAATTCCGTCCTTCTTTATTTGCAGGCATTTATGATAAGATGGTCAGGATTTATTTCAACCATATTTTAATCAGGATAAATGGGTCCCATGGCCGTCTTTAGAGTTATTTTTGTACTCACTGGTAATGAAATAAAAACTGAATCCATACGCAGATTGCAGGATTGGCCTGTAATAATCCGTAGAATGTCCTTCACAATTTAATCTCCCCGGTATAAAATACGGGTTACAGGCTGATTCACCGATTAATTTTTGGCTGATAAGAGCTTATCCGAATGACCGGGTCGTTATGAGGCCGAGCGAAAAGTTCGAGGCCAAGGCGGCAGGCCAAAAAGGCTCGGAGGCGTGGTTTTCTCCACGTTGAGAACATTTTTGGCCGACAACGCAGGCATCGAATTTTGCAGCCGGCTGCAATAGGGCGGGTTATTTGGATAGGCTCTAAGTCAGCAATCTATTTCCGGATGGAGCTTACGAGAAGGACAAAGGATTTAGCAATCGCTGAATTGTAGATGAACGCAAAAAGGAGAAAGTATATGAAAGCTCAAAAAGCCAATTCCATTAACGTGAAGAAGAGGATTACCCGGAGGGATTTTCTGGGTGGCCTCGCCACGGCCACGGCCTTCACCATTGTACCTCGCCACGTGCTCGGCGGGAGCGGCAACATCGCACCGAGCGAAAAGGTCAACGTCGCCATCATCGGCACAGGCGGCCAGGGCATCGTCAATATGAAGCAGCTTTTCAACGAGCCCGACGTCCACATCCCCGCCCTCTGTGACATCAACGAGTTCAGCGACTATAGCATGTTCTACTACGGAGGCACCGCGGGCCTGAAACCTGCCCTCGAGCTGGTCCGAAAGCAGTACGGCCAGGCCTGCCCGACCTACCACAACTACAATCAAATGCTCGATGAGGAAGACATCGACGCCGTCCTCGTCGCTACTCCGGACCATTCTCATGCTGTAGTTGACCTTGCCGTAATCGCCAGGGGTAAACACCTTTACTGTGAAAAGCCCCTCTGCCGCACAATCTACGAGACACGCGTTGTCACCGAAGCCGCCCGCAAGGCCGGCGTCGCTACGCAGCTCGGCAACTTCGGACACTCCAGCGAGGACATTCGCCTTGCCTGCGAATGGATATGGGATGGTGCGATAGGTGACGTCCACGATGTTCACGCCTGGACCAGCACAGGCGCTAACCGCTGGACCCCTCTCAAGGACCGACCCAAAGAAACTCCTCCTGTGCCTGCCGGCTTCGATTGGCAGCGCTGGCTTGAGCCTGTACCTCCACGTCCTTATCATCCCGACTATGCCCCTGTCCGCTGGCGCGCCTGGTGGCAGTTTGGCTCCGGTACTATCGGCGACTTTGCCTGCCACCATCTGGACCCGGCCTTCTGGGCGCTCAAATTGCACCAAAGCGCTACCTTCAGCGTCGAGGCCAGCTCATCCGGCACCACTGATGAGACCTGTCCCGCTGCATCGCTCATATACTTCCATTTCCCGGCCCGCGCCGGTATGTCACCTGTCCGCATCACATGGTACGAAGGCGGACTTATGCCGCCACTACCAGTGGAGCTGGAAGCAGGCAGAAGCCTTGGTGATAATGGCATCCTCTACATCGGCACAAAGGGCGCTATCTTGGGCGGTGGCTGGTCGGGATCTCCACGCATCATTCCAGAAACTAAGATGCAGGCCTATCAGAGACCACCCAAAACCCTGCCTCGTGTCAAGGGACACCACCGCAACTGGCTCGACGCCTGCAGAGGCAAAGGCCGACCGAGCACGCACTTCGACTACTCCGGCCCACTCACCGAATTCACCCTCATGGGCAACGTCGCAATTCGTGCCGGCCAGAAACTTGAATTTGACTGGAAAAACATGAATATTACAAACGTTCCCGATGCCAACAGATTTATAAAGCCGCACTACCGCCAAGGCTGGACTATTTAGTGCCGTTTCTAAAAAATCAGGTTAACATTTCAAGCCTGTCATTCCGGACTTGATCCGGAATCCAGCGGTAGGGTGGGACTTGCCCCACCATTATTTCTGACCGTTTTTATCGTTATGTAAGTTGGTGTTTGTAACGTATTCATACTGTTCTGGTAAAGTGTGCTCTTTCCCCTAATCAGCAGGGAACTTCGTGTATTCTATTGAATTCCGTTGAACCGCGCGTAACGTTGGCTTGAGTTGCAAGCGATTGTCAGCTCCAAGCCTTCGTTGTGCAGTAGTCCATATCGTTCAATAAACTGGGAACTTTCGTGTGGAATAAAACCACGACATTGTGTGCCCTTGCAGCGTTTTGTTGCGGGCCGCTCGATAATCGACCTTCTTTTTGTACAGCGCACCGCCGGCAATGGCTAGACCGACTATAGGTTCCACGAACGAGCCCGCTATAGAAACGATTGCAGTTGCGATCTCCTTGGAAAAAAAGACCTTCTTTGCTTCATCTTTCAACTCATCGAGCATAGTTGTTGCGCGCTTTGTTGCGCGCCAAATGGCTTGGTTGGTCCACCGGCTTGGTTAGCTAATTGTAAAGACATCGTAAATGGCTTTGATGATTCTGATTATAAGGGAAAGACCTAACAAAACTATGGCAATTGCGATTATAACTGTGATGAACCAGATAAAGATAATCGTACCTTTTCGGACTTTGTCCGGAATTTCGCGGAGTTCTTGCAGGTCGTCCGGGAAACGCTTGACCACTATATAGCACCAATAGATACCGAACGCAAAAAGCAAAGCTCCAATGAGTTGTGTAGGGCCTATAAACACTTTTCTAATTTTGTGACTCGTATTTCATATACAGTGTGTTGTTCATAGCGGAGCCTGCAAATAATAATTTTCTAACTACGTTTATATGGTTTCCGTATAAAACTCCTTACCTCTCCGAGTGTCAGTATAACACCCCTTTGCCCAAAGTCCATAAGTAATTCCTTGGAAACGACTTACTAATTCCGGGGACACCATACTTAATTCCAGCCGTCCTCTGCGTCCCAAAGCTTCGCAGTAATTCAGCCCAGCCGCTGTCCTCTATCAAAACCTATCATTAGCAAGCACAACTCATCGAAAAATGTACCCCCTATGGGGCAGGCGTACCCCTTAATTTTATCCGGGTCAGCTCCGAGCGTAGCGAGTCAGCTGCACCCGCCTGTTATGATTCGCTTTTGTTAGATATTTTGGCTATATATTTGGTCATAACGTGATATGGTTCACCAAACTTCTTGTCTTGTTGGTAGTACATGAGAAATGTCATTGCTTGAACGTGGAAGGCCATCATTTGGGTGACAGACAAGCTTTCGACTATATCGCTACGTATTATAGCTGGATTTTCTAGCTCCCTGCAAAAGTTTAGCGAAGATGGACCTCCATGTACGAAAGAGGATAGTTCAGAATACAATGGAAGGATCGTTGTCATTAGTCCAGATTGTGTATACTCTGGCTTGTCTATTCTCTGATGAATATATTTTGCAATGTTTTTATACGTATAGCGGGCGGATGCTTTTCTTAGTTGGGATGCACTAACATTTTCCAGCGATGGTTTGAGTTCGTTAAGAATATCAATTGGTGACCGGGATAACATTCCACCAATCATTTCAGAACTATCTTTAAGAGCCTTGATATAATCAAGGCTTTCTTTGGCCCCACCGAAAATTAAGTACTCTTTTCCGACTTCGTCGCTTCGCTCTTCAGCATAACGCATCCATATATAGTTAAACTTACAGTAGTGCTCAATTAATGATCGCTGCAATATTCTATATGAATAAGTTTCTTCTTTTTTTGCGACTTCAAACATCCCATATCTTATGCTTTCTACTTTCGGTATGAAACTAAATAAGGCGAAATGCGTATAAGGATGCTTTCTATTTTTTTTAGTGTTGACATGCTTCTCGATGAGATCGCGGTACTTGACCATTTCTTCAGCAGCATCTTCTGCTATGCCGTCCAACCAGTGAATATCATTTAAAAAGTCAATCATATTTAATAACTACTGATTATATGGTTTCCGTATAAGAAGCCATAGCTGTCTCACTGTCCGCATAACATGCGTTGTTTCTCAACACTTAAGCGCATTTCTCAAAAACACTTACGCCAACTCGCTTTCTTATCAAGCATCTTATGCGGTTTCCGTATAACATCCCGAACTTCTCGTTGCTCAGAAGAACCCCAGCCGCTGTTGCACCCTCCTAAAATACAAAAAAATTCTGATCTGTCAAGAAAGAATTGATAACCAAATAGGTGGTTTCTTTTCGCTTAATACAGTGATTTGACTTAGGCAACGGTGTACGCAACCGTTTTAATCCTTGCATTATCACTTAATTTTGGGCAATTCGACAAACCAATTGCATCTAAGTTGCTTATCTCTGGCCGGCAAACCGCAGAAGCCAATCCCTAATCTCTAATCTCCTCCTGCGTCTTTTGTCTGGAGTCTTTTGTCTCTCGTAGCCAGTGCCGTGTCTCGGACATTTATTTAAAATCTTCTTGAAATCAAACTCAAAATTTGGTATAATACGCCTATGTTAGCCAGCAGGCTAACATAAACCGCCAGTAGGCGATAGATTTCATATCTGTAAGCCACAGCGTGGCACGGCCGTTCGGTCCAGAAGGCCCAGACAATTAACCAATGAACTATGAACCATGAACCATGAACAACGTACCGTGAAATACGCAATACGCTATACGAGAATCGAGAATCCAATTATTTACGTGCCTATAAGGCACCTCTACATCTGTCGAGAACGCTCTACAAATCAGCCCTTTTTATGCAAAACAAACCCAATTCCCGAAAAACCCAAAATGAACACAAATATCTTTATCACAAAGGATTATGAAAATGAACCACCTTCCGGCCCAAAAAAACAAACCCAAACAAACCCAATTTCAAAGGCGTCTGCTGTCGCAGACAGCAAAGGGGGTAACGCGAGTACAGGTAAAAAATATCGGATGTGAACTATAGTCAAGAAAGGTATGTTTACCATGAAGGACCGGACATTGAGACTGAGAGCATTAATGTATCTGCTATTCGTGACCATTTGTTCTGTATTTGTCCTTGGTTTGTCTATCCCGGAACAGTCTAAAATAATCATAGTCCAGGATGAAGTGCCTCAAATGAAAGTGCTGGCAAAATTCCTGCGGGAGAAGGGCAACCTGTCCGTGGATATTACAGAGCAACAGGCTTTACCTGAAGATCTGTCCGGGTATGATGCGGTCATTGTTTTTATCCATAAGGGCCTTCAGGAGAAGACGGAAAAATCAATTATCAACTACACCAAAAATGGTGGAAAGCTGATATGTTTACATCACTCCATAAGCAGCATAAAGGCCGAAAACAAGTTCTATTTTGATTTCCTGGGCGTGCGACTGGACGAGGGACCAATGGAAACGGGTGGGTATCAATGGAAAGGCTCCAGTTGGTCATTAGTCAACCTAAACTCGCAGCACTTTATCACAAATTCCGATGTCAACTGGGATGGAAAAGTTGCTTATACCCCATCGGACTATCCAAGCACAGAGGGATTATATCCGAGCATTACTCTTGGACGCGATTCGGAAGTTTTCATTAATCATAAATTTACCGATGGCAGGGAAAAGGTTGTTCTGTGTGGAATAGTCTATCATGATACCCAAAACCACAAGACCTATATGCAGGATAGAGGAGCGTGGCTCAAGAGACAAGGCAAGGGAACCATAGTCTATTTTATGCCGGGACATGCCGTGTCGGACTACCAGAACAAGAATATCTCCCAAATAATTCTGAATGCTATAAGATGGCCTGCAAGACCAATTAGCGACTGATGGTGTAAGACAAGACGATGAAAATATAAAAACCGTTCTTTTATATCTGTCATTCCATTCTCTGCGTTTTATCTGTTCAGGAAATCTTGGCTTCAACCCTACCCGAGTGCCTCTACTTGTTCTATCAATCGAATGTATATGTTCACTGTGAGATAAGAAAGGAAAATAGTAAGCGCAATAACAATAACCGTGACTGCGAGTTTTGTAACTATTCTATAGCGTCGGTTCAGCCATACAAGTGGCAGGGCAAGCGGACCTAAGCACAACAGGGCAATTACGATGGCGGATGTGGAAAAATACCATTTTGTTTTTGACGTAATGGGTTTGTCGAGGAACTCACCGCAAAAACGGCACTTTATAGCCTCTTTCTGGATTTGCTCGGCGCAAAAAGGACATTTCTTAGTAACTTCTATCTGCTCATCCGCTTCGACTAACATAGTTTTCATAAAAAACCTCCCGTGTAGAATACCCATAGGATTCACTCAGGCATTTCTACTGTCCGATTAGTTTGCTCACAATAATCCGAATACGTTAATTTGCCTTTTCTTGCAGTAGCTGTATTGCCGCGTTCATATTTCTATATCGTCTTAATATCGACAGAAATTAACAATAGAAATCTTTGAGATTATGCAGAAAATACTCAAGGGATGGAAATAGGGGAGCAGCGGGAAAATGTGACTCTGTCTGTTTTTTTTAGCTGAGACGGGCGGTGAAAACACAGTGGAACATCGGGATTGCTATTTTTGGACGTCGAGCTGGCGATATCGCTGCCGGTATTTATCATAAAGTCGCCTGTGTTTATTGCTCAGGTCAATTCTCCTGCCCTGTATGAAAAGTTTGTCTATGCGTGTTGTAATCTCGAGCGGGTCACCGTCGGTTACTATCAACGTGGCGTCTTTGCCCTTTTCCAGGCTCCCGACGCGGTCCGCCACTCCCATGATTTGGGCGGGATATAAGGTTATTGCTTTTAGAGCCTCATCCTTAGGCAAACCATAGGCAGCGGCCTTGGCGGCGTGATAGGGTAGATTGCGAATACTCGAGGCGCCGCCGCAGGCGATACAGAATTTGACTCCGGCTTGATGGAGTCGCAGAGGCAATGCAAAAGGCTCGTCGAAATCGGCATCCCGCCGGCTCGGCAAGCGCAAGACCGAAGTTATAACAACCGGAATGTCTCTTCGTTTAAGCAGGTCGGCATAATGGTGGGCTTCAATTCCCCCGACCAAAACAACTCTCAGGTTGTGCTTATCAGCCCAGCTCACAGCCGATTCGATTTCCAGCAGCGAGTTGGCCCCAATCCAGACAGGAAGATTACCTTTAAGTACGGGGAGCATCGCCTCCCAGCGAACATCTGTTTTTGAGAAAGACTCGCTTGTTTTTTGAGATTCTTTCGCTGTCATATAGGCCCTTGCGTCTTCGATTGCCTTGTCCAGGGTCTCTATTTGTTTTTTGGTATATTCCAGCCGTTTCTTGGATGCTTCGTCATCCTCATCGGCCAACCTCATGTATGGCCAATTGATAATCATACTCAGAGGTGCTTTGAAGGTCATCTCTTTCCACGTCCAGCCGTCGGTCATAATTAGCGTGGACCGGCCCGAAATAAGACCGCCTCTTGGCACGGCTGCGGCTAAGGCTATCCCGTTCGCTCGAGCTACGGGAATATGCTCAGACTCAGGATTTATTGCGACCTCAGCCCTGACATTGGGATTGATGTCACCACGCTCAACGTAATCGCTGGTGACACCAACGGAGCCAATTTCGGTCAATCCAAGTTGTGAATGGCTTTCTATCAAGCCCGGGTAGACGTGTTTGCCTCTCAAGTCTATCTTTATCGCATCGGATGGAATTTCAATATCTGTTCCTATGTTAACGATTTTTCCTTTGTCAAACACAATAGATGCTTTCTCGATGGGCTCACTGGTGACAGGATGGATTGTGCCGTTGACCAGCGCGATCGGCTGCTGCTGAGGCGGAGCAGGGATCTGGCCGTATGTTAGAATCGCTGCAATATGGATTAGCAGAAAGGCAGTTCTTCCAATATGCTGTGTCTTCGGCATCGTTCTCAATTCCTTCTCAGGTTCAATCAATAATGTCTTGTTCGTCTGTTTGATTGGGTTCGGCTTCCTTATTCGGGTCAGTGTTCTCCCTGGACGTATCATCTTTGTCCTTCTTGGCTTTGTTCAGGATTTTTTGGACCAGCTTCGTTCGCTGGGCAGCGACTTGTTCACGCAGGTGCTTGTCTTCTTCAATGTCGAAGTACTTGCAGCCGTCAATCCAGGTCTGTTCACAGAGACTATAAGTGGAAAGCGGCAAATCGTTCCATATCACAAAATCTGCGTCCTTTCCCACTTCCAGGCTGCCGATGCGGTGGTCGAGATGCAGCTGCTTGGCAGGATTCAAAGTAACAAATTTCAGGGCTTCCTCGGGCGGTACGTTACCATATTTGACGGCCTTGGCCGCCTCTGTGTTCATGCGACGAGCCAGCTCGGCACTGTCCGAATTGAAACTCACAACTACACCTTGTTCATACAAGATGGCCCCATTGTAGGGAATAGCATCATAGGCCTCGACTTTATAAGCCCACCAGTCGGTAAAAATAGTCGCCATAGCTCCGTGTTGTTTTATTTCTTCCGCGACCTTGTAGGCTTCGAGAACGTGAATAAAAACATCGAATTTGAAACCTATTTCCTCTGCCAAACATATCATCGCATTAATCTCATCCTGACGATAAGAATGGCAGTGAATAATCATCTTTCCATCGAGGACATTTAATAGTTGTTCAAGCCTCAGGTTTGTACGCGGCGGAATGAGGCTCCTGTTCTTCTTGCTCTGCTCATTGTAAATCTGCCATTGCCTGCGGTAATCCTTAGCCGCCGAAAAGGCATCGCGTATGATTTCGACCACCCCCATACGCGTGTTTGGATAACGTTCTGAAGCTCGCTTGACATTTTCACCGAGGGCGAGTTTTATACCGGGCCTGGCGTCGGGTACAAGCAATTCATCCGGCAAAGCACCCCACCGCAGCTTGATAACTGCGTATGTCCCTCCGATGGGATTGGCCGAACCGTGCAGTGTACACGTCGTCGTCAGGCCGCCGGCCAACTGTCGATAGATGCTGATATCATCGCTGTTAATAACGTCTTTAATGCGAACCTCCGAGGTGACAGCATGGGTTGCCTCATTGACGCCGCCTTTAATGGCGATGTGAGAATGGGCGTCAATAAGTCCCGGCGTGATGTGCTTGCCGGTAGCGTCGACCACGACTGCCCCTTCGGGCTCTGTGAGATTCCTGCCGACCTGGGTTATCTTGCCATTCCTGACGAGCAAATCTCCGGGGCTGAGGATACCGTCAGGGCCGCAGGTCCAGATTGAGGCATTCTTGACAAACAGGACGGCTGGTTGTTCCGGCGGACTTGTTCTTCCAAAGGCCCCGTCAGGATAAACTATTGGGAGCTCAGCCATTTGAACCGGCTCTGATGATTCATCGCCCTCGGCCTTGTCCTCCTGGGGCCCGGCTAATTCCGCATACCAGCTAAAGCCGCTTCCGTCGTCCAAAAGACCATGCCCCCTGATGGTCTCCTCTTCGATAACACCTGTCATTCTCACCCAGCCCTCACGGTCAAATATATCACTTGAGAAGGACAACATCAGCACACGGTTTTGACGTGCGACTTTCTGTGCCTTTGCCTCTTTGTCCTGAAGAGTCAAAGAGACACTTAGCTTGGAAGCGGCCCCGGTGATTTTCATTATCCCACTGTATTGCTTTTCTTTTGTCTCAGCGGTAAATGTCCACTGGCCGCGGATATCGATATCGGGTTCTTTGGTAATGACAAAGCGTTCACCGGCTACCCAGGTATCGAGTATTCGGGTCTTGCTGTCGAACACGTCACCGTCTGTGACGACAAAATTGGCGAGCTTACCCTTCTCCAGCGTTCCCAGCAAATGCGACATGCCTAACCACTGTGCCGGTCTCGTTGTCAACGCCTCAAGCGCTGTTTCAGCCGGGAGTCCTTGCTGGACGGCAGTCCTCACTTTTTTGAGAAACTCAGCTTCTGATTTCAGGTGGGCCGTCGTCAGCACAAAATCAATATTCTCCTTCGCCAGCAGGCCTGGATTTTCCGGAGCAAAATCCCAGTGTCGCAGTTGTTGTAGACTCAGGTGAAGCTCTCGTTCGAGCGAGGAGACATCAGGGGCCTTTGGGAAGTTGACTGGAATAATCAATCTAAGGCCGGTTCCTTTTACCGCCTGCAAACGACGATATTCGTAGCCCGAGCCGACAATCCACATATCCAGGCCAAATTCCTGGGCGAGCTTTGAGGCACGCAGGATATCAAGCTCGTCGGAAACTTGCATTACGACCGGCTTGCGCCTGCTGACATACGGCTGCAAGGCGGCCAGTGCGAGATTCGTTTCCGGAGCGGTTTGACCTGAGCTGACTTGTCTGAACTTCGTCCAGGCCTCGTTGTACCATTGGGCATCCAGTAAAGTCTGGCGAATCAAGGCAATAGTACCCATCAACGAGCCCGGATACTGTCCACGGCCTCCACGTTGCAGTGACATCGCCTGAGCGAGGTCCTCGCCCAGGATCGCTTGACTGGTTGGCTTCTTACCGAGAAGAACAAGGGCTCCCGTTCCTCTAAAAATGCCGCCTTTTGGGAAGGTCAGGACCGCGCAAAATCCACATTTACGCAGATTTTCAGCGGCTGTTCCATCCTGTCCCAACATTGCCGAGGCCCGTCTTTGGGCAAGTACAAAACGATTCCAATGCTTGGCGCCGCTGGAAACGTTTTCATCTGCCTCAGGTCCAATAGCATAATTCGTGTACAAATCAATGAAACCCGGGTAGATAGTCTTCCCGCTTAAGTCACGAATAACCGCATCGGAAGGTATATCTGCCTTGGTAGTCACCTGCTCGATATGGCCGTCACGAACCAAAAGGGTCGCGTTGTCTAATACATTACCGGGCTTAGTGACAATCCGCGCGTTGGTCAGGGCATATATCCTTGGGGTATTTTCATGAAGGCCAACCACGGGCTCGGTCTGTCCCGCAACAACTCGTACAGAGAGCAACAGCCATAATAGAATGATACTATTTTGAATCGCTAACTGCCTGATGTGAAAACCTCCACCTGCGAAACACAAAATTCTCGCTGCAACTCTGTGCCTCGCATGATACATCATAACTCCTCCTCTATCAAAAAACCGCAAAAACTGTGTCCTCCGGAAGACCAAAGATTCGCTTGCCTCCGTTGGCACAAGCTTCACTATTTTTTATACCAAATCACCCACATTCCCGTCAAGTATAATCTCTTGAGCTATGCATGCTTTTTTTTACCTCAGGCTGTATGCATAAAGGAACTCACCGTGGCGGATGTACAGCCTGCCTCCGCAGACCACGGGATGAGCCCAGCTGTTACCTTTTCCGCCTTCGGGAATCTTGAATGAGCTGACCAGCTCATGGCCCATTGCAGTTGGTCGGACAAGTCCCATGACGCTGTTCTCACTTAGCGTGTACAGCATTCCGTCGGCGTATGTGAGCGAGCCCTTGCCTACACCCTTGTCCATATGCTTGTTCCGGCCGGTTTCCCAGTCCAGACAAATCCATAAGTTGCTGTTACGGAAGGTGCTTGTGCCGTAGAGATTTCCGTTGACCAACAGGACACCACCGTGGTGACTATCGAACTCCTGCGTACGCCATATCTCTTCGAGCGAGGCCTTGCCGTCTTTGACATTAATCTTCCACTTGACGGAGCCTGTCTGTAAGGTGCTGATAAAGACGTGACCATCGTGATAGATAGGCATCATCACGTTTTCGTCCGCATAGGATTCGTGTTTGACGTGCCATAGTAGTTCGCCGGTATCGGCATTCACGCCGATCATGCCTTTGGAGGTCAGCGTGCTGATGATTCTCAGCCCCTGATATTCAGCCAGAGTTGGAGAGGCATAGCCGGCCAGCTCACCCGTACTGGGCGCTTTCCAAACAACCGATCCCGTCTTTTTGTTAAGTGCAACCATACAGGTCTGCGGTCCTCCCGGGCAACAAATCAGATGGTCTCCATCGACCAGCAGGGATTCAGCCAGAGCCCAGGTTGCAGTTTTACTTTTGAACTTCTCGATGATGTTGACCTCCCAAATCCTGTCTCCGGTTTTGGCTTGAAGGCAGACAAGGTTTCCAAGAGGGCTCTGGTGAAACAGCCGATCCCCGTCGATGGTCGGGGTTGCACGCGTGCCGGGACGGTCTCCAGTCCAGGCTTTGCCGTTTTTCACTTGCCACAAGACCTTGCCGTCTAAGTTCACAGCGGTGATGACTGTATCCTTTTCGATGCTGCCGGCCGTGTAGAGCATTCCAGAGGCAATCGATACGCTTGAATATCCATATCCCAGCCCCTTAGCCGTCCATAGTAGGGCAGGCCCTTTCTCGGGCCACTTCTTCAAAAGACCTTTTTCAGTGGAGAGATTGTCTCTGTTCGGCCCGTGAAATTGGGGCCAGAAGGCGTCCTGGTCGGCAGCGTATGCTGCACTCGTTAGAATAAGACCGCCGATTAGCATGATAGAGATACTTTGCCGTTTTATGGCGAGTGACATAAACATCTGGGCCGCTCCTTTCTAAATGACATTTTCTGTTCAATATTTTTATGGAAAGCTCTATGCCCTTCAACTCCGTTTTGATATCAGGTGTTAATTTCCCATTAACCACCAATGCTGCCGGTGTCCTGCATTTTAATTTCATCGTATAATACCATATTTATGTTAGTTAGCAAACAAGTTTATATGATTGAAATAGTGGATTTGCATTACTTATACCTGCCTGCACCCCCGTGCTTTCTTGCGAAAGCAACAACGATGGTGACATCGTCGATTTTCGTTTTCCGCAACAGATACTACATAGTTTCTTTCAGTTCCTAATCGAGCACAAGGAGGCTTTCTGTGCTGGCCCCTTCAAAACGGGTAATCGCCTCAAAGATTTATCTTGACGGAAAGGGGGCTTATCTGATATAAGAAAGATGATTAGAGTCTGTGGAAGCCCGATATCGAAGCAGCCGGAGTTTCAACGGCCTATTTCAGATACTCACTTTTCAATTAGCGGCTCATCATAGACTTTTGAAGGAAGGAGGTAATATCAAGTCGCAAAAGAATTGTCTTGGACCAGCGCTGACAGAATTTGGTCAGGTTGGGTATTCTTGTTGGCCGCTTTGGTGAGTGGCCAAGGCATTTATTCTAACGATTTTATAAGGAGGACTATTATGCGACGAACACATGTCTTTTTGACTTTCATAGTACTGCTTGCCGCAGCAGTCTGCGCACAGGCACAGGACCCGGATCTCCTGGGCTGGTGGATGCTTGACGATGGCACAGGTACCGTTGCCGCTGATTCGAGCGGTAACGGCAACGACGGCACATTTGTGGGAGACCCCGAGTGGGTTGCCGGCAAGTTCGGGAGTGGCCTGTTGTTTGATGGCCGGGGCGGTGAGCGAGTGTCGCTTGGAAACCTCGATGTTGCATCGGGGGCCATTACCATAACCTGCTGGTTCAATGCGAGCAATCTGGATACGCCCGGCAACGACCCCCGCATGGTCTCGAAGGCGTTTGGCGGCGGAAACAATGAACACATTTGGATGATAAGCTCCAGCCGTCGCAGCGGTGAGAAGCGGCTCAGGTTCCGTCTGAAAACCGACGATGGTGCCGCTACGACCGAGCTTTGGGGCGACGATGGCGACCCCCAGACCAGGGTCATCCAGCTCAACGAGTGGATCCACGCCGCTGTCACATGGGATGGCAGCACAATGCGTATCTACAAGAACGGCGTGGAGGTCGGCAGCACGTCCAAAGGTGGCAATTCTGTAGCTGTCGATCCGTCGGTGGGGGCCGCTTTTGGCAACCAGCCCGTTGGGGCAGAGAACAGGCCCTTTGACGGAGTGATGGATGACGTGCGCATCTACACCAGGGCCCTGAGTGTAGAGGAGATAGAGGAAGTCATGCTTGGGCCGCCGGCCCCGTTGGCAGCCGGGCCGGATCCACCGGATGGCGCCATAATCGAGCAGGACTGGTATAACCTGGCCTGGAAACCTGGAACGTGGGCAGTGTCCCACGATGTGTACTTTAGTTCGGATTTTGACGCTGTAGACCAATCTGCCGAGGGCACGTTTATAGGTAATACGGCGTCCGTCTTCCAGTTGATAGGGCTTCCGGGATTCCCTGTCCCGGACGGCTTTCAGCCGGGCACTACATACTACTGGCGGGTGGACGAGGTCAACCCGGACAATCCGGACAGCCCATGGAAGGGCGTGGTTTGGAGCTTCAGCCTGCCTCCGCGTACGGCATACAATCCGTTTCCACCCGACACTATGAAGTTTGTCGATACGGATGTGGATTTGAACTGGACCGCCAAGTGGAACGCCGCCCTGTTCAGCGTGTACTTCGGCACCGACCAGGCAGAGGTGGCAGATGCCACAGGGGCTGCACCCAGCGGGAACATGACCTTCGACCCGGGTCCCCTTGAGCTCGATTCGTCCTATTACTGGCGGGTAGACGCGTTTGATGGCACCCAGTGGCGTAAGGGTAACGTATGGAGCTTCACCACGACAAGACCGGGGGGCGGCCTCGTGGGCGAATATGCCAACTATTCCGGCGGCGTACCGGACCCGCCTGAATCACCCTTCCAGAAAATCGCTCTGACCCGCATTGATCCCGGCATCAACTTCAACTGGAGTAGTGGTTCGCCCGAACCTGACGTGGTCAATCCGGACGACTTCGCCGTGCGCTGGACGGGTGAATTAGAGGTGCCGTTGAGCGGCAAACATACCTTCGAGGTCAGCCCCGACGGTGGCGTGCTGCTCTGGATCAACGGCGTAGAGATACTGCGTGCCTGGCGTGACGAGACGACCCTGCAGTCGGGCACGATTGAACTTGTAGCGGGCGAATTCGCATCAATCAAGATGTTGTACTTTGCCACCACAGGCAATGCCAAAGCCGAGCTGCGCTGGGCGCATGATTTATTTCCGCTTCAGATCATTCCAGCGGCAGCCTTCTCACCGCCAATACGGGCCGGTCTGCCCAATCCGGCGAATAAGGCTGTGAATGTAACCCAGGCACCTGTCCTCAAGTGGACAGCCGGCGGTCATGCGGCCGAACACGATGTATATCTCGGTACGGACGAAGTTGCTGTTACCGGCGCAGACACTGGCACGCCGGACATCTACCGGGGTCGCCAAACTACAACGAGCATCTCACCTGCAAAGCTTGATTGGAACACGACCTACCATTGGCGCATCGATGAGGTCAATAACCTCAATCCCGACAGTCCCTGGAAGGGCTCGGTCTGGAGCTTCACCACGGCGGACTTCCTGATCGTGGATGATTTCGAGGATTATGACGCTTACGAGAACCAGATATGGTTTGCGTGGCATGATGGGCTTGGTTATGGTACGCCGGGGACTGAACCCTACTCTGGCGGTAACGGGACCGGCTCGGCGGTAGGTGTTGACACCACTCCTTCTTATACTGAGGAAACTATCGTTCACGGAGGCAGCAAATCGATACCGTTCTTCTACGACAACAGCATTCTCAGGTATTCGGAGGCGGAGATGACGTTAAGTTTTCCGCGTGACTGGACCGAGAATGGTGTTAGCACGCTGACGATTTGGTTCAGAGGTGATTCAGCTAACGCTGCTGAGCCGATGTATGTTGTTCTCAATGGCAATGCGGTAGTAACTCATGATAATCCAAATGCAGCACAGGTAGACACCTGGACTCAATGGAATATCGAACTGCAGGCATTTGCCGACCAGGGTGTGAACCTCCTCGATGTTAATACGATTGCCCTTGGGTTAGGTAATAAGAACAATCCGCAGGCTGGTGGTTCAGGTACAATGTACTTCGATGATATTCGTCTGTATGCTCCGGAGCCTGCAGCACCGTAAGTAGCAAGTTACAATTAATTGTGTCGTTGATATTGCAGATTTGTATTAACTCGGGGCCTATACTTATTGATTAGGTATAGGCCCCTTTTTCCGAAGGCAATACAGAAAATCGGAACTCCAGGGCTTAAAGCTGCGACCAGGCTATTGCTGGGTCGTGACTGTCCCCCAGTCCTTACCCAAAATCGCGAAGTCCTTAAAATCCACTATGTGGTCCATATTAAGGTCTGCATCCAGATCGTTCGGGTCACCGTATTCCAGCCAATTTTCAGACAGCGCAAACGCATCGCGCATATCCACATCCCCATCGCTGTCTATGTCTGCCTTAATCGCATCACTATGTAACAGGATTAACTCAATGCCGTCCCCGGTTTTGAGATTCCTTGAATACTGCTTGTCGGTAGCATTGTTCCAATGTTCGTGAATACCTAAGCTCTCCAGACGAACCACGTCACCGGCATGGTCGGGGTCATAGAACGTCCCCGAACAAGGGTCATTCGCCAAAGCCGCCTCATGCAGATAATCCTCTGCTCCACCCTGCATATCATATCTCGGCTCCGGGGAGCGCCCGTACCGAACAACATCCGGCCATTCCTCCTTCACAAAGTCGTACCCCACCGAGTCAATAGCCACTGGGTCCTGAGAGGCAAAAATACTTGAAGGCCAATCACCGTTGAAGGGCCGCGTATCCCACTTGTATGGATGTGCGTCCGCATAGTAACCTCCATAAAGTCCGTCAATCAGGTAAAGGACTGTCTTACCGCCAAGCTCAGAATGCCCCATCAGGTCTACCAGAGCCCGGTAGTGGTTCCTCCCCGGGCTCCACGGTGGGCTCTGGCCTGCGTTCGGCAAGCTATAATGCATATTGTAATAATCAAGGAATTCACCATCCACCGGCAGGCCTGGAAGCTCCGGCCTTAGATGCCCGTGCGGGGTCCTCACAAGCGAGCCATAGTGGTTCTTTGCACAAAGTGTCACGCCTGAGGAATGACCCTTCAAAATAGCAAAGTTAATCATATAGTCTGCCTCGGCAAACAAGACCGGTATATAATCCTGTACTTTTCCGTTCGCCTCACTCGTGCTCCAGTGAAATGGAACATCCGAAAACTCTGTTCGTCTCCTGCCGCGACCGCCGTAATTATCCAGATAGTGTACGTTCGGAAACTCCGGATGCAGCATATTCCAGTAATAATTCGGTATCATCCCGGTTGGGTCACCGATAGTGATATCATTCTGGGCAACTCCCACGGTGTTTACTAATTGGCGCAATAGCGAGAGAATCATCTGCGGAGAGTTGTCGATGGTATTCATGACGCTGGATTTTTTGTTATACGTAATCGGGTCAACTTGTCCCCATGTGGCATTACAGGTGGTAAGGTTAATTTTAATGGCAATTTTTTCCCCTGCCTGATACCCCACGTTTCCATTGCCTTGGCTGTTGTTGAAATATTTGAATATCGCGACCCACGCTGCCGCATCGGAGTTTTTACCGGCCACGCCCCGAATTGCCTGCGAGACCATTTTCTCTACCACCGCTGGGTCGGTATGGTCGCTTTGCCACCAGTGTTCCGGTGAATTATAGCCGTCCCAGTCAGTTGCGTTTGGGTCGTGGACCCAGACAACCCGCCCCGGATAAATCCCTTGAGCCTCACCTATTGGCCCGTGAGGCCCCCGTCGCCCTTGCGCATTGGCCGGCCGCTCCGGAAGATTGGCGAGCATAACTACAACCATCACCCCTGCTATGACTAAGCACAGACACGCCAACGCTGCTCGAGACTCTTTCAGAAGCTGCTTGGCTTTCTTAAACGCGGTAACCGAGACCACCAGCCCCACAAGCCAGGTGACAAAGCCCGAGGCAAGCGGCATTGCAACGCGTTGACACGGATACGTCGCACGGGAAGGTTTCGGCACGACACGGATCAGAAACCAGATAAGCGCCGATAACCCCGTGATTGGAAGCATCCATCTCACCCAATAACATTTCTTTTTACCTCCGGGATATTTACCGCTCTTGGGACAAAATGATGGTGTGTGTTTTCCTTGCATGGTATTTTCTCCTGTTTGCTCACCTCTGACTAAACTGCCGGAGCAGATATTATTATACAATATTGCCTCTGAAAATCACAAGGTATTTGCAGAGAATTGTTGTCAATTGAGATTGTATAATACCAATTGCTTTTAATTACTGCGCTTCTTGTGTTTGGCACAAAAGGATGTCACAAAAGGGTGGCAGCCTCATCCCGATGTCGTTTATCGGGATGGGGATGGCTCACTGCTTTTTATGTTAAGCGCAACTTTTAATTACAATTGGTACAAGATGTGCTTATGAACACAAGCTGCAGAGTGAACAAGCTCTTCTTGTGCAATAGTTATGGAGCTCTTCACATCCGGGCGATTCGTTTGCAGTCTGCTTCCACCTTCCTCTCTTAGAGCTTATCCGAATATCCGGGTCGTTATGAGGCCGAGCGAAAAGTTCGAGGCCAAGGCGGCAGGACAAAAATGCTCGGAGGCGTGGTTTTCTCCACGTTGAGAACGTTTTTTCACCGACAACGCAGGCATCGGGCTTTGCAGCCGGACCCGAGTTTACCCCCGATGTTAGCTCACTTGCTTTTCTGTCGGGGGCAATAGAGCGGATTATTTGGATAGGCTCTTAATACAGTGATCTGACTTAGGCAACGGTGTACTCAACCGTTTTAATCCTTGGATTATCACTTAATTTTGGGCAATTCGACAAACTAATTGCATATAGTTTTCGTTCTCTGGCCGGAGCATGAAAAAGCTCGTAGTCATTTGACTGTGAATGTGGCTGGGGGCGGAAGATTTCCGTCTTGACGACCATTGGCAACGGATTATTCAGAAACGATTTAAAGGCTTACCGCCTGTATACCACCTTAGTTCCACATCGTCTCCCGTAGTTTCTTCGATGGCACTGACATGTCCGTCCAGCCATAAGATATTGGCTCGTCCCCCGGTTCTCTCGTCTTCAACACGCCTTATATTATGTCTGAAAATTTGCCGATAGTTGATCCAGCGACTGCCCCCTACACTTTTTCGATATTGCGTTAGATTCATGGCGCCAGGTCTGTCATCATTATGAAACCCATCTCTGGTGGTACATCCCGGTCTTGGTTCAGCGTGGTCCTTGCAAAAAATGAATTCATCAAGACGATATATAGTATTTGTATTCCGGCCTTGGGCTTCGGGACGAAAATTCAGACCAAACGCTGCGTGCTGAATTAGTTTAGAAGGGTCGGGAAAATCACTATATTGGTATATTAATCCTTCGGGAACACGTTGCAAGCTCGGACAGCCGAATATCTTCGTCTCTTTCAGGTAGTCTTTGAAGTAGAGACCCCAATAACTACTGCTGGAACCGGGTCTTCGATAAGTAACGCCGTCTGACTCGTACCACAGAAATTCGTTGGCACTCTCGGTATTAGGCAATGTGCGGTTGTAGTCGTCGAGGTACATTGACACGGCTATTCCAATATTCCGTAAATTCGATTTGCAGACTTGTTCCCGTCCCATCTCCTTGATCTTGCGCATGGCGGGCATCAGGATCGCCAACAATAAAGCAATGATAGCAATCACCACCAATAGTTCTATTAACGTAAACGCTCTTGCCTTGTGCCTAATGCGTTTTTCTCTGTAATTCATCGTTTTTCCTTTCATAGTTTTGTGTAAGAGCTTATCCGAATAACCGGGTCGTTATGAGGCCAAGCGAAAACTTGTCCGCCTATGGCGGAGTTCGAGGCCAAGGCGGCAGGCCAAAAATGCTCGCAGGCGTGGTTTTCTCCACGTTGAGAACGTTTTTGGCCGACAACGCAGGCATCGGGCTTTGCAGCCGGCCCCGAGTTTACCCCCGATGTTAGCTCACTTGCTTGTCTGTCGGGGGCAATAGAGCGGGTTATTCGGATAGGCTCTAAGGTTAAATCGATAATTTTTTCAGGCTGGCATTTTGCACGTGCCACAATTTGGCAGCGCTTTTATGACTTTTATCCTCCTTATAATCCGGGACTTCCCATTTACACCTCACAGAAACATTCCTGCTTGCCACAAGTCCAATAATACCAAAATTCCATTGAGATTGCAAGCAATTCTCTTTCCCGGTAATCATCATGCGACGTGTGGCAGCCACTGAGCAAACGCAGTGAACGAAGTGGATGGTAGCTCTACGCACATTCAGAATCGAGCATCCAACTTTAGCTCACTTTAGGCACTTTAGTTCACTTTAGCTCACTTTAGGCACTTTATCCGCCGAGGCGGATTTAGTTCACTTTAGCTCACTACTCACTAACGACGGGTGGCAGCCACTGAGCGAACGTAGTGAGCGAAGTGGATGGTAGTTTTCCCGCAAATTTTTGCTCTTTCCCCTAATCAACAGGGAACTTCGTGTATTCTATTGAATTCCGTTGAACCGCGCGTAACGTGAGGGATGAGCGGACCGCGTTAGCAGGTACGCTCCATCCCTTTGTTCGCCATTATTGCTCTATTGGACGTGTCAACTATGGTTACTTTGCTTCCAAGGACTTGGTATTCTTGCCGAGAATGTGTTCCATCGCATCCTTAAGCCTTTCTTTTGAATAATCTTCAAAACTGAAAGTTTGGAAGGGCTTTGCTCCTTGCTCTTGAGTCAACTCGTAAATTAAGTTACTCACTATGCGATAACTCGCATAGGAATGAGGAATGGAGATATCATCTTGCGCTTCATTCTTGAATCCATTGAGCAGATTCCAAAAGGTTTTTTCAGCTAAAAGTAATTCTGTAAGCTTTGCTCTA
>Ga0307378_10000303_pt1 | contig 91449 bp, 78 predicted proteins | sample UN1MG_FD_202238 | JGI IMG/M metagenome (GOLD analysis project Ga0307378, IMG submission 202238) | Soil microbial communities from Risofladan, Vaasa, Finland - UN-1 | ecosystem: Environmental > Terrestrial > Soil > Coastal area > Acid sulfate soil | place: Finland: Risofladan, Vaasa | collected... | reverse complement strand
TCTGTATGTGGATACCGGCCGATGGAAGCTTGAAACCCCGCTTCCTGAGAGAGTAGGGGGTCTCAAGCTCATTCCACCGGATGCCGATAAGATAGCTTCCACCGGTGTGGGGATCGCCTTCTCCGCACTCCCGTCGGATGTGGCAGCTCAGCTTGAGACAGACCTTGCGGCGAAAGGGATCGCCGTTTTCTCAAATACCGCCAGTCACCGAATGGATTCTGAAGTGCCGCTGCTCGTTCCCGAGGTGAATGCCGAGGCCATAGATATGGTGCGTGACAAAAAAGGTTTCATCGTTACGAACGCAAACTGCAGCACAACAGGTCTGGTGGTTCCGCTCAAGGTCCTGCAGCCGCTCGGGATCCGCAGGGTATTTGTGGCAACGTACCAGGCAATATCTGGCGCGGGATATCCCGGTGTTCCCTCTCTCGATATACTGGGGAACATAATCCCCCACATCAACGGCGAAGAAGAGAAGATCCAGCGGGAGGCGAAAAAAATACTGGGGGCCTACGATACCTCCTCGAAGAGGGTGAAGGATGCCGGGTTCGAAGTCTATCCAACCTGTATCCGTATTCCGGTGGTGGACGGACACCTCGAGGCTGTTGAAGTCGAAGTAACCGAGAAACGGTCGGAGCAGGAGATAGTAAGGCTATTCGAAACGTTCGAGTCTCCGAAGGAGGTAGCCGGCCTTCCGACTGCGCCGAAAAAACCTGTTATATACAGGGCCGAAGCGGACCGTCCGCAGCACCGTTACGATGTCAACGCCGGAGAGCCCAGGGAGAGAGCCTGGGGTATGGCGGTGAGTGTAGGCAGGGTCCGCGTGACGGGCAATTTCGTCAGGTTTGTTCTTCTTTCACATAATACGCGGCGCGGTGCGGCCCCCGGCTCAGTGTTAAATGCCGAATTAGCGTATAGTAAAGGATACCTTTAAAATAATAGCTGTTTATAGGGTGATAATTATTAGTACTCGAAGTTCCATGCTGAAAGCGTGGAACTTCAAAACGCCCGTGTTAAAGTAAAAGATACATTGTGAATGGAAACATTTTTAATAATCAGCTTCATTTGAGTGATTATCAAGGGCGTTCAAATGCCGAGCTTGCTTATGTAAGAGGGTATCTTTAGTTAGGTATTTAAAATGTAATTAGCAGTCAGTATTATAACGAAAGGCATTGAAAAACACCGATTAGTTGTAGAGGTGACGTTATTCGAAAAGTATAATTTGACACGCGCCGTTTTCTGTGTGGTAACAGCAGGGGTGTTCAAATGCTTGAGTTGGCGTATAAGCGGGGTTATTTATCGTAGCATTTCTTGATATGTAATTTTATTTTATGAAAAAGAAGAGGCAGCTCGATCAAATGCCGGTTTTCCACCGTTGGTTACAGACCGTTTAAGGTGAAGCTTATAAGGAAATATTATATTCCTTTTATATGGAAGTTGTCTCTGCATTGTCTGCCAACTGCGGTTCGTCGGCGAACATTCCGTTTTTTACGTCATCACTATTTCGTTTTTCCGGCTGATAGAAACAGGAGTACCAACTCAAAGGCCCGCTCCCATCTCATATTACAAACCCACTGACGTGAGACAGCGAGCCCGGTTCTGAACGGATTTTTTTGTTACGAACCGTCATCGGAAAAAGGCCAGTCTTACTCCCGATGCAGCACAGTGTCAGGACAGGATCTTCGGTCTCACCCTCACAATGAGCTTTGTTAGATAGAGAAAGGGCGTGTCTATTGCCGCGACAATCACTTTCAGAACATAGGTCGAGAGAATAATTCCAAGAAGCACCCTGGTCTCGTAGACGCCGATAAACGCAAAGGAGCAGAAAATAACGCTGTCGGCAAGCTGGGATGTCCATGTGGACCCGTTGTTTCTCAGCCAGAGCTGCGAGGGGACCTTCCTCTTAAGCCAGTTGTAGCTCAGTACGTCGAGATTCTGCGCCACTATGTATGCAGCCATCGAGGCTCCCACGATCCTCCATACCGGTGAAAAGAGCTGTTTCATTGTGTTGTGGTACAGGTCCCACTCTGACGGGGTAAACAGGAGTATAAACCTCGTCGCCAGAAGAAAAAAAACGGAAATATAAAACCCGATAAATACAACCTTTCTGGCCTCCCGCGCTCCGTAGTACTCTGTGAGGATATCCGTCCCAAGGAAGATCGACGCGTAGAGTACATTCCCTCCGGTCGCATCGAGTCCGAAGAGCTCGATTCCCTTGAGAACGAAGATGTTCATTATGACGACATTCGAAGCGATTATCGCCGTAACACCGGCCTTTCCCCACAACGTAAAAGCGAGGACAAGAAGCGAGAGGTCGACGATGGTCCATAGAATGTAGATGATGATGTTGTGCACCGGAGGTTCCTCTCTGTACCGCTGTTAGGCCCTAAAGGACGATGATTGGTTGGTACCTCACCCCCGTCAGAGCCACATAAGATTATGTGATGTAAAATTACGAATTGCAACCCTTTATTAGCGGGCGATATGAGAAACTCAGGAGACTAAAGGAGGAATTCATTTGTATAAAAATTAGAGTATTAGTATTATATTAGAAGCGTCTAACATTTTCTCTCTGGCAGGAAATATGAATCGAGATCATGATGCTATACCCCTCAGCAATGCAGGTGAGGGGACCTACAGGGTCGTCTCCCTTTCAGGAGGGAAGGGCTTTATAAGGAAGCTCGGCAGTATGGGGCTCTATCCCAATGCGGAGATCAGGGTAATATCCGCAGGCCGATCGGGTCCTGCGCGTATATCGGTAAAGGGAGTGCAGTTCGGTCTCGGGAAGGGTATGGCGGCGAGGATCCAGGTCCGGCGGGCGTCTGAGCAGGAAGGGTACCCGAAAAGAGCTTATACTTTGAGAGAGTACAGGGAGGGCCAGAGGGGGAAAATCCTCGAGATCCGGGGTGAAGGAAGATTCAAGAGGAGGATTATTGAGATGGGTTTCGTTAAGGGAGCGGAAGTATACGTCGAAAAATACGCACCGCTCAGAGACCCGATAGAGTTTGTTGTGAAAGGCTACCATGTCGGGCTTCGCCGTAACGAAGCGGAGAAGATCGTGATGACAGAGCCGTACTTATGACGGTTCCACCTCACGTACCGTCAGAGATCAGCGTATAGGAGCCCCCCGATGTCCGGAAGCGAGACGGGGAAGAACAAAAGGATAGTCGTCGCCATTGGGGGAAATCCGAACTCGGGCAAGACGACCATATTCAACGAGATAACCGGATCGCGGCAGAAGGTCGGGAACTGGAGCGGGGTTACCGTCGAGAAGATCGAGGGCAGCGTGAGCTACAACGGGTATCACATCGTATTCGTCGACCTCCCCGGGACCTACAGCCTGACCGCCTATTCGATAGAGGAAATCATCGCACGTAACTTCATCGTTGACGAGAAACCGGATGTTGTCATCGACATCATAGACGCCGGAAACCTCGAGCGGAACCTCTACCTCGCCGTTCAGATGATCGAGCTGGGCGGAAATTTTATTTTCGTGCTTAACATGGCCGATATGGCCAATAAGCAGGGCCTGCACATAGACGAACAAAAGCTCGGCTCGTTTCTCGGCGGCCCTGTGCTCTTTACCGTCGGAAACCGGGGGATCGGGGTGAGGGAGATCCTCGATAGGGTGATAGAGGTATACGAGGAGAAGGAGCACAAGACAAGGGCCGTCAATATCGCCTACGGGAACGAGCTGGAAGAGGAGATACTCGTCATCCAGAGCAGGGTGGAAAAAGATCCCGGACTCAGCGGCGTGTATCCGCCGAGATGGCTCTCTGTGAAGCTTTTGGAGAACGATTCAGACGTTGTAAAAAAGGTGGAGGAGAACGCACAGAATCCAGTCGGGATAGAGACGCAGACGAGCAGATCGAGGAGTCATCTGCAGGGGATCTTCGATGAGGAGCCTGAGAACATCATAGCAGACCAGAGGTACGGATTTATCAGCGGGCTTCTTCAGGAATCTATAGCGCTGAGGGAGCAGAAGAAGAAGGACTTCTCGCAGAGGATAGACAAGATTCTCACCAACAGGCTGCTCGGAATCCCGCTTCTCGTCTTCTTCATCTGGATAATGTTTCAGGTTACATTTAATGTGGGGTCCTTCCCCATGCGGTGGATCGACGCAGGCATGGGGATACTGGGCAGCGTAATCTCATCCGTAGTTCCTGACGGGATGCTCAAATCATTGATGGTAGACGGGATCCTGGGCGGAGTAGGCGGTGTCATCGTATTCCTGCCGAACATCCTCATCCTTTTTTTCATGATCTCGATTTTCGAAGATACCGGATACATGGCGCGTGCCGCGTTTGTCATGGATAGGGTGATGCATGTCATCGGGCTCCATGGAAAGTCTTTCATATCGATGATAATGGGTTTCGGATGCAACGTGCCGGCGATCATGGCCGCGAGAACACTGGAGAACGAGAAGGACAGAATTCTTACCATCATCATTAATCCGCTCATAAGCTGCAGCGCCAGACTACCCGTATACGTCCTCATCGCAGGCGCATTTTTCGGGAGAAGGGCAGGAAATGTGATATTCATGCTTTACGCCCTCGGAGTTGTTCTTGCGATCATCATCGGCAGGCTCTTCCGAAAGACGCTCTTCCGCGGGGAGTCTGAGCCGTTTGTGATGGAGCTCCCTCCTTACAGGATCCCCACGCTGAAATCCGTGATAATACACATGTGGGAGAGGGCGGTGCAGTTCCTGCGCAAGATGGGGACCGTGATCCTCGTGGGGTCGATCGTCATCTGGTTTCTCTCATCTTTTCCGGTGAACAGGGAAAACCAAACCAGGCTTGAGGACGGGATCGCCCTGATAGAAGAGCAGCACACGATGAGCACCGACAACCTGAGAGAAGGCTCTTCCGGGTATCGAACAGAGCTCGAGAGACTCTTGAGAGAGAAAGAGTCTCTCATACAGGAGCTGAAAAGAGATCAGAAGCAGAAAGCAGTGTATTACTCCTTCATAGGGAGAATCGGCCGGGGCATAGAGCCTTTCTTCAGGCCTCTCGGCTTCACCTGGAAGGAGGGTGTCGCCCTTATAACGGGCTTTGTGGCAAAAGAGGTCGTGGTGAGCACTCTCGGCGTGCTCTACGCAAGCGGGGAGGAAGGTATGGAGCTCGGAGCGGTCCTCCGCGACCGGTCAGGGCTCACACCAATAACCGCCTTTGCATTTCTCGTGTTCGTTCTGATCTATACCCCATGCCTCGCGACGCTGGCGGCGATTCGACAGGAGACCGGATCGTGGCGATGGACCCTGTTCAGCGTCTGCTATCAGATAACGCTCGCGTGGGTGATGGCGTTCGTTGTCGTTAAGGTGGGAAATTTATTTATCTGAGGGAGGCGCGTATGATCTTCGATCATTTGATCCTTGATATTGCTGCATTACTTATAGTGGGGGGCGCCTTCTTCCGGATTGGTCTTTGGGTGTACAGGTCCGTGACGGCCCAGAGAGAAAAGTGCAGGAGCTCCTGCTCTTTTTGTGAAGGGAAAAATTGCGGTATAGCGAAACCAGAGAGAATTGGGGGAACCCATGGGTAAACCGGGCATTGAAAACAGTGTGAGAAGCAGCGATATAAGAGACCGCGCCGATCTCTCCGAGAGCATGGAGGATTATATCGAGGCGATCTCTAAGCTCGAGGAGACGCTTAAAGTTGTCAGGGTGAAGAACATAGCGCATACCATGAAGGTGAAGATGCCCAGCGTGAGCTCCGCGCTCGGTGTGCTCGAAAAAAAAAGGCTGGTTAATTACGAGAAGTACGACTACGTAGAGCTCACGGAGAGCGGAAAAAATATCGCCCGGGGGATACGAAGAAGGCATGAGGGGCTGAAGAAGTTTCTGACGGAGGTCCTCGGTGTCGATGATGGGAGCGCAGAGAAAGACTCCTGCGGGATGGAGCACCATATATCGAAAGGCACCATAGACAACATCATACGTTACATGGAGTTTTTGGAGCAGTGTCCGCGTACAAGCAAGGTCTGCCTCGAAAACTTTCGTTCCTACCTCAGGACCGGGTCCATGCCTCAGTGCGACACCTTCTGAGCGGATGTCCCGGCGACCGTCTGCGCGAACAGGCGCGCCTTCTCAAAATCTTTTTCGGCAGGCCTTTTTTTATTGATTCCGCCGAAGAACTTCAGAGGGCCTACAGTATCCAGCGCTTTGCAGCTGAACTCACCGACTATAATAAACCCCCTGTCACGGAGCGCCAGTCTCAGAGAGCGGTGGTAGAGCAGAGGCGGGCCGCCGCCCCGCGTCGAGAATATGAACGCGTGCGCGCCCTTTAGGTTTCTCAGCTCCTTCACCGTGTGCAGAAGGAGCCTGCTGTGCTTGTAGAAGTATATTCCGGACCCGAAACCCACGAGATCGTAACTCTCGAGGTCCTGCGGAACGCTTTTGGAGATATCGAAAAGATCGGCCTCCAATTCCGCCGCCAGCGTTTCTGCAACCTTTCTAGTATTTCCATGGTGGGTGGAGTGGTATATGACTGCGGTTTTCATTCTATCGGTGCGAAGTGATAAAACTCCATGGTGAATGTGGCACGCCCCTGGCTCATGGAGCGGAGGTCCGTCGTGTAGCCGAACATCTTCGAGAGGGGCGCGACTGCATCGATCTTTTCTACGACCTGACGGCTCGAAATTGAGTTGATCTGTCCTCCCCTGGCATTGAGGTCTCCGATGATCTCCCCGACGAACTCTTTCGGCGTAGTTACCTCGACAAACATATAGGGCTCGAGGAGCACCCCTCCCGCCTTGGTGCACGCATCGTCGAATGCGTGTGAGGCGGACGCGGTGAAGCCCACCTCTGAGGAGGACGAAGGGTTGAACGATCCGCCCTCGAGGACTGCGAGAACGTCGATTACGGGATACCCTGCCGTCACTCCGCGATCCATTGCAAAGAAAACGCCCTTTTGTACGCTCTCTATGAACTCCCCGGGTATCTGGTCCTCTTTGCTCCTGTTCTTGAACTGGTTCCCCGCTCCCCTCTCGAGCGGATGTACCGAGATAATGACGTGACCTGTGTGGTCCTTCCCGGCGATCTGGCGCTGGAACTTGATCTCCGACTTCGCCTCCTTGAGGATCGTCTCCCTGTAGGCAACCTGGGGCTTTCCGACGTTTGCGGCGACTTTGAAATCCTTAAGAAGCCGGTCGGTAAGGATCTCGAGGTGGAGCTCTCCCATTCCGGAGATGATGATCTGCCCTGTTTCTTCGTCCGTTTTGGCAACAAAAGTCGGGTCTTCTCTCGCGAGCCTTCCGAGGGCCGTATCGAGCTTGTCCTGATCCACGGCACTCTTCGGTTCTATGGCTATGGAAATAACCGGGTTGGGAAAGACAGGCTGCTCCAGTAGGATCTTCTTGGCCTCGTTTGAAAGTGTATCACCGGTGTGTACATCCTTGAGTCCCACGGCGACTCCGATATCTCCTGCATATATGACATCCTCGTTCACCATCTTGTGAGAGTACATGCGGATGATCCGGTTTATACGTTCTCTTTTGTTTTCGTTTACGTTGTATACGGAGGAGCCTTTTTTGATTGAGCCTGAGTATACCCTGAAGTAGGTCAGTATTCCTGACTGGGTATCCGACTGGATCTTGAAGGCGAGGGCCGCGAGAGGCTCGTCGTCGCTGCACTCCCGGGTTTCGGTTTTTTCAGTCTTTGGATTAATTCCCTCGATCGGAGGGACCTCGAGAGGCGAGGGAAGAAAATCCTTCACCCCGTCGATGAGGAGCTGAACACCGACGTTCCTGAGAGAGGAACCGCAGTACACAGGCACCCTGCTGTACTGCAGGGTCACGCGCTTCACCAGCCCCACTATCTCATTCTCGGTAACCTCTCCTGTTTCGAGGTACTGCTCCAGGATCTCGTCATCCTGTTCCACTATGCTCTCGATGAGATCGTGTCGGTATTTGTCGGCCTGATCCTTCAGATCGTCCGGAATCTCCCCGTACTCGTATGTCACTCCAAGGTCATCGCCGCTCCATGAGATTGCCTTCATCTTAATGAGATCGATCACACCGCGGAATTCGTCTTCCGACCCGATAGGGATCTGTAGTATGAGAGGGTTTGTGCCGAGCTTGTCACGCATCATCTGCACGCTTCCGAAGAAATCGGCCCCGACCCTGTCCATCTTGTTCATGTACGCAAGACGGGGTATTTTATAGCGGTCTGCCTGGTGCCATACCGTTTCGCTCTGCGGCTCGACTCCGTTTACGGCATCGAATATCACGATTGCTCCGTCGAGCACACGGAGCGACCGCTCGACTTCGGCGGTGAAATCGACATGCCCCGGTGTATCGATGATGTTAATTGTGCATCCCTTCCAGTTACAGGTGATCGAGGCGGATGTTATGGTGATTCCTCTCTGCTGCTCCTGTTCCATCCAGTCCATCGTCGCCTGACCGTCATCGACCTCTCCTATTCTGTGAGAGACTCCTGTATAGTAGAGTATACGTTCGGATGTCGTGGTTTTCCCCGCGTCTATATGGGCAATGATGCCTATGTTTCTCAGAGTCTCTTTGGGGGTCTTTTTACCCATTTCAAACCTCGGGAGCTACCTTGCTGTACAGGTTCTCATAGAACCCGGATGTTCCCTTGAAGAGTACCTCTCTGACGACACTTTCGATCTCGGGGCTTATCCCTTTCAAGTGTCCGAGCTTACCGCTCGAAACGAGGCCCTTCAGGGAACTGTTCATTTCCTCTATATCGCACGCCACTCTTCTGTAGCGTAACATTTCAAGCTCACTGTCAAGGAGCTCGTACAGGTAAGAGATGTTGAAGAGGGTCTCGCTGACAAGGGATGAAAAATACCTGTTCGTGAATCTCTTTAAGGTAATCCTCGGTATCCGTATCGGCAAATTTTCTTGATGAAGGAGCCCGACCATGAACCTCTTGATGGCCTTGTACCTTTTGTCGAGATTTTGTTCATCTTCCGAATGCAGGAAAAACTTTTTGAGGCATGGAAGGTCTTTAGACAAGGTCCAGGGATTAAAACCGGAGAAGAGTACCCATCCCGCACCGTGTGTCTTTGCCGTTCTAACGAGCCGGGACAGCGATTCCTCGGAGTCCGTGATGAACGGTATGATAGGTGTGACTGCTATTCCGGCCGGTATGTTTTCTTTTGTAAGGGTCTCAAGCGCCTTGAATCTCTCCGCCGGGGTGGGGGCCTGTTGTTCTATCTCTGCGGCGAGCAGGTCGTCGGGGGTAAGTATCGTGAAGGTTATGCGGACGAGGCCTTTTTGGGAAAGCTTTTTGAGGATATCGAGGTGTCCGACGATTCTGTTTGATTTGGTAAGGATGTTGACGGGATACTTCATCTCGTAGAGCATCTCGAGAATGTTAGCCAGGGTGCCGTTTCTCTCTTCATCCGGATGGTACGGGTCGCAGAGAAGACCGAGACCGATAACACGCGGTTCCTTCGGCAGCCCAGGAAGGAAACGCACTCCGCTCATGGGAACACCCGACTGCGTGTTGCAGTAGCTGCAGCGGTAAGGGCATGTTCTGTAGATATCTACGTAATACCGGCTCCAGTACCAGAAATCGATGTTTTTCAAGCTCATTATTATAGGAGAGACCTTTTGTTGTGTTTTTTGCCGCAAATTTTCCTCCACAATTCCTGAAACATCACTTATAATCTTCGATGAATAGAGTGGTAACTTTAGAGAAAAAGAGATCGCTCCCAAAGAGGAGTAAAAAGATGATTGCAAGGATTTTTTTCGGCGTTCCGGTTTATACGATGGATGAAACAAGAAGCAAAAAAGAAGCTTGTGTCTCGGTAAACGGGAGGATCGATTATGTCGGAGAACTGAAAACCGCAGCCCAGCTCTATCCATATGCGGAACAGATTAAATATGACAAAGGGTGCATCCTGCCTGGATTCATCGATGCCCATCTCCACCTGAAGGAGTTCTCCATGCTCTACAGAGACATCGATTTCTCACTCGTGGGGAGCAGGGAGGAGATACTGGAGATCTTAAAGGAAACGGTTTCAGGATACAAGGAGGAAGAATGGGTGGCCGCGGGAGGCTGTTCATCGGCTCAGCTCGAACAGCTCACTGCGAAGGAGATAGACTCAGTTTCGCCCCAAAACCCTGTCATCATTTACAGCCTGGATCTCGGAACAGCGCTCGTGAACTCCAAGGCGATGGAATCGGCGGGAATAGACAAGCATAGGAGTGAACCTCTCCGGGGCAGAATAGAAACGGACAGCTACAACATTCCGACCGGTGTCCTGAGGGGCCGTGCCATAGATCTCGTCAGGAAGAAGGTTCCCGACGTAGGAACGCGTAAGACCGAGTCAGCGCTCGAGAACGGTATAGAGAAGCTGTATGCTCACGGCATTACGGCGTTCTGTGACTGCTCGCAGGATGTGCTGAGCCTGTCTCTGAAGAACCTTCTTCGAATCTATATGACTAAGGATCTCAGGTCTAAGGCGCTCCTTCTCCTCGGCGAGCTCGAGGCCCAGAACCTGGGCAGGTTCGGTATCCCTTCGGGGTTCGGAAACAGATATATAAGGTTCGGCGGGCTCAAGGTCATCCTCGACGGCTCTCTCATGACACTCACGGGATATATGAGCGAACCGTACAGGAGCTCGGACAGTTACGGTATACTCCTTATCGAGGAGGAGGAGCTTTTATCGATATTGAAACAGGCATACACCCATAATATCTGGGCAAGCGTCCAGGCGACCGGTGACAGGGCGAACACCATCGCCCTCGACTGTTTTGAAAAGCTCTCTAAGGAGAAGAAAGTACCAAGGCTGTTGAAAAGAATCGAATGTGCCCAATCATTGCAAGACGATGATATGGAAAGGTTTGCTGAAATCGGAGTCGCCGCGGTGGGGAGTCCGGTCAGAATTCCAATGGACAGACAGATGGCCATCACCCACCTCGGCACCAACGCAAGGCTTATGTATCGGTACGGCGGGCTCGTCCGCTCCGGAGCGGTATTCGGCATAGGATCGGATGCCCCGATGGGATCGATTGACCCGTTTCACGCGATCTACTGTGCAGTCGAACGGAAAGATTACGACGATGGACCGGAGGCAAGGTTCTATCCGAAAGAGCGTCTTCCCATGAAGGACGCTGTATATGCGTACACAATGGGGAGTGCTGCTGTGTGCGGAATGGATAGCGAAATCGGGAGCATAGAGACCGGAAAAAGTGCTGACATGGTGCACGTTTCCCGCGACATATTTACAATCGAGACGGACAGCCTGCGTGAGATGGAGACCCTTCATACGGTAGTAGAGGGTGACGTTGTCTGGGAGAAGAAGCAGTAGAGCACAGCATGAAGGAGAGACTGGCATGAGCGGGAAGACGGATGGTGGCGGGCCTGAAGCATACGAGAGGGCGTTCGGATACGAACGGGACTACGGTAACTGCGCCCAGGCGACCCTGAAAGCGCTTCTCGATCTGTACGGTGAGCAAAACGAGACAGCCTATAGAGGCATGGGGAGCTTCGCTGGCGGGGGAGCCGCCGAAGGGGACGGTTCGTGCGGCGCTTATGTGGGAGGACTGTTCTATATCGGGATGAAGTGCGGCAGGCGTTTCTCCGATATAGGGAGCGACCCGGAAGACTCGACCGCATCGAAGATAAGCGGGAAAAACCAGGAGCTTGCCAGGATGCTCCACGAAAAGTTCATCGAGAAATACGGAACCGTAGTGTGTCATCAGATCCAGAGAAAGCTCTTCGGCCGCGTCTATTACACGCCGGATGAACAGCAGTACGGAAAGTTCCTCGAAGCAGGGGGCCACGATAGCGCGTGTCCCTCTGTGTGCGGCGACGCAGCACGCTGGACCGTGGAGATACTGAAAGGAGCATGAAGACGATTGAGGCTGACGGGAGCCGCCCCGGCTTTTATGAGGGGACAGAGTTTGCCGGCCCGAGTGGTTTTGTAAACCGCAGGTGATGAATCCGCCGGCGAGGCTCCCGGAACAACCCACAGACCGCATGCACGTGCAAACGCGGAGAAACGAACGAGGCCATGCGGCTCTATAAACAGGTTTACAATGACGTAGAATCTTCCAGTAATAGCAGAGATGAATTTAATTCTTGAAGGACCTGACACCTCCTCTGCGGTCTTTTCCCGATTTTTTTAGATGAGAGTACCGAAAAACGCCTCGAGCGGCAGGAGGAAAAAATTAATCTTCTTGTCCTTGTTCGGATTGAATGGACTTTTCCCCAGAGGAGGCCGCCTTCTATCGGCGAAGTGTTCTCCGGCATACCCTCTTTATAGATCTTCATAGTATAACAGCCATATATTAATAATTGTGTAAAAAATATGATTATTTATCATATTAAACGTAGGAATAATATATAATATTGTGTAATTGCTCTTATTATATTGACAGCTTTTGTGCCCTGCTGTAAATTAGGGATCAGAATTAAAGCCGGTACTGGTACTGCATACACATTTATTGGCAGCTGTGGGACAAAAAATCAGGAGGTAAGGTATGGGAAAAGAAGGGTTCATCACAAAAGAAGAGATTGATACTCCGGCACTGCTGATTGATTTGGATGCGTTAGAAAACAATATCAAAATCATGGCGGATTTTTTTAAGGACAAAAAGGCAAAACTCAGGGCGCACTATAAATCATATAAATGTCCAACGATATCGCACAAGCAGATAGCCGCCGGCGCAAAAGGTATTACGTGTGCGAAAGTGGGAGAGGCCGAGACTCTCATCTACAGCGGAGTAAGGGATGTATTAATAGCGAATGAGATTGCGGATCCTGCAAAGATTTACAGGCTGGCCGGTATCGCGCATGCGCACCCGGAGACCAAAATAACGGTGGCGGTGGATAATGCTGAAAATATTGCTGTACTTTCAAAGGCCGCTTCAAAGATCGGGGCTACGATCTACGTGCTCGTCGAGGTCGATGTCGGTATGAACAGGTGTGGAGTAAACACTCCCGAAGAGGTGTACACGCTGGCAAAGAAGATCGTGGATTCCGAAGGGCTGGTTTATGAAGGAATTCAGGCTTACGAGGGGCATCTCGTGTATGATCTCGATATTCCGCCCAGTTACACCGATGAGTTCAGGCGAAAAGGCGTGAAGCGGATGGTCGAAAAGGTCGGGAAAATCAAGACATATCTCGAGAGCAAAGGCATCGCCGTGAATGAGATCAGCGGCGGAGGGACCGGCACCTATAATATAACAGGTGACAACACGATCTGGACAGAGATACAGGCAGGGTCTTACGTATTGATGGATAATGTATATGGAAGAGTCGGGCTCAAGTTTCAGAACGCGCTAACAATACTCACCACGGTAATCAATAAACGTCCGGGGATGGCCATCACCGATGCGGGACTGAAGGTCTGCACAACCGAGCAGGGATCGCCGACGATTAAAGGATACCCGCATCTCAAGATGTATAAAAAGCTCTCGGAGGAGCACGGTCTTATCGAGGACCCGAAGGAGGAGCTCAAGTACCTGCAGAGGGTGGAGTACATTCCGAGCCACGGATGTACCACGGTGAATTTACACGATCGATTCTTATGTGTGAGAAAAGGTCTCCTTGAAGCTGTCTGGCCTATCACTGCTCGAGGAAAGAGCCAATAGGTCCAGGAATCTCTGATCGGACAGCGAAAGAGAAGATAACGAAGCTTGCTACGGTACCCTTGCTAAATGCGGTTTCCTCACAAAAACATGCAGAATAATAGAGGATACAAACGTTCCCTGCGCTGCTATTATATTGCAGTGGATGAGTGTGATGTTCTCACGAGTACTATAACCGCAGAGATAAAAGATAAATTGGCGGTATTTTATATGAGTTTGTGGGGAGAAAACAACTAAAACCCCTGTTTTCAATTGAAAAACGGGGGTTTTAGCGGGGCCGATATTTCTCTTTTTATTGGTAAAAGGAACGCATGTATAGCGCCTCCAGTCTTACCACCAATAGTCCAAAAGCATTAATCAGTATATGACAAGTATCAGCCCCCGTTGACACTAAAAGTATCAGCGAGTGTTTACAGTTACAGGATTATTTAATATCCTAATAATTTTCAAGGGGTTTCTAATTATCATTTTAAGTGTCAACGCTGGGTGATATATATCAAGTATAGAATAGATCGGAAAAATATATTATAATGGAGACCTGTCTTGTTTTAACGGTCCCTAGAGTGAGGAGAACATGGAAGTAATAAATATGCGAAGCGATACACAGACGCTGCCCACGGATTCGATGAGGGATGCAATGAGAAACACAGCCCTCGGCGACAGCAGTTATGATGAAGATCCCGCGGTGAACAGGCTCGAAGAGATGGCCGCGAAAGCGCTCGGAAAAGAAGAGGCGATGCTGGTAATAAGCGGGACAATGGGAAATCTCATCAGCATGATGGTACATACCGAACCCGGAGACGAGGTTATTATAGATCCTGAATCGCATATCTTCTATTATGAGAGCGGCGGGCTTGCGAATATAGCGGGGCTGATGCCCATGCCTGTTCCGAGTCACAAAGGGATACTCAACCCTGACGACGTATCGCGCTCTATCCGTGAGCCGAGCAAGAACTATCCGGTGCCGAGGCTTCTCTGTCTGGAAAATACACACAACAGGAGCGGCGGGAGAGTCGTGCCTCTCGATGTGCATAAAAAGCTGTGCAGGATTGCGAAAGAGCACGGATTATCGGTGCACCTCGACGGGGCCAGAATATTCAACGCTGCCATTGCCTCCGGCGTACCTGTATCGGCTTTTGCAGAGGACGTCGATTCCGTCATGTTTTGTCTTTCGAAGGGGTTGAGCTGCCCGCTCGGTTCCCTCATCGTCGGAAGCAGAGAGTTCATCGAAAGCGCAAAGCGATACAAGAAGCGGCTGGGAGGAGGCATGCGCCAGGCCGGCATAATTGCGGCGTGCGGGATCGTCGCGATGGAAGAGATGGTAGACAGACTGAAAGAAGACCATAAAAACGCGAGACTGTTTGCCGAAGGCATAGATGAGATAGAAGGCCTGGAGGTCGACCTGGAATCCGTTGAAACAAATATGGTATATATCGAGCATTCAAAATCCGGCCGCTCAACAGAAGATGCGGTGCTGCTGCTGAAAGAGGCGGGCGTTCTCGTGAGCGGCAGGCCCCCTCATCAGATTAGGGTTGTCATAAACAGACACCATGACCGGAAGGTTATGGAGGAAGCGTTGAAAAGAATAAGAGGAGCGTTTGAGAGATAACGGCAATCCGGGAGAAGCAACAGACGTGTGTGAATATTCGATGAATGGAGGCGATTGAGACACTATGCTTTTAAAGAGGTCTGTGAAGGTAAGGGTCCCTGCGTCTACCTCGAACCTGGGGCCTGGATTTGATACGGTAGGGATGGCTCTCAGGATATATAACACCATTTTCGTCGAGCCCTCCTCATCCGGATTGACTATAACCGCTTCAGGAGAGGGAAGCGATGAGCTCTGCAGCGCGGAAAGCTCAATGGTTCTCAAAGCGATGAGGGCCGCCTTCGACCAATGGGACCAGTCTTTCAAGGACCATGAACAGATTCATATTCATATCGAAAACGAGGTCCCTATCTCGCGCGGATTGGGTGGCAGCTCGACAGCGATTATCGGGGGTGTGCTCCTCGCTGCGGCGCTGTGCGGTAAAAGCCCCACGCAGAGGGAGATACTAGAAATAGCACTGCCGCTTGAGAAAGGCCATCCTGATAATATCACACCTGCACTTGTAGGAGGCCTCACGGTGTCGAAGGTCGAAGGAAAAAGGGTGCACTTCATAAAGATCCCGACTCCACCGAAACTCCACTGCGTCGTCTCGATTCCCCGATTACGCCTCTCGACTCAGGAAGCGAGGAAGCTGCTGCCGCAAAAGGTCCCTTTGAAAGACGCCGTGTTCAACCTCCAGTCACTCGCATTCCTTCTTGCGAGCCTTTTTACGAACAGCCCGGAAGACCTTTCGATTGCGATGCAGGACAGGCTGCATCAGCCGTACCGTACAGCACTGTTCCCTCAGATGCAGGATATCTTCAGTTCCGCCATGGAAGCGGGAGCGGATGGGGTCGCGTTGAGCGGTTCAGGTTCGAGCGTGATCGCTTTTGTTTCAGAGGCTGGTAGACTGAAAACCGTATCGTCTATGATGCAGAAAACCCTGGAAGAGAAAGGTATTTCCGGAAAAACCGTTGTTACGGATATAGATCAGGAAGGGGCCCGGGTCCTCACCTTTAGCCCCTGATACTGACATCATTAACCTCATAACATGTTCTCATTCACTACAGCGAACTTTGCAGGACGCGGCCCGTAACCCGGGTCATCATATCGGACGCCGTTTTCGATGAGATAGTGTACAAGATTTCCGATGTTTTTTGTGGTTCCGGCCATTATGAGAGGTTCGAGGACATGGTTTCGTAATCGTCTGTCCTCCTTCAGCACTTTAATTGACTCCTCCCATGATCGATTATCTCTTCCCATAACCCTGTGTGCTGTTACTCCGTTGAGACTGACCTGTTCTATTCCTGCATCGCCTGTCAGGAATGAGAAAATGTCTATATCCGTGCCGGGGATGAATGTCTTCTCTCCGTATTGAGGTAAACCGTAGTAGAAGATCGTTCCGCGAGGGTGAGAGTAGTGCAATACAGTTTCCTGGATCCTGCTGTTTCCCGTGAGCTCGATCGTAGTAAACCCGTTATCCTGGCCGAGCTTCCGCTTTAATGTTTCGAGATCCTCATGATTGTCTGACTGTATATAGTGGATGTCTGCGTCGAGACCCTCTAGGCTGTGTTTCATATACATCATAGCCGACTTTCCACGATAGAGCAGGATGAAATGTTTTACCCCCTTTTTTACGAGGTACGGGACCATATACATGCCCTGGGCTCCGCATCCTCCCCATATTGCAACAGTGTCCGGGGTAGTACCGCATTTTTCGAAGACTTTCATCTGCATCTTCACCGCGTTGCCGAAAGGTTCTGCGAGTGAAGGGAAAAAGTCCAGCCTTTCTATTCCATCTGTTGGTTTCGCGCAGGAGTGATGAACAGACACATATTCGGCGAAAGCTCCGGGCCTTAACCGATCATCCGGATTTCCCGATTTATACCATCCTAGAAACCCTTCCTGCTCGCATTGATCATATCTCTTTTCCGCGCACGGAGCGCAGTGCAGACATGGATAATGTTCTTCGACAACGACGGTTTTACCTATGATATCGGTGCAGACTTTTTTTCCCGCTGCAACGACCCTGCCTGCAAATTCATGCCCGAAAACTGTACGTTCAAGACCGGGAACAAGGTTGACAAACTTGTTCACGTCAGATGCACATATAGAAATCCATAGAGGCTCTATAAGCACATCATCCGGCAGGATCACCGGTAACGGGATCTCTTCGAGTACGGTTTTTCCTCCTTTATAGGTTACCCAGGCTTTCATTTTTTTTGGGAGAGTCCCGGGCAGGCCAGTTTTTGGTATAATGGATTTGTAGCCTGAGCCTATTGGTGTAAAATCTATCCTGTTTGTCAATTGATAATACCTTCCTCTTTTCCGGTTTTTTCAAAAGCTTCTATTGCGTAGTCTATGTCCTTCCTTGTTTGAGATGCTGAAATCTGAACCCTGATGGTGTCCTGTCCTCGTGGTACCACAGGAAAGGTTAATGCGATCACTAAGATGCCGTTTTCATAGAGCTGGGAAGCTATCCTCTTTGCCTTTTTCGGGTCGCCTATCACAAGCGGGACAATAGGATGTATGCCCTCAATTGTCCTATAGCCGATCCCTTCGATCTTGCTCCTGAAGTATTCGGCGTTGCCTTTCAGCTTTTCCAGCAGGCTTTGTCCTTCGGAGCTGTCGAGTATTTCGAGAGCCTTGAGGGATGCGGACGCGACCCCGGCGCTTACCGGATTCGAGTAGATATAAAACGGAGATGTTTCCCTGAGGTACTCCACTACTGTTTTATCCGATACGATAAATCCGCCGTCGACTCCAAAGGCCTTACCCAGGGTGCCTGTGATGATGTCGATCCCGTATGCATCGCATATCTCGACGGTACCTCTGCCTGTTTTTCCAAAAGCGCCGATACCGTGGGAGTCGTCTACAACCGTAATTATACCTTCCTCGAATTTTGGGCTGTATTCCCCGCAGAGATCCACTATTTCTTTGAGTGGAGCATAGTTCCCTCTCATGCTGAAGATACCGTCGGTGACGACCAGAACCCTTTTCGCGTTTCCGATCGATTCGGTAATACATTGTTTCAGCCTGCGTACATTACAATGCCCGTATATCTTCTTTCGCTCCCGAGGAACGCCGCTCAGCCTTATTGCCATGATGATGCTGTTGTGATTCAGCTCGTCGCTTATTACAATCGTGTTTTCATTGACTAACGGTAGGATGATGCCGCAGTTGGCAGCATATGCCGAGCTGAAAATCATCGAGGATTCTTTCCTGAAAAAGGACGCCAGCCTTTTCTCGAGATCAGTGTGAGGCTTTTGGGAGCCGGAAATAAATCGTACGGCCCCAGGCCCGACACCGTATTTCATGCTGGCTTCATGCTCGGCATCAATTAACCTCATGTCCTTTGCTATTCCTAGATAACTGTTTGATGCGAAGTTCAAAAGCGTGGGACCGTCAGAGATCCTGACCTTGCTGCCGAATCCGTCCCGTGGAGGCAGGACATCGGTAATTATCTTTTCCTTCCCTTTCAGTCTGCCCTCCTCTTTGAGGACGGAGAGTTTACCGGCAAGTATGGAGATTAAGCTATTCGTCATTTTGTTTGCCTCCCTGCGAACGATTATTTCTCAAAGAGTAATATTAACATTTTAAAAACATTTATCAAGTAATATTATTAGATATTTTTACGTTTTCATATATATTCAGCGTATATAAAGGTAGGACAGGAGGTTTCCCGCATTTTTTTCAGATGCTATCAGCCCTTTTGAGAACTGTCAGCTCGTTGGAAGGCTGTAGCTTCTATTGTGGTCGTTATCTATGCAATCATGATGAATGTTTGTTTGGGATTGAAATGCCGTTACTAATGACATTAGGCATCAGCAATCCATTAACTCCAATTTCTCACAAATAACAGTAAATATGTGGAAACAGACGCTTTTCCCACTGTGCACTTATATGAAATATTACCAAGTCTGTTATGCAATTTGTGGGAATAACCACACTTGTTCGCTGTTTGGGCTCAGAGGGTTATACTACCGTTGCAATTATTAAGTTTGAAATGTATAATGAAAAAAAATTCTTTTTGAGGATAACCGTTTTGAATGAGAAGAAACTGTTACTGGACGATCTCGACAGGCGAATCATTAAACAGCTGCAGGACGAGGGCAGAATGTCCTATAAGATGATTGCGAAAAAGCTGGATGTTTCTGAAGGGACAATACGATTCAGGACGAAGAGAATGATAGGTCGCGGTATCCTGAAGATATCGGCATCCATCAATCCGTTTATTTTTGAAAACTGTATCGTTGCACTGGTCGGAATGCAGCTGGAAAAAAGAAACCACCGGCAGATAATGGATGAATTGGAAAAGATTCCGGGTGTTATCTCCATATGCAATACGACGGGTGGATATGATCTCATGGTAGAACTTTTTTGTAATTCCAGAAACGAACTTAACAGTTTCCTTATCGATGAACTCTCCAAGATCGATGGAATTCGGTCAACAGAGACGTATGTTTATCTGGAAGCAAGAAATAAATGGATACGTATGCCCTGATTGTTACCGTCCCACGGCTTACGGACGATGAGGAAACGGCTGTCCTGATAATCAGCTTTGTCTGCGCTAACGATATTCTCAAATGAAGTAACCGAAGTATAGGCCCGCCGTATCCGGTTTTTTCCCACAACTGAATTTGTAGATGGAGCTTTCTACGGGCGGAATTATAGCAGAGACGCCGCGGTCCCTCCGCCCGCATGCAGGCCGCTTGTGAGCTTTTCCCGAGCGAGTTTCATAAAGAGGCTTTGCTGTTCGATAAGACCACAGACACCGGCAAAAAGGCGGGTAGCCGTGCAGTTTATACTTTATTTAGGATAAGCAGTAGGGGGTGTTTAAAAGGCTACACCCACGTACCGAAGGTCTTGATGGTTACGAGGCTCTCGGTCGATGCGATCGATCCCACTCTCGACAGGTCTTGGGTCAGGAACTGAATAAGGTTGTGCGGCTCGATAAAGACTTTTATAATGAGATCGAATCTTCCCGTGATCATCGAGACCGATTTCACGGCCGAAAGCTTTGCCACCTTCTCGGCGATCTCCTCCCAGTTCTTCGTGACCTCGAGCGAAGCGAGGATGAATATCAGCTGCTTGTCGGTCCGCTTGTTCGGATTTGTGAGGCCTTTTACTCTTAAGAATTCACTCTCGGTGAGCTTCTTGATGCGGTTTCGAACGGTACCCTCCGATATGTGAAGGCGTGATGCGATCTCGTTGTTCGCTGTGCGACCGTTCTCCTCGAGTATATCGATAATCTTCATGTCGACTTCATCGATCTTCATTGCAGTACCCTCGTTTGCGTGGTCTGTTCTCCCTTTCATAACCATACCAGTAAAATAATATCACATGATGTAATCTATATCAATGAAAGAAGTGCTGATAATTTATACAGGGAAGTAGCAGAAATCACCTCCTGATATATACAATTATCGGAGTAAGGAACTTATGAATTATGATTTTCGTAATATCGTTACAGTTAATGTCAATAAAATAGATTATTCTAAAAAAAAATGCTTGACTTAAAATTTTTATGGGTGGAAAATACGATAAGTATCGTAGTTATCGTTTAAATTCTATTCATCTCATTGATATAAACTTATATTATCGTGAACTGTAATTCCCAGAGAAGCCTTCGAAGCTACGGAGATTTGCAGAGTGATGAAACACGGAGCAGAAAAGATCCGGGACGGTGTACAACGGTTGAGCCTTTCATGAGGCCGGTCGCAATCATGCTGGAATACAAGACTTCCGGTACAAACGGAGATTGTTCTCTATGGGCATTAGAATTAAGGTGATAATCCCAAACGCTTCTGTACGGTTCAGGGACAGCCAGATCATGGAGCGTAAAAAGGCTGCCCTTCCCGGCACAGAAGTAGAGATCGTGTGCCTCCCGCATGGGCCTGTTTCGATCGAATCCGCCTATGATGAAGCCATGGCCGCCCCTTACATCATCGAAGAGGTCAGAAAGGCCCAGGAGGAGGGATACGATGCCGTGAGCCTGGACTGCGCTATGGATACGGTGGTGAGGGCGGCACGCGAGGCCGTGAGGATCCCTGTGACCTCTGCGGGAGAGGCGAGCTATCTCATGGCGATGAGCCTCTGCAGGAAATTTTCCGTTGTCACGGTGCTCAAGAGCACTGCCGCCGAGATCAGGGAGAATATAGCCAGATACGGCTTCGAGAGCAGAGTTTCTTCAGTACGCTGTGCCGAGGTGCCTGTTCTTGAGCTGAGCGATGAAAAGAAGGCGTACTCGGCCATACTCAAAGAGTCGAAGAAAGCGGTAGAGAGCGAAGGGGCGGAGGTGATCGTTCTCGGATGTACCGGTATGTCCCCGCTCGCACGAAGGTTGCAAAAGGAGCTGGATGTGCCGGTCATAGATCCGGCAGTTGCAGCGCTGAAGCTGGCCGAGATATTCGTAAGTATGGGTATCACCTCCAGCAGATTGGCGTATGAAGCTCAAAAAGAGAAGACATTTTTATAAAAGGAAGGAGAAGGGGATATGAGCTTTGAGCTTGAATTGGGAAAAGCAGGACATATTGTGGCGTTCGAGATGTGCCGTGTCAGGAAGGGCGAATCGGTTATTATCACTGTAGATTCGGTGATGGACATGGGGCCGCCGATGGAGGTAGCAAAAGCATGCGAAGCGGCGGGCGGGAAGGTACTCCTTGCCTGGCATACAACCCCCCGCGGATACGGGAAGGTGGCAGACCCGCAGCTCCCTGAATCCCTTAAAGCCGCGATTCCTGCAGCGGATGTGTGGGTAGAGTTCAACAACCAGTGGCTTTTATACTCGACTGCATGGATCGAGGCGATGAATAACGGAAGGACGAGATATCTATTCTTGGGCGGGCTAGATCCGGAGCGGATAACGAGATGCATCGCCCGGCTCGATATGGACCTTCAGACGAAGTTCCAGAACAAGGTGGTGGAGCTGACACATAAGGCGAAGAAGATGCGGATCACGACTCCGGCCGGTACGGATGTGTCATTCGATAATGTAGCAAAGAGGCCTATTACGAACGAGCTCCGTGCCGATGTTCCGGGGCCGCATTTCCTCGTCGGTCAGATCGGATGGGCCCCGCTAGAGGAGAGCATCGAAGGGCTGATCGTGTTTGACGGGTCCTTTTCCGGTGGAGGAGAAGCCGATCTCGGCATCCTCGACCACCCGATAGAGCTCGTTATCAGGAAAGGGAGAATCGAGGAGATAAAAGGCGGGGAAGAGGCAAAAATAATGAAGAACTGGCTCAAGAAGCTCGGCGATCCGAACATGTACAACCTCGCACACGTATGCTACGGCTTCAATCCGGGCGCGATTCTCACCGGATTGTGTACGGAAGACGAAAGGGTATGGGGTTCCACCGAGTGGGGCAACGGCTACCAGGGCCCGATGTTCGAAGCGAGCCTTCCTGAAGCGGTGTCTCACGCTGACGGTATATGCTTGAATTCTACGGTGGAGCTGGACGGTGAGCTATTGACTGAAGAAGGAAAGGTTGTTCATCCGGAACTTGTTGATATCGCTAAGGCAATGGGCAAGTGATTCTCTGCTGCTGGTCGGCAGATTTTAAAAATAGCGAACAGAAAGGAGGTGGTTGATAGAAAGCAGAAGCGTAAATGATACTGCAGGTAGTGTTTTTTTATGAATAATTAAAAAGGGGGAATAAAAATGATGAAAAACAAGGCATGTAATCTGTTGCTATATGGCTGCATAGCTGCCCTACTCATCGTTGGGCTCTCTGCGGGTATGCTTTTTGCAGAGTCGGAGGAGGAGGAAGAGCCGATCCGCATTCTCGGTACAGTGGCGTTCTCTGGAGCTGCGGGAAACATCGGGCCTGCCTACGACAGGGCGATGAAGCTTGCTGTCGAGGAGATCAATGCAGCCGGCATTGACGGGTTTTCGATGATAGAGTACAAGGTGATAGATACAGAAACCAAACCCTCTGTACTTCAGAGAAAGCTGAAGCGGGAGGTCGGTACCTGGAAGCCTGACGTGATGGGAGGGTGTGCGCTCGAAACAACCATAAGTCCTGTGTGCGTCGAGGCGCCGAAGTACAAGATACCGGCGTTCGTCGGCGGACACCTTTCGATGAGCAAATACCTGCCGCCTGGCGAGGTTCCGGTTTCGAAATGGGTCGTGTACTACGGATATGCCGACTACTTCGCCGGACAGCTCGCAGGCAAGTTCTTCGAAGAAATGGGCGCGAAAAAGGTCTGTCTCATCGCCGGTGACTATGATTGGGGTTATTCGAACGGCATGGGCCTGAAGGCATACTGGGAGAAGAACGGAAAACCGTTCGAAATAAGCCCGGTTATCTACACTCCGCTGGACAAGACGGACTACACTACCGAGATGCTGATCGTCAAGGATGAAAAGCCTGATGCGATCTTCTGCCCGTATACCGGTGCAGGGTGGTTCAGTGTGGCAAAGCAGCTTCGGGACGCAGGCGCCATGCCGCGTATCATGCTCTACGGAACGACGTACTCCAACATGGGCGGGGCGAAGATCACCGGTGAGTACGGCGCGGAAAACATCTATACACTCGCGGACCATGATCCCACGAGCGACGCATGGAAGGAATACGTCAAGCGCTGGAAGGCAAAGTACGGGGAAAAGGCGTATCCCGAGGCCTACACGAACAACTACTACCAGATGATCTACTGGATCAAGGAGGTCTATGAGAAGGCGCAGACCAAGGACCCGGAGGTCATCATCGATCTCATGCAGAAGACGTCCTTCCAGAACGTGTGTATCAGCCCCATGGGGCCGCTCGACGGCTACGGCAATAACTGGGGCGCAAAAGGCGCGATCATAAAGTTCGCCCCCGGTGCGGGAGAGCTGGACCCGAGTTTTGGGCTGCATGAGGAACTCGTGCGGGTATACGAGACGCCGAAGATAACGATGCTCAAGATACTCGAGGAGCTCAAGGGTTTTAAGAAGCTCGAATCCAACGAGCGTTACCCGATGGCGAAATAGACGCCGCTTAATATAAGAGTGTTCTCCAGGAGGAGAAAAGGTGTTGCTTGTTCAGAATGTATATAAACAGTTCGGGGGTATTCATGCGCTCGAGGACGTGAACATAGAGCTCGAACGCGGTAAGATTTGGTCGGTGATCGGACCGAACGGGGCAGGCAAGACCACCCTTTTCAATCTAATAACCGGTACCCTTCCTGCGGACTCCGGGAAAATAAAGTTTCTCGGTGACGACATCACGTATCTCAAGCCTTTCAATATCTGCAGGAAGGGGATCGCGAGGACCTACCAGCAGAAAAACCTCTTCGCGAACCTCAGCGTTTTCGACAATATCGGGGCCGGTCTTCTCAAGGACAGGATCGGCAGGGATGAGAGGGCAAAGAGTGTACTGGAGCTCATCGAGTTTTTAGAGCTTTCCGGGATGAAGGACGAGGTTGTAGGGAGCCTGGCGCCGCTGTACTGCAAGCTCGTGGAGCTCGGGAGAGCGCTCGCGACGTCTCCGAAGCTGATATTGCTCGACGAGCTTATAGGCGGTCTGCTGCCGGCAGAAACAAAGAAGATATGCGATATCATACAGGCCCTCAAGGGCGAGGGGTATACAATATTACAGATAGGCCACGAGATAGGGCCCATCATGAAAACGTCAGACTGGATCTTTGTTCTGGACGAGGGGCACAAGATCGCAGAAGGAGTGCCCGAGGACATCAGGAACAACAAGGACGTGCACGACGTCTACCTCGAGTAACAGGCAAGGGAGATGAACGGTATCATTTTACAGGTGACGGGACTCACCGCAGGCTATGGAAGTATAAAAGCCCTCAAGTCGATAGATTTCTACGCACATGAGGGTGAAATAGTCGGGATCGTCGGACCGAACGGCGCTGGGAAATCGACCCTCCTAGAGTCGATTGCGGGGACAGTAGCGGCATCGGAAGGACGTATCGAGTTTGCCGGACAAAGGATAGAGCGATGGTCGGTCCTGAAGAGACGCCAGCTTGGGCTGATGCTGATTCCCCAGGAGGAGAACATCTTCCCTCTGATGTCGGTAAAGAAGAACCTTGAGGTAAGCGTGATTCTCAGCGAGCGGGACAAGAGGGAGTCGCTCATAGAATACGTGTATGAAATATTCCCTATCCTGTACGAGAGGAGAAAGCAGATTGCGAACACACTGAGCGGCGGTCAGCAGCGGATGCTTGCGGTTGGAATCGGTATCGCCTCCAATGCGGACGTGATGCTTATCGATGAGCCGTCTATCGGGCTTGCTCCCAAGCTAGTAACCAAGTTCTTTGAAACTCTGAATAGGATAAGGGAGGATACGAAGAAGACGATCGTTCTTTCCGAGCAGAACATCAAGGTACTGAACATAGCAGACAGGCTGTTCGGGCTGGAGGCCGGAGAAATGAGGTTTAACGAGAAGAAGGAGAATCTCTCCCGTGAAATTGTCAAGGACCTCTATCTCGGATTATTGGGGTAGTCTTTGATTTTGAGTACGGTATTCCGCAGTAGATTGGATGCTTCGGGGTTTGTTCGCCAAGCAAGGGGATCAAAGCAGGTAAAGATATGCTTATAAACGGATTCATTACGGGACTGATCATGGGAGGGATACTATCCCTTCCTGTGCTCGGTGTAGCCGTGATCTACGGCATCACCGGTATTCCGAACTTTGCCATAGGTGTGATAGGGGTATTCGGAGGGTTCGTTACCTGGTATTTTATATCCTCCAGCATAGGGCTTGCCATCGCGGTCGGCATAGTCGTCTGCTTCATCATAGGGTTCGTTATACAGAGAGTACTCCTGACTCCGATCAGCGAGAGAGGGGGGGACTCAACACTGTTTTTTATCCTCACTGTCTCCGTCGGGTTCGTATTCGAAGGAATGCTGAGGGCGATTTTCCCTCGCCCGAACATCTCGCTCGAGCTCCCGCGTATAGGAACGATAAATCTGGGCGGATTCACAGTCGAAGGGTTCAAGATAATTGCGCTGGTTTTTGCGATCGTGACACTTGTCGTCATTCGATTGATGGAGGAGCACACGGAAATAGGCAAGTCATGGCAGGCCACCTCGCAAAACCTCAAGCTGGCAAAGCTCGTCGGTATCAAGACGACCCAGGTTTTCAGTATCGCCTCGGGCATCGGCTGCGCACTGGCGTGCGTCGGCGCTATCTTCTGGGGATCGCTGTACAACCTGCAGCTCTCCAGCGGATGGGACCTCGGGTTCATGGGTTTTATCGTTGCAGTGGTCGGAGGTATCGGGAACATATGGGGCGGACTGATAAGCGCGCTGATAATGGGCATGGTAATGAGCTTCTCCGGCTACCTAATCGGCGGGGAGTGGCAGAGCGTCATTCTCTATCTTATAGTAATCATTGTTCTTATAATTGCTCCAAAGGGGATACTGGGCAGTGAAAGGTCATTATGAAAAGATAGGCACCATCGGGATACTGCTCGTCCCGCTGCTGTTCGTTTTACGTGGCGGGTACCTGCAGGAAGTCACAGGATACGTCTACCTCTTTCTCATACAGGGGTATGTCGCATGGTTTCTGTTCTTCAAGAGCGGCCAGCCTTTCTTTGGTTACTCTGTGACGATGGCGGTCGGTGCGTATGGAACGATAGTTCTCAACGAGATATTCAAGTGGCCGCTTCTTCCGGCAATGATTATCAGCTCAGCGTTTGCACCCGTGGTTGGGGTGATCCTGTTTCTTTCCACGATACGTGCAAAAGGATTCTACGTCAGCATGACTTCCTTTTTGCTCGCGATCATGTTTCCCCAGCTCGTCAACGCCCTGCAGGACATTACAGGAGGGCGAAGCGGTCTGTACTTCAGCGGAATGACCGATTTCGTCGGTTATAAAACCCTCTATATCATTGTGATCCTGATAACCGTGGTGATTGCCTCGTTTTTTCTCTGGATCATGGGAACGAAAACAGGAAAGATACTGACGCTGATATCAGAAAACGACAGGCTCACCCAGGCGGTGGGCATCAATACGTTTCGATACAAGCTGCTCGCCTATACGGTGGCGGGGTTCATTTCCGGACTCGGCGGCGCACTGTACGTGAACTATACTGGTTTCATCTCGTCTATAGATATCGAAGTTTTCACGACGCTCTACATCTTCTTTATCCCGCTCATCGGAGGATCTACCGTATTTTACGGCCCTGTTCTGGGCGCTCTCTTTGTCATACTTATTCCCGAGCTACTGGTGCCGGTGGAACGGTACTTCAGGATCTTCTTCGGGCTCATATTCATACTAGTCATAGTGCTCTTGCCTACAGGGCTTGCTCCGAATGTGCAAAGGCTTTTCAGAAAATTTCGAAAACAAGACGTATAAGGAGAAGGTATGCCGACACGACAGGACCTCGAGTTGTTCAAGGCTGCGTATAAGACAGTCAGAGAAATAGCCAGGGTGAAGGAAGGCGAGAACCTTCTCATCACCATCGATTCTATAAGCGACTTTAGAGTGGCGGAAGATATGGCAAAGGCGGGAGAGGCGCTCGGTGCAAAGGTCATGGTTGCATGGCACTCGACCCCGAAAGGGTACGGTAAAGCAACGGACCCGTACCTTCCCGCACCGCTCATCGCTGCATGCCCTGAAGCGGATGTATGGATCGAGCTGAACAACCAGTGGCTTTTATATGGCACTCCGTGGGAGAGGGCGGTCACTAACGGGAGGACCCGAAATCTCATGCTCGGAGGCCTGTCAACCGATCAGCTCATTCGATGTATAGGTGAGGTTGATATCGATGCGCAGATCGAGTTCCAGAACAAGGTCGTGGAGATCACGAAGCGGGCGAAACGGATGAGGATCACAAACAGGGCCGGCACGGACGTGTCTTTCGAGAACCATCCTGACCGCCCGTTTGCAAACGAGCATATAGCCGAAACGCCGGGTGGGCATTTTCTCACGGGACAAATCGGGTGGGCCCCGAAGGAGGAGACCATAAACGGTACGATGGTGTTCGACGGGGCCATATCAGGCGGCGGAGAGGCCGATATAGGAATCGTATCCGAGCCCGTAACGTACGAGGTGGAAAAGGGCCGGATCAAAAAGATCTCCGGTGGCAGGGAAGCGGACATTGTGAAAAAGTGGTTCGACGGTCTTAACGACCCGAACATGTATATTGCGGCGCATGTGTGTTACGGTTTCAATCCCAATGCGAAACTAGGGTATGCGACGACAGAAGATGAGAGGGTGTGGGGCAGTACGGAGTGGGGTTTCGGCTACCAGGGGCCGATGTATTCCGGCGGCGCCCCAAGGGTAGCGGCATCTCATATCGACGGTATCTGCCTGGACTGCTCGGTAAGCTGCGATGAGGAGAAGGTGACTGAGGATGGAGAGGTCGTTCATCCCGAGCTTCTGGACCTTGTAAAGGCCTGTGGAAGATGAGACCCGGAGGGTCTCATCTTCCTTGCAGAAACCGAGATTAACATCTCGGTTTCTGCAGGCGTTTAGTGTAAAGAGATTTATATCCTCCGTTATATAATATATATAATGTAATGCTACCTCCCGGGCAGTAATCCTTCTCGTAGGTCTACAGATACCGGAAGCGTCGATTGTCATTCGCTCATGTAATCTCTCCTGTGAGGTGCACTGTATGGTTTCCAGGGTCAGGCTGGTTGCAGACCCCTATCCTCCCTATCAGTATGAGGAGGGCGGAAGTGTGAGAGGAGTCGATCATGACATAATCAAGGAAGCATTCAAGGTCCGCGGTATCAGAACAGAAACAGCTCTCTACAGCTGGGACGAGTGCATCGCACAGGTGGAGGAGGAGAAGGCGGACGGAATATTTCAGATCACTCGTACCCCGGAGAGAGTCCGGCAGTTTATCTTCTCCCATGAGCTGAGAACAGCAGCCACGCTGTACTTCAAGAAGAAGGATTTGTGTATGGCTCTGGATGGCTCCGCTGAACCGTTCTTTTTGCTGCTGGATCATAAGATAGGAGTTCTCTCCGGATACAGCTACGATCCTGTTATTGATGATTTAAGCGGTGAGATGAAGGTTGAAAAGCAGAGCAGCGAGGGCCTCCTTTACGGACTTTTGGCCGGTGAGTTTGACCTGGCCCTTATGGACATCGGAGTCGCCGCCTGTCTCATGAGGAACCTGCGGATTGAAGGCCTCGACAGCGTTCCGGGGTATGAAATAACGCGGCAGCTCTATGTGGCGTTTAGGAAGGGCCTCCTGGAGTTAGCGGTTCTCTTTGACTCAGGACTCCTGGAGATAAAAGAAAACGGCGTCTATGACGGGATTTTCCGAAAGTATGGGTTGCAGTATATTCCAAGTGTGAGGTGATGAAAAATGCCATTATCATTCGACGCTCCCCTCTTTCAGACAATGTTCACCAGAAGGACACGTAGATTTCCCAAAGGAGGGAGGCTTCCCTCGAAGCGTGCCGGGCTTCGGTACGAATCAAAAGAAAAGCCTGTCTCTCTCACAGAGCTGGAAACCGCACTCCTCTGTTTTGCATCGAGCGGGATAACTGGTGTTACCGTGGAGGAGATACGGCATCTCATGGGACATCTCACGGTTATCGGGAGAACGGCGGCGAGCCCGTGCGCATCTCTTACTCTGCATCTCTTCTTTACCAACGATGACGGGGTGTTCTACTACAGGGCGTGCTCATCGGACGAGATCATTCCGAAACAAAGGGTGAGGATAAGGACGGCTGAGGACAGGGAGAAGATCCTGCTGGATTACAGGCGCAATGTGGTGAGACTGAAGGAAGGAAGAATCGATATCCCGCGGGATGCTATAGGGTCGGCGTTCGAGAGCATGGTCAATCTACCGGGAACGACACTATTCATACCGGTCGCGGATACGACGCGGGAGTATATCAACCTCCTCTTCACAGGGCTCGCCCAGTTCAGATGGCAGCTGTGGGATGAGGAGGAGGACAAGCCTGCCGGGGTAAAGAGATGGATCGAAAGCGGATTACTGAACGGCCCACGGATGACAATCGCACAGTATGAAGCGATGCTGCCGTGGCTGTGCAACCTCGAAGCCGGCATGGCAATGCAGAACCTCTCCCTCGCGGCAACTGCTATGGGGCTCGGATCCTTTATGATGCACACGATCGACCTCATAACAGTGATGAAAGCTTTGGGGATGAGGTTCGAAGAACCGAAAAAAAAGTACGGCCCGAGGGCAGCTGTAAACCCGGTGGGAATCGACGGACTCCTGGAGGGCTGCTGCCCACCGTACAGAGACCCTGAGAGCGCTGTTAATCAAATCGCCTCAATTAAATGGGGAGATGAGGGCATCTATGCGCAAAAGGGATACGACCTCCAGATACCGGAGTTTTACGACGGTATAGTGGAGGCAACGAAATCGTTCTGCATTTACCTTTATGACCGCTACGGAAGAATGCCGAAATACGAAAATGCCATGTTTATCCCGATACTCGCACAGATCCACCACCTCGACAGCGGTTTTTATGAGAAGTTCTGTCCGGAGTACCTCGAAGAGGCGGACAGGTCTCATATGTATGCATGGCATTCCGGTAGACGATGAAGCCCGCTGAGAATTGCTATAATCGTATATTATTATAATAGCTATATATTTTATGTAATATTAATATGAATAATCATGATAATTAGTAATAAGGTATCGCAATTCACTTGACTCCGTTTTATGATAAGTGTATAGTTAATGTGAGTGAAGAGGGATACCGCATGCATATGGTTTTAACCCGCTGTAGTTTCTGCTAGGCGGATCCTCTCTTATCAAATTTGTTAATTATTTAGCAATATATTTTAGGGAGGAGGACCAAAATGGGTCGAGTTCTTAATTTTTACCCCGGACCGTCGGCACTGCCGGTCGAAGCGCTCGAGGAGGCCAAAGCAGAGCTTTTGGACTGGAAGGGTACCGGGATGTCGGTGATGGAGATCTCTCACCGTTCGAAGGAATTCGATGCGGTGCACAACGAGACGATAGATCTGTTGAAGAAGCTCTTCGGTATTCCCAAGAACTTCTCCGTTCTGCTTCTCCAGGGAGGGGCCACTCTCCAGTTCGCGATGGTTCCGATGAATCTCATCGGCGCCGGTGAGACTGCGAGCTACGCGGTTACCGGAACGTTTTCGAACAATTCGTTTAAAACTGCTAAGAAGATCGCCGACGTTGCACTCGCAGTCTCCGTTGAGGAGGCCGGTAAGTACTTCCGCATTCCGAAGCAGGAGGAAATAAATATTGCTGACAAATCCGCCTACCTTCACCTTACCTCGAATAACACGATATTCGGTACGCAGTGGAAAAAATTCCCTGAGACCGGGAAAGTGCCAGTCGTCGCGGACATGTCGAGCGATATCCTCTCCAGAAGGATAGAATGGGAAAAGCTCGGTCTGATTTATGCGGGTGCGCAGAAGAACCTCGGCCCTTCCGGTGTCACAGTAGTCATAATCCGTGACGACCTTATCGAAAAAAGCGGTGTAGCTCTTCCCGATATCCTGAGCTACAAGGTCCTGGTGGGCAAAAACTCACTGTACAACACCCCCTGCACGTTCGGTATATATATGATGAACAAGGTGCTGAAGTGGGTCGAGAAAGTCGGTGGGCTGAAAGCAGTCGAGGATGAGAACGAAAAGAAGGCAAAACTTCTCTACGGTGTGATTGATGCCAATCCGGAATTCTACGTCTCACAGGTGGAAAAAGAAAGCCGCTCATCGATGAACGTAATCTTCAACCTGAAAGACGAGAATATCGATGCGCAGTTTATTGCGGATGCGAAGAATGAAGGGATAGTGGGAGTGAAGGGCCACCGTTCCGCCGGAGGAATAAGGGTTTCGATCTACAACAGTCACAAGGTCAAGGATGTCGAGATAGTAGCGAATTTTATGAAGGAATTCGTAAAAAAGAACGGATAGTCATTATAGTAATAAATATAGGATAAGAGATGGAAATGAAGACATATGCAGAAAAGGTATTCGGGAAACCGCTTCCTGAGGTCGACCCGGATATCGCGTCGTTGATCGAGCTCGAGCAGGAGAGGCAGGCGAGGAAGATCGTGCTAATACCGTCCGAGAGCATCTGTCCTGAACCCGTACTCGAAGCGCTTGGGTCATGCTTCAATAATATATATGCCGAGGGCTACATCCCATCGATGATGGTGGGAGAGGACGAAGAGATCCTGAAAGACATGGGGTTCCAGCTGACGAGGTTTCGGCGATACTCCGATCGGAGGTTTTACCGGGGGCTCGACTATGCGAACATCGTCGAGGCGCTGGCTTCGAGACGGGCGGCGCAGCTTTTTGCGACAAAGAAGAACCCCCCGCAGAACCTGTGGGTCAGCGTGCAGCCCCTGTCAGGGGCTGCGGCGAACAACGCCGTGTACGACGCGTTTGTGAAGCCCGGATCGGTCGTTATGGGGATGAACCTCATGCATGGAGGGCACCTCACCCACGGCAGTGAATTCAATCGTTCGGGGAAAAACTACAGTATCGTCTCCTATGAAGTCAGTCCGAAAACCGGAAGGCTCGACTACGACGCTATCATGAAGCTCGCAAAGGAGCACGAGCCCAGAATGATCATCGCGGGATATACGTCCTATCCTTGGGCCCCTGACTGGCAGAAGTTCAAAAGAATTGCCGATGAGGTCGGTGCGATCCTTCTTGCGGATATATCACACACTGCAGGGCTTGCTGTTGCGGGTGAATATCCGAATCCGGTTGATTACGCCGATGTGGTCACCTGCACCACTCACAAGACACTCTTCGGGCCGCGCGGAGCGATAATGATTACCGCGAATCCGGAGTATGCCGAAGTCCTCGAGCAGGCTGTTTTCCCTGGTGAGCAGGGAGGGCCGCACGTGAACAAGTTCGCTGCTATGGCGGTCGCCTTCAAGATTGCGCAGGGTGAGGAGTACAAGAGGACGCAGCGTACGATCGTTCAAAATGCACAGTACCTCGCCGGGGCGCTCGAGAAAGAGGGGCTCTCACTCGCATACGGGGGCACGGACACTCATCTGCTTCTTATCGATCTCAAAAAAATAAAGACAGGGAGCGGCTTCCCGCTGAAAGGTGAGATTGCGGTCAGAATACTCGATCTCTGCGGTATCGTAGCAAACAAGAACACGATCCCGGGAGACACCGTGACCGCAGAGGCGAGCGGAGTGAGGCTCGGAACGCCCTGGATCACACAGCGTGGTATCACAAAGGATGGTATCGGGGAACTCGCGAGCATTATTGCTCTTATACTGAAGAACATAAATCCCTTCACATATATAGGGCTTACAGGCGACCTTCCGAGGGGGAAGATCGGGATAGAGGTAATCCGGGAAGCGCAGAAGAGGGTTGAACGTCTCTGTGCAGATCTTGTTTCAGAAAGGTTCACAGGCGGGAGCTTTTATCCGTACTTCGGATCCTGTTTTTCCTATAAAGACGAGGCCGAGGGCGGCAGCAAAAAGCAGCTGCTGCGCGTGAAGGGGAACCGGGCTGTTCAGTTTCTCGAGCAGGCAACGACAACAAAAGTGCGCGCGCTTAAAAATGGAGAAGGCCACTACTCTTTTATTTTCGGGAATGACGGGGGGCTGCTCGCGTATGTATATATACAGAGGATTTCCAAATACGAGTTTCTCCTGGTCTGCAGGACCGATGATAAAAAAGAGGTCGCAGAATGGCTCAGGGGACTTTCCGACGGATATTTAGCTTTCGACGACAACGATATATTCAAAAAGCTGGAGGGTCCGGCACAGATAGATGATATAGACGAAAAGCAGCAAATCCTACCGAACGTAGATCTCTCCAAAATAAAGCTCGAAGGGTACGAAAGAGGAACAAAAGCACGGGCCCTCCATCGGTTAAAACCGGACGGATTCGATCTCACAAAACCGTATTTCGTCGGACAGCTCGCTGTCCGACAGGCCGCTGTTGAACAGCGAGCTGTAGGACAGGAAAAGGCCGCCGCCGGCGTTAAAGATTTTACCTACAGTGAAGGGCATGCTTCACCGCAGAAGAGCTGCCTCTACGATGAGCACAAGAAGCTTACGAAGAGCTTTGTCGACTTTGCGGGATGGGAGATGCCGGTCAGGTACGAAGGAATAGGAGAGGAGCACCGTGCGGTGAGAGAGAGGTGCGGGATCTTCGATATATCCCACATGGGGATAATCGAGGTCTCGGGCGAGCACGCGACTCATTTTCTCGACTGCATCGTTTCAAACTATGTGCCGTGGATAAAGGACAACGAATCGCAATACGGCTACCTGCTCGATCCTGACGGGAACGTGATAGACGACATAATGACCTATCGTGTATCGGAGGAGAAGTACATAATCGTCGTTAACGCGGTGAACGCCGGTAAGGACCTCGCCTGGATGAACGCAGTCAACGGCGGAAAGGTTATCATCGACCGTGAGAACCCGTTGAAACGGCCGCAGGGAAAGGCCGTGATTGACGATCTCAAGGATCCCTCCTGCGGCGACAGGTGCCTCGTGAACATGGCGATTCAAGGGCCGGACTCCTTGAAGGTACTCCTGAAGTTGTCCGGCTCATCGGGGACAGGTGAAAAGCTCGGGCGTATAAGGAAGACGAGGTTCAGCACGGCAACGATCCGAGATATAGACCTTATCGTATCGAGAACCGGCTATACAGGCGAGGAGATGGGATTCGAGCTTCTCGTCCATCCGAATAGGGCGCCGGATCTCTGGCAGCTGCTCATCGGGCACGGGGCGGTGCCGATCGGCCTCGGTGCACGTGATTCACTCAGGATAGAGGCCGGGCTTCCTCTGTACGGACATGAGCTCGCCGGGCCGCTCAATCTTTCTCCGATAGAAGCGGGGTTCGGATCGTATGTGAAGTTCCACAAACCGTTCTTTATCGGAAGAGATCCCCTGCTCTCAAAGATGGACTCGGTCAGCATGATGGTTGCACGGTTCAGGATGAACAAAGCAGGGGTCCGGATTGCAAAACAGGGAGACCTCGTTGTCGGGAAGCGCGGACAGAAAGTGATCGGAGAGGTTACGAGCTGCGCAATAGGCGCAGACGGGGTGCAGGTAGGCCTTGCCTATGTGGACAGGCGATTCGGCCGCGAGGGTACGCCCATAGGGATCATAACGCTTGCCGGAGGAGAGCAGAAGAGCATTGACAAGATGGAAATCGGGGACAGGGTCCAGCTCCATGAGGAGGCAACAGTGGTGACGAGGTTCCCTGAATAACAAAACCAATAGCGAGAAGGAGACCGTATTATGGCCATTGTGAGACCGTTTCGAGCCATACGGCCGGCGGAAAAGAAGGCAAAGGATATAGCGAGCGTCCCGTATGATGTAGTCAACACCGAAGAGGCGAAAGAACTAGCAGGGGAGAATGTATTAAGCTTTCTGCACGTCATTCGTCCCGAAATAGATCTTCCTGACGGTACGGACCTCTACGCCGACTCCGTCTACGAGAAGGCGGCTGAAAATTTCAACAGGCTCTTGGAGAGCGGCTCTCTCATTCAGGAACAAACCCCTTCGATTTATCTGTACAAGCTTACCATGGGAGACCATGAGCAGGTAGGAGTGGCCTGCTGCTGCTCGGTCGATGACTACGACAGTAATGTCATAAAAAAGCACGAGCATACGAGAAAGGATAAGGAGGACGACAGACTGCGACACATGCTGACCCTATCTGCTCATGCAGGGCCTGTACTCCTGACATACAGGGGGGACGAACGGATAAACGATATCGTGCGAAGGGAGACTGCAAAGCCGCCACTGTACGATATTACCGCTGAAGACGGGGTGGGTCACACTATATGGAGGATGGAACAGTGTGATGCTCTTGTAAACGTGTTCAAATCCGTTGCTTCTCTGTATATCGCGGACGGACACCACCGCGCCGCTGGCGCGAGCAGGGTGAAGAAAGAGATGGTGGATAAAAAAGCGCCTTTCACAGGAGAGGAAGAGTGGGGATACTTTCTAGCCGTACTCTTTCCGGCCGAAGAGCTTGTTATCCTTCCGTACAACAGGTGGATATGCGACCTCGGCGGGCTCGGAGAAGATGATTTCATAGAAAAAATCGAAGAAAGCTTTGATCTGGATGCCGCGGGAGAACCGGAGCCTAAAGAGAAGGGTGAATTCACTATGTATATAAAGGGGTCCTGGTATGGACTGACGTTGAAGAATAAGGAAGGTGGAGATTCGTCAGAATCTCCTCTTAATCCCGTGAGCAAGCTCGATCTCAGCCTGTTCCAGAGAAAGATCCTGGAGCCGGTTCTCGGAATCCTGGACCAGCGTAAAGATAAACGTATAGACTTTGTAGGGGGAGAGGACAGTGCCGAAAAGCTTCAAAAACTTGTCGATGACAAGGGCGGTGTCGCCTTTTGCTTTCATCCGGTGAGCATTGAGGATCTTTTGAGGGTAAGCGATGCGGGGATGGTTATGCCTCCTAAATCGACATGGTTCGTTCCAAAGCTTCGTTCAGGGCTTCTGGTCCACCGGTTTTAAAAAAAAGTGGGAGGAGAGAGATGAAAGTACTTATCGCTGACAAATTTCCTGACGGGAAGATTGAGGACATAAAGAACATCGGGTATGAAGTCGTCTACGAGCAGGACCTGAAGGATGATTCGCTCCTGGAGGAAATCAAGAAGCAGCTGCCGGACGTACTCGTGGTGCGGTCAACATCTGTCACAGGGAAGATGATAGAGTCCGACTCTTCCCTGAGCCTCATCATCAGGGCAGGATCCGGGTACAACACGATCGATGTGAAGACCGCTTCGGCTCGGAGTGTGTACGTTGCGAACTGTCCGGGAAAGAACGCCATCGCGGTTGCAGAGCTGGCCTTCGGTCACCTGCTGAGCCTCGACCGGAGGATTCCTGACAACGTGCTCGACCTCAGAGAGGGCCGGTGGAACAAAAAGGAATACTCCAAGGCAGGCGGAGTCTACGGGAAGACACTCGGTATAGTCGGTGTCGGAAGGATCGGCCAAGAACTGATAACACGCGCGAAGGCTTTCGGTATGGATGTCGTCGCCTGGAGCAGATCACTCACACCCCAGAGGGCGGAGGCGCTCGGCATACTTTACGCAAAGAGCCCGTTAGAGGTCGCATCAGAATCGGATGCTGTGAGTGTACACCTCGCGCTCACAGAGGACACAAAAGAACTGATAGGACCTGAGTTTTTCGCTGCAATGAAGCCAAAAGCCTTCTTCATCAATACATCGCGGGCGGAGATCGTGGACGAGGCCGCTCTCCTGAAGGCTGTCGACGAGAAAGGGATCCGTGCAGGGCTGGACGTGTTCAGCGGAGAACCCTCGGCCAAGGCCGGTGACTTTGCCGGCACGATTGCAAAAAGCGGAGGAGTCTACGGCACCCATCATATAGGGGCTTCGACTGACCAGGCGCAGAATGCAGTAGCAGACGAGACGGTCCGATTACTCGAAGAGTATATGCTGACAGGGCATGTACACAACTGCGTCAATCTCATGGAGAAGACACCGGCGAGCTACATGCTTTCTGTTCATCATAAGAACCGTGTCGGCGTTCTCGCAAATGTGCTGGACATAATCCGCGAGGCGAATATCAACGTTGAGCTCATGGAGAACATCATATTCGCCGGAGGAGACGGTGCATGTGCCCGAATCCAAATAGACGGAAAGATGACGGCGAAGGATATCGAGAAAATGGAGTCGAGCAGCGAGGAAATCACCTCGGTATCACAGGTGAGCATATAGCTTCTAAGTGAATGGTTCATATAACAGGTCAGGAATGAACCGGTACTGTGTAATGATTTCATTGTATACACATCAGGTGCTGTCTTTTGATAAGAAATAACGGGGGCTGATATTACCAGTTGTAAAAAAACCTGGAATGTGCGTTTTATTTCACTGCAGAATGCAGGATTGTTATTTTATTAAATACTGTAACATGACGGAGAGCACAATGGATATTCCAAAAGACCTGAAGTACACGAAAGAGCATGAATGGGCGAAGGAGGAGGGGGATACCGCTCTCTTGGGGATCACGGACTTCGCGCAGCACAGTCTCGGAGATGTCGTGTTCGTCGAACTTCCGGAGGTGGGAACTCAGCTCAAGAAGGGGGAGGCGTTCGGCTCGGTCGAGTCTGTGAAGGCGGCGAGCGATATCTACTCTCCCCTTTCCGGTGAAGTGATCGAAATCAACAGCGAGCTCGAGGATCATCCCGAACTTCTCAATGAATCGCCGTATGAAAAGGGATGGATCATCAAGATCAGGGTCTCAGATTCAGGGGAATCGGCAGAACTGATGAACGAGGCTAAGTATGCCGAATTCGTAGAGAAAGAAGAGCAATAGAAGAAAGGCTTTGAGAATGAGGTATATCCCAAATACAGATGCTGATATCAAGAGGATGCTGAAGGAGATAGGAGTAAGAGACATCTCCGAGCTCTTCGGTGCGGTACCGAATAAATTCCTTCTCGATAAGGATCTCGATCTGCCCTCCGCTCTATCGGAGATCGACCTGCGGACTGTTATGGAGAGGCTTGGAGAAAAGAACGCGTACGCAGGGAGCTATAAAAGCTTTCTCGGGGGTGGGGCGTACAATCACTTCATTCCTGCGGTCGTGCGGAGCATCGTTTCACGATCCGAGTTCTACACATCCTATACTCCGTACCAGCCGGAGGTGAGCCAGGGAACGCTCCAGGCGATGTTCGAGTTCCAGACGCTGATGTGCGAGCTTTTCGGCATGGATGTTTCCAATGCATCCATGTACTGCGGTGCTTCGAGTGCGGCAGAGGCCGTGCTGATGGCGCTCAGAATAAAGAAAGGCGGCACGGTGATCGTTTCAGAGACCGTTCATCCCGAATACCGGAGGGTTATCGAAACATACTGCGGCAACCCTACAGCCGCCATCGTCGAGGTGCCGTACGATCCGAACGGCGCAACAGACAGGGATCGTTTGAAAGAGATGTTAGATGATGATACCGCGGCCGTTGTGATACAGTCGCCGAACTTTTTCGGGATAATCGAAGACCTTGAGGAGCTCGTGAAGCTTGTCCATGAGAAGGTCGCGCTCTTCATCTCCCTGTTTACGGAACCCGTTTCATTCGGGCTTCTGAAACCGCCCGGCGAGCTCGGTGCGGACATCTGCTGCGGAGAGGGCCAGAGCCTGGGGATCCCTGTCGGGTTCGGAGGACCGCATCTCGGTATACTGACGGTCAAAGAAAAGTTTCTCCGTAACCTCCCCGGAAGGATTGTCGGCAGGACGCATGATGATAGGGGAAGAGATGCCTATGTCCTCACACTCACCGCGCGCGAGCAGCACATAAGACGGGGGAAGGCCAAGTCCAACGTATGCACAAATGAGGGCCTCTGTGCCCTCATAGCAACAGTATATCTCGAGGGCCTTGGAAAGACCGGGATTAGGAAGCTAGCCGGTACAAACCACAGCAGGGCCGAGTACGCAAAGAAGAAGCTTCTCGAAGTGGAATATGCAGATCTCGGGTTCGGAGGTCCGTCGTTCAACGAGTTCGTCCTGAGGCTCGGCCGCGACCCGAACGAGGTCGTCAACAGGCTTCTTGAAAAGAAGATAATAGCAGGAATTCCGCTCGGGAGCCGCTACCCGGCTCTCAAGGACTGCCTGCTCGTAACGGTGACGGAGCTTTTAACGAGGGAGGATATCGATGCCCTCTCCGATGCAATGAAAGATCTCTAAGTAATTTCATACTATAGATGAAAGGGTTCATACCCATGGAATAAGAGAAAAAGCAGTGGCCGGTCTTCGAACTGCTTGCATGTCAGGTATGAAGAGAGACCGAGGATGTTCACGGCAATTTGAAAGGTACTCATTTTTTAAACGATGATGGGAAGGAAGATATGGGGACTTACGGAACAACGACACTCTCAATAAACGAGCCTCCTATATTCGAGCAGGGGTCAGAGGGAAGGTGCGCTTTTTCCATCCCCGAGGATGAGAAAATCGACCGTGCCGAAGAATCGATACCGAAAAAGATGCTGCGCGGAGGAATAGAAAGCTTTCCCGAGATAAGCGAGGTCGAGCTCGTCCGCCATTTCACGCGGCTCTCGGGGTGGAACTACGGCGTAGATACCGGGTTCTACCCGCTCGGCTCGTGCACGATGAAGTACAACCCCAAGATCAACGAGGAGATGGCGAACCTTCCCGGTTTCGCCTGCGCGCACCCATACCAGCCGGAGGCCCTTTCTCAAGGGGCGATGAAGCTTCTGTGGGAGCTCGAGCGCTATCTCTGCGAGATTACGGGGATGGACCGCTGCACCCTGCAGCCTGCTGCCGGGGCACACGGTGAGCTTTGCGGGATGATGGTCGCACGGGCCTACCATGCGGCGAAAGAATCCGGAAAGTACAAAGTGCTCATACCGGACACGGCGCACGGTACAAACCCGGCGAGCGTTGCGATGTGCGGTTTCGAGGCCGTCGCCATTAAGTCGGGCACGGGGGGCATTCTCGAAACGGACACCGTCAGATCACTCATGGACGATGATGTCGCGGCTATCATGATCACCAACCCGAACACTCTCGGTCTCTTCGAGAGCAGCATCGGCGATATAGCGGATGTAGTTCATAAGCGGGGCGGGCTCGTGTACTGTGACGGCGCAAACCTCAATGCGCTCATGGGTATGGTGAAGATCGGAGACCTAGGTGTAGACCTTGTACATATCAATCTTCACAAGACGTTCTCCACACCCCACGGCGGCGGTGGGCCCGGGGCGGGACCGCTCCTAGTAAAGGAAAGCCTGGCACGTTTCCTGCCGGTACCTGTGGTTGAAAGAAAGGATGAAGAGGGTTTTTTCTTCAACTACGACCGGCCTGATTCCATCGGCAAGCTGAAGAGCTTTTACGGTAACTTCCTCGTATGTCTGAAGGCATACTCGTATATCAGGACGCTGGGGGCGAAGGGGCTTCGCAGAGCGACGCGAACCGCTGTCATAAATGCGAACTACATACGGTCGAAACTGCAACGTTATTATCACCTTCCGTACGACGACGGATGTATGCACGAGTGCGTTTTTACGGACAAGCGGCAGAAAGAGTTTGGGGTTACAACCCTCGACATAGCAAAGAACCTCATAGACCGGGGATTTCATCCGCCCACCATCTACTTTCCGCTCGTCGTAGAGGGAGCGCTCATGGTAGAGCCGACAGAAACGGAGAGTAAGGAGGAGATCGACCGCTTTATCGGAGCAATGATCGACATAGCCCTCGAGGCTGAAAAGGACCCGGAGGGCGTGAAGCGCTCCCCCGAAAAGACAAAGATCTCCAGGGTAGACGAGGTAACGGCCGCGAGAAAGCCTGTGCTGAAGTGGAGCCGCGAAGGTACCGAATAACGTTTCGGGGTACCAAAACACCCTGTATCCCACTCACAAAACAGTTGAAAAAAGTCTGATATAGGGGAAAATGCTATTAGAGAGCATGCAAAAGCTGAGTGTGCTCGTGAAGTGCAATCCCTGTTACAGTCTAATTTTCCATGCGCGATTCCGAAAGAACATTTAACCGTATGGTCTCCGCGATGCTGGTCCTGAGTGTCGTATCGCTTTTTTTGGAGTACGGTCTCTATCAGGCGCGGTGGATCAGGCGTGCTACGAATACCCTCGACTATATAGTTTTCATTCTCTTCATTACGGAGATGGTCCTCAGGCTCGTCAGCGCCAGGTATAAATGGACCTTCATAAGGCAGAATGCCTTCGAGCTTGTCTTTCTGCTGTTTTTTGCCACCCTCTTCGTTTACAGCAAGTATTTCATGTTTCTGCTCGCAAGCAGGAGAATCCAGAATCTCAGCAGGAACATCATAGTCCTGCGAAACGTCTTCATTCTCGTCAAGATGTTTGTCAGGATGAGAAAGTTCAGCGCCCTTGTAAACCGCATTTCACGAAACCCTGCCCAGAGCGTGCTGCTGAGCTTCGTGATCGTCATCCTCATCGGAACTCTCCTGCTCATGATGCCGTTCGCAACAGCCGACAGGTCGCGGCTCGGTTTCATAAACTCCCTCTTTACATCAACGTCCGCGGTATGTGTTACAGGCCTTATCGTCGTGGATACCGCAACGAGGTTTTCCGTGGTCGGAAAGATCATCATCCTGCTTCTCATTCAGATCGGAGGCCTCGGGATAATGATACTCTCCTATTTCGGCACGTTTGTATTCAGGAGGACGCTCTCTCTGGAGAGAAAGCTCCTCGCAAGCTATATGCTTAATGAAAGTGACATGTCGGCCCTTGTCGGCTCACTGAAGAACATCGTGATCACGACGTTCATCATCGAGGGAGCCGGTTTTGTACTGCTTTTCGCCTCGTTCAGGCCGTTTCTTGGAGGAAGCCTCGAAGCGCTCTCACATGCGGCGTTTCACTCGATTTCAGCGTTCTGTAATGCGGGCTTCTCACTCTTCCCCGACAGCCTCGTCCGTTTCGAATCTAATGTTCCGGTCAACCTCACGATAGCGGCCCTCATCATCCTCGGGGGCCTGAGCTTTTCCGTACTATTGGAAGTTTATCGATTTCTCGTGGACCGTATGAAAAGTATCTTCACCGGACGGTTCAGGAAGCACTACACATTCAGCCTCAACACGAGGGTCGTGCTTATCACAACGGGGATCCTCCTTCTTCTGGGAACACTGATTATTTATCCCTTCGAGCACAAAAACAGCCTTCTGGAGTACGGCCTCGGTACACAGTATCTCGCTTCTTTCTTTCAGTCCGTCACCCTCAGGACGGCGGGGTTCAACTCTATTGACTTTTCTGCGCTCAACAGATACACATACCTCGTAATGGCCCTCTTCATGTTCATAGGGGGCGCGTCCGGGTCTACGGCGGGCGGGGTGAAGGTAAACACGGCAGCGATAATCGGCGGCTATGTCCGTGCCACCGTGGGCAACAGGGAGGATGTTACAGTCTTCAACCAGACCCTCTCAAAAGACCTGGTGAACAGGGCCCTTTTCATTGTCTTCATCTATTCGGTAGTTATATTTATCAGTACGCTCGTTCTCTCAATCACCGAGGAGTTCGATATAGTGACGCTGCTGTTCGAGATCGTATCTGCGATAGGAACCGTCGGCCTATCGGCGGGGATCACCCCGATACTCACGACGGCAGGGAAGATCGTTATCATTATTCTCATGTTCGTAGGAAGGGTCGGGCCCCTCACAGTTGTCGTTTCTCTCTCTCAGAGAAGGCGGATAACAGGGGTGGGATACCCCCGGGGGACCATTTCGCTCGGGTAAGAATGAATACGAGATATTTCAGGAGGATTTCCCATGCCTGATCAAAAGACATTTGCTGTTTTCGGGCTCGGTACATTCGGTTTCGAGGTCTGCCGCGTTCTGTCGGAGAAAGGGGGAAAGGTCATCGCGATAGACGTAAACCCCGGTCTTGTCGAGAAGGCGAAGGAGATTTCCACTCAGGCTGTACTGCTAGACAGCACCGATGAGGATTCTCTCAAGAACGCGCCGCTGGAGAGCATTGACGTCGGGATCGTTGCAATGGCAGATGACATGGAGGCGAGTATACTCACAACCGCCATCCTGAAAAACAGGGGGATTCCCTACATCATCTCCCGCGCAATATCCGATATTCACGCGCAGGTTCTCCGGCAGGTGGGGGCGACAGAGGTTCTTTTCATCGAAATAGAGGAGGGAAGGAGGCTTGCCACAAAGCTGATCTCACCGGACATCCTCGACAGAATACCGATCTCGGGGAGCCAGACACTCGCAGAAGTCATCATTCCCGAAGGTTTTGTCAAAAAGACCTTGCAGAAGCTGGACCTTCTGCACAAGTTTAATATCACGGTAATCTCTGTAAAAAGGATGAGAACGAATATCGACGACATGGGGAATCCGCAGAAGGAGGAGCTCGTCATCCAGCCGGTACCGTCTACAGTGCTGGAAGAGGGAGATGTGATCGTTGTGATCGGAAAGGACGACGATATCAATAGGTTGAAGGAGTAATACCATGATATTGGTTAAGAGGGTTGTTCTCTATGTTGCATTCTTTATCATGGCAATTATGATGATAGTCCCGGGTGCGGTGTACTACATCAGGCTCGAAGGGATCGATGCGCTCGGAAACGACCTTATAAGGTATAACGCAGAGAACCTGGTCTACCTCGGCATCGTGGGAGTCGTGGTGCTGCTCGTCCTTTTTCTCCTCATCCACAGGGGGGGAGTGAGGGTTCTCAAGGCGATCGACAAGGTGTCTGAGCTCTCCGGATACGGGCGGTACTACTCGGGAGAGTACATGAGGAAGCTAGGGCGGCTCGGAGAGAAGATAAACCGTCTCTTCGGAGAGCTGAACAGTCTCAACGAGATGAAGTCCCTCAAGATAAGCGCGGTCTCTAATCTCGTTTCTTTCTTCCTTGAGAATGCGTCCCTTCACTGCTTTATTGCGGATATCCAGGGCACGATTGGATCCGTCTCGAAGCGGTTCGCTGAAAAGCTCAAGACCGACGGGCAGGGGGTTATCGGACGTTCCTTGACGGACATGATAAAGGAGTTCGACTTTGCAGAGATCAAAGCGGAGCTGGAGCGTAACCGGAGCGCTGTATCGAAAAAAGGCCTTATGCTGGTCACAGGCGATACCACCCTCCAGGGGCAGTTCACATTCTATCCTGTCTTCAACGCGAAAAACGAACTGTCCAATATCGTAGGTGTAAGCGAGAAGGAGACCCTCATCGAGGGAATCACCAAAAAGGCCGACCAGATCAGGGTGGCTCAGAAGAGGATTACCGGCATATTCAGGAAACGGCCCGAAGAAAAAGACGCAGACTAATGGTTCGGAGAGATAGCTCTCCCCTCCATTTCTCCCTTATCACCGTATCATAGTAAGAAAAGCGCGTCGATACCTCGGGTGCTACTTTTCCTCTTCCTTATCTTCCTCTTCTTCCCTTTCCTTCTTTTTTCGCTTCTTTCTGTAACCTATGCTCTTGACAACCCAGCCGATTCCGATTCCGACGACGAAAACTATGAGGATCATTATCGCCCGCTGGATTTGGAAGGTCCAGGTGAGGAACTGTATATCCACGGTTTGGACATTCTGTACCATGAATACTATAACTAGCACACCTATTACGATACCGATGATGAATTTTGCCATTGAGCCCCCCTGTTTAGATATGTGATAATAATTATAAGTCTTTCTGTACTCATATCAAGTCAAATATTATACTGGAATAGAATGGAACTTTCAAGAATCAAAATTCCGTTGTACTTTTTCCTGATATTCCTCTCTCTCATGGGGTTGAGCCGTCATACCGTGCTCGCACAGGAAGACCGTCAGATAGATGTCGAGGTGACGGAGGTAAGGGCAAAGGTCAGCCCGACGTTCGAGGTGGCTCTTCCGAGCGGCAACATTTACCAGCATTTCACACAGGGGTTCAACAACCTCGATATGGCTTTCACCCTCAACTACAACATACTGGACAATAACATAGCGGGTGATATCCTCTTCTCATATCCTCTGGGCCGCTTCATACCGGGCATCCGTTTTGCGCTGGATCTCGATTTCGAGAACTACATCGCACCGTCTTTTTCGGGAGGTACTTTTACGCTCCTGCCCACCGAAAAGTATGTGTCACGAAAAAGGACCTTCGAGCTCAGCCTCGGATACAGGGTAACGGACCACTTCTCCATCACCCCTTCGTTCCTCATATCAGACATCTTCAAGGGGAGCTTCACGACCTCCAGAGTGGTCGATGATGGAGTCGATCTCATTCCAAAGATAGGTTTTGTATACAATTCAATCAGGGCGAAAGACCCCGACAAGGGGCCTTTCTTCAACGGTCTCTATTACGGTTCGTTTTTTGGGATGAAATACAGGTACAGCTTCGATAATCCCGTTTCGCTGGAACATTCGAACAACCTGCTCCTCCTCTTCAGCCTTCAAGATTTATGGAAGCTCCAGCAGAAGGTCACCTTGGACTACCCGATCTATGTCTGGAACGAAGGTCTTGCCTCTTTCTACTCACTCGGTGGATTCGATTCGGTACGAGGAGTAGTGTACAACTCTATCTATTCATACCGCTTTCTGTTTCTGTCGACAAACATCGAGCATGAGATATTCAAGGGTACGGAGGTTCCCTTCACTCCCTTCAAGCTCCAGGCCCGCATTCACCAGTTCAGGCTTTTTATGCTGTTCGACGAGCTCCTCTCGCAGGAGAGCCTCGATATCGGTTCGCCCGTTGTATCCTATACGGGCGTGGGAGGCGGATTTGCGTTTGTCATATCAGGTAAGGATCAGGGCCACTTCGAGATAAAGCTGTACGCAGCTCAACAGATCGGAAAACCGTTCGCTCCCATTATCTACCTGCGAACTTCACTGTTCGATCTGGAAAGGCAGCTTTAAGCTCCTACTTGAGGTTCTCCCGCATCTTTTTCGCAAGGTCGAGATCCCGGTCGATGAGGATGATCTCTATCCTCCGGTTTTTCGCACGTCCGCGCTCAGTTCGGTTCGTTGCGACAGGGCGGTATTCCCCGTAGGAGACTGCGCTCAGCCTTAAGGGGTCTATCCCGACTTCATCCTGAAGGAAGCGGACCACTGTGGTCGCACGCGCCGACCCGAGCTCCCAGTTCGTAGGATACTTGAGCCTCAGGGTGGAGACGATCTGGACATTGTCCGTATGCCCCTCTATCCTGATGTTCTTCTCAGGGATCTTCTTCAGTATGTTTCCTATACGAAGGAGGACCGATTTTCCATCGGGTTTTATCTCCGCTTTGCCGGTATCGAAGAAGAGCTCCTCTGCCACCTTCATTGTGAGCTTTCCCTTGGTCTGTTCAATCTGTATCTTTCCCTGAGAGATCTCGTCCTTGAGGTTTTTCTCAAGACTGTCGTATGTCCGCTTGAGCGTCTCGACCTCCTTCTCCGACATAACACGAAGCTCGTCGCTCATCTTCCTCAGGTCCGCGATCTCCATATCGGCCTTTTCAATCTCGCTTTCGAGATCTACTATCTTATTCTTTTGCTGCTCGTTCGCACGTTCCAGGGAGTCGAGCCCCTGTTCGGTTTTTTTGTTTTTCATCTCGAGGTCGTTGTACTTCTGGGTCGATACACAGCCGAACAGGAAGAGAGTAACGGTGACTGATAGAACGAAGAAAAGAAGATATTTTTTACCCATATATGTACCCCCTTTTTGATTAGTGTAATAAATTTAATACATTAAGTTATGGATAAACAACAGTAAGATGAGATATTTTTTTGCGTGGTTTTCTCTTGCTATTTTATCAAACAGATGGAAAATATATTATAAAGATACAGTAATAAAGGAGGAGGATATGGCTTTCTGGGACAATATGAAGAAGGCGGTAAAGGAGGGCCTTGAGTCCACGAAGGAAGTACTCGAAAAAGCGAAGGACAAGACAAAGGAGCTCGGTGAAAAGGGGGTCACGAAGTTCGAGATAATGCAGCTCGAGAAGCAGGCTGAAAAGCGTTTCTGCCGGATCGGGACGCATGTATACGATATACTCGTAAAGAAGGGGCAGAACACGATCTCAAAAGGAACACCGGATATAAAGAAGCTCATCGATGAGATCCAGGAGATAGAAAAAGAGATAGACAAGAAGGAAGAGGAGTTGAGCGACTAATAGTACTTTAACCATTTCCCGTCGTTTTATCCACGCTGTTGGCAGAAAAACATAACCTGCATCTAAAATTCCACGAGAGTACTCCCATGCATGAGCACAAAGAGCTCGTCCCCGGGATGCTTCGATGTCTATGTGACGAGACGGTATTCGAGTTCGGAAGCACAGCCGACATCCCGGAGCTCTCTGCACTCCTCTCGAGGCTCTCGGGAGTTTCGATACGGCAGGGATTTGCGGTGACGGGATCGGTGAACCAGCAGGGAGAGGTGCAGCCGATAGGGGGCGCGACCCAGAAGATAGAGGGGTACTTCGACGTGTGCAAGCCAAAGGGTCTGTCAGGGGACCAGGGGGTACTTATTCCCGAAACGAATGTGAAGAACCTCATGCTCCGCGAGGAGGTGGTCGAGGTGGTGAAAAAGAAGTTGTTCCACATCTACCCTGTGGAGACGATAGATCAGGGAATCGAGATACTCACAGGAGTGCCCGCCGGAGAGCTGACGGATGACGGCACCTACCCCGAGGGCACTATCTACTACGCTGTGGAACAACGGTTGAGTGAGTTTGCCGAGTGCTGGAAGGAGTTCAAGGGGGGCGAAAAGGAAAAGGGAGCCGAGAAAGAGGAATAAGAAAGAGGGGACAGGTCTGCACGGGTTGTTGCCCAAATGGCCTTACTTCGAGCTCATTGGGCGTATTTGATGAGAACCTGTTTGAAACTGTCGGCGATCGGAGGCGCTGTATATTTGCTCCCGGAAAAGACCTCGTTGGGGTTGATCTCCTTTACTCCGTAAAAGGCGGCGCTCATTGTTTTTTCCACCTGCAGGACCGCACCGTCGAGGGATACTCCCGCAAATATCCCTCTGCTTCTGGAGTATGAGTATATCTCCGCTTTCAGCTCGATATCTGTTGCAGCAGCGGCCTGCCTTCCCACGGGTCCAGCCGCGATAGAGGCGTCCGCACCGAGCGTGACTTTCCCCTGGATGATACCGTCCACGCTCTTTCTGCTCTTGAACACGAGGATAACGTCGGAAGCCTGCACTCCTACCTGAAACCCGACACTGGCACCCACAAGAGTAATAAAGAGAGGATTGCTCCACTGTCGATTCCCGGTCCGAATGACGATGATTCCCTCTCCGTACCGTCCTCCGACCACAAAACCTGCTTTGATGACGTTAGGAATTACTGCGATACCGTATATGTTTTTCAGCATGGCAGGGGGAATGCGCTGTTCCGGTATCTTCATGATCTCGTCAAGGACATCCTTAGCTGCTTCGACCTTGCTCTCCTCGATGTATCCGGCCCTACTGATATGTGCTGTATAAGCTGACAGCGCCAAAAGAAAAACGAAAACTAATACGGCTTTTTTCTTCATCAGTCGCCTCCCTTTTATATATAATAAAATAAAGTACAAAGGTTTTATTGAATAGAGAAATCAATACGAAAATACCTTCATAAGTAATGATGACGCCGCTGCCGTTATCTGGAACTGCAAACCGGCTCCGGATAGTTTGCCGGGAGGCGATATCGAGCAAAAATATAAGGTCTGAACCTGATACTTCGAGCGATCGGGTATCCGGGTACTAGCCTGAAAATATATTTTTGACTCCGATTATAGTATAAACTTCTTCCCTTGATAGAAAAGGCCGGGTACTTTATTGATTATTAAAAAGAGCGATCTATGGATATGTAAAAACTCAAGGGACCGTATCGTACTAACACGGGTTTTTATGTTGCCCGGCCACAGTACATCTTTATATGTATTGTGCTTTCCGAAAACCGAGCGTTTTTAAAAACACGTGGAGGACGGATTCATGTCTGACGAAGTCATATCTGATAGAGGGGGAGTTTATGAAGAGAGTTATAGCGCTCTTGACAGTCCTGGTGGTGGCCGCCTTTATGACAGTGGGGTGTGTATCTCAGAAACGGTATGAGCAGCTCGATAGTTCGTACAAGAGCCTGCAGGAAGAGTACGACGCAGCGATGAGGGAGCTCGATGCCATGGACCTGGAAATAGAAAGCATTAGGATGGAGCTCGAAGAGCAGAAGGCTGTATCTGAGGAGGAGCTCGAAAGGCTGCAGGGGGCTTATGGAGAGCTTGTCGAGAACCTCAACAGGGAGATATCGAGAGGAAAGATAGAGGTCGGGCAGATAAAGGGCAAGCTCCAACTGACAGTGGCGGAGGAGATATTCTTCGACTCCGGGAGGGCGGAGCTGAAAAAAGAGGGCGAAGAGGTGCTGCTGCTGATAGGGGGGATACTGAAGAAGATTCCTGAAAAGAATATCAGGGTGGAGGGCCATACAGACAATGTCAAGATAGGCAAGGCCCTTAGAGACAAGTACCCGAGCAACTGGGAACTCGGAGCGGTACGGGCAGTAAACGTTGTGCGCTACCTTGAAGAGGGAGCAGGAATCGATCCGCTTCGCCTGAGTGCAGTTTCCTATGCCCAGTACAGGCCGGTGGCTTCTAACAGGACTAAGACTGGTCGTGCAAAGAACAGAAGGATCGAGCTGATTCTGATAGAGAGGGACCTCGATCTGGCGGAGAAGATGAAGCAGGACCTCTGAGAAACAGTGCTGTCGTACAGGCTGTCTGTGATCACCGGTTTCTCTGTTTTTAGGTATTAGATCCGATGTCCGGGATTATGCATGGGATAAAATGAAACAGAAGTTTAAGAGGGCCGGGATATCGACATTTTATTACGATCTGTCAGACTGTGTATCGTATGTGAAGAAAGCTCTGAAGAGCGGGAAAGGCACTAACTGTTAAATGAGATCGATGTAACGAAATGGAAGATATGGGGGCTATCCATCAAAAAAAGGATAAGTGAAGGAAGCTGTATCTACTGATTATCACCGGGAGGGACGTTATTTTGTCGGTAAGGTATCAGCTAACCTTGTGACATTCCCGAGTGTTAAGTCCGACGATGAGGGGAGCAGAGGAGCATACGATGGAAATGTATGATTTCGCACTCGGCTGGATCGATGACGGTCAGGATTATCCTTTTCTAAAGGCCCTGAAGACCGAATGCGCGGTGCGGGGGCTGCGCTATCTTTTTGTCAACGAAAATCTTGTGAAAGATGTTTCGGACAGTGTGGTCAAGGGCAAGATGAAGATCGGTTTTTTCCTCGATCTCGCCTCCGAGATTACGGACGACGGTAACGAATTTGTGAAGCTCATATACAGGCTCAAGGATTCGGGTGCTCGAGTGGTAGCTGATCCTGATCGCGTGAGATCCGCTCAGGATAAATCCGTAACCCACTACAGCTTGGCTGACGCAGGCATCGAGGTTCCTTACACCGTCGTTATCAGAAACTGGGAGCCCGTGAGGAGGCTTACGGATTATGAGAGAAGCAAGCTCGGCCTGCCGTTCGTTGTCAAGCCTGCTTCCGGGTACGGTCAGAAAGGGGTGAAGATAGTAAGAAGCTGGATGAGCCTGAAAGAGATTGCAGAGGCCCGCTCCTTCGATCCCGGAGACAACTTCCTGCTCCAGGAGTTCGTGAGACCTCAGCCGTTTGACGGTTCCCCTGCATGGTTCAGAGTGTTCTTTGTATTCGGGGAGGTAATGATATGCTGGTGGAACCCCCAGACAGGGGTGTACAGACATACAACTCTCAGGGAGTTCGAGCAGTTCAGGCTTTCCCCTGTCGCGAGGATCGCATCCGAGATCGCCTCCCTCACCGGAATCGAGTGGTTCTCCTGCGAGATTACATTGAGTGATAAGACAGGCAGATATCTCGTAATAGACTACATGAACGACCAGTTCGATGTATCATCTCAGGCACAGCGCGAGGCCGGAGTTCCGGACGAGCTGATTCTCCTTTTCGTCCAGAGGCTTGCCGATAAGGCATGGGAGTACAAAATAGGGAGACATCCGCTGAGCTACCGTGCAATCTGGTTTCCCAGGATGAAGGTGAGGGATGAAGGAATCTGATTCCAGAGTTCTCAAGCCGCCCTGCGTGAACGCCGGCGAGACTATCGGCGTCGTGGCTCCGGCTTGGTCGTTCGATGAGGCCAGCTTCATGGAAGGTGTTGAAAAGCTGAAGAGCCTTGGGTTCATGGTAAAGTACGACCCTTCAATATTCTCCAGATACTGGTCTATGGCAGGTATCGACCGGCAGAGGGCGGAGCAGATAAACAGAATGTTCGCAGATAAAGAGGTAAAGGCCATACTGTGCGCAAACGCTGGGTACGGCTCGATCAGAACACTTCCATACCTCGATAAGAGAACCATACGAAAGAATCCGAAGGTCTTCGTTGGGTACAGCGACATCACAATACTTCTCGCCTATCTCAGGAGCATTGCCCGTATGGTCGTTTTCCACGGCCCTGTACTCGCAGGCGAGATCTATGAGGGGATGAACCGAGAGACTCTCGATTCTCTCATGAGGACTGTTGGGGACACATCCCCCATAGGGGCCATTGAAGTGAACTCGTTGAAGAGCATCATGCCGGGAAGGGCGAGCGGCCTGCTGGTGGGGGGTAACCTATCGATGATCATAAGCTCTCTCGGCACGCCGTATGAGATCGATACGAGGAACAGGATCCTCTTTCTCGAGGATATAGACGAATCCCTCGAGACCATTGACAACCATTTCATGCAGCTCAAGCTTGCAGGAAAACTGAAAAGCATAAAGGGAATTATCATGGGGCAGATGGTAGGCTGCAGGGATACGTCGGGGAACGGTTTCACGGTAGCCGATTTGATCGATGATATATGCGATAGTAAAGATATACCGGTAGTCCTCGGGTTTCCGTCTGGGCACCGACATGATGACGGTCCGAATATCACTCTTCCTTTCGGTATTGGTGTAACTGTTGATGCGGATAAGCCGGCGATTGTTGTTCACGGTTCCGGCGTGAGCGGTATATAAAAGTGCTATCCTGTACGGAGGAAGACGGTATAATAGCACTCGGACAGGTAAAAATATATTGAAAAATAGCAGTGTAGCTAATAATATAGATCGGTTTTTTCATGTTTCTGAAACGGGGACTTTTCTATGGTCGATACAAACAACGAGCAGCCCGAAGAAGAAGGGTCCGATCTCACCCTGCTCGACGGGGCACTTGCAGACACCTCCGAAATACTCGATGATACCGAGGTCCAGAAGCTAATAGCGGCGTCCGCCTCCTATCCTCTCGAACAGAGGCTCGGGGCTTTTGAGGACATTGTCGAGTCGCAGGTCGGCGATACCGGTATGAACCGCGCGCGCAACATAGAACGGGAGGTGGGGCTGCACCAGATCTACCTCAAGTTCGAGGGAGGCAATCCCACAGGCACTCAGAAGGATCGAATCGCGTTCGCACAGGCAATGGATGCCCTCCGGAGGGGCTTCGACGCGATCACTGTGGCGACATGCGGTAACTACGGCGTCGCGGTCTCGCTCGCGTCCTACCTCGCCGGACTGAAGAGTTACATCTATATACCGCTGGACTATCACACGAAACGAATAGCAGAGATCGAACGGCTTGATGCGAATATCGTCAGGATCGAGGGAGACTATGAGGAGGCCGTTCGTGCCTCGAAAGAAAGGGCGCAGAAGGACGAGATGTACGATGCAAACCCGGGCGGAGAGAACACCGCGATACAGCTCAAGACTTACGGAGAAATAGCGTATGAGATCTATGATGAGCTCAGGGACGCACCCGCAGCCGTCGCACTTCCCGTGTCGAACGGGACGACGCTCGCCGGCGTATACAGAGGGTTTGTAAGCCTCTACCGGCGCGGAAAGACGTCGAGGATCCCAAGACTCATTGCCGGCTCATCTTTCAGGAAGAACCCCATAGTCGGAGCGTTTCTGAAGAACCTCCCGCACTGTGAAGATCTAGACGCCGAAAGAATAAAGGAGACAAGGGTGAACGAGCCTCTCATCAACTGGCACTCAATAGACGGTGACCATGCGCTCGATGCGATACGGGAGTCCGACGGATTTGCATCGTATGTCACGGACAGAAACATGATGTACTACTCGAGGACCCTTCGTGAGCAGGAGGGGTTGAGCGTGCTGCCCGCATCTACGGCAGGAATCATCGCGCTCGTTAACCGGCACAAACAGGAACGCCTTCCAAGCGACCGGTATGTCGCAATTCTGACCGGGAGGAAATGATGGCCGATTTTCCCGAAGGGAACGCGATTGTGTACTGCGAGGGGGCGTTTGCCACGACGAACGGCAAGACCGCTCACGGCCTTGTACGGCGTACGAGACGTTACAGTGTGCTCTCTGTTGTCGATTCCCACTACAAAGGAAAAGACGCGGGAGAAATTCTCGACGGAAGGGCGAACGGTATTACTGTCTTCGGAAGCGTGAACGACGCGTTCCGGAATGCCGAACTTTCCGGTAGACCCGCCTCCCACCTTGTCGTCGGGCTCGCACCTGACGGCGGGAGGCTGACACCGCAGGGGAAAGAGGACGTGAAGGAGGCTATACGCCTCGGTCTCGACGTGGACTGCGGGCTCCATGACCTGCTTTCGGAAGACGCGGAGGTGGCTTCGCTCGCAGCGAAGCACAAAGTCAGGATACGGGACATCAGAAAGCCCCTGCCGAGGGAAAGCCTCCACTTCTTCTGCGGGAAGATCGAGGAGGTCGACTCTCTGAAGATAGCCGTGCTCGGGACGGACTCAGCTATAGGGAAGCGCACCACGGCGTGGATACTCGCGGAGGCGTTTGAACGGGCCGGTCTTTCGGCAGAAATCATAGGAACAGGACAGACCGCATGGATGCAGGGAGTTCAGTACGGTCTCATCCTCGATGCTCTGATCAACGATTTCGTTACAGGAGAGATAGAGCACGCGATATGGCAGGCGTGGAAGGAAAAAAGACCGGATGTGATAGTCATAGAGGGTCAGGGGAGCCTCCTCAACCCCGCGTACCCCGGCGGCATGGAGATCCTCTCAGCAGGGAGGCCCCAGCTCGTAGTGCTCCAGCACGCGCCTGCCCGCAAGGAGTATGACGGTTTTCCAGGGTACACCCTTCACCCCTTGGACGTTCAGATAAATGCCATCGAGGTTGTTTCAAGCGCCCGGGTCGCTGCGGTCACCGTCAACCATGAGAATATACCGGATAGGGAGATCGACAACGTATGCCGGCGGATATCCGCGGATACGGGACTGCCGATATCGGATGTCCTTCGCTCCGGGGCCGATCCTCTCGTCGGGTATCTCACCGCCGGGCACCCTCGTTCCGGCGCAGTGTATAGGGAGCAAACAGCAAAAACTTTCAAGACACCGGGAAAAGGCCTCAACAATCTCGTCGCAATCGACGATTTGGAGATCGGTCCTGTACGCGTGGAGTGCGATCGATTCATAGCGCCCTATTCCGTGCGGAGAGGAGGCACGGTCGATACGTTCAACTTGATCTACCGGTACGAGGAGGACGTATTCAATCCGAAAGACCCCTGCTGTGTGAACCTCGCGCATATTGCTGCGGCGCAGATAGGGATAAACTACGGTCTCTTCGCAGACAGGATAGTGTTCCGCGGCCATTATGACGGAAACGACAGGACCTTCATACGAGAGATGATAGAGAACACCTCTCGCGAGATATACGTGAAGAAATTTCTGGAGCCGAACCCTTTCCTTGTACGGTCTTTTCCGGGGCTGCCGGTGCTTAGGCTCGAGTCGTACACGAATGCGAAGATCATTTTCCCGGACAAGACCTCAAAACCTTGTGAAGCAGAATGGAATGGCAGTGACGGCGCAGCGGGGATCCTTTTGAGCGGAGGCAAGGAGAGTCTTTTAAGCTACGGGCTCTTAAACGAGATAGGGCTCGACACTCACCCTGTATTCGTCAACGAGTCGGGGCGTCACTGGTACACCGCTCTGAACAGCTACCGGCACTTCAAAAAAAACATTCCCAATACGGCCAGGGTATGGACGAACTCGGACCGCGGGTTTGTCTGGATGGTGAGACATCTTCCATTTATACGGCATGATTTTTCTGATTTTCGAGCAGATGATTACCCGATACGGCTGTGGACGGTCGCCGTATTTCTCTTCGGCGTCCTTCCGATTCTTCGCAAGAGGAATGCAGGTCTACTTGTTGTAGGTGACGAGTATGATACGACCAGGAAGGCCGAGTTCGAGGGCATTCCCCACTATGACGGGCTCTACGACCAGAGCCGCTTCTTCGACCTCAGGCTGACCGAGTATTTCTCCAAAAAGCGATGGAACATCACACAGTTTTCCGTGGTACGGCCGCTCTCCGAGCTGCTTGTTCTGAAGCTCCTGGTGGAGCGGTATTCCGAGCTCCAGAGGAATCAGGTTTCCTGTCACATGGCACATCTAGAAGGGGAGAGGGCTTTTCCGTGCGGAAGGTGCGAGAAGTGCCACCGTATCGTGGGAATGCTCGAGGCACTGGAGGCGGACCCCAGGTTTTGCGGATATACCGAAAAACAGATCGCCGAATGTCTCGTGAGGCTTCCCAAAAAGGCCCTCCATCAGGAATCCGCATTGAGCAGGCAGACCCTTTACCTTCTTGCAGGGCGCAATCTCATCGATCTGTCGGCCGGAGAGGGCGGGCTTGAGCCCCACGAGGAGGTCGAGCATCTGCGTTTCCACAAGGAGATCTCCCCGAAGGATGTGATCCCGGATTCGATACGGGGGAAGATCATCAGCATACAGATGGAGCACTCACGCGGCGCTCTCAGATGGACGAAAGGAAAGTGGGTTTCTTTCAAACTTTAGTTCGACGAACCAACGGCCCGAGCCCGCATCAGAATTAATTCTGTATCAAAAGGAGGTGCTGGTAACTATGAAAGGGAAAAAGGAAAAAAAAAGTTACATGCTCGGAGAGCTCTCATGGCCTGAGGCGCAAAGGCATCTCGAAGAGATCGATATCGCGCTCCTCCCGGTCGGAGCGACGGAGCAGCACGGACCTCACCTCCCCCTCGACACTGACTCTTTTGATGCACTGCACCTTTCGAGAGAAATCGCCTCCGCCCTCGACGACCCGAAGCCGATTGTCCTTCCTCTCATCTCGTACGGTGTATCGTACCACCATATGGATTTCTGCGGCACTATCAGTATCACAAATGAGACTCTTACAAGACTCGTCTACGAGATCGGGATGAGTGCAGCGCAGCATGGGATAAAAAAATTTATTATCATCAACGGGCACGGCGGCAATACCCCTTCCCTCAAGAACGCGGCTCAGATGATAAACCGTGATGCCGGTATATTCACGTGTGTCGATACCGGTGAGACGAGCGACATCGACGTCGAGAGGATCATCGAAACCCCGAATGACGCGCACGCCGGCGAGATAGAAACGAGTACGACACTCGCTCTTAGGCCGGATTTCGTCCATATGGAGGAGGCTGAGGCGTTTATCCCGGATTTCTCGAGCAGATATCTGGATTTCAGTTCATCTCGAAGCGTCGAATGGTATACACGTACTGAAAAAATATCTGCAAACGGAGTGCTCGGAGACCCGACGAAAGCAAGCAGGGAAAAGGGGGAGATGATATGGAGGATCATGATCGAACACCTCGTGAGATTTGTGCGCGAGCTTCGAGATCTCACCCCCGAAGAGATATATGAGCGGCGGTACTGAATATGAAGATCACGAAGATAGAGGCATGGGCCGTCTCAATGGCGCTCGAGGAGCCGTATACGATTGCATATGAGAGTATTGAACGTGCCGAAAACGTGCTCCTTCGTATCGAGACCGACAGTGGAACAACGGGGCTCGGCTGCGCCGCACCTGATATGGAGGTCACAGGGGAGAATTCAAAATCGGTCCTAGAGTCAATAACCGGGGCAGTAGAGCCCTCTCTTGTGGGGGAGGACCCGCTGAGGTACGCGCTCCATCTCGAAAACCTGAAAGGCGCGGTACCGGGCCAGCCTGCCCTTCTCGCGTGCGTCGATATGGCCCTCCACGATATCATGGGGAAAAAATGCGGAATGCCTCTCTGGAAGCTGCTCGGAGGGTACCGCGACCGTATGGCCACGAGTATCACAGTGGGGATCCTGCCGGTCGCTGAGACGGTGCGAAAATCACAGGAATACGTACAGAAAGGCTTCCGGTCCATTAAGCTGAAAGGCGGAAAGAGTGTTGAAGAGGATGTCGAGAGGATCATAAGGGTGAGGGAAGCGGTGGGCACAGGAGTAGAGCTCAGGTTCGACGCAAACCAGGGATACAGCATCGAAGAGGCTGTGAGGTTCGTGAAAGAGACGATCCCCTTCTCGGTCGAGCTTTTGGAGCAGCCGACGCCGAGGGATGGTTCGGAGCAGCTCGGCAGTATTACACGGCAGGTTTCCATACCTGTCATGGCGGACGAGAGCATGATGTCTCTCCGTGACGCGTACAGGCTCGCAAAAGGAGAGCTTGTCGACATGGTGAACATCAAGCTTATGAAGGCTGGAGGGATTTACGAGGCGCTTATGATCAATGCAGTGGCCCGGTCAGCGGGACTCGAGGTCATGGTCGGATGTATGGACGAGGCTTCTCTCGGCATTGCCGCAGGTCTCCACTTCGCGCTCGCGCGTCCGAATGTCCTTTACGCGGACCTCGACGGGTTTATAGGCCTGAAGGACGACCCGACAGCAGGCGCGGTAAGGCTCGTCGAGGGTACACTCTATGCGAACGACTCGCCCGGTCTCGGCTTTGACCTGTTGGGCAAATAAAGGCACTTTTAACAATCAGTTTAAAGATCGATAACTCACTGGAGGTAGTACATGAAAATCCGGGTGGCTGCAGCGCTCATCCTGCTGCTTCTCGTTGTGTTGACCTCCGGTAAATCGGGGAAGATGGAAGAGCTCCGGAGCATCGGAGACAACAGGGACCTTGTAGAAGCGGTGGTCTATGCGTATAGTCTCGAAGAGGAGCTCTGGAAGAATGAGAGCAGGATAAAGAGCAAAGAGGACGTGTTTAAAATCTTCAGGAAAGGATTCGGCGAAAAGGTGGCCCGAGAGCTCTCCGATTACTACTGGATGGAGGGCGAGGACCAGTATGGCGGAAGGACTTCCATGCTCAATGCAGGAGATCCTGTGTTCATTCAGCCGGGCTCGATCGAAGTCCTCAGCAGGAAAGGGGGAAAGGCGGAGGTGCTCTTGAAGTTTTCGAAGAGCGAAGAGGGGCCGATCACATACAGAGCACACTCCGTAAGGGTTGTGCTGAAAAGGGAAACGGATGTGTGGAAGCTGTACGATGCTGACTCGAGGTGGTTTTGATACCGGGTTTCATCGTATATCGGTCATCCATACGCGAGCAGCCAGTAGATGTAGGAGATGTAGAGAAGCGTGAAAACGATTCCCTCCCAGCGCTCAAGCAGGTAGTACTTTCTTCCGGCGAAAATCACTATGAAGAGTATGAGACTGGCGAAGACGGAAATGGCGATGCTGATGTTGTCCCGGATCGGAAAAAGAGGGATGGGGTTTATAATCGCGCTTGTCTCCGGTGGCTGTGACGTTCAGGTCCCTCTTGTCTATACCTGGAATATACGCCTTGACAACCACCTCTTCGGGGTTTCGGTTACATCGATATCGAGGCACCAGCGACCCTCATGCTCTCTTGCAAAGAAAGAATCGAAGAGGTTATCCATCATCCTGCGGAACTCGGCAAGATCCCTCAACGGTTCCCACTTTATCAGGTGTAAATCTCCTTATACTATTGGCCTTTTGTATCACCAAAGCATGTCCCTACGAACCTCGCGGCCTCAAGCAGCGGGTCCTGGGGCTGTATCAGTCTCGGCCCCTTTGCGACCTTGCTGATCGGTACATGCACGAGAGATCCGCTCTGCACCCCGACCATATAGCCGAACTTACCCTTTTTTATCAATGAAACTGCTTCTGCTCCGAGCCGGGTTGCGAGGACCCTGTCGTGCGCCGTAGGTGTCCCCCCCCTGAGGAGATGGCCCATCACCACGGTCCTCGTCTCGAGACCTGTATGACGTTCGATCTGCTCACCGAGGAAAAAACCGACGCCCCCGAGCCTAACGGGATCGAGGCTTTCTTTCACCAGCCGCCTTACTATTACATCTCCTCCTGCAGGCTTTGCCCCCTCTGCGACGATCACGATGCTGAACCGTTTTCCCTTACTGTTTCTCTGGCGCACATATTCGGAAACCGATTTGATATCGTACGGAATTTCCGGAATGAGGATAACATCACCGCCGCTCGCCATGCCCGCGTGTACCGCGATCCACCCCGCGTTGTGACCCATGACCTCCACTATCATGATCCTGTGGTGTGACTGAGCGGTCGTGTGGAGCCTGTCTATTCCGTCCGTTGCGATCTGGACCGCGGTATCGAACCCGAAGGTAACCTCCGTCTCTCGTATGTCATTGTCGATCGTCTTGGGGATTCCGATGATGGGGATGCCGTCTTCGAAAAGCCTGCTTGCGATCCCCAGTGTGCCGTCCCCTCCGATGACCACGAGACACTCGATCCCGACTGACCGGATATTTTCTATTACTCCCTTCGACATATCGCGGAACTCTTTCGAATCGTCTCCTTCGGAATAGTACCTGTAGGGATTGGCGATTTTTGAGGTGCCCAGGATGGTTCCGCCGAGTGTGAGAATCCCCGATACATCTTCATACGTCAGTTTTCTGTACCGCTTGTTGACAAGCCCATGATATCCGTCCTCGAAGCCCAGGACATCCATATCGAGCTCGATGATCGCCCTTTTCGTTACCGCACGAATAACGGCGTTTATTCCGGGACAGTCACCGCCGCCGGTTAGGATAGCGATCCTACGCTTCCTTTTCATGATGTTCCTCCCTATTTATTTGGAGCCCATGATAAAAAGTTACGTTGATTCCGCTCATAGTATGAGCTCTCTTCCTTCACTTGCGGCAAAAAAATTCAGGGTGGCTTTTTTTTGCTGGAGCAGTCTTTTGATCTCCCCGACGATTCCGTCGATTTCCGCATCCGTGTGGTCCGGATCGTGGTGGAAGAGGCCGAACCTTTTTACACGGGCCCGAATACCCAGCTCAAGTGAGATGGAGACCGTGCTGTGACCGAACCCCTCTACGCTCCTGTATTCTCTATCTGTATACTGGGCATCATGGAGGAGGAGGTCCGCTCCCTCACAGAACCTTATGTAATCTGCAAGGGATTTCCCCCCCTCATGATGGTGTTCGAGCTCATTGTCGGTCAGAAATACGAACGTTTTTTCTCCGTCTTTTATCCTGTACCCGTACCCTCCGTTCGGATGGCTGAGCGGGATCGGCGTCACGGTTGCAGAGCCGATCTGTTTCACAATAGGTATTCCGTGGGTGAAATCGAATTTCGCCTTCATCGCGCTGAAGCGGGCCGGAAAGTACGGCGGCTCCATCTGGTGCTCGAGGTAGTTTCTTACCGTCTCCTTTGCGATCGGCCCCCCCCGGATATGGATCGCATAATTGTTCGAATAAGCCGGCTTAAAGAAGGGGAAACCGATAAGGTGGTCCCAGTGGGAGTGGGTGAGGATGAGGTAGATATCGTTTGTTTTTCTTTCTTCGATTATCTTTTTGCCGAGGTTCCTGATACCGCTTCCGGCATCGAGTATTATCATTGTGCCGTCCTGCAGAGAGACCTCTACGCAGGTGGTGTTTCCCCCGTATTTTACAGTGGACGGCCCTGGAGTCGGTATCGATCCGCGGGCGCCCCAGATCGTGATTTTCATGCCTCTATGCCCTCCTCTTTTTTTTATAGTGTCACAGACTGAAGGTAAAATCAAGTACTGCCTTTTACTGCCGCCAAATAATTACATTGAAAGAAGGCGATGAGCTCCGGATTTTTCGGTATTCTTTTATCTTGACGAACAACTATATTTATCTTACATATTCTCAGCTTATTTCTATGGAGTTTTTTATTATGGCAGTACAGGTAAAGAGAAAACCGTTAAAGCTCTACCCGGACCCAAAACGCGTCGTTGCACGGTTTTTCATGCCCGGTCGGCCGGACAGGGCGAGATCGATAGTGTACAGGGTTGAAAAGCTTTCCGGCAAGGAGGCGAAAAAAACTTTCGAGCAGGTGCTCAAGGATTTCTCAAGCCGTCACAGAGAACTATACAGGGTGCTCGAAGAAAACTTCGAGCGAGTGAAGCAGGAGATAGGCGAAGAAGAGGTGAACTGGGATTCACTTTCCCATGTAAAGAAGCTTCTTATCAGCTCATACTTTACGATGGAGTATTCCATCGAGTCTGCGGCCTTTTTTAATCCTTCCATAGTTGTGGATCCTGTACAGACAGGACTTTCTGACGGTAGCACCAGTGTGATCGTGAGCTTTCGCGCCACAGGAGAGGGGCATATATCATCGATTGTGTTCAGGAAAGGGGTCATCGACAGGAGTAACGCCCTCTTCCTTGATACGGCGAGCAACTTTGTAGAGATGCCTGAGGTGGTCAAGCGTCATCTTTACAACAGGAGCGCGTTTCTGAAGAAGCTCGAAGAGATGCACATATACAAAGATGTAATCGGCATGGTGATGGACCCGCTCGGCGAGGAGTTTACCTACGGGGAGCTTCAGGCAAGCATTTCTGAGACCATGAAGCAGAAGGAGCTGTCCTATACGAGAAAACAGGTGATACATGCCATCAACTGGCTTGCGGATTCCCACTACGAGGTGACTTTCTCGCAAGATACGGCCCTGTCCGAACGGGTGCTCTTCCCGGTGTCCTGGGCCGAGAGCAACGGAATAGAGGACGCCAGGTTCGTCCGGTTCCTGCAGGATGACGGAAAAGTGCAGTACTATGCGACCTATACCGCGTATAACGGGTACACCATCCTTCCCAAACTCCTCCAGACGGAGGATTTCTACCATTTCAAGATCATGCCCCTTCACGGGAAAGGAATGCAGAACAAAGGGGTATCCCTCTTTCCGCGAAAGGTAGGGGGGAGATACGCGATGGTCTCCCGATGCGACGGGGTGAACAACTACATCATGTTCTCGGACAACATCAACATCTGGAACAACGCGAAGGTGATTGAAGAGCCGCTCTTCCCGTGGGAGTTTGTACAGATAGGGAACTGCGGATCCCCGATAGAGACAAAGGAGGGCTGGATCCTCATCACCCACGGGGTCGGTCCCGTACGTAAGTACTGTCTCGGGGCTGCGCTGCTCGATCTCGAAGACCCGTCAAGGATGATCGCGAGGCTTGAAGACCCCCTTATCTCCCCGAACGAGAATGAAAGAGACGGGTATGTTCCGAATATCGTGTACTCCTGTGGATCGATCGCTATAAACGGGGAGCTTTTAATACCGTACGGCATGGCCGATTATGGAACCTCGTTCGCCGCGGTCGGTATCGAGGAGCTCTTAACCGAGATGAAGCGGGTCTGACCGGCTTTAACCCCCATTTCTCACACAGGAATGTGGGGTTCAATCCCCGTTTCTCATGACCAATAGCAAACTGCAAGTAACGGGGCTTTTGACGCTTTCCTCACCGTAAATATTATTTTTTACAGCTGCCAAGTCATCATTTAAATCTAAAATCTATTGCTATGCAATCTGATTGCAGCAATCTGATTGCAGCAATCTATGAGAAAACCGCATTAAGGCCGTCACACCGCAGAGGTTATGAGATCGTACAGCCGCTTCCCGACGGCCTCCTGTGAATACACCTCCTCCACAACCTCCCTGTTCTTCTCAACGACCTTACGCCTGTTTTTAGGGTCGAGGAGCCTTAGTGTCGCTTTGATGGATGTCTCGTTGCTCTCTATGAACCTTTCGACGAAACCGGGATCGTCGAGCCTCAGGATGATCTCCAGTTTCTTTTCAAGCGCCCTGTCAGGGTCGTTCTCTTCGGCTCCGAGATCCTTGAAATCGTGCCTGTTGACGATGAGTGCGGTATAGAGGTGGCCGAGCTTCATGCCCGCTGCCTGGAAGTCGGGGGTAATGAGCGGAATGCTCCTTCCTATTACCACGCGGTCGAGGATCCACGGCTCGATGTACGTGAACCCGAAACCCTCCAGGACGCTCGTCGTTATTACGAGGTCTGAAGCGAGATAGAGGTCTCCTATTTCGTATCTCGCTATTTTACCCGGTTCGTCTGGATCGTACTCCCTCTCCATGCCGACGATGTCATCTATACCTATTGTAGCGGGGAGCCGATGCGCTTTCACGAACTCCGCCAACCGGGAGGCGTACACCGCATCGTCGCCCGATCCGGGCCTGATGCTTACAAGGAGGTGAAACCGTCTGTCTATCCCATGGTTTTTTATGGATTTCCTGTTTTTCGCAATTGTATTGAAGAAACTGATAAGAAATATCGCCTCCTCGACGTTCTTTCTTCTCACACACCGGACCGGATAGAGAATGAAACGAACAGCAGGATTGAGACCTTCTTTTTCTATTATGCGAGCCCTGAGCTCTTCGCCGCGGTCGTCAGGGGGTATTATCGACCGATCGACCGAGTTGGGAATATAGCACACGTTTTTTTCCTCGATACCGTGCTCGAAAAGGCGTGACAGATCGTAACGGTTTATCGCGATGTACTTGATGTTTGAGAACGCAGGATACAGAACACTATGCCAGTGGGGGACGATTCCGAACCGTGATTCGTAAAACTTTTTTACATTCCTGAAGTTTACCGGGCGCTGCTGTACGAAATCGTGGCAGCGGTAGATGAAGAGTTTTTTTTCTCCTCTCGTGTAACAGAACTGGGAGTAGAGGTAGAAGGCGTAGGTGACGGAAGGGTCGATGCCTATACCGAGGTTCTCCGTCATGATGACGTCCATACTTTTCAGCTTTTCAACGAGTATTTCGGCCAGATTCGTCCCCTGCCAGACGTAGTCGTGCACATGCTGATCGGCAATAGACTTCTCTCGTATCCTGCCGCTTGCCGCGGCGGGATCGAACTCTTCGATGTTGAGGTACTCGAGCCTGCCCGGAACCGGTTCCAAAAAGTTTGTGAAGTCGGCCGATAGCTTTCCGAAAAGTGTTATCTTCATCTCTGGGTCGATACTGAGAAGGGACCGTACGTTCCTCGATATGACGGTATTGACGCCGTCCTTGAATCCGATGCCGTAGTGTCCTATACCGAGGTGAAGTTTCATGGCTCCGCTCCTTTTACGATTCGGGCTTAGTGGCCTTTGCCGGGTTTTCCCCGCACAGGCTGTGCGGTACCGGCCCTTTTACTCTTTATGAGGTCCCGGTAAAGCGACAGGTGCTTGTCTGCGACAATAGGCCATCCAATCCTGTTTTTAACATAGCTCAGGGCGTTTCTGGAATACCTTTTGTGCGTCTCGTTATCGGTGATCAGCTTATGGACAGAGGAGAAGAGCTCTTCGTCGTCTCCCGGGGGAACCGCGATACCGGCCCTGCTCTTTTCTATCTCCTCCTTGAGACCCTCCATCCCCGTCGCAACGACAGGGACCCCTAACGAGAAGGAGTGGGCGAGGTTGCCGCTCTGTGAAGCGAAGGTGTAGGGCATCACCATCACGTCAAAAGCCTGGAGCACCCTTTCATACTCCTCCGGCTCGAAGCTTCCGAGAATGATCTTGACGCGATCTTTGAACCTTCCCTGCTCCGCCATTTCGAGAAGCTTCTTCTTATACTCCTGCTGAGCAGGGTCGAGGGTACGCGCATCGCCCGCCAGCACGAGCACGGTATCAGGCCCCAGCTCCTCTGAGAGTCTGTCCCAGCCGCCGAGCAGCCGATGGAAGCCCTTTGTTGGTGTAAACCACCCGATCATTCCGATGATTTTTTTCCCTTCGAGTCCGAGACGTTTCTTCGCCTCATCCCTTGCTACATTTGTAACGACCTTGGCTCCATGCGGAATGACGTACACATTGCTGAAGAGGGTTCCCGTATTAAAAGGCAGGTACGCCCTCTGGTACTCCTCGTGCACGATGCCTGCATCGACGAGGTTCTGCATCACAACCATGTACGAGGACATCATGCTGTTCAGGACCGTGTACACGGAGTGGTATGTGACAACGACCGGAAAACCGCCGTCCGTCTTGAAGCGGAATAGTGGCCGAAAGAGTCCGGCCGCATTATCGCTTCCTGTCCTGTAGAGCCCGTACTCGTGCTGGATATGAAGGACGTCCGGTTTTATCCCGTTTACCGTCTCATACACCGTCTCGTCCCAGGCCGGGTCACTCGTGTCTATCACGGGGTGGACGTGCTTCTCTCCTGGTACACCCCCGTCAGTGTGGCACACGATATGGATTTCAGTGCCCTTTTCTTTCAACGCTCTTACAAGATCGGCTGAATACGTGGCTATCCCGCAGGGACGGGGAGGCCAGCTTGAGATCCAGGCCAGTTTCATTGATTCTCCTTTATATCACAAACAAGCTTATGTGCTCCCGTACTGCACCGAGTGGTATTCTCCCGCTCGTATCTAATAGGTGAATTACTCAAGACTGCTACTCACAAAAATAGCATGGGAAAGGGAAGAATACAAGAGCAGTCGTGAAGAAACCGCATTAAGCTTGGAGCCTCTTCAGAAGCGATGCTTTCGTTTCCAGAATAGGAGTCCTTTTCTATTTGATAACTAAACTACCGGTATTATGCCACACTTGAGGTGGGCGTTAATCATGCACTACCTAAACAAACAGAATATTTTCCTGTTTCTTCTCCAGTTTTTCCTTGTTCTGGGAGGGTGCAAGCTGCTCGGGTCGGGGTTTCAGTGGCTGCGCCAGCCCACTATAACGGCGGACATCCTCGCGGGTATCATGCTCGGGCCGTGGCTCACTCTCGCTATCAAAAACAGAGTGTCGGTAAGTATCACAAGACTCATCTCCGAGAAGACGGTTTTACCCGCGCTGGATACCGTGGAAAAGGACGACACGATCCGCGCTCTCTGTAGAGCGGCGTCAGCTGTTACGGGCCTTGCTGTCGGATCACTGGAACGTGCCGTTTTCGAGAGGGAGAGCCAGATGAATACGGCCGTTGAAAGAGGGGGCAGCTTTTCCTAAATGGCAAGATCGAACGATTAAAGAGGCCCGTTGTAGTGTTCGGGAGGTCAGCCCAGTGCATCGACTGGAACTCGCCCGACGGGCTTCCCGACGGGCTAAAGACGCGTTTCACCTCTCTTATCCTGACTCCTCTCGGAGCGGAAGACGAGCACGTGCAGATATTGAAAATGCTCTCTGAGATAATGTCGGACAGGGAAACGGCTTCCCGCCTATCACACGCGAGAGGGATGAGATAGTCAGAATTTTGCGGGAGAGGAAGAAATAGAAAAATTCCATGACGACCGGGTTAAAGTCGCCTAAATCCACCGTCTTCGTTTGAAGAAGATTATCATCGTGATCCCCACGAGGACGATAAATCCCCACAACGTCGGGTAGGCCCATTTCCAGCCGAGCTCCGGCATGAACTCGAAATTCATCCCGTATATCCCCGCAATAAAGGTAACGGGAATAAAGATCGTCGCGATCACGGTGAGCACCTTCATCGTCTCGTTCATCTTGTTGCTCACCTGCGTGAGGTACGTGTCGAGCATTCCCGATATCGTGTCCCTGAAAGCTTCGGTTGTGTCTATGATGTTGATCGTGTGATCGTAGAGGTCGCGAAGAAATACGAGCGTGGATTTCTTGATAAGTTTTGATTCTCCCCTGCCGAGACCGTTGATGACCTCCCGTAGCGGCCATACTGACCGGCGAAGGAATATGAGCTCGCGCTTGAGACTGTGGATCCTCGCCGATGTCTTTCCTGTCGAATCTTCGAGGATCTCTTCCTCGAGCTGTTCTATCTTTTCTCCGAAGGTTTCGAGGATTACGAAATAGTTGTCGATGATCGCATCGAGCAGGGAGTATGCGAGGTAGTCGGCTCCATGCGACCTGATCCTTCCCTTGCCGTTTCGTATCCTCTCACGGACCGGGGTGAATACATCCCCCTCCCGCTCCTGAAAGGATATTACGAAGTTCGGGCCGACCACTATGCTTATCTGTTCGGAATCGACGCTGCCTTTCTCTTCGTTGTATGTAAGCATCTTCAGAACAACGAACAGATGGCGCTCGAAGTCCTCGAGCTTTGGACGCTGCTCGGTGTTCATCACGTCCTCAAGCAGAAGAGGGTGAATACCGAACTGCTCGCCGATCTGCTCAACGATACTTACATCATGTATCCCGTCGATGTTTATCCATGTCACGGTTGATGTATCGATATACCCCTTGCACTCCTCAGCCGGTACGTCCGTCCTTTCGGAATACTGCTTCTCATTGTAGTCTAGTACGGATATCCTGGTTTTTTCAGTTTTTATCTCTCCTATGTGAACCAGTGATCCGGGGGGCTGGCCGAGAGACTTAGTCCTCTTTTTAATAAACCTGCTCATATCTATTTCCTCTCTTCGTTATTAGTACCTTAATACTGATTTTCTTGCCTTTTTGGAAAGAAAATATTTTAATCAAGAATGTGGCTTGTCCACATTAGGTTCCTCACGGATGACTTGGACCGGAAAAGGCTCGGTGACGGACCCGGTATAGACGCTCACATGCGGGAACGGAATCTCAATTCCCTCCCCGTCGAACCGCTCCTTGATCTCCTGCATGATTGTGTTATTCAATGCAGTATAGTCGGGCTTAGAAAACCACGCTCCGAGCATGAGGTCTATTCCGTGGGCCCCGAACTCCTTTATCACGAAATACGGCTCGGGATTGTCGAGGCAGTAGGGGTTATTTTTCGCGACATCGAGAAGAACTTCTTGCGCCTTCCCGATATCGTCCTTGTACGCTATACTGACGTCGATGTTGAGGCGCCTTATAGGAAACCTCGTTACATTCGTCACTTCCTGCTTTATCAGCTGCTCGTTCGGTATCCGTATAAAGAGATTGTCGAAGGTCCTTATTTTAACTGATAAAAGGTCGATGGACAGGATTATGCCCGTAGTGCCCCCGGCTTTGATGATGTCTCCTACTGCGAAAGGCTTCTCTGAAATGAGAAAAAGCCCGCTGATGATGTTGGACACGGATGTCTGCGAGGCGAAACCTATGGCGATTCCCGCGATCCCTGCAGCCCCGAGAAGTGCGGTGAGCTTGAACCCGAGCTGACGAAGTACTGTCACGAGGATAATAAACGCCCCGGCATAGAATATTCCTTTCTTTATGAGCATGGCGGTCTGCTGGGAGAACCGCTTCTTAATTGTCCTTCCTATGGAGAAGTTGAGGATCTTGAGAAGCACAAACCCCGCAACGACAATAATGACAACCCGAAGCACTGTTAACAGCGTGTCGGGGTTGAGGAACTTGTCAAGGTTGAATGAGAAGAGATCCGCCATGGCGCCATACCTCTCTTTTACTCGATCGTTGTAAAATATTTAAAGATGCTGACGCTTTTTTTCAGAATGCTCTTGTTCACAGGTATGCGTTCCCCGCACAGCAGTGTGCATCCTTCCTCGAAGTTCGGTTTTTTATCGGAGAGCTCGATGCGGCTCGGTTGGGCCTCTCCCACATATGTGATACGCACCTCGTTGGTCCAGAGCCGCTGTTTTCCTTTATAGACCTTGAGATGCTCCACATGGATGCAGAGCTTCTGAAAATCGAGCGCTGAGGGTGAGCTGTTCTTCATCGTCACGGGGCATATCGCCCTGTATATGGAGATAGCACTGTCGTCTATCGTGCGCCGGGCGCGAGTGGTGAGACTGTACCCCAGCTCTCCTGTCATCGGGTCTCCGAACCATGTGTTCGAGAGCTTTACGGTCGGTATCTCGGTGAGCGTGCAGCTTTTCTTTTTTTCCCCCACCAGAACGCGGGTCCAGACAGGGATGCTGACGAAGAAGAGGGCCCTGTTTCCGGGAAGGATCTTGACTTCCATCTCGGACCCGACCACTATCGCTTTGTCCTGCAGGGCGGGAACAAGCTGAACAGTACCCGATTCCTCGCTGAAAACAAATCGTGTCCATTCAAGACCCTCGGGCTTATTCCGCTTCGCAGAAACTTCGACTTCTTCAGAGTCGGCATCAGTCGATTGTGATTCGGAGGCGACCAGCCACTCGTCCTCGCTGTGTCTCATCCAGAACGACAGCGGGCCGATCCGCCAGCAGTACTCGGTGTCCCTCTCTAAAGTTACGGGCTCCCAGAGCTTCAATCGACTCTCCTCTTAAAACCGTTTAAATATTATATGACAAGTATCAGCCCCCGTTGACACTAAAAGTATCAGCGAGTGTTTACAGTTACAGAGATTATTCAATATCCTAATAATTCTCTGAAAATCAACCCTTTAAGAGTCAGGTAAGGGTTAATTTTCAAGGAGTTTCTAATTATCATTTTAAGTGTCAACGCTGGGTGATATATATCAATTATAACATACTTTTGGATTTTTCAACAGGAAGGTTACGCATTTTTCTCGATGCTCTTGTGCTTTTGCTGCAGACTGAAATACAGCGGTAAGCTGAGAAAGAAGGGGAGGATATAAAAGGATATACGAAAGAGGATAATAGCGCTAAGTGCAGTTTCCAGGGGGACTCCAAGGGCCACGAAGACGATGGCCATCGAACCCTCCATCGTACCCGCTCCGCCCGGTATCATCGATAGAATGCCGATAATCTGACCTATCGAAAAGCCTATGATGAGAAAATCAACCGGTATATGATAATTAAAGGCACTAAAGCAGAAATACATCACACCGAGCCAGAAGCACCAGTCGACCACCGTCACGATGAAGAGCGTAATAAAATAACCCGGTTTTTTAATAAGCTTGAAGAAGCCGACGTTGAAATCGTTTAAAAAGTCTTTTGCCCACTGCTCCTCTATCCTGAACTTTTTCGAGAATATCCTCATGATCCTGTTGAGGAAACGAACGAAGAGAGTTGATGCTTTTTTTTGAAATGCTTTCCAGAAGACGGCAAGGTATAAGCCGGTTATGAGAAGAAAGAATAGTGAAATGGCGAATATGATAGCGGTAAGGTGTATGTTCCCTTTCTCCCTTTGGATCAGCAGAGCTACGAAACCTACGAGGAGAAGAAGGTCGAAGAGGATATTGAAGAAGATAAATTGCAAAACTCTGGAAAGGGTCGCTATCTTAGGGGAGATGTCATGATGGTCGAGAACGTAGATCTGTGTGGCAAATGGAGTGAGGCCTCCGAGGGAGACGAGGTAGCCGAATGCATTGATGATGAAAGAGTATTTCAGTGATGAAAGAAGAGGGAGTCGTTCATCGAAGACGAGGAGGGAGAGCTTTGTAAAAATGCCTTCCAAGAGATACACGGTGAATGTACACCCGACCGCAACAAGGAAGAAGGTGAGGTCTATGCTGACGAAGTGGTTCTTGAACTTTTTCAGGTTTGTAAAAGCAAAGAGTATCCCGAGAACAATAATGAAGGCTGTCAGGTACTGCAGGGTCCTCTTCACGTTCTTTTTCGAGACGGATGCCATCACTATCCTGCGAGTGTGTTATGTAAAGAGAATTCATGATTACGGCAATAATAATTAGTGTTTTTTTATTGAGAAGTCCATAGAATTTTATTATTTAAATATATAAAATATATATTGACATTTTTCCTTGTAGTTTTTTAATTGAATCGGGTTTAAATTCATTAAATACGGGAGTTATATTTTATCTTATGGTACGTCGGGCAGGTTTTTTTATGATCCGTGTGCAGATGAATCTCCCCGGAAGAATTGGATGTTCGTTTGGACTCTAGTAATACTTCTTGTCCATAAGGAGGTTTGATGAGCAGTGAGGATTTTTTAAAGAAGCAGGTTCACCATATTGATATAAAAGAGTTCAACGCTGTGCCACTGATGGAGCAGTTCGAGCATATGGCGTTTCAGGCGAGAAACCTCGCACGTGCCGCCCGCATATACGACGAGATGCTGTCTCACAACGCCTGCACGGTTATCCTCTGTCTCTCAGGCTCGCTGTTTTCAGCGGGCCTCAAGAAGGTGGTTTCAGACCTCGTTTCTCTCAATATGGTTGATGTTATCGTATCGACCGGCGCAGTTATCGTTGATCAGGATTTCTTCGAGGCCCTGGGGTTCAAACACTACCAGGGAGCCGTGACTGCCGACGACGGCCAGCTTATGAGAAACCATATAGACCGAATATACGACACATACATCGATGAGGATGAGCTGAGGATCTGCGATAATACTGTGAAAAAGATAGCGGACGGTCTCAGGCCGGGTGCCTACTCATCGAGAGAGTTCATACGGATTATGGGAGAGTATCTTACCGAGGAAGATAAAGGAAAAGGATCTGTGGTTCGCGCAGCCTATACCAACGGGGTTCCGGTATTTGTCCCCGCCTTCTCGGATTCCAGTGCCGGTTTCGGTCTGATATCTCATCAGTGGAAGCAGGGTTCGGGCCCCAAGGTATCGATCGATTCGGTGAAGGATTTCCTCGAGCTCACCAGGATAAAGATCGCTTCAAAAGATTCAGGACTCTTGATGATCGGTGGCGGTGTGCCCAAGAATTTTGCACAGGACGTAACGGTCGCTGCCGAAATCATAGGCAGGGATGTTCCGATGCACCGGTATGCGGTCCAGATCACGGTGGCCGATGAGCGGGACGGAGGGCTTTCCGGGTCGACCCTAAAAGAGGCGCACTCCTGGGGCAAGGTCGACGAAGGGAACGAGCAGCTCGTCTTCTGTGAAGCCACGATCGGGTTTCCTCTTATTGCGAGCTACGCATACCACCGAGGCCGCTGGAGAAACCGGAGCCAGAAAGACTACAACACGCTGCTGGATAAAGGGAGGAACGAAAGAGAATGATTCCAAGAATGGCCTTTGCAACGAAAGGGGTCGGTATACACAAGGACCGTCTTTCATCATTTGAGGTCGCCTTGAGGAATGCGGGGATAGAGAAGTGTAACCTTGTTTACGTTTCGAGCATCTTTCCCCCAAACTGCAGGCTCTTGTCCAAAGAGGAGGGGCTCTCCTATATAAAGCCCGGCGGGATTACCCATTGCGTGATGGCAAGAAACGATACGAACGAGCCCAACCGTCTCGTGTCGGCTGCGATCGGAATCGCCATGCCCAAGGACCAGACGTACTACGGATACATATCGGAGCACCACTCGTTCGGCCAGAAGGCCAAGATCGCGGGGGATTACGCAGAGGACCTTGCCGCTACGATGCTCGCAACCACACTCGGCATACCGTTCGATCCTGACCAAGCGTGGGATGACAGGAAAAAAGTGTACCGTGCGAGCGGTCATATTTTCAAGACTCAACATATGCGTCAGACTGCAGAAGGGAACAAGGACGGGCTGTGGACGACGGTGATCGCGGCCTTGGTTTTTATTCTTTGAAGCTATGAAAAGAAACTATCTGAATCTGCCGGAATCGTTTTGCGCCTACGAAGAGGCGAAAATAGCTGTCGTTCCCGTGCCGTTTGACAGGACGAGCAGCTGGATCCGAGGCTCGAGGAAGGGGCCGGAAGCAATCATCAGGGCATCACGCTACCTCGAGCTCTACGATATAGAGACGGGTTCGGAAGTATACAGGGAGGGTATTTGTACACGGCCTCCAGTGAAGGCTTCCTCCTCCGGTTCGATGATAGCAAAGGTCCGTTCCGCAGTGAGCGGCCTTCTCGAAGATAAGAAGTTCATTGTCGTTCTCGGGGGTGAACATTCGGTTTCAATAGGCGCCGTGGGAGCGCACGCCGAACGCTATAAAGAGATGACCGTTCTCCACCTCGACGCTCACACCGACCTGAGAGGCTCTTACGAGGGAAGCAGGTACAGCCATGCGTGTACCGTGGCAAGGATAAGTGAGCTCGTCGATAGAGTCGTTTCCGTGGGAATACGGAGCATGGACTCAACAGAGGTCGGGAGCATCATGACAGACCGGGTTTTTTTTGCGCGTGACATAAAGGTCTCTCGCAGCTGGATTGACGAGGTAGTTCGGGGGCTCTCCGAAAGAGTGTACGTGACCCTCGATCTCGATGTCTTCGATCCTTCAGTCCTCCCGTCCACAGGAACGCCGGAACCGGGGGGACTCGACTGGTATGAGGTGACAGGGCTTCTGAGAGAGGTGGCCCTGCAGCGGGAGGTCGTGGGGTTCGATGTCGTCGAGCTCTGTCCGTCGAGGATAAAGGCATCCGATTTTATCGCTGCGAAGCTCATATACAAACTTCTGAGCTACAGGTTCAGGAGTGCAGGATAAAGAGAGGAAGCAATGATGGCACAGTTCACGCAGGTTTTCGATAATTGGACATTATCCTGGGTAATACTTCCCCTCCTCATATTCTGTGCACGCATTTGCGACGTTTCAATCGGGACGATAAGAATTGTCTTCGTCTCCCGCGGCCAGAAGCTTATCGCTCCCCTGCTCGGTTTTTTCGAGGTCCTCATCTGGCTTCTGGCAATCGGGAAGATCATGCAGAACCTTACAAACGTGTTGGCTTATCTCGCCTACGCAGGCGGGTTCGCTACAGGAAACTTCATCGGTTTATGGATAGAGGAAAAACTCGCAATGGGCACAGTAATCATCAGGATCATCACGAAAAAGGACGCATCCGCGCTCTCTAAAAAGCTGAAATCGATGGGGTTCGGCATCACGAGTATCGACGCCGAGGGAAACGAAGGGCCCGTAAATATAGTCTATTCCGTAATCAAACGCAGCGACCTCATAGCGGTGATCGGGTTGGTGGAGAAGTACAATCCAAAGGCGTTCTACTCCATAGAGGATGTGCGGGCGGTACGCGAGGGTATCTTTCCTTTAAAGAGAACTTTTTATGGAAGAAAATATTTGAGGATGGAGAGAAAGCGTCGAAAAGGGAAGTAATGGAAGCAGGATACTGCTATATTATATTGTTGTGCATCTGAGGTAGAAAGGAGGGCTTGCCCAGTGTTTTCTAACGATGATGCGCAGTGGAAGGCGGGAGTAGTATCAGACAAGGCCTTCAAGAGAAATCTCCACTCCATGGTGAACACCTATCTCAGGCTGAGGGGTGAACGGAGAGCCGGACGGTCCATGCAGTACTATCCCGTTCCCTACGGGGCATCGAAGCGCAAAATCAAACGCAGCGCTTAAAATCATATGATGATAAGCGCTGCACGATCCTGTATCACAGATAGTATTTAAAACGACCATTGCCGTTCAGCGGTACAAACCCTCTTATAGATACCATCACGCCTGGATAGAGCGTGTTTTTTTCTATCCTGGCTTTTGTATCGGCCGCCTTTGAAATTTTGTATTTGACGTATGATAATTATTCAATTATCCTGTACATAATCAGTTCTTAAAGCTTGTTTATAGTAAATTCGGATATATATAATAAGCAATCATAACCTACTGGACCCGGAAGAGAGAGGGGGTGAGAGCTCTTTGGCTGTTGTAAAGGTAGAAGAAGGGGAACCTATTGACAAGGCGCTCAAGAGATTCAAGCGGGAGTGTGAACGAGATGGAATCCTCAGAGAGTGGAAGAAGAGGGCCTACTATGAGAAGCCTGCCACGCAGCGCAAGAACAAGAAAAAAGCTGCTGAAAGGCGCAGGCTCAAGAAGGTCAGAAAGATGCAGATGAGAAAGAGGTATTAACTCTTTTTTTGCGTACTAAAACCCCTTATAAACTAATAAGGGGTTTTTTATTACGCACAAAAACATCCCTATGGCAAAAGAAAAAGCAGTCGTCATAATGGGACTCGGGCTCCATGGCGGTGGTGTCGGAGCAGCCAACTACTTCATCGAAAAGGGATACAGGGTAACGATCACGGACCTGAAGCCCGAGGAGGAGCTGAAGGAGAGCATAGAGCGGCTGAAGCCGTCCGAAAAACTCCGTTTTATCTTTGGCAGACACGAGTACGAAGATTTCCGGACCCCCGACCTTGTGGTAAAGAACCCCGCAATTCCCCGGAACTCCCCCTATATTTCATTTGCGCGGAAGAACGGCGTCCCGGTAGATTCCGACATCGGCATCTTTCTGGAGCTCGTCAAGGACCGCACCCGAAACATAATAGGCATCACAGGCACAAAGGGAAAATCAACAACATCCGCCTTGATATACGAAACACTCAAGAAAAAGTTTATAAACCCCATCCTCTGCGGCAATATCACGGTGTCCGTTTTCGACGTTCTTAAAAGCATCGAGAACGATTCATACCTCGTCATGGAACTCTCCAGCTTTCAGCTCGGCGACATTAAAGATAAACGATACTCTCCGAGGATCGGGGTATTCACCTCGTTCATGGAGGATCATCTGAACTACTACCGGACCATGGACGACTATTACGAGGACAAGGCCGTTGTGTACCGCTGGCAGCGTCCGGGAGATGTGCTCGTTTATGGACGGGACACAGATCTTACCCGTCTCATACGGCCGAACGATGGGGTAGGGGTGTATACTTTCGGGCTCGATCCCGATTTCGGCGGGCGAGGCGCTTTCATAAGGGACGGAAAGATATTTTTCCGTAACGCAGAAAAAGAAGTCGAAATAATAAGAATAAAGGATGTACGGCTGCCAGGCAGTCACAACCTTTACAACGTCCTTGCCGCGGCCACGGTCGCCTCGATAGAAACAGTGTCTCCATCGGCGATTGCAGAAGCGGTGTCCGGGTTTCAGGGACTCGATCACCGTCTCGAGTGGGCAGGAGAAAAGAACGGCGTTACATTTTATAACGATTCCGCTGCGACCAACCCAGATGCGGTTGTCATGGCAATTAAAAGCTTTAGCTCACCTGTGACCCTCCTTGCAGGAGGGTCAGACAAAGGACTCTCCTTGAAAACACTTGTGGGCATTATTAACTCTGATGTTTTTCAGCTCGTGCTGCTTGAGGGCAGCGGGACCGCTCGCCTCATAGAGGAGGGCTTGCTGGAGGGGTATGAGGTGTATGGTGATATCGGAGAGGCCGTCCGCCACGCATACAGTGTTACAGAGCCGGGAGGGATTGTGCTCCTCTCCCCCGGTTTTGCGTCGTTCGGAATGTTCAAGAACGAGTTCCACAGGGGAAACGAGTTTAAAAAGGCTGTAAAAGAGATCACTGCCGAGGAGTAGGGTATGATACAGGGCAGAAACGCTTATGAAAAGAAACTCATCGGTTTGATGGAGCAGAACGGCCAGTTCCACCTCCTGCGGTTCTGGGACGAGCTGAACGATGCTGGAAAAGATCTCCTCATCGGAGACCTGAAAAAGATCGATTTCAAGCTTTTTAAGAGATTTCTCGATATCGAGGATGAGGTTGCATCGAAAAATAGGGATGTAAGCCTCCCCCCTGTGATAGAGATTCCAAAGTCATCGGCCCAGAAAAAAAGAGAGAAGGAGGCGTTCGAGGTCGGCTGCAGGCTGATAGGAGAATCGAAGCTCGCCGTATTCACCGCAGCGGGTGGACAGAGCTCACGGCTCGGGCTCGATTATCCGAAAGGGGCCTACGGTGTCACTCCGATCAAAAAGAAGCCCCTTTTTCAGGTTTATGCGGAGAAGATCAGGTATATGCAGGACAGGTTCGGTGTTGGGATCCCGTGGATCATAATGGTAAGTGAGACAAACAGGGAGCAGACGAGAGAGTTTTTCGAGTCCAACGGCTTTTTCGGGCTGAAAATCGACCGGGTAAGGTTTGTGGAGCAGGGAGGGTTTCCGGCGTACGACCCTTCAGGAAAGATATTCCTCCGCGAAAAGGGCAGAGTATTTACAAGCCCCTCTGGCCACGGCGGAACTTTTCTCACGTTCAAAGAATCCGGCACCCTTTCATGGCTTCAAAATCTTGGTATAGAAGAGATATTCTACAGCCAGGTGGACAACGTGCTCGTGAAACTGCTCGACCCGGCCTTCATCGGCTACCACACCCTGGCGAAGAGCGACATGTCCTCCAAATGTGTCATGAAGAGGCACCCGGAGGAAAAGGTCGGCGTCTTCGTTCTCGAGAAAGGCAGGACGGCCGTCGTTGAGTACTCTGAGCTCGCACTTCTCGAAGTGCTGAAAGAAGGTCTCGGTCCTGAATCTTTCAGAGCGGGGAGTATCGCAATCCACATGATAAACCTCGGGTTTGCCCGGCGGCTCGTCCGGGGCGTCTTTAAGCTCCCCCTCCACAGGGCGTACAAGAGGATTCCTCATGTCGGCCCAGACGGGGAGAGCGTCGACCCTGAAAGTCCCAACGGGTACAAGATCGAAACATTCATCTTTGATGCCCTGAAGTACGCGAACAACAACGTGGTGATGGAGGTGGCTCGCGAAGAGGAGTTCTCTCCGCTGAAGAACAGAAGCGGAGAGAACTCCCCGAGTACAGTGGAGAGGGATCAGGTAATGTTTTATGCACGCTGGCTGGAGGAGGCGGGAGTGGACGTTCCAAAAGATTCCCGCGGGGTACCTAAATACAGAATCGAGGTATCTCCCCTCTTTGCCTCTCTGAAAGACGGCTTTCTGCAGAAGGCCCCGCAAAGGTTCACTGTTGAGGGGGATACCTATATTGAGTGAAATCATCATCGCTTCCAAAAACAGAGGCAAGATATCGGAGATCAAGGGCATCATAGACGTCGAGAGCCTCTTTTACCATGACCTCGATTCACTCGGCTTCAACGATGAGATCGCGGAAACAGGTTCCTCGTTCGAAGAGAATGCTCTTTTAAAGGCCAGAGCCGTTTATGAACGGTACGGGCTTCCGGTAGTCGCCGACGATTCTGGTCTCACAGTCGATTACCTCCGCGGTGCACCGGGAATCTTCTCAGCCCGATTCTCGGGGCCTGGTGCAACTGACCGAGAGAATAACGAGCTCCTTCTTTCGATGCTCGAGGGAGTGCCTCCGGGGCTCCGGTCAGCATATTTTGTCTGCTGCGCATGCTTCCTCTACGATAATGACCGCTATGTGACAACAGAGGGGAGGGTGGGAGGATTCATTACCTATGAACCGGAAGGAGAAAACGGGTTCGGTTATGATCCTATATTTTATCTTCCGGCGTACAGGAAAACGATGGCGCAGCTCGCAGAAGAGGAGAAAAACCTCATAAGCCACCGTGCTGTGAGCTTCCGAAAGCTGAAACCCCACATAGAGGAGCACTTTACGAATCAACAGCGGCATCCATGATGTTATCGCAGTTCAACTTCTCAGTGGCAGGCGATCTTATAATTTCGTGCAGTTATAGGGTTACAGGCGGCATCCCCAGGTTGGTATTTACTCAACGACATGAAATCTCAAGCGGCAGATGATTTCTATCGTGATGGAATTCACGAATTCGTATCGCAGATACGTTGCTTACGCTTTTACGGTCATGCCGGGGGTGGTGTAAAGATTGACTTTATTGTGCTACAGCGGTATGTTCGACCATCTTTACACGGTACGGTATGTTGAAGATGGAGGTTTCCGCGATTATCGGGTGGGTCATCGTCGGACTCGCAGTAACGATCGTCACCTTTTTTGTTCTCCTTTCAAACAGGATTATAAAGAAAATAGCAAAAAACGGATACGATACACTTCGCGAGATACTGAAGGACCGCAATGGCAGATAACCCACATATTCATGCCGAACTGTCCAGAGACCTCTCTCTATTTCATATCACTATGATGGGCCTCGGGATGATGATAGGCGCAGGGGTCTTTCTCGGTATCGGGAACTCAATCTTTGTCGCGGGTCCGGGCGGAGCCGTCCTTACATTCTCCCTCAATGGAATCATCGCGCTCTTCACGGCGATGTCTTACGCGGAGCTGAGCTCGGCGGTTCCACGCGCCGGCGGTGCGTACAATTTCGCCCGCATAGGATTCGGAAGGGGTACGAGCTTCTTTGCCGGCTGGGTGGAGTGGTTTGCGTCGAGCGTTGCGGGGAGTGTATATTCACTCACCTTTTCCATTTATACGCTTCGATACTTCGAAGGGCTCGGGCTGCTGTCGTGGCTGCCCATATCCACAGGTGCGGCGGTGAAGGTGCTCGCGGGAATCATCGTCTGCTTTTTCATCTATATCAACTTCCGGGGTGTCGCCGAAACTGGAAAGATCGGGGCCTTCTTTACGATGGGGCAGTGCCTCTTCCTCGTTGTTATCGGTTTCGCCGGGGTTTATGTCACGCTCACCGACCCCTCGAGAATACAGAACTTTTCCCCCTTTCTCCCTTACGGCTGGTCCAAGCTGCTCATCACCATGGGGTTCACATACGTTGCATTCGAGGGATTCGAAGTGATTGCGCAGGCCGGTGACGAGGCCGTAAACCCGCGTCAGAATCTCCCGAGGGCCATGCTCCTCTCGGTGTTCATAGTAACGATGATCTACGTACTCGTAGCTTTCGCAACCGTCGTATCGGTGAAAGCGAACACGCCGGGTATTACGGGCGCGCCGTGGGAGTGGATAGGGAGTTTCAAAGAGCGTGGTTTCGGCGAAGCCGTCTCACAGCTTATTCCAATGGGGAACATCCTTCTGACACTCGCGGTGATCTTCGCATCGACATCCGCACTGAACGCCACGATCTATTCCGCTACCCGCGTCTCCTACGCACTCGGGCGGGACGGGATGCTTCCGCCGTACTTTGCAAGGATCTCGAAGAAGAGAAAGACGCCGAAGAGCGCCCTCTTCATCACAGGAATCATCATAATATGCGTGGCAAGCTTCTTCCCCACCCTGGATGTCGCCTCTTCCGCGAGCATCATGTTTCTCTTTCTTTTCTTTATGGTGAACGTGTGCGTGATAAAGATCCGAAGGGGTATCGGAGACGAGCTGGTCTACGGCTATGTCATGCCCCTTTTCCCGGTTTTTCCCATCCTGGCCATCGTGCTTCAGGCGACACTTGCCGTATGGCTGGTGAATATGAGCGTTATTGCCTGGATCGTTGCCCCTTCCTGGATAACGACCGGAATTGTCATCTACCACCTCTACTCGAAGCACCATACCACCAAAGCGGAACACGAGATAACAGTGCTTGAGGAGGAGAGGGCGCCCGAGGGAGACGAGTACCGTATCATGGTGGCGTGTGCCAATCCGGACACAGCATTAGGTCTCGTTCGGAACACCTACAAGCTCTGCGGGGCAAAGAAAGCGAGGGTCGAGCTCCTCCATATGGTGCCTGTTCCGGAACAGGTACCCCTCTCGGATGCCCATGTGTATATGATGGACGGTAAAGAGGCGATGGTCGAGGTCATGCTGTATCTCGCGCCGCTCTTTCCGGTGAGCACGACGATACGGTACTGCAGGAGTGTTTCCCGGGGCATCGTAAGCGCGGTACGTGAGAAGAGATCCGATATGCTTATCATGGGATACGGGCATAAGACGAAGTCTCATGGGTTCAGGCTCGGAAGAACCCTCGATCCGGTGGTGGAGAGGTCGGCGTGCGACATCGTTATATTCAAGGAGCCGAAGAACAGGCTCTATAAAAGAATCCTCGTACCGGTGGCTGGAGGGCCGAACAGCGTGTTCGCTTTGGAGGTCGCGAGCATTCTTGTTGAGAAGGAGGGTGGCAGCATAGTCCTCTTCTCAGTCGATTCAGGCCGTAATCGTTTTGATGTTGCCCGATTCTTCCAGGAGCATTATCATACACTTCAAATTCCCAAGGAGAGCATCAGTACGAAGACGGTTGAATCTCACGACGTCGCAGACGCGATAATCGATGAATCGGAAGCCTATGATCTTGTAGTGATCGGAATTACCAACCAGCCGAGAATGTACAGGACTGTGAAGAGTACGATCCCTGAAACGATCGCGAAATCCTGCAGCGTACCGCTCGTCCTTGTAAGGGCACAGAGCGGGGTGGGGTCGCTGATCAGGAGACTGATATAGGGAGGCTGCCGGCGGTCTTCAAAGCAGCACCAAAGTCTACCGAAAGGAGAATTATGCTATGGTCGAGATCAGAGAGGTGAAGACGAAGAGGGATCTCAGGAGATTTGTACGCTGCAATTACGATCTCTACAAGGATTGTGAGCAGTGGATACCCCCTCTTTTTACCGATGAGATGAACACACTGAGAGAGAAGAAGAATCCGTCATTCGAATACTGCGAGGCGAAGTACTGGATCGCCTTCCGGGAGAACAGGGTGGTCGGTAGGATCGCGGGAATCATAAACCGTCGGTACATAGAAAAGTGGAAGAACAACTATGCGCGGTTCGGGTGGATCGATTTTATCGACGATGAGGAGGTTTCGAACGCCCTCTTTGCTGCCGTGGAGAACTGGGCGAAACAAAAGGGCATGAACGGGATCCACGGCCCTCTGGGTTTTACGGACTTCGACAGAGAGGGCTTGCTGGTGGAGGGGTTCGATGAGCTCGGTACGATGGTCGACCTATACAACTACGCATACTACCAGGAACATATAGAGAGACTCGGGTATAAGAAGGACGCCGACTGGCTCGAGTTCGAGGTAAAGGCTCCGAAAGAGATACCGGAGAAGGCGCTCAGGGTGGAGAATATTGTTCTTAAAAGGAACAAGCTGAGAATTGTTGAAGCGAAAAGCATGAAAGACTACCTACCCTATGCAAAAAAGATCTTTGATGTCATCGATCAGGCCTACGGGGACCTCTATGCGTATTCTCCCCTATCCGAACGGCAGGTGGACGCATACATTAAGCAGTACTTTCCCCATATCGTGAAGGACTATGTCGTACTGGTCGTCGACGAAAACGACGACCCGGTCTCATTCGTCATCGGGTTTCCGTCTCTGGGGAGGGCGCTGAAGAAAGCAAAGGGAAGACTTTTCCCGTTCGGCTGGATCTACCTGCTCAGGGCTTTGAAGAAGAGCAACAAGTATGTCGATTTGCTGATCGCAGCGGTTCGGCCGGATTTTCAGGGGAAGGGCGTAAATGCTCTTCTCATGACGGGGTTATCAAAATTTGCCATTGCAAACAACCTCATATCCGCGGAGACCTCGAGGGAGCTCGAGGATAACCGTCTCATACAGGCCCACTGGAACTATTACGAATCACGGCAGCACAAGCGCAGAAGGTGCTATCTGAAACGGCTCGATGGATCCGCTTGAAAATCCCAATCCCCGTTAGTATATTTTCAAGACACAGGACAGGCGACAAAGCCCGATGAAGGGGGGTGTCTCGTTTGTCCGTTCCGATGCCTGGGGATCCGACTCCCGGAAACCTGGGGATCCGACTCCCGGAGAAGAGATAGTATGACATCAGCTGAACCGATCCATAAGGTCATTCGTACCGGTATAGGGCTCGGAATAGATGCCGGCGGCACCTATACGGATTCCGTGGTTTACGATTTTACCGAAGACCGGGTTGCAGGATGGGCAAAAGCCCCCACAACTCACGACGACTATGCGGTCGGTATACAGCGCTCGCTAAAATTCCTCTTTGAGCAAGTTCCCAAACAACTCATTAAAAAGATAGGGCTCGTTTCACTCTCCACCACTATTGCGACCAATGCGATAGTCGAGGGCAAGGGGGGAAGAGTGGGATTGATCCTCATCGGATACGACAGATACAATATCAGAAAGATAGGCTTCGAGCCGAAGGTATCCATCGGAGGAAAGCACTCGATCGAAGGAGATGAGCGGGAGCCGCTCGATACGGAGGAGGCGAGACGGGCGGTCGATCTCCTGCTCGATAAGGGGGTCGACGCTTTTGCTGTTTCGAGCGAAATAGGGGTAAGAAATCCTGAGTTCGAGAGGAGAGTAAAGGGGCTGATACAGGAGAAGAGCGCGCTCCCAGTTGTCCTCGGTTCAGAGCTGACCCGTGAGCTCAACTGTGTGAAGCGGGCAAACAGTGCATTCCTCAACGCCAGCCTCATTCCGCTCGTGAGGGACCTTCTGCTCTCGGTACGAGAGGTCCTCGCAGAGATGGATGTCAGCGCACCTATCATGGTGGTAAAGGGCGACGGCACCCTGATGAGCGAGACGGTTGCAAAGACCAATCCGATAGATATGGTGCTCTCAGGGCCCGCTGCGAGCTCGGTGGGAGGCGCCTGGCTCTCGAAGATAAAGAGCGGGTGCATCGTGGACATGGGCGGAACGACGACGGACGTGGCATTTATCAAAAACGGTTTTCTGAAGTACAGCAGGGAGGGGATTCGGATAGACAGCTTTCGGACTGCGATCAGGACTGTTGACGTCCATACATTCGGTCTCGGAGGAGACAGCCATATCAGGTGCAAAACGCCCGGAAGGAGGGTTCATATAGGTCCAAGGCGTGTTGCGCCGCTATGCTGGCTCGCTTCGCAGTATCCTGAAGTAATCTCCTCGCTGAAGGCGTCCCGCCGGGGACGGGGAGACGAAACTCTTGTACAGCCCGCGGATTTCTTTCTTCTGCAAAGGGACAGAAAGAGGACGGACCTGCACCCCCAGGAGAGGCTAGTTCTGGATGTATTGAAAAAAAAGGGACCTACACACATTATTGATCTCTCGAAGAGCGTGGATTCGTACAGCGCATCTCTTATCAGGACGGAACGGCTCGAGATGTTCGGGGACGTGCTCCGCGCGGGCCTCACCCCTACAGACATCCTCCACGCAAAGGGAGAACTCTCACTCTGGAACGGCGAAGCGAGCAGGCTCGGGGTCTCGCTCTACGCAGAGAGAATGGGGGTCGATGAGGAAGAATTCATGAGCAGCGTAATGAGAGAGTTTTACAGAACGCTCCTATCGCGCCTCTTTCGTTTTCTGATGAAGGAGGCCGATGATATCGTTAAGGATACAGGTTTCTCAGAGCGTCTCATATCTCATATGTTTGAAGAGGAGAATGAAATATCCCTGGCCGCACGCATCGAAAATCCTGTTGTTTTCATAGGAGCGCCGGCAAAGAGCATAGCGCCCGCCCTCCGTCAGTTCGTGAATACCGGGATCATCATCCCTGAATACCACGAAGTCGCAAACGCAGTCGGCTCGATCACAGGCGGCGTATGCGAGAATGTAACGGTACTCATAAGGCCTCACGGCGACGATGGATTCGTAGCATATGCCCCGAAGGAGAACCGTTACTATCACACCCTGGAGGAGGCAAAGCAGGATATCGTCGTGCTCGTGGAAAAGACGGCGAAAAGGCAGGCCAGCCGCGCAGGGGCAAAGAGGGTTCGTATCGACGTAGACGTTCAGGACAGGGAGGCCCGTGTGTCGTATGACGACAGTATCTACCTGGAGACAGTGGTAACAGCCCGACTGAACGGCGTTCCTTCCATCGTAGAACACTAAAATATGACTTTTATATTAATTCCTTTTTCCATATACTAACCTTATGCGAAAACCGAGATGGTGTATCGCTTTCTTGTTTTTCATGGTTCCTCTTACGGGATGGTGCGGGGAAACTACCGAGCCGAGCGTCTACACACTCCTGAAAGAGGGCTCGGCTGCCGAGCTCGAAGCTGAATGCAGAAAGAGGGAGCTTTCCTGCACCGGAGGTCCTGTCGACCTCAAACGGCGGCTTCTGACTCACGAGCTCGAAACAAACCTCCTCTCCTTCGATGAACGCGTCGGAGTATCCGCCCGGGAGGATATAATACTCCATCATGCCGACTCAATAGAGTACAAAGAGGGTGCGGACGATGAGGAGCTCATTTTCCTCAGCGGCGATGTGGATATCACCTACCGGGAAAAACAGATCAGCGCCGATGAAGTCCGTATCAACGTCGACGTGGGGATAATTACCGGGAACGGTAATATTGTATTCGTCGATGAGTACGGCAAGAGGTATACAGCACAAGAGTTCTTCTATGATACCGAGACCGACGAGGGAATATTCTTCGAGGGCAAGACGTCGCTTAAGAAGTTCATCTATTCGGGGAAGACAATAGAGAAGATAGATGAAAGCGAGAAATTCGTCTCGGAAGAGGTCGCCCTTTCGACATGTAATATAAAAAATCCGCACTACCGGATCGAGGCCGAAAAGCTCTACTATTACGATGATAATTACGTTCTCATCAAAAACGCCTCGTTTTACTTCGGACAGGACCCTCTCATCGCTCTACCGTATTACTACAGAAACCTCGAAGAGCCGGACATCAAGACCTCCATTTTCTTCAGAGAGAGGGCTGGCCTTGCGCTCCAGAATACCTACTACCCTGTTAAATCAGAAGAGCACGAGCTCGTGCTGAAGGGAGACCTCTATGAAAGGCTGGGCGTATATACAGGCGCGGATTTCTCTTCGAGCTATCCGCTCGGGGAAACAAAGCTTAAGGGGTCTGTAGCGCTGGCCAGCGATGTATACTACTATGACGACGTCACGGAAAACTGGAGCCCTTACGGGCCGCCTGGAGCTACCGACCTCTCGGTGAACCGGTACCTCAGGTACAGAACCGGAGGGTACCAGAAGTTCGAATACGGCGAAGTGTGGGACAACAGCACAGAGCTCAACCTGTACTGGGCGAGCGACCCGTACTACGAGTACGATTTCGAGCGGAGGACGGAGCAGTTCGATATCTTTAAACTCATTCAGCAGGCGGAATCTGACTACCCGAGGAAGGATTCCGGATTCTCCTGGTACGCGAACCACTACTCCAGCATAGATAATTTCAGCCTCTCTGTGCTGAACAGAATGAATTTCATGCCTCAGCGCAACACAGAGGTCGATAATGTGTACTACCCCTCCTACTACCAGTACAGGATCTATTCAATAACAGCACCGAACGTTACGCTCTTTCACTCGGACACGGTACTCGAGGGTATCCAGCCGGAGATCTTCGCGAGTGTGGACTACGCGAGCTATGCGAACTACAACCACACCGCTTACTACGACGCTTCAGGAACGCTCTCGAGCGAGGTACACCGCACTTCGACGCGCGTGAGCTTTGGAAAGGATTACGATCTCGCGGATTGGGTCCGGCTCTCCCCTGAAGTGGAGGTGGGCGCGGAGGGCCAGCGTCACATCGATCCGGGCGCAGGAGAGCTCGCAGATGACAGCAAGCACACTCTCGTCTACGGCAAGACAAAAGAGAGCCTGCTCATTGGCCCCTCGGAACTCAACCTCGAGCTTTCTCATATGCTTAAGTACAAGCTCCTCGGCCCTGATGACTTCTACGAGTACGGCAGCTTCAGGATCCATGAGGTGGGTTTAAGAGGATACGCCGAGTTCTGGAAGTTCACAGAGAGGGCCTATACTTCCTACGATCTGCGGCCCGTTTACAACTGGAGCAGCGGGGCTTACGATCCCTACATCGGGGACCCGAGCAGGTTTTCACCTTTCGTCAACATCATCACGTTCTCTCCCTTTGACACACTATGGATCAGTGACAGGTTCGTCTACGATATTTCCAATTCCAGGCCCAAGACCAACAGTTTTATTTTGAATTACTACAATGATGATATATATTTAGAAAAGAACCGCTTCACGTTCGATTGGGAGCTTGATTGGGAGCATAACTTTGTCGACCCCCTCCTGGATGTTCTCCATTCGACCTTTGAAGTCAATATGGAGTTGCAGAAGTATCTTACGCTCTACTTCTCCGTATATTCGAGGAACGAGGACATATGGCGATATTTTCCGAGTATCGCGAGTGACCAGGGAGTCGAGGCGGTTAATCCGATAGTCGACCTTTTGAGATCTTTCAACTTTTTCAACGTGGAGGACAGGAAGAGCGCTGGTTTCAAGCTGAAGAGCATATCTCTCGGCCTAATCAGGGATCTTCACGACTGGCAGCTGAAGTTCGATTATACGGGTAACCGGGAGATCTCGTACGATGGCACGAGGTACCTCTGGAACAACATCTTCTCCGTGAGCATAGGACTGAAAGAGGTAGAGGATGTGAACATACACACGACGTTTACAGAGAGCAGATAGAACGGTCTTTTGGCGCATAAAAGGAGAGGGGCACTTTGTATCAGAATATGATAAAAGAGGAAATACGCTATGAATCTTCCCTTTCTTGACCTGACACGTCAGTACAAAAGCTTGAAGAAGGAGTTGGATCCGGCCATTCAAGGAGTGGTGGAAAGCGGGCGCTACATAGGTGGCCCGGAGGTGGAGCAGTTCGAGAAGGAGCTCGCACAATACTGCGGTGTAAAATACTCAGTGGGCATGGCCTCGGGAACTGACGCACTCCTCGCATGCCTCATTGCAATGGGGATAGAGGAGGGCGACGAGGTGATAACATCCCCCTTTACATTCATTGCAACTGCCGAGGTGATCTGTTTCCTCAAGGCAAAGCCCGTGTTCGTGGATATCGAAGGTGACACCTACAATATAAACCCCGATCTCCTGAAATCAAAGATCAGCAGAAGAACGAAATGCATCCTCCCTGTTCATCTGTTCGGGCACATGGCTGATATGGAGAGGATCCTCGAGATCGCGGGAGAGCACGGACTGATGGTGCTCGAGGATTCTGCGCAGGCTGTCGGCGCCTCAATCGACGGCAAAGGCGCGTGCGGATACGGCGAAGCCGGCTGCCTCTCATTTTTTCCGTCAAAGAATCTCGGTGCATTCGGCGACGGCGGGATGATACTCACAAACAACGAGAAGATCGCAAAGAAAGCCGCCATGGTGAAGGACCACGGCTCATGCAGGCGCTACTACCACTCTGTTATCGGGTTCAACGGCAGGCTGGATGCGCTTCAGGCGGCGATCCTCAGGGTAAAGCTGCGGCACCTGGAATCATGGAACGAGATGCGGAGAGCTACAGCTTCGTACTACAACAGCGTTCTGAAGGATTACGTGAAGGTCCCCGCTGAAAGAGAGGGATACAGACACGTATACCATCAATATTCGATACTCACCGATGATAGAGACCGGCTCGCAGCTCACCTCAAAGAGAGGGGGATCCCGACCGCCATATACTACCCCCTGCCGCTTCACATGCAGGAGGTCTTCGGGGGGTTCGGTTACAGGACGGGGGATTTCCCGGTGACCGAGGAGGTTTCGGAAAAGATAATATCCCTTCCTGTTTTCCCTGAACTGACCGAGAAGGAGAGAAAGAGGGTTGCAGAGGCTGTTGTCGATTTCTTTGAGAGCAAGGACTAGCATTTCCTGATGTCGAATGACCTGAAGGCGTCCGTAATCATACCCACCCACAATAGAAAATTTATCCTGGTAAAGACGCTTGCATGTTACGCGGCTCAAACCGTTTCAGCAGAAAGGTTCGAGATCGTGGTGGTCAACGATGGCGGTAGGGATGAAACGTCATCGATCTTCAAAGGGTTTGTCCCGTTCGAGCCGGACGAGACGGATGCATTTCCAGACGACGAAGGGGGGAGAATCGAAGCCAGGCTGCAGGGGCCCCTCGGCGCTGTACTGCCTGACGTCCCCGGTACGAAGGGGGGTTCGCCCTCTGTGAAATACATAGAGATCTCCAAATCGGGACGTTCGCACGCGAGAAACGTGGGGATCCATTTTTCAGCATACCCGCTCATTATATTCGCTGACGATGATATATTCGTCGAGCCCGGGTTTGTCCAGAAGCACCTCGAATCACACCATCATGAGGACGGGCTTGTGGTGCGTGGAATGGTTGTTCACACTGGCAGCCTCGATGACCCCTTTTCAGCTCGATGGAAGCCGAAGGATATCAACACGTCGTTTCTTGCAACGGGAAATGCATCCGTCCTGAAGGAGTATGTAGTTCGGGCCGGCTGCTTCGACGAGAACTACAAGGTGTACGGATGGGAGGATTTTGACCTCGGCATCCACCTCGAGAAAGAGGGCCTGAAATCCGTAAAAAGCAAGATTTATGGATATCACTACGATCCGAAACCGGGGGTTATTTCTCCAGACGATATATACAAGAAGGAGAAGGAGAGAGGATTTACCGCAGTCTACTTGTATAAAACACACCCTCTGAAATGGGTGAAGAGGTTTACCCTTGTCGAAAATGCTCCTCTGAAGAGGCTGTTCGGCCTACTCGGCAGAAACAACTGGTTTCTGAGAAAACGGAAGATATCCGTTTTCAAGGGTATACTCCGGCTCATTATACGGTACAAGGGATATTTCGAAGGTGTGGAACAAGCAAAGAGACAGTACAGTTCGGATAGTACCGAGAGAAAAGAAGGCTAGGTATGGGTAAAAAGAAGGCAAAAGATCTTGTGATCTTTTCCAACAGCCCCGGGGAGGTCTCAACCTGGGTGGCACCGGTTGTGGAGAGGCTGGTAAAACATCCCGCAGCGGCGCAATACAGGACCCTCCTTGTTATTCACCCCTGCCAGTTCGCTTCGGGGAACGAGCCGTTTGTAGCTAAGAGCTTTCCGGGGATCGATATCATCGTGCCCCCGAAACAATACATGAGGAGTCTTATTCCAGGTGCGTGGAAGCGCAGGTACGGCGTAAAAAAGGAGGGAGTCATACTCTCTCTCGGGGGGAGTTTGAAGCACCCAGTGGTCTTTAAAAAAAGGGTCCATGCCTCCTACCCGCTTTATGCGTATACCAACAACCCCGACCTTCCCGGGCGGGAGAAAAGATACGAGCGTATATTCGTGAGGAACGAGTACATACAGGACAAGTACCTGAAGAGAGGCGTGCCTGAGGAAAAACTCTTAATAGTGGGAGACCTCGTAAGGAGCACTATCGTAAGCAAAAAAGACAGGACGGATTCGAGAAGAGAGCTCGGGATCGCTGAACAAGAAAAGATGGTTGTTTTTCTGCCGGGAAGCAGGGATTTCGAGGTTCTCTTCATGCTTCCCGTGTTTCTTAGGGTAATCGACGACCTGCTCGACAGGTTTGGGGACTTCAGGGCTTTCGTGCTGAAGTCTCCGTTTGTTCCATACGACTGGATAGAACAGGCGCTCGCAAGAGGGGGAAAGATCAAAGAGGGAGACACCCTCGGGGGCACGCTGCACCGTGAAGACGGTTCAGCTGTAATAAGGCTGTCTGAAAAAAAGAAAATCCGCATACTCGAGGGGGGACTCGAACAGTGGGGAGACGGCATAGATATGGCGGTCACGCTTCCGGGGTCGAACACGATCCAGCTCGCGTACAGGAAGATCCCGATGCTGACCGTGATGCCCCTCAACCGTCCTGACATAATCCCCTTTGTGGGAGTGCTTGCAGCCCTGAAGTGGATTCCCCTTGTGGGAAGGCCAATTCTGAAGAAGGCTGCGCTCGCTTACACGAGGAGGTTCAAGTTTGCAGCGCTTCCCAACATCTATCAGAACAGGGAGATCGTTCCCGAGCTCTTCGGTGTGATCAAAACAGAAGATATCACGAACCTCCTGGCAAAGATAATAGAGAACGACGAAATGGCAGAGATAGCAAAAAGGCTTGACGTGTTCGACAGTGCGGAGGATCCGGCGGACAAAATCGTCCGTGCCATATGGGGCTGAATTATGAAGGTATTTCTCGTAACAGGCGAGGCTTCAGGCGACAAGCATGGGGCGCACCTCGCCATGGCACTGAAGAGGCTCGATCCGCGGATCCGCCTCTACGGGATAGGCGGACCGATGATGCGGGAGGCCGGGGTTATGGCTCTCGCGGACATCAGCGGGCTCAATGCGTTCCAGTACCGCTATCTTCCCCGTCTGCTCTACAGGGGCAGGCTCAACAGAACGATCCGAGAGTACTGCGGGTTTCTGGAAACAGAAAGGCCGGATGTCGTCGTTATCATCGGTCTCGCGGACGACACGACCTATGTTGCCATGAGGATAGCGAGTGTCACGAGAGAGATAGGAATACCTGTATTCTACTACTTCGCTCCCCATGTGTGGATATGGAGCGCTAAAAAGACGAAGCGTGTTACCAGGGCATTCGACTGCATACTCACGACCTTTCCGCAGGAGGAGCGGGAGTATAAAGAAGCGGGGGCGCGCACCATATATGTCGGGCACCCGATAATCGACGAGATAGCGGAGGGCAGAAGGGGTGGGGGCTTTTTGCGGGACGATCTCGGGCTCGGGGATAAAAAAGCTGTGGTGTTCTTTCCCGGGAGCAGGAACGGAGAGCTCAGGTACCACCTCCCGATCATGGGAAAAGTCATGAGGGAGATCGAGAGGGGTAAAAAACAGGACAATGGGGGAGAGACGGCTTATGTCGTTTCTGCGCTGAACGACGGGTTCAGGGAAAAAATCGAGGAATATTTTTCTCAGGATAGTGGAATTCATGTCGTAGTTGGAAATGTGTACGACCTTATAGAGTGTGCAGATGCTGTGGTGACTTCCTCCGGAACGATTACGCTCGAGATTGCGCTCCACGAGAAGCCGCACGTCATCATATACAGGGTTCCCTGGATCACCTACCTCATAGGGAGGACCCTGCTCGGTTTCAGGTATATCGGAATGCCGAACGTCATCATGGAGA